>ERZ1649853.150-NODE-150-length-29778-cov-7.674966_pt1 | contig 29778 bp, 29 predicted proteins | sample MGYA00575353_ERZ1649853 | MGnify/ENA primary metagenome ERZ1649853 (study PRJEB40853, sample SAMN11349654) | freshwater sediment metagenome | isolation source: river sediment | host: Sediment | place: India: Okhla Barrage, New Delhi | collected 2017-02-21 ...
TCCTCATCCCCGAGGACCAGTTCGCGAAGGAGAAGGAGCACATCAAGGGCTTCGATGCGGAGGTCTTCTGGGTGACGCACGCCGGGCTCAACCCGCTCGACGTCAAGCTGCTCCTGAGGCCGACGAGCGAGACGGCCATGTACCCGATGTTCTCCGTGTGGGTGAGGTCGCACGCCGACCTCCCGCTCAAGACATACCAGATAGTCAACACCTTCAGGTACGAGACGAAGCAGACCCGGGCTTTCATCCGGGTCAGGGAGATACACTTCTTCGAGTCGCACACGTGCCACGCGGACCTCGAGGACGCCGAGAGGCAGGTCAGGGAGGACTACGAGATCATGGGCCGCCTCTCCAAGAAGCTGTGCATCCCGTACAAGCTCCTGAAGCGCACGGACTGGGACAAGTTCCCCGGAGCGTTCTACACGGTCGGCATAGACACCCTCCTTCCGTCAGGCAGGAGCCTGCAGCTAGGCTCGATCCACCAGTACAAGGAGAACTTCTCGAAGCCGTACGACATCAAGTACGAGGACGAGAAGGGCGAGCACAAGTACGTCCACCAGACCACATACGGCATGAGCGAGCGTCTCGTGGGCGCAATCGTCGCCATCCACGGGGACGACAAGGGGCTCGTGCTCCCGCCGGACGTCGCGACCACCCAGGTTGTCATAGTCCCAGTGCTCGCGAAGGGCGAGACGGAGAAGGTGTCCAAGGCGGCCAGGGAGCTGTGCGAGGAGCTGAAGGCGTCCTCTGTCAGGGTGCACCTGGACGAGAGGGACGTGAGGCCCGGCGTGAAGTACTACGACTGGGAGCTCAAAGGTGTCCCCCTCCGGCTCGAGCTGGGCATGAGGGACATCGCGAGCGGCAAGGTCACCTTCGTCCGCAGGGACACTGGCGAGAAGAGCATGGTCGACCGCGCGCATGCGGCCGTGCGAGTCAAGGAGATGCTCCTGCGCATATCGAAGGAGATGCTCGCAAGGGCGCAGGCGGAACTCGAAGGCAGCATCGTGACCGTCGACAGGCTCGAAGGCCTGCCAGAGAAGATCATACGGACGGGCTGGTGCGGAGGTGCGGACTGCGGCAAGGAGATAGAGACCCGGTCCGACAGGAACATACTCGGGACCCCCGTCGACGGGGAGAGTTTTGACGGCGCGTGCGTGGTCTGCGGGAAGCCGACGAAGACCCCGGTGTATCTCGCGCGCGCGATGTGATCAGGCCTTGTTCCCCGAGGGCTTCTTCCTGTAGAGAAGCATGCCTATGATTCCGAAGGCTATCAGCGGGACATAGACCGTGTAGACGCCGATGTTGCCCCTGTCGAACGGGTACCAGGTGTCGTACATGAGACCCCATGTCCAATAGACCAACAGGCCAGCGATGAACAGTGTCATGAACAACCCGAACACCATCTTCCGCTGGAACTCTGAACCCTCGGGCTCGGCCATCAGCGCGCCCAAGGTGTTGGCCATATAAATTGATTTCCCATATCATCAAGAAGAGGGTTTATTGCCCCAGTGGGCGATTACCTGTCCAGACAGTCGTCGCTCTCTATACGAGATACAAGGCCTACTTGGGAGGAATGTGGGAGCCTGTCGTACGAAGGTGATGTCGGGACTCAGTGGGCAAGCATAAGAACGAACCGAAACCCCCAGAAACCGTTGGCCGGAAGAGTAGCTCTGGCATTCTTGTTTGCGGGAGCGCTCATGGTATCTTCTGTCGCCATTGGCGACCTCAGGCGAGGGTCTGCTGCCGATGCGACCACACTCAGGATAGGCATGATCGAGCCGATCGACAGCCTGAACCCGTTCATAGGGGTCACGGACAACGCGTATATCTTCTGGGGGCTGATATACGACTATCTGACAGCGGTCGACCAGGACCTGAACCCCAAGCCCAACCTGGCGAAGAGCTGGTACCCCGTGCCAGACGCAATCCCCTTCGGGTCGGTCTGGCAGTACAACCTGACGCACGAGGCCAAGTGGCACGACGGCGAGCCTTTCGACGCGGACGATGTCGTCTTCACCATCGACATGCAGATAGGTCTCAACTTCGAGACTGTGTGGTCATATCAGCCTTACACCGCGTTGATACAGTCGATCGAGAAGATCGACGAGTACACGGTGAGGATACACTTCCAGAACCTCGAGGGGGACCCCAGCCCATGTCCGTTCGCGAATGCCCTGATGATACCGATCATACCGGAGCACATCTGGGGCAGCATGTCCGTCTCTGACAGGGTCTTCTCTTACGAGAACTTCTGGCCGAAGGGCACCGGGCCGTTCATGTGCACCGAGGACACGCAGGACGAGTTCGAGGCCGGGGACCCGCTGATACTCCTGAGGAACCCTGACTACCACGGCGCGACCGAATACGGCGAGACCGTCGATTTCGACCGGCTCATCTTGACCTTCTACTTCGAGCCCTCGGCGATGTATACGGACATACAGCGGGGAGCGATCGACCTCGCGGCGTTCAACTCCGCGAACTACGAGCTTCTGGACGACTGGCTCGAAGACAACCCCGACGCGCCCATAGATACGTACGCGGGGCTCCAGTGCACCGGCTTCTCGACCGAGATCAGCATTTGCATGAAGGCCAACTCCGGAAACAACCTGCGCCTGGACCCGGCGGTGAGGCAGGCAATGGCCTATGCGACCGACAAGGCGTTCATCAACAACAACATCTACAGAGGGTACGCCGAGATGGGCTCAACCATATTCTCGCCAGTATACGGGGACTACTACTGGACGCCTGGCCCAGACCAGGTCTATGCTCACGACCTCGAGAAAGCGAACCAGACTCTAGACGCTGCGGGCTACTACTGGGGCACAGACGGTTTCAGGCACTCCCCCGGCAACGAATACGACCCCACGGTCGACAAGAGGCTGTCCTTCGAGGTCGTCATCGAGGAGGAGCTGATAGAGGACAGGGACACCTTCACGATCCTCCGGGAGGACTACGGGAAGGTCGGGATTGAGCTGAAGCCCCGATATGTGAGCATCGGCCAGTGGAGCACGCTCGTGTATGACTACCTGTTCGACCTCACCCTCACCTACTGGAGCGGCGACCCCGACCCATCCTACCTGCTCTACACGCAGACCAGCTACTGCATAGACGACTGGTCCGAGAACGCCTACGACAGCCCGTACTACGACCAGAACTACTCGATGTACGTCAACGCCACGACGGAGGAGGAGAGGCTCGAGTACATCCACAACTGCCAGGAGCTGATGTACCAAGACTGCGCCTTCATCGTGTACTCATACCCATACGGATGCTGGGCGTGGCGGACCGACAGCTTCTCCGGCTGGGGCGACTGGGAGAACCACCCGGGGAGGCAGCTGGCCAACTTCTGGACGTCCAACCCGCTGTATTACGACCTCGTGCCCCTCGATCATGACGGCGCGGGCATTTCGGGGACAGTGCTGGCGATCATCGTTGCAGCCGTCGCAGTGGTCGTCGTGGCGGTAGTCCTGCTCCTGTTAAGGAGGAGGGGCGGGGCCCAGGAAGAGGACGTCCAACTCCCGTGAGACGGAGGACACCTGCTGGGCAGACGCGAGTGGAGAGAGAGTCCAGATGCCGGGAGACTGCATGATCGCGAGGAGGTGACAGGGGAATGGCACGTGACTTCAGGTCGTTCGTGTTCAGGAAAACGATCTACCTGGCCATCACCATCTTCCTGATACTGAGCTTCAACTTCGTGCTCTTCAGGGTGATGCCCGGAGACCCCGCGAGGGCGGTCATACCGAAGGGAGCGAGTCCGGAGATCATCGAGGCCCTCAGGGAGAAGTGGGGCCTGAACGAATCCTACCTCTCACAGTACATCACATACCTCGTCAACACGCTCAAGGGGGACCTCGGGGACAGCTTCACGGTCAAGGTGAACTCGCCCGTGCTGAGCATCCTCGGACCCGCTCTGGCCAATACGATTGTGCTCGTGGGGACGGGGACCATCCTGGCAATCCTCGCGGGCATCGCACTCGGGAGGCTCGCGGCGTGGAAGAGGGGGTCCGCCGTCGACAGGGTATCGAGCGCGTTCTTCCTGGTGTTCTACTGCATGCCCACATTCCTCTTCGCCCTCATACTGCTGAGCCTTTTCACGAAGTACATCCCAGACTGGCCTTCGCGAGGAGCTTACGGGGAGGATTACAGGTCGCTCGACCTCCTGGGGAAGCTCGGAGACCGCGCATATCACACGATACTGCCGCTGCTCGCGCTCGTAGTCGAGGAGATCGCCGCGTTCGCGATCATCACGCGGAGCGCGCTCGTGGACGTCATGACCGAGGAGTACATGGTCACCGCAGTCGCGAAGGGCATGAGGTCGAGGCAGATCCTGAAGGGCCACGCCATGCCCAACGCGATGTTGCCCGTGGTGACTGTCATAGCCATGTACGTCGGCTGGGTCGTGAGCGGGTCGATCATGATCGAGGTGATATTCTCGTATCCCGGGCTGGGGAAGCTGACCTGGGACGCCGTCTGGGGCGAAGACTACCCAGTCCTCCAGGCGGTGTTCATGCTGGAGACCGTCGCGGTGCTGGTCGCGAACTACTTCGCAGATATGCTCTTGTTCAGGCTCGACCCGAGGGTGAAGGTATGACTGAGAACGCCGTCCGCTCGGGCATCACTCAGAGGGGCGGGCTCCTCACCGAGAGCCGCAAGGAGAAGCTCTCCCTCTTCCTCAAGTCGGTCCGCCAGGTCGCGAGCAGGTACAGGAAGAACGCGGGTGGCGTCCTGGGCCTCATCATCCTGACCTTCTTCTTGGTGATGGCGGTCTTCGCGCCCTACCTCGCCCACTTCGAGAACCCGAAGAGCCTGTCATGGGCGGACGTGAACCCGCTCAGGGAGCCCCCATCATCGGAGTTCTGGTTCGGGACCGACTTCTACGGCAGGGACATCTGGAGCCTGACTGTGTGGGGTGCAAGGGCGAGCCTCATCGTCGGGCTCATGGCGTCGCTGATATCGATCGTGCTGGGGACCACCATAGGCCTGCTCGCAGGATACTTCGGGAAGTTTGCAGACGAGGTGCTCATGAGGTTCACGGACTTCTTCCTCGTGATACCGTGGCTGCCCCTGATGATCGTGTTCGCTATGGTCATGGGCAGGTCGTTCACGAACATCATCATAGTGATAGGCATCACCAGCTGGTCGTCAACTGCCAGGATCGTCCGGGCCCAGGTCCTCTCGGTGAAGGAGAAGATGTTCATACAGAGAGCGAGGGCCATCGGGTCCGGCGATGTGAGGATCATCCGGAAGCACATCCTCCCGAACGTGGTCCCGCTCATATTCGCGAACACCATCCTCCTGATCGCGAACTCGATCTTCTCCGAGTCTTTCCTCGAGTTCTTCAACCTCGGGGACCCGGACGTGATCAGCTGGGGGACGATGCTCGAAGAATCCTACTCGAACGGCGACTTCAACAGCCCCGCGTGGTGGGACTTCATCGCCCCGGGAGCGTGCATCGTGCTGCTCATCATGGCGTTCTACTTGATCGGCGACGCGCTCGACGAGGTCCTGAACCCGAAGCTGAGAAGGAGATGAGGCGGCCTGTCGGGCGTCATCCCTTTCGGACGACATCGTTTATCCAAGTGACCAGGTGACGGTAAGCTTCGTGGCCCTTGGGCGTGAGAGCGAGCCTCTCGTGCCCGTCGTCAGAATTCTCGACTCGGAGGAGCTGCTTCTCGCTCATCCACGCCACGTACTTCCTGAACACATCGTAGTTCACGTTCGTGGCGACCTGGAGCCTCGTCTTGAGCATGGGGGCGTCCTCCCTCCAGAGTCGTTCGAGCATGCGTGCCACGACGAACAGGTCCGGCTTCTCGAAAGGGACACCTGGCATCGCATCACAGTCCCTGGAGGTACTTCTCCATCTCCGACCTGAGAACCTCGAGTCGCCCTCTCCAGTCTCCAGTCACCTGCTCCGACTCGAGCCTTTCCTCCTTCCGCCAGCGGCGATACAGGGACAATGTGGAAACGAGCATCACGCAACCGATCGCGAGCACTACGCCGTTCCTCGCCGGATCATCCCAATCACTCAGCATCTCCGCGACGGCCGCAACCGTGAGGAGGGCGCCGGCGTACGCGAAAACGAAGATGGCGATCCACGTCGTCGGGTGCCTGTACGCTCCGGCCTGCCTTCTCGCCGCAAGCCAGACCGGTATCTGGTCCCCCGCCCCGGCAATGATCTCGAAGGAACTCGGATACCCGTCCGGGGGCTTGCCTGAGGACAGCTCGATGGCAAGCGCGTCCGCCAAGCGTTTCGCATGTTCCTCGAATTGCCTGATGGCCGTCAATTGTCGCTTGCGGGTCTTTAGAAAGGTCGGGAGGATGACCCCCACCATGGCCAAGGCGCCCAAGATTGCCGAAGACGTCAGGCGGATTGAATCATGTCCATCGGGGATCACCCAAAGCCCCGCCAAGAACGCGCCCATGAAGAACGCAACCCCGACGATGACAAGAACTATCACCGTGTCCTCGTAGTTGGACTTGGCCGCCTCGTAGGCCTCCTGTGCAAGCCTGCGACCTTCGGAGAGGCTGTCGACAAGGGTCGCGTGCACGTCCATCGGGGCGGACGCCACGGCGGGAAGGCCGGTGAGCCGGTGCGAGAGCTTCTCGTCAATGAACCGGAAGGAGGATCTCATGGCAAACAGGGAGAGGAGGACAGAGGCTGGAGGGATGACGAGGAATAGTACTATGATGGCAGCCGCATAGAGAGGGGTCACGCCCACCTGGAAGCCGATCTCTGTCCCTCGAGGTTGCCTCTTGGCCCTGATCTTCACGTGGGCGAGCTTGTCTATCCTCACGTCCAGGAATTCCTTCTTCTGCTCGACGTTGTATCCCATCACGCGAAGCATCCGGGTGAGGCCCGCGAGGCTCTCCCCCGGCTGACTCTCGACCACTCCGAACCGGAACCAAGTGGAATAGAAGGAGGCCAGGAGAACCAGGCAAGCGAGGATCCAAGACCATCGCAGAAGGACGGACATGCCGAAATTCGAGTCATAGTAGGGCGCCAGGTACACTACGGGTCCCAATAACACGAGGACAGCGGAAACCGCACCATAGACCCAAAGCACTATTCTCCTCTTCACCGAACCACTTGTGACCATATTGGCCCGTCAGAAGATATGGCTTACTCCGCGGCGATGAGTGCGAGTTGAGAAGGAACCAGTCGAAGGGGTTTGGTGGTTTTGCCCTTCTGCAGGATCATCCCGGAGGACTGGAGGTCCCGAGCTTCAGGAACTCCTCCTCGTCCTTCAGGGCCTGCTCGAAGATCTCGAAGCCCTTCTCGAGCTGCTCCTTGGATATGCACAGCGGGGGAGCGATCCTGAACACGTTGCCGAAGAAGCCGGACGTTATGGTCATCAGGCCCGCCCTCCAGCACTTGCCCTGGATGTTCGTGGCCTCGTGGGGCTCCTTCGTGTACTGGTTCTTGACCAGCTCGACGCCGATCATGAGACCTTTGCCCCTGACGTCGCCTATGATCTCCCGGCGCGTCTGCATCTCCTTGAGAAGCTTGATGGCGTAGTCGCCGAGCTTCGCCGCCCTGTCCGCGAGGTTCTCTTCGATGATGGCCTGGACATGCGCGTAGCCCGCGGCCATCGTGATCGCGTTGCCACCGAAAGTCGACGAGTGCGAGCCGGGCCTCCACTTCCTCATGATGTCGTGCTTCGCGATGATAGCGCCCAGTGGCACTCCGCCGCCCAGCGCCTTGCCCATCACGAGTATGTCGGGCACGGTGTTGAAGTGTTCGCACGCGAACATCTTGCCCGTCCTGGCGAAGCCCGTCTGGACCTCGTCGAAGACGAGGAGCGCGTTCTGGTTGTCGCACAGCTTCCTCAACCTGCCCAGGTACTCCTTCGGAGGGACGACGTAGCCGCCCTCGCCCTGGATAGGCTCCACGAACACGGACGCTATCTGTCCTGTCGTGCCGCCCATGGAGAGCACCTGGTTCTCGATGTAGTCGACGCAATACAGGCCGCACTCAGGGTAGCTCTGCTTGAACGAGCACCTGTAGCAGTACGCGAACGGCGTGAATATGATCCCCGGGGACATCGGACCGTAGCTGTACCTAAGCTTCAGCTTGCTCGTGAGCGCCAGGCCCGCGCCGATCCTGCCGTGGTACGACCCGAAGAACGCGAGGTGCTCGCTCCTCTTCGTGTAGTACCTCGAGAGCTTCAGAGCCGCCTCGACAGCCTCAGCGCCGCTGTTGCCGAAGAACGTGCCCTTCAGGGCCTTCCCCGGCGAGATCTCAGAGAGCAGCTTCGCGAAGTAGGCTTCCTTGTCGAAGTAGGCGTCGTTCGCCATCGAGTGTATGAGCTTCTGCGCCTGCTCCTGGATGGCCTTGGAGACCTTGTAGTGCGTCCAGCCAGCGTTCTGGACGGCAATGCCCGACGAGAAGTCCAGGAGGACGTTCCCGTCTGCGTCCATCACGGCCGCGCCCGCGGCCTTGTCGATCGTGAAAGTGAAACACCTGTCGTACGCATACGACACATAGTCCCTGTCGATCTTGATGATCTCCTTGCTCTTGGGACCCGGTGCCCGCACAACTATCTTCGGTGCTTCTCTCGCCCACTGAGGAACCCAATCGGGCAGGGGGAACTCCTCTGGGGCGGTCTTCGTCTTCTCCTGTCCTTCGGTCGGTTTCGCGTCCTTTACTGGCTCAGCAACCGACTCGTTCTCGGTCATCTCACTCATCCCTTACTCCTCCCGATGCTTGTCGAGAGCCAACGCGCCTGGCTTGCAGACCTTGATGCACTCAGGGTCTCCCGCGCACAGGTCGCACGTGTATGCAGTCTCCACGCCGAAGGAGCCCTCGAAGAAGACTCCGTCGTAGGGGCACCTCGGTATGCAGGCCATGCACGCGAAGCACCTGTGCTCGTCGAGCGTCCAGTACTTCCCGTCGCTGTGGTACTCCAGCAGCGCGGACGGGCATAGCTCGCTCGGCGGGCAGCTCTCGCAGTGCACGCACATGGTCGCCTTGTGCTTGTCCCCTTCTTTCGTTATCTTGATCCTCGTCTTACCAGCTGCCACTGCGTTAGGGTGTGCTCTGACGCAGGCTTTCTCGCACTCTAGGCAGCCATTACATTTGCCCGGGTCGAAGACCAACCCGAACTTCTTCTTGGAGCTCATCAGTGCATCCTCCTGAGTTGCCACGCCTTGACAACAGCTTGGCGTGATGAGTCAGGGCGACTCACTCCGGTGGTTTACCTTAAGTTGCTCATCCCATTTATATTCTCCTCAGCATCGGTATTTCTAAGTTGCCATTGTGCAATTTCCAGTCGAAAAAAGTGAAAGACTTTCAGTCTATTAGGGTATAAAGCTGAAAAATTCGCAATTGTACCCCTCCAATCGTTAAACATTCGAAGTCAGCAAAAGTGGCGGTGAAAAGGGGTCGAAAAGGGGGTTTTTATAATGGAACGGACATATAATCACAAACCGTCGGGCCGTTGGAGCGGTCTCGACGTGTGAGTGCCTGGCCCGGCGGCACTGGCGCTGCCGCTGTACATCGCTCGCCACAAGTGGCCATCCGGACTTCTCACTTCAGGAACGGCAGTTTCGCGATGATGTCCTCGAGCCCCGCGTCCTGCAGCGATTTCTTCGTGGGCCTGCCCTGCTCGTCCCAGTTCCACAGCTTGTAGTACTCGGCCAGCATCCTCTCGAAGTCCGCCTTGGGAACGGCCTTGCCCTTGGGCTTTCCATCCGGCAAAGGCTCCTTCTCCATTCGTTCCGGGAGCGTGTCGTCCTTCTTCGTGAAGCCCTCGCGTGCGTTGAACGAGCGCGTCAGGTTCCAGATCCTCCGTCCGACCTGCCTCAGGTGCTCCTCGCTCGAGTCCACGCCAGTCACAGCGGAGTAGTACTTCGCCATGTTGGGGAAGTTCACGCTGTAGAAGTCGCAGAAGATGAAGCTCCACTTCACGCTCGTCCTCGTCTGGTCCTCGACGCATATGGCCGCCTTGCCCTCAGGGTTCCACGGGTCCTGGCTGCCGTACGCGTCTGCCGCAACGGGCCAAGCCCGCAGATGACAGGCGCCCCTGTCCGATGTGGCGTACGCGAGCGCCATGCCGATCGTTCCCCTCGGGTCGTATGCCGGATACTCGAGCCCCTTGACCTCGACCGTGAGCTTCTCCGCGCCCTTTCCGATCTTCTTCGCGGCCCGCTTCGCCCCGTCCGCAAGGACATCGCCGATCGCCCTCCGGTTAGCGATCATCTCCGGCATCTTCGCGTAGGCCTCCTCGTTGCCGAACCTGAGGTCCAGCCCGCCTGTGTCTTTCTTCGTGAGTACGCCCCTCTCGTAGAGGTCCATCGCGAGCGCGGTGACGTTGCCCGCGGAAATCGAGTCGAGCCCGAGCCTGTCGCAGTCCTCCACGTACTTCACGACCGCCTCGATGTTCTTGATGCCGCAGTTGGAGCCGCATAGCCCGAGTGTCTCGTATTCCGGTCCCTCGGTCCACGCGCCTTTGAACGCGCCGAGCTTCACCTTCGCCAGGCTGCCGCACGCGATGGAGCAGTCGAAGCACGCCTTCTTGCCGACCAACACCCTCGACTTCAACGCCTCGGAGTTGATGCCTTCGGTTCCTTCGAATGTGCCGGTCCGCCAGTTCTTCGTGGGCAGTATGCCGGCGTCCTGGCTCATCTGGACCAGTATCGGCGTGCCGTCCGTGATCATGCCCGCGTGGTCGGGGTTCTCAACGACGTCCTTCAGAACCATCTCCTTGGCCATCTTCGTGAAGCTGTCGATGTCTTTGACCTCGACTCCCAGGTTCCCCTTCACGGCGACTGCCTTGAGGTTCTTAGAGCCGAATATCGCGCCAGTGCCGCCCCTGCCGGCGTTCCTCGTGAGGTCGCTCGTCACGCTCGATATGAGCCCGAGCTTCTCGCCGGCCTGGCCGATGCATGCAACCCTGGCGAACTTCTCGCCCGTCTCCTTCCTGATCATCTCCTCGGTCGCGAACGTGTCCTTGCCCATCAGGTTCTTTGCGTCCCTGATTTCGGCCTTTCCGTCCTTGATCCAGAGGTAGGACCACTTCTTGGCCTTGCCCTTGATGATGACGCCGTCGAAGCCTGCGAACTTGAGCTCGGAGCCGAAGAACCCGCCCGCGTAGCTGTCGAGGAACGTGCCCGTCAGAGGTGACTTGCTGACGATCACGTACCTGCCCGTCAGTGGCGTCATGGTCCCGACCAGCGGCCCGGTCCATATCGAGAGTATGTTCTCGGGGGACATCGGGTCCGTGCCCGGCTTGAGCTCCTCGAACAGGTACCTCGCGCCGAGGCCCTTGCCGCCGATGAACTCCTTCGCCCACTCCCTGTTGAGAGGCTCTGTCGTGATCTTCTCGTTCGTCAGATCGACCCTGAGCACCTTACCCTGGTATCCGTCGCCTGCCATCTTGGTCACCTCTTCAGGACTTTCTTAGGGCACACTTCGACGCACTGCGGTGTGCCTCCGCACAGGTCGCACTTGATGGAATACGAGCCGCTCGGGTCGAGCCAACACCCGTTGTACGGGCACGCCTCGACGCATGCGCCGCAGGCGGTGCAGAGCTCCTTGTCGACGTAGTATATCCCGAGGCCCTCGTTGAGCTTGATCGCCTCGACGGGGCACGACTCGACGCACGGGTGCTCGTCGCATTGTTTGCAGAAGTTCAGCTTGAACTCTCCCGGCTCGGGGAACAGGTCCTGTACCTCGATCCGGGACTCGCTCGGGTTGAACTTGCCCGTGTGCGTCGCGGAGCACACAAGGGCGCACAGCTGACAGCCAGTACACTTGCTCAAGTCCGCCTTCAATCCGTTGGCCACTTCTGTTACCTCCCAATGGATGGTGACTAGATGACAAAGGCATGGTAATGATGAAGGGTTATCCGCCGCGTCGTCAAAATCTCGGACAGGATCCCCCTTACCAGGCCCCCCTATGGGACTGGATAAGTGAATGCCAACTTCGTATTTATGACTTGTCGGATTCGAGGCGCATGGCCAGGCGGACCAGCTCCTTACGGTCTTAAGGGCCAGCGCGCGCAAGCGCGCGCGAACCGATATGCTCGCAGAGGCTTATCGCGCGGAGGGCTTTTTGAGGCATCATTTAAATATTATTAAATCGATTAATTATCCACGGGTGCACTCAGATGGACGCCCTCGCGGCTGTGCTCATCATCTTGGTGGTCTTGGTCCTCTTGGCGCTGATAGTTTTCGCAGTGCTCAAGACACGCTCGGGAGCACCCACGCCGCCCACGGCGCACACGCATGCGTCGAACGTCCCGGGATACACACACGACCCGAGGCACATGGAGTACTACAGGCCGCAGATAAGCCGTCAGGATGATGCGCGACCGAAGCCCGAGCCTCCCAGGCCCAACGACCCCAGGAAGGAGCCGTTGCCCCGGTGCCCCTCGTGCGGGGCGGCGATAGGGTACGATGACGAGAGATGTTACAAGTGCGGCCTGGTGCTCAAGGAGAACCCCTGAGAAGCAATTATACGGGATGAGCGTGCTGCAAGGCCTGCATGATAGACGAGGGCGCCCGCGTGCTGCTCGTTGATGAGAACGGCAGGAAGTTCACCGTCAAGCTCGAGAGGCGGATGATCGATGTCAGGGGGCTAGGCGTACTGGACGGCTCGGCCCTGTGCGAGGCATCTTACGGTCAGGAGCTGAGGATTGGAGGCAAGGCCCTGAGGGTCCTTCGGCCCAGCGTCAAGGACATTCTATCAATAATGGAGCGCAGGGCGCAGATCATCATACCCAAGGACAGCTTCGCGATTCCTCTCCACCTCGACCTCGGGTGCGGGAGCAGGGTCATAGAGGGCGGCGTCGGCTCCGGGGGCCTCACAGTGGTCCTGCTGAAGGCCGTTGGCCCCCACGGAAAGGTCTACTCATACGACAACAGGAACGACCTCGCGGATATAGCCCGGAAGAACGTTGAGATGAGCGGGCTCGGTGCCGCCTGGGACCTGAAGATACAAGACGTGTGCACGGCGGACCTCGAGAAGGACGTCGACGCCGTGGTCCTCGACATCCCCAACCCCTGGGACGCGATCGACAACGTCACGCGCTCGGTGAGGGCGGGCGGGCACATCGGATGCTACGTCCCAAACGCCAACCAGCTGGAGGCCGTTGTGAAGAAGATGCGCGAGCTCGGCCTGGGGGAGGTGACGGCGTTCGAGACGCTGCAGAGGGAGATGGTCGTCCACGAAGGCGGAGTGCGCCCGAGCTTTGACATGCTCGGACACACGGGATACCTCGCGTTCGGGCGAAGGCTGCAATAGCCCGACCACAACTGATTGGTCAATTCCTCAAAAGCTAAGTACGCGCAAGCGCAATCCCCTGAAACGGTGACTATTGGATGGTTATCGCAGAGGTCAGGGTCGAGCTGAAGAAGGGGGTGGCTGACCCTGAGGGAAAGAACACCCTGAAGGCGCTCGAACTTCTGGGGTTTGAAGGGCTGAAGGATGTCAAGACCGTCAAGGTCTTCGACATCTACATGGACGGCTCACCGGGGGAGGCAGAGAAGAGAGTGAACGAGATGTGCAGGAGGCTCCTCGCCAACCCCGTGATACACAACTATTCGATCACGATCAAGTGAGGGGACCGGATGTCAACAGACAAGCTGTACATCCGGAAGGATGTTCCCTTCGAGCTGGTGGATATCGACCTCGCATCGGCGACTGACTCGCAGCTCCTAGAACTCAGCAAGGAGAGCGGGACTGGGCTCTCGCTCGAGGAGATGGGTCGCATACGGGACTTCTTCAAGGAGAAGGGGAGGAACCCGACCGACGTCGAGCTCCAGTCCCTGGGCCAGGCCTGGAGCGAGCATTGCTGTTACAAGAGCTCCCGCGTGTTCCTCAAGGAATACGTCTTCGGCATCAACACGAAGCAGGTCATCGACAGGGGTGACGCAGGCGTCATGGAGTTCGACAAGGACCACGCCTACGCGCTTAGAATCGAGAGCCACAACCACCCGAGCGCGGTCGAACCATACGGTGGCGCCGCGACGGGGATCGGCGGCATCATCAGGGACGTGCTGTGCATGGGCGCACAGCCCATCGCGCTCGTCGACCCGCTGTACTTCGGCCCGATCGATTACCCTGCTGAAAAACTGCCGCCTGGCATCAAGCACCCCAAGTACCTGCTGGGCGGGATAGTCGCGGGCATAAGGGACTATGGGAACAGGGTCGGGCTACCGACAGTGTCCGGAGGCCTGTGGTTCGATGATGCCTACGTCGGCAACTGCCTCGTCAACGTTGGATGCGTGGGCATCGCGGACAAGAAGAATCTGAGGAAGAACGCTGTCAGGGGCGCGGGAGACGTCCTGGTGCTCGTCGGCGGCAGGACAGGCAGGGACGGCATACACGGTGTCACATTCGCATCGGCAGTGCTCACGAAGGAGAGCGAAACCGAGTCGAGAGGCGCTGTCCAGCTGGGCGACCCGATCATGAAGGAGCCGGTGATACACGCGCTCCTCGAGGCGAACGAGAAAGGCCTCGTCAACGGAATGAAGGACCTGGGCGGCGGGGGGCTGTCGTGCGTCGTCGGCGAAATAGCGCTCGCCGGGGGCTGCGGCGCCGAGGTCGACTTGTCGAAGGTGCCTCTCAAGGAGGAAGGGCTCGCGCCGTGGGAGATATGGGTCTCCGAGTCCCAGGAGAGGATGATGCTATCAGTCTCATCCAAGAACGTCGACGACGTCCTGCACGTGTTCAAGCTGTGGGACGTCCCCGCGACCGTGGTAGGGAAGATCATCCCGCAGAAGGTTGTCAGGCTCTACTTCTTGGGCGAGAAGGTCTTCGACCTCGAACTCGAATTCCTGACCGCGGGACCACTCTACTGTAGGCCGTGCTCTGCAGAGAAGACGGACAGAAGACGGAAGGAGCGGGTCCCCAAGGCCAAGGACAGGTACGACCGGGAGCTGCTCAGGCTCCTCGCATCGCCGAACATTTGCAGCAAGGAATGGGTCATCAGGCAGTACGACCACGAGGTCAGAGGGGCGACTGTGATCAAGCCTCTGCAGGGAAAGCTGGGCCACTCGTCGCACGGCGACGCCGCAGTCCTGAAACCCATCGAGGACTCGTACAGGGGCCTGGCAATCGCGACCGCGTCCAACCCGTATGCGTGCTCGGTAGACCCGTACCGCGGAGGGAAGACCTGCGTCGACGAGATGTGCAGGAACCTCGCATCGGTGGGGGCGAGGCCGCACTCGTTCACCAACTGCCTCAACTTCGGCAACCCGGAAAAGCCGGACAGGCTCTGGCTCTTCAGAGAGGCGGTCAGAGGCATGGGAGAGGTCGCGAAGGCCCTCAGCATACCCACACCGTCCGGCAACGTCAGCTTCTACAACGAAGCACAGAGCGGCGCGGTCCTCCCGACTCCCGCGCTGCTCGGTTGCGGCATCGTCAGGGACATCAGGAAGTGCGTCACATCAGACTTCAAGCAGGAGGGGAACACGATAGCGCTCATCGGGGTTACGAAGCCGGAGATGGGCGCGTCCGAGTACTACAGAATGACGAAAGCGTACTCTGGCAAGGTCCCGGACGTGGACATCCCGGCACTCAGGGCAGGGGTCGACGTCGTCATCGGGGGCATCGAGAGGAGCGCCATTGTCGCGTGCCATGACGTGTCCGACGGTGGGGTCGCTGTCGCGCTCGCGGAGATGTGCATCGGGGGGGACGTAGGCGCCTCTGTAGACATCTCCAGGATGGAGAAGCTCCGGACCGATGTGAGGCTCTTCTCCGAGAGCAACAGCAGATGGGTCGTGGAGCTCAGGAAGGGCAAGGAGAAGCTCCTGCCGAAGGACCGGAAGGTCAAGGTCTCCAGGATAGGCACGGTCGGAGGCACTTCCCTCGAGATAGGCGCCAACAAGAAGGCGATCGACCTGGAGGTCCTCAAGATGGCCGACAGCTTCAACTCAACCCTGTGGAGGATGCTCGGATGAAGGCTAGCCAGGTCAAGGTGTGCGTCCTGAGGATTGAAGGTACGAACTGCGAGGAGGAGTCGTATCAGGCGTTCAGGCGGCTCGGGGCGAAGCCCGAGAAGGTCCACCTGAAGCAGCTGACCGGGCAGGACGTGTCCTCGGAGGAGAGGCGCTCTCTCTCGGACTTCCACATACTCGTTCTCCCGGGCGGGTTCTCCGCGGGCGACTACGTGCGTGCGGGCGCGATCTTCGCCGCGCGCATCAAGAGCAGGCTTTCGAAGGACCTCGTGGACTTCGTCAAGTCGGGCAAGCCGGTGCTCGGGATATGCAACGGGTTCCAGATACTCGTGGAGACCGGCCTGCTGCCCGCGATGTCGGGGGTCATGTCCGAAGTGCCCGAAGCGGTCTTGGGCACCAACGACTCCGGCAGGTTCGAGTGCAGGCCGACGCTGCTCAAGAGGGTCGACCGAGGCAACTGCGTGTTCACCCGAAAGATACCGCCTGAAAAGATCTCACTGATACCCTCTGCGCACGCGGAGGGCAAGCTCATGTTCCCGCTGGAGAGGTCGAAGCAGATCCTCAAGCAGCTCTACGAGAACGACCAGGTCGTGTTCAAGTACGTCGACCCTGAGGGAAGACTGGCGGGGTACCCGTGGTGCCCGAACGGCGCTACTGAGAACATCGCGGGGATATGCAACAGAGAGGGCAATGTGTTCGGCCTGATGCCGCACCCGGAAAGGGTCTTCTTCAGGTTCACGCACCCCGATTGGACGCGGAGCCCGGACGGCGCCGGAGACGGACGCGCAGTCTTCGAATCCGTGATCGAGTACGTCTCGAAGAAGCTCTAGCTGTCAAGTGAGGGCTCCTTGATACGGCGAGATTTTTCAGACTCGGGAGCCGAAGAAGAAGAGACAGAACACGAAGAGCGCTATCACAACTACGAGGGCCACGAGAGCCCACTCCTGGCCCTTCTTCCAGCCCGATTGCGCTGAATCCAGATTAGCCACGCCTCCGCACCCGAATCGCAGTCCTCGAACATGAGACTTGCGAGCAGGTGCTCGGCGGTCCAAAAGCGACGTCAGAGAGAGACTATCAGCTCCACCTGGTCCCCGTCCTTGAGCCCGAGCGAGCGCCTCAGGTGGTACTTGCAGATGACCTCGATGATGTCAGTGTGGTGCGACCGCACAGGGAGGACGACAGCGCACTCCATGTTGTGTATCGTTGCCAGGAAACACTTGACGTCCCCGAACGTGCGCCCGTCCTTCTCGAAGCCCTTGATCAGGATGCCCTCCGACTTCCTGAGGATGTCCAGCTTCGGGAGCTCGGACTCGGGGAGCCTCAGGTTCAGCGTCCCCTCGAAGGGCTTGAACCAGAGCTTCTTCTGGAACTGATCCGCGTAGGCCTCCTGGTTGACGTAGTACTGCCCCTCGCCGAGGCCGGACGTCACGGAGCCTATTATGACGAGGTGGTCCTTCATCTCGAATATGCGCTGATAGTCGGAATACTCCTTCCTCAGCAGGTCGAACCCCTTGTCTGTCAGCTTGATCCTCTGCCGCCTCGCCCCGAGGTCCCTCTCGATGAGACCGTCCCCGAGCAACTCGAGTATCTTCTTCGAGGCGGACTGTTGGCTTATCTCGAGCACGTTCCCGAGCTCACGCGATGAGATTGCGATGTAGTCGTGGACGCCCCCCATGAGGGCTATGTGCTTCAGGGTGGCTATCTGCTTCTCATGCATGGCAGGGCTCGGATAGGGAAGGCATCATAATAACATTTCGTCATATTGCCAGTCAGAAATCGTCGGCCACTAGATAGTGCTCTCCCCGCAACCTGATGACGGGGATCCTGAGCTCCCTGAGCCTCCTGATGAGCTCCCGGTCGTTCGTCACAACGGCCGCCGACCGATCCTCGGCAATTGAGAGGACCGCATCGTCCCCTCTGAGCTCCGTCTCGACGATCGAGTACTTCCTCGCAAGCGACAGCGCGGCCTTGGCGTTCTTGTCGACCAAGTTCGACAGCTCGCCGAGGACGGAGCTCGGCACGAAGACCGGTATCTCGCCGAAAAGCCTCTGCAGCTCTTTGTCCATGTTCACGCCGAACTGGAACGGCATCATCAGGGCGTTCGCGTCCAGCACAACCGCCTTAGGTATCAAGACACCACGCGCCTACTCAACTATCCCGTGCCCGATCAGGCGCCACTTGCCAGAGATGCGCCTGGAGATGGCCACGCGCTGGCCCTTCTCGACGCACACGGGGATCTTGAGGGCGACCTCCGCCGAGTCCGCCCTGCCGCTCGTGACCACTCCGACGGTCGTGGCCGTCCCGACGCTCAGCATCAAGGGCTCGTTGGTCTTCAGGCTGTCGACCGCGATGTCCGATGCGACGCCGACGACCCTCTTCATCAGCTCGGTCTTGAATGTGATCTCGTTGACAACTGCTGGGAGCGTGCCGGGGACACCAGCGAGCCTCCCGACCAGAGAGTCCGACTTCGTTATGGACGGGTCGAGGCCCGTTCCGATGGCGATGAGCCCTCCCGGGTGCGCGGATTCCAGCTCCAGCCCGCCCGCGAAGAGCGACCTGACCTCTGTCACCAACGGCTCCCAAGTGGTCTTGCTGCCGGCTTCTATCTTCCTGCCGGGTGCGATCTCCACCTCGTCTCCGACCTTGAGTTTCCCCTGCGTGAGCGTGCCCCCGATCACGCCGCCCTTTAGGCTCTGTATCTTCGTGCCGGGGACGTTCACGTCGAAGGATCTCGCGATGTACATCCTGGCGGGCTTGGACTTGTCCCACTTCGGCGTGGGGATGTTCCTCTCTATGGCCTGGATGAGCATGTCGATGTTGACGTCGTGGTGTGCGGATATGGGTATGATCGGGGCCTTCTCCGCGATGGTTCCGCGGACGAAGTCCTGGATCTCCTTGTAGTTCTCCCTAGCCTGGTCCGCGGTGACTATGTCTATCTTGTTCTGGACGACTATTATCTTGTCCACCCCGATAATAGAAAGCGCCATCAGGTGCTCCTTCGTCTGTGGCTGAGGGCATTTCTCGTTCGCGGCGACGAGCAGGAGTGCGCCGTTCATGATTGCAGCACCCGACAGCATCGTGGCCATGAGCGTCTCGTGGCCCGGAGCGTCCACAAAGGACACGGACCTCAGGAGCTCGCACTTGCCCTTGCAGTTCGGGCACTCGGGCTTGTTCGTGTAGCACTGGGGCCCTTCGCAGTTCTTGCACTTGTAGAACGCGACATCGGCATAGCCGAGCCGGATGGAGATGCCCCTCTTGACTTCTTCAGAGTGGCGGTCGGTCATCTCGCCGGTCAGAGCTTTCGTCAGCATGGTCTTGCCATGGTCCACATGGCCGATCATGCCGATGTTCGTCTCCGGCTGGGTCGGGACCTTCATCCCTACTTCTTCTCCTCTTTCTTGACGATCTCTGAGATGGGCTTCGCGCCGTGCTGAGTAACCTTCATGTTGATCTGCAGGGAATCGGGAGACACCGTGTTGCCCCGCACATGCTTCCTGCGCCTCAGGCCGCCCTCGGGGGCGTTGAAGCCAATGCTGTCGGACATCAGGAGTTTCTTCCTCCTCGGCCCTGGGAGGTCCTTCCTCATCGGGAACCCGTCCTTGTCGCTCCCTCCAGTGATCTGCAGCTTGTAGCCAGGGAGGCCGACGAAGATGCCGTCCACCACGTCCCCGATCTTCTTGCCGATGAGCGAGTTAGCGTGATGGCCCGACACGGGCACCTGGTACGACTTGCCATCCTTTGGATCGCTTACGACGGCTCTGAAATCTGCCAAACAATCCGCTCCGGTGTGTAGAAGGGCCTATTGCGAAAGGAGTTAAATAGGTTTCGGAGCTGGCATGGAACTGCTGGACGGGGTCCGGCAGGGGCGCATCGGCCCGGCCCGGAAACGCCGGCCTAAGCGCCCCAGAAAGGCTTCTCCTTGCGCTTGATCTGCTTGACCTGCTCTAACACCTCTAGCTCGTCCGGCTTGAGCCCGAACTTCGCGAGCTCCGCGACATGCCCCTCGGGTATGTCGACCAACATCACATCCTCGACGTCTATCTGCCTGCCCACGGTCGGCTCGTCGATGGCTACCGCGACCTCCTGGCCCGCGATGGCCTCCTTGAGCGTCTCCTCGCCGCTCCTGATGCTCTTGACCTTGCCGACGGGGCGGCCGTCGAGCTTGATGAAGCCCTGCCCGGGCCTGATCCTGCCCGCGAGCACCCTCACGCCGACGATTGCCGGCCGGCTGACTCTGAAGACGTGGTCCCTGAGTATGATGACCCTCCCGGGGAACACCACCTCGAGCCTCCTGTCGGCCTCGAGTTCTACCTTCCTCTCGACGCACCACTTCTGGTAGTCCTCGAGCAGCCTGTACATGACGTCGTTCTCGAAGATCTTGACGCTGAGTTCTCGGGCCTCGCTCCTCGCGTCGTCGTTGACCGGGACGTTAAACGCGAAGATCGCCCGATGGAGCGGGTTCTCGAAATGCGAGGCCTCGACGACGTCCTTGCGCGTGACGTTGCCTATGGCGATCCTCCTGATGAGTATCTCGCTCTTCTTGCACTCGAACGAGAAGGCCTCGAGCGAACCTATCGCGTCCCCCCTGACTATGATGCCCTCGGGGGCGAGCTCGGCCTTGATCTCGCTCTCCTTCTTGACGTCCTCCTTGACAGCCTCGAGGTCCCCGGCCACGACCCTCACGGTCCCCCCCGCCATGGCGTCCTCGAGCCCGGTCGCGACTATGCGTATACCGGCGGCGGCGGAGACTTCCTTGACCCTGTCGAACCGCTGGGTGGGGTCCCTTATCTCGTCAAGCGCCCTCGGCCTCTGGAGCCCCTTGACCTTCGTGACGATGGGCTCGCCCCGGACGGACGAGACGACTATCTGGTCGCCGACCTTGACGGTGCCCTTGTATACGATCGAGTCTACGGCCGTGCCTATGCCACGCTCCTCTTTGACCTCGAGCACAGTGCCCTCGCCTGGGCCCTCCTCCGTCTCGAGCTCCTCCTCGAGGAACCTCTGGGCCAAGCCGACGAGTATCAGCAGCAGGTCGGGCAGGCCCTCGCCGAACTTGCCGCTCATGGGCACGATGGCGATTGTCTTTGTGAAGTCGGATATCTTGTCGAACCTGTCTGCGCTGAAGCCTGTCTGGTCGAAGATCTTGCCCGCGATGTTGTACATCCTCTCGTCGAGCTCCGCGACGACGCGCGGGTCCTGCTCCGCGATAGACTGCGCGAAGGGCATCATCTCGTGGTGTCTCCAGCCGGGTATGAGGTCGACCTTGTTAGCTGCGATGACAAACGGGGTCTTGAACTTCCTCAGAATGTTTATTGACTCGATGGTCTGTGGTTTCACTCCGTCGACGACGTCTATGACGAGCACCGCCAGGTCCGCCAGGGCGCCTCCCCGTGTCCTCAGGGTGACGAACGAGTAGTGCCCCGGAGTGTCTATGAAGAGGAGGCCCGGGACGTTGAACTTGCGGTCCCCGATCAGCGGCCCGCAGAGGCTGTAGATGGTCTCAATCGGCACGTCCGTCGCGCCTATGTGTTGCGTGATCCCGCCCGCCTCTCGCGCGACGACCTCGGTCCCCCTGATCCTGTCCAGAATCGTCGACTTCCCGTGGTCGACATGGCCCATGACGGACACGATCGGATGCCGGGCGGTCATGCTCTTCACAGATGAGGGGACGGTATATAGATTTAACTAAGCTTATGAAAATATTAGGGAGTGGAAACGGTTTCCGGGGTTTGGACTACTTCTCGAAAAGCCAGGCCTCGTCTATCTTCTCGTATTTCTGCAGCTCGTAGTCGTTGAAGAACAGCTTGATCTCGCGCTTGGCGCTCTCAGGACTGTCGGAGCCGTGGACTATGTTCCTGCCCGTGACCTGCCCGAAGTCCGCTCTTATCGTGCCCGGGGTCGCGTCCTGAGGATTGGTCTTCCCCATCATCGCGCGCACGGCGGCGACCGCGTTCTCCCCCTCGAGGACCATGCAGACCACAGGTCCCGATGTGATGTAGGAGAGCAGCGGCTCGTAGAAGCCCTTGCCCTTGTGCTCCTCGTAGTGCCTCTCTGCGAGCTCCCTCGGAATCCTCATCATCTTGAGGGCGGTCAACTTGAGCCCGCGGTCCTCGAACCGCGCAAGTATCTTCCCGATGAGGCCCCTCTGGACCCCGTCGGGCTTGACCATCGCGAAGGTCTTCTCGATCATTCCTTCTTCTCCTCCGCAGGCTTCGGCTTGGGCTTCTCGGACTTCGCCGCGTCGGCCTTCTTGGCAGGGGCCTTCTTCGTGGGGGCCTTCGTCTCGGCCTTCTTCTCCTCGGGCTTCGGTTTCGCCTGCTCGTGCTCAGCCTTCGCTGCAGCCTCGGGCTCCTTCTTCTCCGGGGACGCGGCCTCAGGCTTCTCCTCCTTCTTCACCTTCTTCGCCTTTGGCTTCTCCTCAGGCGCTGGGAGGCCCTTCATCCTGATGGACTTCTCCCTCTCGTAGTACCGCGTCCAGGTGGTCCTCCTCGGGACCCTGCCCAGGATCACCAGGTTCTTGTAGCACTTCGATGAGCAGAGGTTGTAGACGACGCCGTCCTTCTTGATGTACATCTTGCCCGTCCCGGGCTCTATCTCGTCGCCGCAGAACGTGCACACTCTTCGCTCGACCATAGGTATTCACCTCTCGGTGGATGAGAGCTCAGCGAACGCTGAGCTTCCTGGCCTCTCTCGAGGTCTCCTTCAACATCAACACGTCGCCGACGCGGATGGGGCCCATGACGTTCCTGGTGATGATGCGCCCCTTGTCACGGCCGTCCATTACCCTGACCTTGACCTGGGTCGCCTCACCCGTCATCCCCGTCTTGCCGATTACCTCGACAACGGTCGATGGGATGCTTTCATCGTCAGCCATCTAGGACACCTACTTCTTCAGCGCCTTGACCTTCTCGGCCAGCTCGTCCATCAGGGGCTTCCCCTTGGATGCGTCGAGCACGGCCACCGCGGCAGTCGGCTTCTCGAGGCCGCAGGCGTTGCCCAACTCGGCTTTGCTCGGGACGTACGCGTAGGGCACGTTCCTCTCGTCGCACAGCGCCGGCATGTGCATCAGGATCTCCGGAGGCGCCACGTCCTCCGCCATGATGACCATGAGCGTCTCGCCGCGCTCGACCAGCTTGGTCACTTCGTTCGTACCCTTCCTCAGCTTTCCGCCGTCACGGGCGAGCTCGACCAGCTCGTAGGCCTTGTCGGCCAACTCCTTCGGCATCTCGAACTTCACATACACTGGCTTTGCCAAGTTGATACCTCCTTCGGGTGCCTTCGCACCTTCATCATTCACAGGCCCTTTCTATTGAAAAGAGCAACAGAAGTAATCGCATGCTGTATAAAAGGATTGCTGGGGTGTCGGCGCTAAGTGCGGTTCTGGCAAGCTTTATCCGCAGGGATGTGGGTTCAGCCCGACGCATGCCAGAGAGGAGGTACTTCCAGCCGCCCAACGCCCCGGCAGTCAAGGGGCTGACCTTCCGATACTACGAGGGGGACCAAGACCTGCCGATCGTGGTGGACGTCCCCAACAGGAGCATGGCCGCGGATGAAGACGCCTTCGCCATCACGTTGAACGATACGACCAACGAGTACGCCCACCCGCTGAACTTCGACCCGTACGAGGACGTGATGATAGTCGAGCTCGAGGGCAAGCCGATAGGCGTCTCGTCTGTCAGGTGGAAGCAGAAGCCGGACGGCGTCCGCCTCTACGAACACCACGCCCACCTAGTCCCTGAGGCACGGTTCCCCGGCCTGAGGCAGTCGATGTTCCTCTGGGGCGAGCAGCGGCTGCGGGAGATTGCTGCGGGGCACCACACCCAGGACAGGAAGGAGCTCGAGGTCTGGGTGAAGGCCGAGATGAACGACTGGAGACGGCTCGTCCTGGCCAACGGGTACAAGGACGCTTGGCACCTCTTCGAGATGAGGCGGCCGAACCTGGACAACATACCTGACCACAAGCTCCCCGCGGGCATCGAGATACGGCCCGTCACGAGGGAAAACTTCAGACTGGTGTACGCGGGCGCACGAGAAGCGTTCCTGGACGAGAGGAGCTTTACGGAGGAGAGATGGGGTGAGGAAGCGTGCGAGCGGACGCTCGCCAACCCTGAACTGCGCATCGACCTCTGGCAGGTCGCCTGGGACGGTGACCAGATCGTCGGGGGAGTGGCGGTCATCATCAGCCCGGAGGAGAACGCCGCAATGAACCGCAAGCGCGGTTGGACCGAGGCGGTGTTCGTGCGCAGGCCTTGGAGGAAGAAAGGGGTCGCACGCGCGCTCCTGGCAAGCTCTCTCAGGGTCCTCAAGGAGGTCGGGATGGAGGAGGCAGCGCTGGGCGTGGACACGGACAACCCATCCGGCGCCCTCAGGATATACCAGGACATGGGCTACGTCGCGGACTTCGAGTTCGTATTCGCGCGCAAGCCTCTGGACTAGACATCAGAAAGCTCAATCGTGCGAGAAGCTATATCCGGAGTCAATATCCGGTTCTCAGGTGATGGCCTTGGCCGAGCAGCTAGTTCATTTCCAGCCCCTAGGGAGGAAGACGGAGGCGAGGAAAGGGAAGACGCTCCTCGACCATGCCCGGGACGCGGGCGTGTCGATCGAGTCCATCTGCGGCTCCGCCGGCAAGTGCGGCAAGTGCAGAGTCATCGTGCGCGCGGGCGCGTCGGCCCTGTCCGCGCCGACCGATGCCGAGGCGAATCTTCTCGCAGCTGACTCGGTGAAGGGAGGCCTGAGGCTCGCGTGCCAGGCAAAGCTGGTAAGCCCGTCCAAGATAGTCGTCGAGGTGCCCGAAGAGAGCAGACGCGGACACCACAGACTGCTCGCCGCCGGGACAGAGCCCACGGTCAAGCTCCAGCCGGCAGTCAAGAAATCGCTCCTCAAGATCCCGCCCGCGACCCTCAAGGACCTGCGAGCAGACGATGACAGGCTGATCGAAGTGCTCTTCAAGCGGGCGCGAGTGAGGGCCTCGATACACCCCGGAGTGCACGGGTCCCTGCCTGATGCGATGAGGCAGGACGAATGGACTGTGACAGTGACGACTTTCAGGGACACCGAGGTGGTCCAGGTAGAGCCAGGAGACACCACCGACGAGCTGTTCGGCGTCGCCGTCGACATCGGCACGACCAAAGTGGTCGCCTATCTCATAGACCTCAATTCCGGGGAGACGCTCGCCAACGAGAGCATGCCCAACCCGCAGATCCCGTTCGGCGAGGACCTCATGTCCAGGATATCGTACACGACGAAGGAGCCGGATGGCGGGAGGAGGCTCCAGAGCGTGATAGTCGACGGCCTCAACGAACTGATCCGGAGACTCTGCGGTCAGAAGGGCCTCCAGCCCGAGGACATACTCGAGGTCATGGTCGTAGGCAACACCGCCATGCATCACCTGTTCTTCGGAATACCGGCGCATCACGTGGCCGCCGCCCCCTATGCACCGGTAGTAAGGACATCCCTCTCGGTCTCACCGAGTCACCTGGGGCTGGACATGTACCCCTTCGGAAGGGTCTCATCCCTGCCGAACGTAGCAGGGTTCGTCGGGGCGGACGCGGTCGCCGATCTCGTCTCCAGCGGGCTCTATAGAGACAGCAAGATCGGCATGATGATAGACATCGGCACGAACACGGAGATCATCGCGGGGAACAAAGACAGGCTCATCAGCTGCTCGTGCGCGTCGGGGCCCGCGTTCGAGGGCGCGCACATCAAATACGGCATGCGTGCGTCCACGGGTGCGGTCGAGCGCGTATGGATCGACCCAGCCTCTGGGGAGGTCATGCTGAGGACGGTCGATGACGCTGCCCCGAGGGGCATCTGCGGCTCTGGAATTGTCGACGCTGTCTCCGAGATGTTCAAGGCGGGCATGCTCGACCCATCGGGGAGGCTGGTTCCCGCGGCGAGCAGGGACCGCATTCGGAAGCTGCAATCGGGCGGGCACGAGTTCGTCCTCGTCAAGGCCGTGGAGACCGCGACGAAGGAAGACATCACCATCACGCAGCACGACATCCAGGAGATCCAACTGGCCAAGGCCGCCATATTCACCGGGGTGGCGGTGCTGATGAAGAAGCTGAAGCTCAGGTGCAGCGACCTCTCAAGAGTCTATGCGGCCGGGGCGTTCGGCACCTATGTCGACGCGACGAGCGCGATCAACATAGGCATGTACCCCGACGTCCCCGTCGAGAGGATCAGGTTCATCGGGAACGCTGCGGGCTCAGGCGCGAGGATGTGCTTGAAGTCCACGAAGATGAGGGACCTGGCCGAGGAGCTGTCGCACAAGGTGAAGTATGTCGAGCTGGCGGCTGAGCCCAGCTTCCAGAACGAGTTCGCCCAGGCGATGTTCCTCCCTCACAGAGACCTCTCGAGGTTCCCGAACCGCGGGCGCGCCTCAGCACAGAGAAAGGGATGAGAGGCCCTACCCCTCGACCCTCTTCGTGATCTCCTCGAAGACCGGGATGTGCTTGTCTGGCAGATAGCCGCAGAACTTGACAGGGTCCACCGCTTCCGGAGGTTTGACTCCCTTGAGATCGATCTCCCCCCGCGCGAACATCTCGACGGCGACCGCGACCGGCATGGCTGTCTGGAAAGCGGTCGCGTGTATGCCCGAGAGCTCGTAGGCCTTCTCGTGGGATATGTGGGTCCAGGTCTTGATGACGGTGTCCTCGCCCTCCATCCTGCCCGAGACCTCGGTAAGCACGCAGCAGGTGCCCTTCAGTTTGCCCGCCAGGTCGTCCGGCCTCGGCATCGTCGCTATGACGACCTCGACGGGCGAGACCTCGCAAGAGCGGATCTTCACGGGTTTGAATGAGAGCAGTCCGAGCTTCTTAAGGAACTGCACATATTCGACGAACGTATCGTCCAGCGTGATCATGAAGTCGCATCTCTTGATGCGCTTCCCGATGAACCTCGGGACCATCTCGCTCTCCTCGTGGTCCGTCATGAAAACCTTCATCGGACCGATGGGATCCGGGAACGAGTAGACCTCACTCGTGCTCAGGGAGGGTGCACGCTTCCACTTCCCGTTTTCGTAGTAAAGCGGGTCCCTGATGCACTCCTCGATCATAGCGTCGGGCGAGAAGTAGGTCGCGAACTCATAACCTGCGAGCTTGCTGTTGTCCGCATCCCGAACGCGCACATAGTCGACCGACTCCATCCTGTCCGCGGCGCGCTTGGCGAAGATGTTGGACGCGCCCGGGTCGATGCCCATCGAGCACAGGGCGAAGATGCCCGCGTCCTTGAACTTCTTGTCGAGGGCCTCCTGGTCGTCGAACATCGGGTGACCGAACTCCTTGTCCCCGGTGGCCATATCTATGTAGTTCGCCCCGGCCTTGAGACAGCCCTCCATGATCTTCATGTTCAGTGCGGGCATCGTCCCGTTGACCAACAGGTCGACCTTCTCGGCGACCTTTGCGACCTCCTCTGGGTCCGAGCCGTCCGCCTTTACAATCTCGATCTTGTCGCTCTTGGACCTCTTCTTGACGTACTCAGGTCCCTTCAGGTTCGTGTCCGCAAGGACCATGCGCGAGACGAGGTCGCTCTTGACCAGGTCCTGCGCGATACACTGCCCGACTCCGCCGCATCCGAAGATGGCTACCTCGATTTGTTTCGACATCTTCCCACTACGCACTCCCTGTTATAGACATCGTCCGGAAAACCCCCGGACGGGACTGATACTGGAACCCCGTCTAAAAAGCCTTCCATGCCCCATCCGAGGTGCGTCGGGACCGGCCCAGAACGACCCCCTGGAGCGACCCTTTATATGACCACCGCTCGGATGGAAAGGGAGGTAATAAGGAGGGCGACGAAACGCATCGGCCCCTCATGTAGTACGATTTCGGCGCGCCCTCGGACGAAAGCCCGGGGTGCGCGCGGAGCGAATCGACACAGTTTGCTACGCCTCGGCAGGATATTCGAATTCCTTGCGCCTAATATCGCCGTTGTCGCACGGGTTTCGAAGATGCCCCGCGAAGCTTAAATAAGGTAGGCGCATTGGTGCCGCCGAAGGATTCTGGCCAAGAGCGCTGGCATCCAGGGTGTATGTGAAATAATGAAGGCAATAGTGCTAGGAACCGGTGCGGTCGGATCTGTCACGGCAGAGATACTGGGCCGCTCGGTGGAGTTCGACAAGGTCGTCCTCGCAGATGTCAATCTGGAGAGGGCCAGGAGAGCGGAGAAGAGGATAGGCAGCGACAAAGTGAGCGTCGAGAAGATCGACGCCTCCGATGTCGACGGGATGGCAAAGGCGTTCTCGGGGACGGACATTGTCCTCAACGCAGTCATACCGCGCTTCAACATGAACATAATGCGCGCGTGCCTGATGGCCAAGGCCAACTACAGCGACATGGCCTGGGACGTCGCGACGGACACGACCAAGCCGGGGCAGATAATCAAGGAGACCCCGGCCACGATGTACACCAAGCTGGACGGCGATTTCAAGAAGGCCGGCCTGTCAGGCATGATGGGGCTCGGCTGCGATCCAGGTCTGTCGAACCTGTTCGCCCGGATGGCCGCGGACAGGATGGACAGGGTGAAGCAGATACTCATAAGGGACGGTGACAACGGGACGGTCGAGGGACACCACTTCGCGCCGCTCTGGTCGCCCGAGACGCTCATAGAAGAGGTCCTGATGCCCGCGACGTACTATGCCGACGGGCACTACAGGAAGCTGCCTCCGTTCAGCGGCAAAGAGAACTACGTGTTCCCTGACCCCGTGGGCGAGCTGCCCATCTACAACGTCGACCACGAGGAGCAGGAGACCCTTCCGACCTACATCGGCCAAGTGCTGGGGAAGGGTTGCGACTACTGCGACTTCAAGATTGCGCTCGGAGACGAGTACGTCCAGGTCATAGACGTCCTCGGCAAGATAGGCCTCTCGAACACGAAGCCCGTCGACGTCAAGGGCGTCAAGGTCTCCCCGAGGGACGTCGTCTCGGCAGTGCTGCCGGACCCGTCTGTGCTCGCAGACAAGGCCAAGGGCGAGTGCGCGATCGGCTCGGTCGTGAAGGGCACGAAGGACGGCAAGGACGTCGGCTACTTCATCTGGACGCAGCTCAACCACAAGGACTGCCACAAGAAGCACGGGTACAGCGCCACGGCCTACTCGGTCGGGGTGCCGTTCGCGATTGGCGCGCTGCTTTTCGCACAGGGCAAGATCAAACTGAAAGGGGTCTACCCGCCCGAGATGCTCGACCCGAAGCCGTTCGTCGAGATGCTTCCGAAGTACGGGATGAACTGCCTCGAGAAGAAGCTCTGAGCGAGGGACGCAAACACATCCCCGGAGGGGCGGCACACCCCTCCGGACGACCATTTCTCACCATCGGCCAGCAGCATTCTAGCGAACCTTATATACGATAGTGGCAATGACTTGCCGGGGGGAGACTGGTGGGAGTAGTCACCAGACTCTCTGGGTGAATGTGAAATAATGAAGGCTATGGTTTTAGGAGTAGGTGCGATAGGATCCGTGACTGCACAGTGCCTCGCCGAGTCCGACGAGTACGACAAGGTCGTGCTCGGTGCGAGGAACCCCGAGAAGGGCAAGAGGCTCGCGAAGAAGATTGGTTCGGACAAGGTCAGCGTCGTGAAGCTCGACGCCTCCAACGTTGGCGCCATGACGAAGGCGTTCAAGGGCCTCGACATCGTCTGCAACCTCGCGATACCGAGGTTCAACTTCGGGATCATGGAGGCCTGCGAGAAAGCCAAGGTCAACTACCTCGACACTGCGTGGGACATCGCGATCGACAAGACGCCTCCGGGACAGATAGTCAAGCCTGCGCCACCGTCGTTCCTATACCTGAAGAAGGACAAGGCCTGGAAGAAGATGGGCCTGACTGGCATCCTCGGCCTTCCTCGCGAAGAGGTTCGTCAGGAAGGACGCGGAGTTCG
>ERZ1649853.152-NODE-152-length-29326-cov-6.628643_pt1 | contig 29326 bp, 41 predicted proteins | sample MGYA00575353_ERZ1649853 | MGnify/ENA primary metagenome ERZ1649853 (study PRJEB40853, sample SAMN11349654) | freshwater sediment metagenome | isolation source: river sediment | host: Sediment | place: India: Okhla Barrage, New Delhi | collected 2017-02-21 ...
CACGGTTGAATTACCGGCAGAGATCTTTGAAGCCCCAATCAATATCGATCTAATGCACCAGGCGTTTGTTCGCCAAATGGCGAATGCTCACCTGGGTACGCATGAAACCAAGACCAAGAGCTTTGTCTCTGGTGGCGGACGTAAGCCATGGCGACAAAAGGGTACCGGTCGAGCCCGTCAGGGTTCAACCCGTTCTGCACAGTGGAAGGGCGGCGGTAAGATCCACACACCGCATATGCGTTCTTATGTGCAAACCATGCCCCGGAAAATGCGCATGGCTGCATTGCGATCCGCACTTTCGGTGAAGGCAGCTGAATCCATGATCATTGTTGTGGATGAATTAAAGGTTGCTGAACCTAAAACCCGCCTTATGGCAAATGCACTGAATACCCTGGTTGGTGATTCAAGCGCATTGCTGCTTGTTCCTGCGGTGGAATCCTATGAAGCGGTTGTACGCTCCACCAATAATATCCCGGATGCGAAGGTATTGAACGCTAATTACCTCAACGTGCGGGATCTGATGGTGTTTGATAAAGTAGTGCTGCCGGTTGCTTCATTGGATTTGATCAAGGCTAACCTGGGATAGGAGGAGAATAATGAGCTCTATTTATGAAGTACTCCGCCGACCCATTGTGACCGAGAAAACCAATTACCTGGTCACCAAACTGCATCAATATGTGTTCGAAGTGGCAGATGATGCCAACCGAACGATGGTGAAGGATGCCGTTGAGAAAATTTTCGATGTGAAGGTAGTTCGGGTGAACATAGTAAATGTACCTGCCAAACGTGGCCGCAAAGGCCGCAGCCGCCGGTTACTTGTTACCAGCCCTGAATTTAAGAAGGCTATTGTCACCCTGAATCCGGAAGATCGCATTCCGTTATTTGAAGGGGTTGAATAATGGCTATCAAAGTTTACAAACCAATTACCCCAAGCCGCCGCAATATGACCGGGTACAGCTTCGAGGAGATCACCAAGGATACTCCGGAGCGTTCACTGATCGTTTTAAGAAAAGCCCGGGCTGGTCGTAACAACCTTGGAAAAGTAACTGTTCGCCACCAGGGTGGCGGGCAGCGGCAGTATATCCGCATTGTAGACTTCAAGCGCAACAAGATCGGTATCCCGGCGCGTGTGTCTGCGATCGAATATGATCCCAACCGTACAGCCAGACTGGCTCTGTTGGTCTACAATGATGGCGAAAAACGCTATATCATCGCCCCGGTTGGACTGAAAGTTGATGACACGGTTCTGACTGGTCCAGAAGCTGAAATCCGCCCGGGTAACAGTCTGCCCATTTCCAATATCCCGGTTGGCACGATGGTGCACAACATTGAGATGAAAGAGGGCAAGGGTGGTCAGCTGGTGCGTTCAGCGGGCACATCTGCCCAGCTGTTAGCAAAGGAAGGTGATTTTGCCCAGATCCGTATGCCCTCCGGCGAGGTTCGCCTTATCCGGCAGGAATGCTACGCGACCGTTGGACAGGTTGGCAATACCGACCACAGCAATATCAAACTGGGTAAAGCTGGCCGCAAACGCCACATGGGCATCAAGCCGACCGTCCGTGGAACTGCGATGAGCCCCCGCGACCATCCCCATGGTGGTGGTGAAGGCCGTCAACCGGCTGGTATGGCTGGTCCGAAAAGCCCGTGGGGTAAACCTACCCGTGGATATCGGACGCGCCGCAATAAGGTTACCAACCAGTACATCGTTCGCCGCCGTAATGCCGGCAAACGCTAACCGGTGTGGATGCTTTAGCCGAGAAAGAGGAACGATACTATGTCAAGATCGCTTAAAAAAGGGCCGTTTATCGACCCGAAGTTACTGAAAAAAATCGAGGCGATGAACGCCAAAGGCGAGAAGAAGGTTCTGCGGACCTGGAGTCGCGCAAGCACGATCTTCCCGCAAATGGTTGGTCATACCATCGCAGTGCATGATGGCCGCAGGCATGTGCCCATATACATCACCGAGAACATGGTGGGGCACCGGTTGGGTGAATTTGCACCCACGCGCCACTTCCGCGGTCACTCAACTTCTGCGAAGACGACTGGAGCTGAATAACTATGGCTACTGATATTCGCGCTGAATTAAAGAATTGTGGTGTATCAGCCCAGAAAACCCGCCTGGTTATCGACCTCGTCCGTGGTAAACCGGCAGTGGAAGCACTGACAATGCTGAAATTCACGAACAAAATTGCGGCTCACCATGTAGGCAAATTGCTTGCATCGGCTGTGGCAAATGCAGAAGAGAATTTTGGTGTTAGCCGTGAGGATCTTGTCATCTACAAGATCACTGCTGATGAAGCCCCAACCCGTAAGTGGCGCCGTTTTGGTGCCCGCGGCCGCTTCAAGCCGGTATTGCGACGCTCGTCTCATGTGACGATCGTTCTGCGAGAAAAAGCATAAATTTGGCAGGGCAGGTAATACCCTACTGCCCGCTAAGAAAAGACACCAGGAGAAATTATGGGTCGAAAAGTACATCCAATAGGTTTTCGTCTTGGCATCAACCAGCCCTGGGAAGGGCGTTGGTTCGCTGAAGGTGCTGAATACCGCAACCAGCTGCATCAGGATATCATCATTCGAAAGATGGTATCAAAGGAAGCAGAAAAAGCAGGTATCTCTGCCATTGAAATCGAACGCTTTGGTGACAAGGTAAAAGTTTCCATACACACTGCCAAACCAGGCATTCTGATCGGCCGCAAGGGTGATTCTGTAAAGAAGATCCGCACTGATCTGGAAGCTCTGACCGGTAAGAAAATCGATCTGGAGATCAAAGAGATCAAAGCCCCGGATTGCGATGCTTTGCTTGTGGCGAAGAATATCGCAGGTCAGATCGAACGCCGGGTGAGTTATCGGAGGGCGATGAAACGCGCACTGCAGCAAGCCATGCGCCAGGGAGCAGAAGGCATTAAAGTTTCTGTATCCGGTCGCTTAAGCGGTGCTGAAATGGCTCGCATCGTCTGGATGCGGGATGGCAGAGTGCCGCTGGCAACCCTGCGTGCCAATATCGATTTTGCGCGTTCTGAAGCGCTTACCCAGTACGGACGCATTGGCGTGAAGGTATGGGTCTATAAAGGTGAAGTATTACCGGGTGTGGAAGAGAAGGTTGAAGCCACCGAAGGTGTTTACGTTAGTGAATAATCTTTACCACGGGATACAAACCCGGGGAAGACGAAAGAGGTAGCAGCTATGTTGATGCCAAAACGTGTTAAATGGCGTAAAACAATGCGCGGTCGCATGAAGGGTAGAGCTTTGCGTGGAGCTGAAATGATCGTTGGCGAATACGCATTGCAGGCTGTGGCTCCAGGTTGGGTCACTGCCCGGCAGATCGAAGCCGCCCGTCGCGCGATCGTACGTTCGATGAAACGCCACGGAAAAGTATGGATCCGGATCTTCCCGGACAAACCCTATACTCACCGCCCACCGGAAACCCGTATGGGTAAGGGTAAAGGAAATGTTGAGTATTATGTTGCAGTGGTGAAACCAGGCAGAATTATGTTCGAGATCAGTGGTCTGGAGCATGACGAGGCAGTTGCAGCCTTAAACCAGGCTTCTTACAAGTTCTCGATCAAGACCAAGGTTCTTGCCCGTAACCAGGCTGTAGGAGAGAGCTAATGAAAACCAGTGAAATTCGACTCTTATCCACAGAAGAAATAAAGACCAAACTGGGCGATGCCCGGAATGAGTTGATGAACTTGCGGTTCCAGGTTGTAACCGGTCAATTGACTGATACCAGCCGCCTCAAGATCATGCGCCGGCAAATCTCTGTCTATGAAACCATTTTGCGCCAGCGCGAACTTGGAATTAAAGTGGAAGGTGAAAAATGAACGAACGACGGCGAATGACTGGTATTGTGACCAGCAATAAAATGATGAAAACCGTTGTGGTCAAGATTGACCGGACCTACCGCCACCCGTTATACCGAAAAGTAGTCCATTCCTCGTCAAAAGTGAAGGCTCATGATGAACTTGGCTGCAATATCGGCGACATGGTGCAAATTGTGGAAAGCGCCCCGATCTCCAGAGAAAAAGCCTGGGTTGTTGAAGCCATTGTTAAGCACGAAGGCAAAACCCTGGATGTGGCTGAGGAGGTGGTGGAATGATCCAGCACGAATCTCGTTTGAATGTTGCCGATAACACCGGCGCACGCGAGCTGCTGGTCATCCATGTGGTGGGTGGTTCCACCCGCAAATATGGCGGCGTAGGCGATATTGTCGTCGCCACGGTCAAATCTGCAGCCCCGCAAGGCTCTATCAAAAAGAGTGAAATTGTTAAAGCAGTGATAGTCAGAACCTCGAAGGAATGGCGCCGGGAAGATGGCTCTTCCATCCGGTTCGATGATAATGCTGCGGTAATCCTGGATACTGATGGTCAGAATCCAAAGGGCACGCGCATCTTTGGACCCGTTGCACGCGAACTGCGTGAAAAGGGTTTCATGAAGATCGTTTCACTGGCCCCGGAAGTGCTTTAGGCCAGGAGAAGAGGAGCGATCAAATGAAAATTAAAATTCGTAAGGGCGATCAGGTAGAAGTCATCAGCGGCCGTTCAGATGATAAGGGCAAGCGCGGTGAGGTGATTAAAGTGCAACCGGATGATAACTCTGTTGTGGTGCAGGGAATTAACACCCGAACCAAACATCAGCGACAGGTGCAGTCCCAGGGGCGCACTGTAAATCCAGGCAAGGTACGTTTTGAAGCCCCAGTCAGCCTTTCAAATGTGATGGTTGTTTGCAAAAAATGCAACAAGCCTACCCGGGTTGAGCTGTCTCGCGAAAATGGCAAAACAAAACGTATTTGCAAGGAATGCAAGTCGTTGATCGACGACTAGGCGCCGGGAGAGTGGATTAATGAATATATTGAAAGAAAGATATCAGAAAGAAATCTCACCCGCATTGATGAAATCACTCGGGTTGAAGAATGTGATGGAAATCCCCCGCGTGAAGAAGGTGGTGGTGAACATCGGGCTAGGCGAAGCTATGGATAACCCCAAAGCGCTTGATGCCGCAGTGATCGATCTGACCTCAATTACCGGTCAGAAACCGATGATCACAAAAGCCCGCAAAAGCATTGCCAACTTTAAACTGCGTGAGGGACGCGCAATCGGAACCGCAGTAACTTTGCGCGGTGAACGGATGTGGGCGTTCCTGGACCGGCTGATGAATATCGTGCTGCCCCGCGTGCGAGACTTCCGGGGTGTTTCGCCAGAATCCTTTGATGGACGCGGCAATTACACACTGGGTTTACGCGAGCAGATCATCTTCCCTGAGATCGAATACGATAAAGTTGATAAGGTCCGCGGGTTGGAGATCACCATTGTAACCAGTGCCCAAACTGATGACCAGGCAGCAGCATTATTACAGATGCTCGGCATGCCGTTCAGGAAGGATTAGTATGGCAAAGAAATGCATGGAATATCGCGAACAGCGACGAAAAAATGTCTATCGTGTACGCAACCGCTGCAATAAATGCGGACGCCCACGCGGGTATATGCGCCGCTTCGGTTTATGCCGTATCTGCTTCCGCGAGTTAGCTCTCGACGGCAAAGTCCCCGGCATCACCAAGAGTTCCTGGTAAAAGCCAGTTCGGAGGAAGAAACATGAGTGTTAATGATCCAATTGCTGATATGTTGACCCGTATCCGGAATGGCGTAATGGCCAGCCAATCCGTGGTGGCCATCCCTCAATCTAAGATCAAGGTGGAAATTGCCCGGATCCTGAAAGAGGAAGGTTTCATTGAAGGATATGAGGTAGTTGAGGGTGAGAAACCAGGCATGTCTACCCTGCGCGTAAAGTTAAAATACGTCGGTGAACGCCGCGAGAAATCTCCGGTGATCACAGGTCTGGAAAGGGTCAGCCGACCCGGACGACGTGTTTACACACAAAAACAGGATATCCCCTGGGTATTAGCCGGGATGGGTATCTCGATCCTATCCACACCCAAGGGTGTGATGACCGGACAGAAAGCTCGCCAACTTGGAATTGGCGGTGAGCTGCTCTGCAAGGTCTGGTAGCCCTGGGAAAAGGAGGATTGTAAAGTGTCTCGTATAGGTCGTTTACCCGTGACAATTCCAGAGTCGGTCCAGGTGGACATCAAAGGCTCTGAAGTTCGTGTCAAAGGCCCCAAGGGTGAGCTTGTGCGTGAGTTCTCTCCGGAGATCGGCATCAAGATAGAGAATAACGTGGTGAATATCACCCGGAGTTCAGAAGCTCCCGCAATGCGCGCCCTGCATGGCACAACCCGCGCTCTTCTTCAAAACATGGTGACTGGTGTTTCCACCGGTTTCACCACTGAGATGGAAGTGGATGGTGTTGGTTATCGTGTTGAAATGGATGGAAAGAAACTCGCGCTGTACGTGGGTTACTCGCATCCTTTCATTATCGATCCCCCGGCGGGCGTGTCGTTTGAGGTTGACAGCAAAACCCGTACTGTGAAGATCAACGGAAGTGATAATGAAGTGATCGGTCAACTGGCTTCCGATATCCGCAAGATTCGCCCACCTGAACCTTATTTAGGCAAAGGCATCCGCTATAAAGGCGAGAAGATCCGCCGTAAAGCAGGCAAAGCCGGAAAAGGTAAGGGGGCTGCTAAGTAGCAGGTGAAAAGATATGGCAAATAATAATCGCACTGAAGCAAGAATTCGTCGGCATCGCCGTGTGCGCAAGAACGTTATTGGCAGCGAAGCACGCCCGCGTTTGAGCGTGTTCCGCAGTCTTTCGGAGATCTACGCACAGGTGATCAATGATGCGACTGGCATTACCCTTGCCTCTGCATCCACAATTGACCATGAGCTGAAGAGCAAGCTTGCAGGTTTGAAGAAGACCGAACAGGCAAAACTTGTAGGCGAGCTTGTGGCAAAACGCGCCAAAGATAAAGGGATAACTCAGGTTGTTTTTGACCGGGGTGGTTTCCGGTATAGCGGTCGTGTAAAAGCCCTGGCTGATGCAGCCCGTGCTGCAGGTCTGGAATTCTAGGGAAAAGAGATAGAGGTCCTTATTATGGATATGGATTTTCAACCCATTGAACAGCAATATGACGAGCGCGTAATTGAAATCGCCCGTGTTGCGAAAGTAGTCAAAGGCGGCCGCCGGTTCCAGTTCCGCGTGACGGTTGTGATTGGCGATAACAAGGGCAAAATCGCGATCGGTATCGGAAAAGCCAATGCTGTACCCGATGCGATGCGTAAAGCTACTGAACGGGCTCACAAGAACTTCAGGCAGATCGTTCTGGCTAATACAACTGTTCCTCATGAAGTTGTTGGCCGAACTGCCGGAGCAGTTGTGCTGCTCAAACCTGCTTCACCGGGAACCGGTGTCATCGCCGCAGGTGGTGTTCGGGCAGTGCTTGAAGCAGCTGGTATCCGCGACATCCTGACCAAATCACTTGGCAGTGCCAACGTTTTGAACGTGGTAAAAGCCACTTTCAATGCACTCGAACAGCTAAAATCCCCCGAGACTGAAGCAGCCCGCCGCGGCAAGCAGGTGAAAGATCTGCTGCCGTACTGGGAACGGAGGAAGAATGGCTAAGAAGAAAGAAACCGTGAAGATGCTCCGGATTACCCTGGTGAAGAGCGCCATCGGGTATTCTGAGACGCATAAAGCCACGCTAAGGGCTTTAGGCCTGCGCCGGATGAATCAGACCAATGAATTGGCTGATACACCAACGCTTCGGGGCATGTTGATGAAAGTAAACCACTTGGTGAAAGTGGAAGAACAGGAAGCGAAATGAAACTTAATGATCTGATGCCGAATATTGGCGCCAAGAAAGTTGGCAAACGCAAAGGTCATGGCATCTCCGCCGGGCAAGGAAAGACCGCCGGACGGGGAACAAAAGGCCAGGGCTCTCGCGCCGGCTCAGGCGGTAACCTTTACCGCCAGGGTGGTAACCTGCCTTTCTTCCGCCGCTTACCCTTCATTCGTGGTGAGGGTTTCACCCCTCCCATGCAGGTCGAATATAACATCGTCAATCTGGACCAGCTTGAGCGGTTCCAGAAGGGCGCCGAAGTATCGGCTGCAACCCTGGCAGAAGCCAAGTTGCTGCACAAGCCGGGAAACCCTGTGGCCATTTTGGGTCGTGGTGAAATCAAGACTGCTCTGACAGTTAAAGTTGCCCGCGTTTCCAAGTCTGCCCGTGCCAAGATCGAAAAAGCCGGCGGCAAGATCGAACTGGTCGGCTAACATCCACTCAAGGAGTATGTTATGAAGCGGTCAGCCTGGCGTTATTTATGGACGTCTGAAGACATCCGCAAAAAGATTCTCATCACAATCCTGCTGCTGGTTATCTACCGGTTTGCAGCAAATATCCCCGTGCCTGGAATTGATCGCGAGGTGATCAAATCTCTTGCTTCATCGACAGGCGCGGGTGCAAACCTCTTTAACCTGCTTGATCTGCTCTCCGGTGGTACGATTTCTAGATTTTCAATTCTGGCAATGGGAGTTTATCCATACATCACCGCGCAGATCATTATCCAACTGCTGGTTCCGATCATCCCCGCTCTTGAGCGGCGGATCAAGGACAATCCCCGCGAGGGACGTGTTTTGATGGAAAAATGGACAACAATGTTAACCATCCCGATGGCTTTCCTATCTGCCATCGGACAGGTGAACATATTCAATTCCATGACCAATAACACTGCATTAACCACACCCTTTGGATTTACAGGCGTGTCTTTAATGCCAACCCTGACGCTGCTGGTGAGTATGGTGGCGGGTACCATGTTTGGTATCTGGCTGGGACAACTGATCTCTGAATTCGGAATTCCGAATCAGGGTCTTTCTCTGATCATCTTTGCTGGTATCGTATCCGGCATTCCTACAAAACTCATTGGAATCCTGGCAGATAAAACCAACGGCTGGTGGATGTTCCTGTTGATGATCGCCATCCTCGGTTTGACGATATTTGCCATCGTTTTCGTACAGCAGGGACGCCGTAATGTACCTGTACTTTTTCCCGGACGCCGGGTAGGCAATCGTATGTCGATGCCTGTGAAGAGCAACCTGCCCTTGATGGTTAACATGGCTGGTATGATCCCGCTGATCTTTGCCCAGACTTTCCTTTCTTTCCCGGCTCTTCTTGCCAGCTACTTTATCAAGGGTAGAACAGAAGGTTTCTGGTATGGAATGTACGAAATGTTCAGCGGTGCAGGTAACATGGGCTGGATCTATCCTGTACTCTATTTTCTGTTGGTAGTCGGATTCACCTTTTTCTACACAGATGTTCTCTTTACTCAACAGAATTATGGTGACTCTCTCAAGAAACAAGGCGCACAGATCCCGGGCGTTGTTCGGGGTGGACCAACTCAGAAATACCTGACAAAGGTCCAGCGGCGGATCACTTTCCCGGGCGCTTTCTTCCTGGGGTTTGTGGCAGTTCTGCCTTACCTTTTGAGCGCGGTCCTGCCCTTGTCACAATCCACCTTGTTTGTCATTTCAGCGGCAGGCTTGCTGATCGTGGTTGGTGTTGTGCGTGATACCTTTACCATCATCGAGACCGAACTTAAAGTTCACGGTTACGACGAAAGCATTATCAAGGGTTAATATGGCAAGGTACATCGTTCTTTTAGGACCTCCGGGAGCAGGCAAGGGAACACAGGCAGATCTCATTGCTGAAAAGTTTGAGCTTGTGCATGTGTCGACTGGCGACCTGTTCAGAGAGAACCTAAAAAAACAAACGGAACTGGGTAAATTAGCCCAAACGTATATGTCACGCGGCGAACTGGTTCCGGATGATGTGACGATCGCCATGGTGCGTGAAAGACTTGGACGACCGGATTGTAAAAATGGTGCCCTGCTTGACGGATTCCCGCGGACGCCTTCTCAGGCAGATGCTCTGACAGAGATGCTAAAGGAATTTACAAGCAGGGTTAACCTTGTGCCGTACATTTTTGTTCCGGCAGCACTCTTGATAGAAAGATTGAGCGGAAGATGGACCTGTAAATCTGCAGGTCACATTTTCCATCAAAAATACAATCCTCCCAGGATGGCGGGTGTCTGCGACCTGGATGGATCAGAACTTTATCAACGTGAAGACGATAAACCGGAGACGGTTGAAAACCGGATCAAAGTTTATGATGCGCAGACAACTCCGCTGATCGAGTATTACCGAAAACTCGACCTGCTGGTTGAAGTTGACGGGACACAATCGATCGAAGAAGTGACTGCTCAACTGGTGAGCCTGGTGGAGAAAGCCTGAACGATGTCGTGGGAACGCCAGATCAACCTTAAAACGCCGGAAGAAATCGCGATCATGCGCGAAGCCGGACGTATCAATGCAGAAGCATTGGCAGCAGCCCGGGCGATCATCCGGCCGGGAATCACCACTGCTGATCTGGATGCAGCGGCAGAAGAGGTTCTGAAGAAACACGGTTGTTATAGTCCTTTTAAAAATTACCCTGGACCGTACCCATATCCGGCCAGCACTAATGTCAGCGTTAACTATGAACTGGTGCATGGGATTCCCGGCAAGCGCAAGCTTAAAGAGGGAGATATAGTCTCTGTGGATTGCGGAACGGTCTATAACGGGTATGTTGGCGATTCTGCATTTACCGCCTGTGTCGGTGAGGTTTCCACTGAAGCTGCAAAGCTGGTGGAGGCTACCGAAGGGGCGTTATATGCTGGGATTGAACAAATGGTTGCCGGGAATCACCTGGGTGATGTCTCATCAGCCATTCAAAACTATGCAGAGAGCCGAGGTTATTGTGTTACCCGCGAGTACACCGGTCACGGTGTCGGGCGTGCCATGCATGAGGGACCGCAAGTCCCAAATTACGGTACCGCCGGTCGTGGACTTGAGCTCCGTGTAGGCATGACCATTGCCATTGAGCCCATGCTGTTGGTGGGCACCCCGGCAACCCGGGTGCTGCCTGACCAATGGACGGTTTCATCGGCGGATGGTTCGCTGACCGCTCATTTTGAACACACGATAGCGGTCACTGAGAATGGACCACTGATCCTTACTACGCAGGGAGACGGGTCAATTCCTAGACGGAATCGATAAGTGCAGGTATAATCATAACTTCGGGTTAAAAGCAGTTCTTTTTAAGGAGTAAGTAAGATGAAAGTATCACCATCCATTCGCAAGAGATGTGCCAAGTGCAAGATCGTAAAACGCAGCGGTATCCTTTTTGTGATCTGCGAAAACCCAAAGCACAAACAGCGACAAGGTTAAGGACTAAACATGGCGAGAATTGAAGGTGTTGATCTTCCGCGTAACAAGCGGGTAGAAGTTGGACTGACGTACATTTTTGGAATTGGCCCCACCCGTGCGGCACAAATCCTAAAATCAACGCAGGTAAACCCGGACACCCGGATCAAGGATCTAACTGAAACCGAGGTGGGTGCTCTGCGTGAGTACATCAGCAAAAATTACAAGGTTGAGGGCGATCTGCGCCGCGAGGTTCAGATGAATATCAAGCGCCTCATCGAGATTGGTTGCTATCGTGGCATGCGCCACCGCCGCAACCTGCCTGCCCACGGGCAGCGCACCCGTACGAACGCCCGAACTGCAAAGGGTCCCAAGAAGACCGTTGCCGGTCGCGGCCGCCGTCGCGGAGCAGCTAAGAAATAAACCTGAGTTTGCCCAAACCAACGGGTGGGGTGCCTTCTCCCCCGCGGCAACCCGGCTGTAAGGGCAGAGCAGGTAGAATGATATCGAATAGAAAAGGTTAACGAGGAATTATGGCTCAAAATGTGCGCTCAACACGTCGCGCCAGCACTACCAAGAAAGTAAAAAGGACATTGTCCTCTGCGCAGGTTCACATTTTCGCATCGTTCAACAACACGATCGTTACTGTGACTGATCAGCAGGGTAATGCCCTTTGCTGGGGAAGTGCCGGTTCGGCAGGATTCAAAGGGTCTCGCAAGAGCACCCCGTTTGCAGCCCGCCTGGCTGCTGAACAGGCCATCAAGGCCGCTCAGAATATGGGCATTCAAGAAGTCGACATGATCATCAAAGGACCTGGTCCCGGACGTGAGTCAGCCATTCGGGCTGTACAATCCGTCGGGCTGAAGGTTCGTTCCATTACCGACATTACCCCCGTTCCGCACAACGGATGCCGGCCTCCGAAAAAACGCCGCGTGTAATAACAGGAGAAGGATAAAATGGCAAAGTATACAGGTCCGGCATGCAAACTATGCCGGCGCGAAGGTGAAAAACTCTTTTTGAAAGGCGCCCGCTGCTTTACTCCAAAGTGTGCATTCGAAAAACGCGGATTTGCCCCCGGTCAACATGGCAAATCCAAGCAGGGACGCAGTGAACGAGAATCAGATTACGCCCGCCAGTTACGCGCAAAACAACGCGCCCGCCGGGTTTACGGCATGATGGAACGTCAGTTCCGCCGTTCATTCGGCATTGCTGTTCGTACTCGCGGTATGACTGGTCTGGTGCTGTTACAGACGCTTGAAACCCGTTTGGATAATGTGGTTTTCCGGATGGGTCTGGCTGAGAATCGTGCACAGGCACGCCAGCTTGTGAACCATGGGCATTTCAAGGTTAATAGCCGCAGAGCTGATATCCCCTCAATGCTGGTAAATCCCGGTGACTCAATTGAGGTAACCGAAGTTGCCAAAAAGTTGGCATTTTTCAAAGACCTGCCTGCAGTCGCCGAAAAACGACTCTGCGCAGTCTGGTTGGATCGAGATCTTAAGAATCTTTCTGGTCGTGTTCTTCGTCTTCCTGAGCGGGCTGAGATCGATGGCAGCCTGAATGAACAGTTGATCGTTGAGTACTACTCACGCTAATGTCCATTTACCCGAGGATCAGATACATTACCGTATCAGAAAGGGGTGAACTGTGTGCGCAATGAATAATATGGTTACACCGAAAGTTGAACGGGAAGCAGAAGCCCGTAACTATGGCAAGTTCATCATCAGCCCTCTTGAAAGAGGTTTTGGTGATACGTTAGGAAACGCACTGAGGCGTGTCCTGCTCTCATCTCTGGATGGCGCAGCGATCTCATCAATGCGAATTTCCGATGTGATGCATGAGTTCAGTGACATTCCTGGTGTTCGAGAAGATGTAATCCAGGTTACCCTGCAGGTCAAACAGATTCGAATGATCCTGCACGAAGGTGAAAATGCCCATCTGCACCTCGATGTTCGCGGGGCAGGCGAGGTAACCGCTGCGGATATCCAGGCTCCGGCTGAAGTTGAGATCGTTAATCCTGATCTTTATCTCTTTACTGTTGATGACTCCAAGGCAAAACTGGATATCGATTTCACTGTTGAGCGCGGCAGAGGATATTCCCCGTCAGGTGATCGCAGTGGAAAACTATCACTCGGAGAACTTCCCATTGATGCTATCTACAGCCCCGTAAAACGGGTAAATTTCGTAGTTGGTTCAGCCCGCGTCGGGCAGAGCACCAATTACGACCGCTTAGCGCTTGAAATCTGGACCGATGGCACCATCAGCCCTGAAAAAGCACTGGGTGCTGCATCAAAGATCATTATCGAACATTTGCGTTACATTTCCGGAATATCCGAAGAAACGTTGATGATCGGAATTGAAAAAGAATTGACTGGTACAAGCCATTTGACCAGTGAGGCCGCTGAAACACCGATCGAGAATCTCGACCTCTCCGTGCGCGTTTTCAACTCGCTTAAGAGAACCGGGATTACCAATGTCGGTGATGTGCTTGAGCTACTGGACAAAGGCGAAGAAGCCGTGATGTCGATCAGAAATTTTGGCGAGAAGAGCCTGGATGAACTTCGCGACAAGATGCGCGAAAAAGGCTTCTTGCAAGACGAAAAAGATGTGGAGTGAGTAATTATGCGTCATAATGTTGCAGGTTATAGATTAGGTCGAAATAAGGATCAGCGCCTGAGTTTGCGCCGAACCATGGTTAACCAGTTGTTAACCCATGAACGCATCCAGACTACCCGTGCAAAAGCCTTATTCATCCGTGGAGAAACTGAAAAATTGATCACCCTTGCCCGCAAGAGCGGCAAAGGCTCTGACACTGATAAAATGAATGCTCGCCGCCTGGCATCTGCCCGGATTGGCAATGCAGCAACGGTGAAGAAACTATTTGATGAAATCGCTCCGCGATTTGAAAACCGGAACGGTGGATATACCCGCATTCTCAAAACTGGTCCCCGGCTGGGGGATTCCTCTGAGATGGTCTTGATCGAGCTTGTTGAAGAATAACCGTCCGTAAAGGACGTGTGAATGGCACGTTACCAACTTATTCTTGCGTACGACGGCACTGAGTTCTATGGTTTTCAGCGCCAGGGAGAGACCCGCACAGTACAACGTGTGGTAGAGAACGCACTTAAGGAACTTGGCTGGCAGGAGGAAACAATCCTTTTTGCCGGCAGGACCGACACGGGTGTTCATGCCAATGGGCAGGTGATCTCCTTTTCATTGGACTGGCAGCATGAAGATGCTGATCTGCTCAATGCGCTGAATGCCAAACTCCCGGGAGATGCAGGTGTGCGGGACATTACCAGGGTGAAGGCAGAATTCCACCCCCGTTATGATGCCAACAGCCGAAGTTATGTCTACCGTATCTACCAAGCACAAGCCCGTCATCCGATACTGGAAAGATTTGCCTGGAGGATCTGGCCAAAACTGGATCAAAAACTCCTGACAAGTGCTTCCCAAATATTTCAGGGTCAGCACGATTTTGCAGCGTTCGGCAGACCGATGAAACCTGGCAGTTCAACAATCCGTGAGGTTTTCGAGAGCCGCTGGGAACCAACCGATGACGGGTGGGAGTACAGGATCACCGCCAACGCATTTCTGTATCACATGGTGCGCAGACTGGTTTACATCCAGGTGGAGACTGCCCGAAGCAATCTTAACCTTGATGAATTAAGAGCGGGATTTACGAATCCAACCCTCTTACACCCGGGATTAGCACCTGCACATGGATTATTACTCGACCGTGTAGATTACGGGAACAAAACGCAAGAATTGGAAGATGAACAAAACTAGAAATTGATGAATTTGTTAACGGAGAAGATATGTTAGACAAGACCTTTGTCTTAAAAGGAAAACAGGAACCTGAATGGTTGTTAGTGGATGCAGCAGGCCAGGGTATCGGCCGACTTGCAACCCAGATTGCCGGGTATTTGATGGGAAAACACAAACCCACCTTTACACCTGGTGTTGATAATGGCGATGTTGTTGTGGTCATCAATGCTGAAAAGCTTGAGATCTCACAGAAGCGGCTCGATGAAAAAAAATACTACAAGCACTCCAATTTTCCCGGTGGATTGAAGACGGTGGTTTTACGGGAACAGATGCGTGTGCATCCTGATCGCGTTATTACATCAGCTGTTTGGGGCATGCTGCCTCACAATCGCCTGGGTCGTGAATTGATCAAACGTTTGAAGGTTTATGCCGGCAGCGAACATCCGCACACTGCCCAGAACCCGAAACCGGTTGCCTAAAGGAGCAAGTGATTTATGTCAGTTCAATATTTTGAAGGTATTGGTCGCCGCAAGGAAAGTACTGCCCGGGTCCGTTTGATGGCCGGTTCAGGAAAATTCACTGTCAATGAAAAGCCGCTTGAGGAATACTTCCCTCGCACAGGCGATATGGAAGCCATTCTTGGACCTCTGGCTGCTGCTCAGCAGGATCGTGCTACCTTTGATATCACAGCCACAGTCCGCGGCGGTGGGGTTACCGGTCAAACTGATTCCGTTCAGTTAGGATTGGCTCGTGCCCTGGTGAAATTGAATGCAGAGAATACTGCATTGCTGCGCAAGGGTGGTTTCCTGACCCGCGATCCGCGCATCAAGGAACGCAAGAAACCTGGTTTGAAGCGCGCCCGCAAGGCACCGACTTACACCAAACGTTAAACCTATCAGGGTATTCCCTGAACAACCGAGATGCAATCGATTCTCCCGGATCGGACATGGGAAGACCCTGCCTGGATCACTGAGAAAACCGATTGCATCTTTGATTTAAATTTATTTACGGGACAGGAATGGTGAAAACATGACAAGCGTGTATATTCCAGATGGAAAAGATTACCAGGTGGATTTGCGTAATTTGCCGGATCCTATAAGGGGTGATATCTACGAAATATCAGTTATCAATGGGGACCGATTGATCGGGATGGTTTCATTCCCATTTCCGCCTGCAAAAACGATCATGATCCTTGTTCCTGCTTTGGCTGGGTCAACTGATCATCTGGTGACGTTGTTAAGCGGATCTTATTCATTAACTGACGCTCTGTATTATTCAACAAATGGGAATCAGTGGAATTTGGGAACAATCGCTGATCCGGACAAATGGTTTGGGGCTGCTGCGATTGTTTTTCCGGGGAAGGGGCAGGAGACTTCTTTAGAAGGATTCCTCAATGTCATTGCCGCGCTGCGTGCGCCTGACGGCTGCCCCTGGGACAAAAAACAAACCCACACGTCTCTGCGTACATATCTGCTGGAAGAAAGTTATGAAGCATTGGATGCCCTTGATAGAAATGATCTGCCAGCATTGAAGGAAGAGTTAGGGGATATTCTTCTACAAATCGCACTTCATGCACAAATCGCGAAGGAAAATGCGGAATTCTCGATGAGAGATGTTCTTGAGGGTATAAATACGAAAATCGTTTTCCGGCACCCTCATGTTTTTAAAGATTGGGTGGCAAAAGATGAAAGACAGGTGATCCAGAATTGGGAAATCCTTAAAGAACAGGAAAGGGATTCCAATGGCGGGCAGGGACTGCTTGATGGAGTTCCCAACTCGTACCCGGCATTAGCCCAGGCACAGGCATTACAGGAACGGGCGGCCCGGGTTGGTTTTGATTGGAAGGAGCTCGCTCCGGTACTTGACAAAATCGGCGAAGAGCTGGAAGAGATCCGAAATGCTCAAAACGATGAAGAACGGGCGAAGGAAACCGGAGATCTATTATTTGCCCTGGTGAATTTCATCCGATGGCAAAAAATTGATGCTGAATCGGTACTGCGGCAGACCAATTCAAAATTCCGGAAGAGATTTGCCTACATCGAAAAAACTGCCAAGTCAACAGGAAAGCAGTTACAAAATATGGCACTTGAGGAAATGGATGTTCTTTGGGAGCAAGCCAAGAATTTTGATGATTGATCGAGGTTTCGGACTTGCCAGGGCGGGCTCGATTATAATTAATAAAATCTAGACTTGAGGTTTTAGACATGCCCAATCCAATTGTTGAATGTATCCCTAATTTTTCTGATGCCCGCCGGCCGGAAGTGATCGATGCGATCATCGCTGAGATGAGTTCGGTTACAGGGGTGACCCTGTTGGATCGGCATTCGGATATGGATCACAACCGGACAGTGCTGACGATTATCGGACACCCTGATGCAGTTGAAAAAGCGGCTTATTTATCCATAAAAAAAGCAGCAGAATTAATAAACCTGGATGAACATACCGGTGCGCATCCCCGTATCGGTGCAACAGATGTTGTTCCTTTCGTTCCCATTGCTGACTTTAGCATGGGAGAGTGTGTTGAAATGGCTCGCCGGCTTGGGCGTAAAGTAGGCGATGAACTTGGGATACCTATTTATTTATATGAAGAAGCCGCAGCTATTCCTGAGCGGCAGAACCTTGAAAACATCAGAAAAGGGCAATATGAAGGACTCAAAGAAGAAATTTTAAATAACCCTGCCAGAAAACCGGATTTTGGTCCGGCGAAACTTGGTAAAGCCGGTGCGACGGTCATCGGGGCGCGAGCACCGTTAATTGCCTTCAATGTATACCTGACCACTTCGGATGTGTCGATTGCACAGAAAATTGCCAAAGCCATGAGGAATTCCTCGGGGGGATACCGGTTTGTAAAGGGGATGGGAGTCCTTGTGGAAGGTCGCGCGCAAGTTTCGATGAATCTGACGAACTTCAAACAATCCCCGATAGCCAGAATCGTTGAAACGATCCGGCGAGAGGCACAACGGTATGGCGTTGCGATTCATCATAGCGAGCTGGTGGGGTTGACTCCGCAGGCGGCGTTAATGGATGCTGCGGTCTGGTATACACAATTGGATGATTTCAAGAGTGAGCAGATCCTTGAAAACAGAATGTTTGAGGTATTGCAACAAGGGGGGGCAACCAGCGTCCCGGAAAAAACAGATTTTATTGAGCAACTTGCAAGCGCGGATCCGACCCCCGGAGGAGGATCAGCAGCCGCGCACACGGCTGCAGCCGCAGCTGCGCTGGTTTCAATGGTTGGACGGGTGACGGTGGGCAAGAAAAAATATGCAGAGGTGGAGCAGCAGATGTTCACGATGATCGAACAGTCAGAAAACTTGCGGAAATTACTGACTGCTGCAGTTGACGAAGATGCTGCTTCATTCGATGGATTTCTACAAGCTACCCGGTTGCCCAAGACCACTCCTGAGGAAATTGAGACAAGATCTAAAGCGATGGAAGATGCCACCCGGAATGCTGCTAGAGTGCCTCACAAAGTTGCGGGGTTGTGCCTGGAGGTGATGGATCTGGCTGTCACAGCTTCACAACTGGGGAATCTAAACGCAATTTCAGACGCAGCCTCTGCCGGATTCCTGGCTCAGGCGGCACTGCGTTGTGCCACGGCAAATGTGAAAATTAACATCAAATCACTTCAGGATCAGAGTGTGATGCAAAACGAACTCAAGAGCGCAAAAGCGATGGAAGCTATCTCTGAAGAGAAGATTGCAGCTATCCAAAGAAACCTGGTTGACCGGGCAGGCTTTTAATCTGGAGGAATAAGATGGGGATCAAGTCAGATCGATGGATCCGAAAAATGGCATGCGAACAACGCATGATCGAACCTTTTGTTGAAGACCAGGTGCGGGACGGGGTTATCTCCTATGGGGTGTCTTCCTACGGTTATGACATCCGGGTTGCCGACGAATTCAAGATCTTCACCAATGTTTATAGTGCCATTGTGGATCCTAAAAATTTCGATCCCCATTCGATGGTGGACTTTCGCGGTGAGGTGTGTGTCATTCCACCCAACTCTTTCGCGCTTGCCCGCACTGTTGAATATTTCAGGATCCCGCGATCGATCCTGACCATTTGTGTTGGTAAAAGCACCTACGCCCGTTGCGGGATCATTGTCAATATCACGCCATTCGAACCGGAATGGGAAGGATTTGTTACACTCGAGATTTCCAACACGACACCGCTGCCGGCAAAAATCTATGCCAATGAGGGAATTGCCCAGGTCTTGTTTTTTGATGGAGATGAGATTTGCGAAACCTCTTATGCTGACCGCAAAGGTAAATACCAGAAACAACAGAGTATTCTCTTACCCCGACTTTAAGTCACACGGTTGATCTCATCGGAGTCTCAATGTTCTCGAAATCACATTTTTCAACACTTACTGCCTTATTGATGGTGGTCTTGTTCGTTGGCTGCACGGAGAATACGACGCCGGCAGCAACAACAACACCTGCATTAGTCACGCCAACACGTACAGACATCCCTCCCACGCCGACAATTACACCAACGCCAACTGAGGTTCCCTATTATGTGGATGCCATCGTCTGGATGGGTGAGATCAGTGCGCCGATCCTGATCTATCATTATTTTGGACGGGATAACGAAGAGGATATTCCAACCACCTGGACAAGGTTCAAGGATTTTGAGAATCATTTGCAGCAGCTCTATGACAATGGTTTCAGCCTGGTACCTTTGAGCAGCTGGATCGATGGAACTTTCATGGTGCCTGAGGGCAGAAAACCATTAGTGCTCACCATTGACGACTTCTGGCGTTCTGATCAGATCTATGTCGATGACGACGGCACCCCATCACCATACTCAGGAATCGGAATCTTGTGGCGGTTTTCGCAGGAACACCCGGACTTTGGATTTGCTGCTTCGGGATTCTCCAACATGGGAGATAAGTTTTTCTCGGACACCCTCCTGCCGGCTGAGCAGCGTTACATTCGTGTATCTGCGGATAACAGCCCGATCTGGCGGGATAAATTATCCGCAGCGATGGTCTGGTCGTTGGAAAATGGGGTGACCCCCTACAATCACCTCTTTACCCATCCAAAATTGGATATAACCATGCCCCAGGATATTCAGTACCAGCTGGCTGAAAATGATCGCGTAACTCGGTTTTATCTGACCCGGGTGGGAAGAGAGGATCTAATCCCAATCCTCGGCAATATCATCGCACTACCCTTTGGCATCTGGCCGGCGACACCAAGCGGGGTTCAGGTATTAAAAAACTACAAGAACCCTGAAGGCTTGCCAGTGACAGCAATCATGGAGGCGTATAACCTGGACGCTGCAAAGCTTACACCTTCAGTGTTTTCGGAGGACTTTGACCGATTCAAGATCAACCGGATCACAGCCTCGGATTCAATGATCCAATTCATCATTGACCACAAAGAGGAAATTCCTTCAGCCCGGATGTGCCAGGTAGGACCTATTGAGGAAGAAATGGCGGCGGATCTACAATCTCTTCGGGATGCAATCTCTACCACCATCAAGGCAGGGGGCTGCCCGGAAGGTGTTTATTATGTTAACGGTGTTATCTTCAATGCAAGAGGGGGGACTGTGGAGAACTTTCAACCTTGATTTAGGTATTTTTGGAAGCCTGTGGAGGGATTGATGGGATTGATTCGAGAGGTTATCAAGCGAACTGGCGCTGTTGTCCCTTTTACTCCTGAAAGAATCACCAATGCCATTTACCGGGCGGCAGTTGAGGTAGGCGGCAGGGATCGGGCGATGGCGCAGAAACTGGCTGACCAGGTTGTGATGGCATTAGAAGCCAAAGCAACTCCCGGGTACAAACCGCATATTGAGGAAATTCAGGATGAGGTAGAAAGAGTACTCATTGAAAACGGGCACGCCAGGGTGGCAAAGGCTTTCATCCTTTATCGTGATGAACGCGCCAGGCACCGCAAGCAGCAGCAACTCCAATCGATAGGACCGTCGGAAAACATTCCCTGGGCAAAGATCTGGCATGTGCTGGATTGGGCAGTATCGCACAATCTGCACACAACCGAGACCCTCAACCAGAGAATTAGAGCCGGCGAATATATGCAGATCATTATCGAGTCTGAAGCCGCTTACCAGGTGGATATTGAAAAATCAGCCCAATTGATCGAGGCCCGCAAAGATAAGGTTAAACTTGTGCTCATCACAGGTCCTTCATCCAGTGGAAAAACGACTTCGACAATCAAGGTGGGGGAAAAACTGAAGTCAGCAGGTCTTAAACTGGTAACACTGAATGTTGATAATTACTTCTTTGACCTTGAAATGCACCCCAAAGATGAATTCGGGGATTATGATTTTGAAACCCCTTTTGCGCTTGATCTTGAGATGATCAATGATCATCTTCAGCGATTGATCGCTGGTGAACAGGTGATGATCCCATTCTATGATTTCAAGACAGGACACCGCCATCTAAACCAGACGCCAATGGCATTGAATGAAGGTGAATTGATCCTGATCGATTCCTTGCATGGCTTGTTCCCGGCATTAACAAAAGCAATTCCGGATGAAAGCAAATTTAAGTTGTACCTGGAGCCGCTGTTGCAGATGAAGGGTGAAGATGGCGATTACATCCGGTGGACGGATATCCGCCTGATTCGGAGGATGCTACGGGATGCGAGCCATCGTGCCTATGATCCCCGCCAGACGCTTGAACACTGGCATTATGTCCGTTCCAGTGAAATGCGGAATATCATCCCTAACAATATTTATGCTGATTTCATCATCAATTCGGGTATGCCGTTTGAGCTTCCGGTCTATTCAAGAAAAATGGGAGCGCAGTTTAAGGAATGGGAAAAGCAATACCGCGGGGATCCATTGAGGACAGACGCTTACGAAAGAGCCAACCGCGTAGCCAAGATGCTCGAGTGGATTCTTCCAGTTGATCAGGATCACTTAATCCCTTCGGATTCAGTGATCCGCGAATTCATCGGGGGCTCCACGTTGAAGTATTAAGAGGTAGAAGTGAGCAAGAAAACACCTCAGTTCTTCAAGAACCCATTAAAAATCCGGAGATTAATCCAACGACGCCGGGCTGCAGATTATCTGCTGATCACCCTGCTCAGTTTCGGGTTTTCAGTCGGGGCGACACGCCTTTTCCTCAACCTTACCGGGTTTCCACAACTTGGTGGCGGTAACTTGCACATCGCACATGTTTTATGGGGAGGGTTATTCCTTTTTATTGCTTCACTCCTGCCGATCATTTATGTCAACGAATGGGTAATTGCTCTCTCAGGATTGGTTTCGGGATTTGGAGTCGGATTATTCATTGACGAGGTGGGAAAATTCATCACTCAAACCAATGATTACTTCTATCCTTCAGCTGCCCCAATCATCTATGCACTTTTTTTAATGACAGTCTTCATTTTTGCCCAGGTGAGGATTGAGCGGCGACCTTCAACGCGCTCCATTTTTTATGATGTTCTGGAGCGCTTAACCGAGGTACTTGATCGTGATCTATCAGAAGAAGAAGCGCTTGAGATCCAAAGACGATTAAAGATCATCATTGATCGAAACGATGAACCTGAATTGTCTCAATTGGCTTCGAGTATCCAGACCTATTTTGATTCCGACAAAAAACGCCTGGTGCCCTCCGACCCGACATTCCTTGAAAAATGGAAACTAGCAATTCAAAAATTTGAGAAACAACACCTGAGCCGGAAGAGGGTGAAGACGATTATTTTATCCGGACTTCTGATATGGGCAGCCTGGTCGCTAATCTCACCCATTGGTTACCTTGCCGCAACCAGGGATCCTTCGCAGGTTCAATTGATACTCAACCAGTTGATAGAACAGAAATTGATCACAAACCAAAGCGGATTGACCTGGTTTGAGGCGAGAGTGCTACTTGAGGGTGGAACAGGAGCCATCGCGTTAGTGGCAGCATTCTTGTTTTTTATCAAGCGGGAAAAAGCGGGGATCTGGCTTGGAATCGCTGATATGTTACTTGTCTTGACCATTGTGAACCTGCTGATCTTCTACTTTGACCAGTTTTCAACGATCCTTCTGGCAGCTTATCAATTCGTCCTGTTTTCTTTTTTAATACGCTATCAGCGTCGTTTCTTGAAAACGAAGGCAAATTAAACAAAAAGAGAAGGCAACGCCTTCTCTTTTTGTTGAAGATCAAATTTTAGGGTTTTGCCCCTGAGCCTGTCCCATTTTTAACCGGGGTCTTGGTGCTGCTACCTCCATTGGGATTACCGTTGATACCAGATTCCCCATTTCCTTCTCCAGGTACAGGTGTTTCCGAAGGATCGGTCTCAGATACGCCGTTTTGAGATGCGTTTCCACTCTGCTGTTGTTGTTGAATCTGCTGGTCTTCTCCCTGGTTCATGAGCGGTGTGTTCTCCCAGCCATTCTGCGCTTCATAGTAAAAACCGTTGAGGTTGCCTAAGCCGGTGTCGACCAGCTGAATTCGCTCCTGCAAAAGGGTGCGTGTCCTCAACAAAACAGGATCTTCACTGTCCTCGCCCAGCAATTGCACCTGGTTCTGCAACCGATCGCGGATCTGTAACAGGGCGGGTTCAAGACTCTGTTCACCCAACTGGGTGGCCAGTTCTATAGCCCGCTGGATCTGCATTTGCAGGTTCGCGTACACAGGCTCTGGCGGCATCAACCCTTCCTCCTTCAATTGATTTATTTCGTCAATGCGGGTTTCGGCAAATTGAAGGGCAAGCTCCAGTTTGAGATCCGGATTAGAGGTCAAATCTGCCTGGATATTCTCGGTGAGCACCTTTACAGGGTACAAGGTGTCTGTTGGAAGCGCGTCCTGCGCTGCATAGGCTGTGGCTGTTGTTCCGCCAAGCAGCAAACCCAAAATGATCATGATCGTAGCAATTGTGCCCATTTTCAACTCCTTTAATATTGGTAGTTTCCAATATCTAGGACGTCTAAGTATGGGTTTGGATACGGGCTTTTTGGAAATCAGATTCACTTTTCGGAGATATTCATTCCGGATGTCTCCGGAAATAAGCACGGAAGAGTTTTCCGCTTCGGCAAGATCATAAAGCCGACTCTCCAATTCTTTTTCAAATGCAATTGACTTATTTTTCTTCATACTTAAGTTCCTTTTGAAGGGTGTTGATTGCCCTATGCAGAAGTGCTTTCATGGCTCCCGGAGATTTATGTACTATTCGGGAAATTTCCCGAATATCCAGTCCTTCACTAAATCTCAATAGAATAACTTCTTTCTGTTCTAGTGTCAGTCGTGTTAATGCCTTTATTGTTTCACCCAACCTGATCCTCTTCTCTGCTTCGAGTTCTACTGAACTATTGCTATCAAGGAAATCCTCGTTCAGTGAGATATTTTGATTTCCCTTGTTCCGGTAGAAATCGACGATCCAGTTATGCGCGCTGCGAAAAAGATAGGCTTTGATGTTTTCGCGAGGACCCTTTCCCGCTTCCAGCTTGGAGAGGAAACCGAGAAAAGTGTCGGAAACACAATCTTCAGAAGTTTGTAAAGAACCAAGCAGGTGATAAGCGTACCGATAAACAGCCGGGCTATATTCCTCATATATCCTGGCCAGTGTAACGGCATCAAGTTGCTGAGCAGATCGAAGCATTTCGATGTCGGCAGGCTGCATTGTTTTCATATTATTAGACGTTTCTTGGTTCGAAAAGTTACGCGACCTTCTGGTAGAATTCTCCTGGAGAATTCATGGATCCATTAAATTATTCTACATTACCTTTTGAGCAATCCTACTGGGTGATTCCCGGGATGTTTCTAGCCGGAGAGTACCCCGGACGGCGAGAGGATTTTGAAACCAGGCACAGGATCCAGGCATTGTTGAAAAACGGGATTCGGGTTTGCATAGATCTTACCAAACCCGGTGAGATTCTTCCATCGTATCGCGAGATTCTGCTGGAAGAATTGCAACAGTATCAATATGAAGGAAAATATTACCATTTTCCTATCTATGATTTCGGAATCCCGGAAAAAGACCAGATGCAAAGGACACTGGACATGCTTGGTCAATGCATCGCTGAGAAGATGCCGGTTTACCTGCACTGCCGGGCGGGAATCGGGCGGACGGGGTTAACTGTTGGCTGCTTCCTGGTCCGACATGGTTTGACAGGAGACCAGGCTCTGGAAGAGATCAATCGGTTGCGGAAGGATTCTCCGTCGGCATGGATGAAAAGCCCGGAAACGGATGAGCAGGTTGACTACATTAAAAACTGGGTGATTGGGGAATAGAGCCTATGTTTTACACTATATTGACCGTTCACGTACCTTAGGGTAGAATCCAGCCTCGACACGCGTTGTACCCTTCGCGTGAATTTATGAGCTGAAAGGGCTTGAAAAATGAAAGTACTTTTGATCAAAGATGTTTACAAACTTGGCCATGCCGGCGATGTAAAGAAGGTTGCTGACGGATTTGGCCGCAATTTCCTGCTCCCGCAGGGATTGGCTGTACTGGCTACTGCCGGCGCTTTGAAAACCGTTGAGAAGATCCGCGCAAAGGCAGCGGTGACCCGTGCGGCTCTGAACCAGGAAATGAGCGGATTGGCGGCGTTGGTGGAAGGTGTTGAACTCTCCTTCTCCAGCAAAGCTGGTGAAACCGGGAAACTCTATGGATCAATCACTACCCAAATGATCGCGGAAGAGCTTAATGCCAAAATTGGCAGCCAGATCGAGCGACACCAGGTTGAGGTTGAACCTGTCCGAATGCTTGGTGAACACCATGCCACCATTCGCCTAACAATTGATTTGAATCCCAAGATCAAGATTGTTGTCACCCGTGAAGGCGAGGCAATTGCCAAACCTGAGAAGACTACAGTAAAAGAAACGAAGACGGTTGAAAGCGCAGTTGAAAAAGTGGAAGTCGATGTTGCTGAACCGGTTGTAGCCGAAGCGGTTGAAACAGTAGCTGATGTGTCTGAAGAACCCCAGGCTGAAGAGCCGAAAGCTGAATAAGAAGTATAATAATTTTGTCAAGAAAAGCAGGACATTAACCGGCCAGATCAGCCTTGGGGGCTGGCTGACCGGTTTTTTCAAATAACCATCCATCATGACGACTGGCGAGAAATTACGACAAAAAAGGGAAGAAAAGGAACTTTCTCTTGAAAAAGCCGCTCAAGAGACGAATATCCGCGCCCAATTCCTGAAGGCGATCGAAGAGGACAATCTCGGGGTAATGGCATCCCCAGCCCAGGCAAAGGGATTCACCAGACTTTATGCATCCTACCTGGGGATGGATCCACGGACCCTTTACGATGAACCACAAGTTTCCTCTGAGAATGTATCCGGAGGAGAAGAGGTCGAAACGCCCGATCCTGAAATTCCAGCGGATAAAATAAGCGAAAAGAAAAAAATCGCGCAGCTTATCTCGAAAGCTCCAATACCAGAGAATGCGAATCCGCGGCAACGATTCCGCGACCTGATCCCTGATCAGAAGGAATTGAAAAGGTCGGTCAATGCCTTTAAGGAAATTGGGGAAGAACTACGGAATCACCGTGAATCCCTGGGGCTATCCCTGGCTGATGTTGAGCGACTGACAAAAATCCGGGAAATTTATCTTTACAACTTGGAACAAGGCGAAATGGATTCGCTTCCCTCAACGGTTCAAGGAAGAGGTATCCTGAACAACTATGCCACCTTTCTCAGTATCGACCCGGCTACAATCCAAAGCAAAATAGCAGAAGCGCTGCAATTAAAGCGATTGGAAACAGCTGCAGTTGAGATTACCTCTTTTGACGGGAAAACTTCAAAACGCACTAAGACCCCGGTCACCGGTTGGAGGCGATTCCTTACCATAGACCTGCTGGTGGGTGGAAGTGTTTTCATAGTCTTAATGGTGCTCGTAATCTGGGGGGCTATCCAGGTGATTGGGTCAAGCCAGGCTGAAACCGAGCCTACACTGGAATCGATCTCGGAATTTTTAATGGCACCAGGAACAGAGACTGTTATGGTTGAGCAGACTATGACAACCGAGACCCCGGATCTGACAGCAGGATCCAGCCAGTCAGTGAACACGGTTTCAGTGGATATCCTGGCGACGATTACTTCAGTAAATACAGGATCTATTCAGTTAGTTGTCATAGGAGTTCAACGGACCTATTTGAAAGTTATTGCGGATGGCAAAGAGGTCTACAACGGGCGGGTTGTTCCTGGAAATGTTTATACATATACCGGATCAACAAAAATTATCCTTAATGCGGGCAGTGCAGCCGGAATCCAGGTCTTTTACAACCAGGCCGACCTGGGAGTTTTGGGTATGGTCGGGGAGGTTCTAGCGCTTGAGTTTACCTCCAGGGGATACGTGACCTCAACCCCGATGTTCACTCCTTCACCAACAGCGACGCTGCCTCCAACTTTAACCCAGCGACCAACACTGACGCCTACCCGTACTCCCACGCAACCGACGAGTACTATCACACCTTTGACGGTTAACACAACTACTCAACCATGAAAAAGACTTATTACCTTGCCTCACTAGGCTGTGCGAAAAACACTGTGGATTCTGCTTCGATGGCAAAATTACTTGAAAATGACGGATATCGAGCTACAGAAGAACCCTCAAACGCGAGTGTCCTGATCGTAAATACCTGCGGGTTTATCGAGACCGCCCGGAACGAATCACTGGCTGTGTTAAATGAACTTGCAAAAAACAAGCGTACCGGCCAGCGGTTGATCGCTGCCGGATGCATGACTCAAAGATACCGGGAAATGATCACTACACAGGTGAAAGGGATTGATGGATTTATCGGGACCCGCCGCTGGATGGATATCCTCGACCTGATGGCAAAACTCCGTCAGAATCCGAAAACAGTGCAATACCATCTTCCAGATGATGAGAAGGTTGGCCTGGATGAAAAGGGAGTTCTGAGAGCTTCTGTTCAAGGTGGCAGTGCTTATTTAAAGATCGCAGATGGCTGCCGCAGACCCTGTGCTTTTTGCGCAATTCCCCTGATCAAAGGAACAACTGTCAGTCGTCCAATGGATGTGATCGTTAAAGAAGCAGAGCTTTTGCAGGAAAATGGTATCCAGGAATTAATCCTGATCGCTCAAGATACAACTGATTACGGATACGACCTGGGAATGAAAGACGGTCTGGTGAACCTGCTGGAAAAAATGCTTCCGCGGATTCCTGCCATTCCCTGGGTGCGCCTTCTGTATTCGTATCCGGGATATGTTTCTGACCGACTGATCGATTTAATGAGCGAATCTCAACAAATCCTGCATTACTTTGATATCCCGCTGCAGCATGCGGATCGGGGAATTCTGGAAAAAATGAAACGCCCGTCAAATATTGACTGGGTATATGGCACGATTGAAAAAATGCGGAGGCGCATCCCTGACCTGGCAATCCGGTCAACCTTCATTGTGGGTTACCCTGGAGAAACTGAGAAAGAGTTCAGGGTGCTGCTCAAGTTCCTGGAGGAAATGAAGCTTGACCATGTGGGCGCATTTACATTCTCGTTTGAGGCTGGAACGGCGAGTGAGCCGCTGGGTGATCCTGTGCCTGGGCAGGAAAAGCATGAGCGATTGCAAAGATTGATGGAGTTGCAGGAATCGATTTCGCTTGAAAAGAACCAATCGCTAATTGGCAGGAAATTGGATGTTTTTGTTGAAGGGCAGGGAGATGGTATTTCTGTCGGAAGAAGTTACCGGGATGCACCTGAAATAGATGGACTGGTCATCGTTGAAGGGAATTTGGAAATCGGCAAGATTGCATCTGTTCAGATCACGGGGGCGATGGTACATGATCTGACTGGAATAATCGCTCAATAAAAATAATCCGGAGGTAGTCTCCGGATTATTATTTTTATTCCTGGGGTATGACCGGGGTAGGCAGGTTGGGGTCTACCGTAGGGGTGGGGGTCGTGATAGGTGTAGGAGTCGGAGGAGGATTTGCGCAATATTCCCTGGCTTTGGTCAATTTTTCGCTCAAGGTGGATGACGATACAACTCCCATGGACGCTTCGTATTGGGGAACTGCTTCACACCACATAAAGGTCTGCTGCAGGTAATCCCCATACCCCTCAAGAGCTGCTGCATAACGCGACCTTACTGAAATTCCAGATGAATCCACGAGATTGGGGACCAAAGGATACAGCTCAGAGAATAAGGCTGCAGCTTGCTGCATATTTATCTGCCAGTAGGATCCAGCATTGTCATACATGCGAGCCCAGATACGGTATGATTCTGCATCTGTATCAATCGGGGCGATCTGTTCTGCGAGAGTAAAGTAATAAATCCCGACTTCAAGGCTTCCTTCTTTAACTTTGCTGATTCCGTTATTGCGTAATGCCATGTAGTAAAGACCATCCACTTTTACCGGCTCATAGAAGGGATCGAGATTTCGGATGGTAAGTACTGTGGTTAAGAGACCTGACCAGTCTTTTGCAGTAAGCTGGGTTTGTGCCTGGTTCAGTAGTACACGGAGGTTTTTGGTATCGGTAGTAGGGACAATCGTAACTGAATCCATTGGA
>ERZ1649853.153-NODE-153-length-29177-cov-5.980462_pt1 | contig 29177 bp, 27 predicted proteins | sample MGYA00575353_ERZ1649853 | MGnify/ENA primary metagenome ERZ1649853 (study PRJEB40853, sample SAMN11349654) | freshwater sediment metagenome | isolation source: river sediment | host: Sediment | place: India: Okhla Barrage, New Delhi | collected 2017-02-21 ...
GTCCGCGCCATCCTGATCGCGGACGCCCGGGGGGAAGGGGAGTTCGCCTGCGAGGATAAGGTCCTGCTTTTCTTCAACGTGCCCGGCCCCATGATCCACTCGCTGATGCAGGAAACCAAAAAGCTGGACATGCCGCGGCCGATCTTCGCCATGGTCACCCCGCAATCCATCGAGTGGAAGTTCTCCGAGCTCGTGGGTCACCTGGTGAAGGAGCGGGACTTCATCCGCAAGAGGGCCGAAGAGGAAAGAAAGGGGAACACCTGCCCCCACGCGAAATAGGGGACAGGCCCATGAGCGGGCTTCATGCCTTGAGATCCGGGGCTTCGCGCCTTCAGGACGCACGAGAGGAGGGCTGTTCACGGTGAAGGCAAATCTGTTCCAGACGCTGCTGATCGTCATCAGGTCCGTCACCCCGACCTTGAGCATTTCGGTGTATGCCCTCTACATGCGCATCACGAACACCTACAGCAGGGCCCGCGCCGACGGCATACTGCGATGGTGGTCGGGCGGGCTCCTGAAGTCGGTGCGCGCGACCCGGGAGGTCTCGAACCCCCATCAGGTGTCCATAGAACCGGGCGTCCCCCACATCATCATGTCCAACCACCGGAGCCACTACGACATCCCCCTCATCTTCGTGACGCTCCCCGGGAGCATCCGCATGCTGACAAAGAAGGAGCTCTTCAGGGTGCCCGTGTGGGGCAGGGGGCTGAAGGCGGCGGAGTGCCTCTCCATCGACCGCAGAAACCACGACCAGGCCCTCAAGGACCTCGAGTTCGCCAAGGAGAAGATGAAGGACGGCATCGTGCTCTGGATCGCGCCGGAAGGCACCCGCACCCGCACCGGGAAGCTGGGGGGGTTCAAGAAGGGCGGGTTCATGCTGGCCCTCCAGCTCGGGGCGCGCATCATCCCCGTGGGCATCAGGGACTCGGACAGGATCCTCAAGGCGGGCACCTGGGACTTCCACCTGGACCAGCACGTGAAGATCGCCATCGGCGCCCCCATCGACGCGGCGGCCTACGGGGAGGAAAACCGGGACAGGCTCATGGCCGACGTGAGGGAGGCCATCGTGGCCCTGGGCGGCTGAGGCCCCGGGCTCTCAGTCATCTCCCACCGGCGTACCCGTCCGCGAAGGCCTGCTCCCAGCCCGCGGGAAGGCTTATCCTGCCCGCGCGATCCCATTTCACCAGTGAGCGCGTGAAGCGCGCGAGGTTCCTCTCCCGGAGGGCCGGCGGCAGGACCGGAAAGAGCCGGGCGCCGTCCAGGTCGATGATCCACAATGCCTTGCGCCTGTCCAGGAGGAGGTTCTTCACGTGCAGGTCCGGGTGGTACACCCCGAGACCGTGCACCCGGGAGATGAGCCCGCCCGCCTGCATGAAGGCGAGGAGTGCGTCGGCCGGGCGTTTCTCGAGGTAGGCGAGCAGGTCCACCGCATCGGGCACGAGCTTCGTGATCACCTCGATGGCATAGAAGGGCCCGGCCCTCCTGAACCTCAGCGCCGCGATCTCCGGCGTGGGCACCCCCCGGGAGGCGAGGTGCGCGCTCACGGAGATCTCCCGGAGGCTCCTGTCCAGGGACAGGAACCGGCCGCCGGTGATGGAGCGCAGCAGGCCGCCGTGGGTGAGCCTCCTCAGAACGAGCCCGGGCTCCACGATGCGGATGGCCGCTCTGCCCGTGACGGGCGATTCCCGGCCCGGCAGGGGAAGGGCCCCGATGAGGCCGGTCAGCTCCGGCATGTCCGCCTTGTACACGAGGGTGTAGGGCGGCATGCTCTCCACCGCGTACCCGAGGTCCCCGAGCGCTTCGAACATCACTGCACCCCCACTGTGAGCGAGATCTTCCGGAGGCGCTTCACCTCGTCCCTGATCGAAGCTGCCTCCTCGAACCTCAGGTCATCCGCCGCCTTGAGCATGTCCTTCTCCATGACAGCGATGGTCTCCTTGAGCTCGCTCACCTCCACGCTCCCCCGGGAGGTCTCCACGAGGGAGGAGAGCTCCGCATAGTCCCGCTCGTAGATGGAGGCCAGGATGTCACGGATGTTTTTCCTGATCGTCTTCGGGGTGATGCCGTGGGCCCGGTTGTACTCCGACTGCTTCTCGCGCCTGCGCATGGCCTCGCCCGAGGCCTTCTCGATGGAGCCGGTGCGGGTGTCCGCGTACATGATGACCATGCCGTTCACGTTCCGCGCGGCCCTGCCCGCTGTCTGGATGAGCGAGCGCTCCGAGCGGAGGAAACCCTCCTTGTCCGCGTCGAGGATGGCCACGAGCGACACCTCGGGGATGTCGAGGCCTTCCCTCAGGAGGTTGATCCCCACGAGCACGTCGAACTTGCCCTCCCGCAGGTTCTTGATGATCTCGATGCGCTCGAGGGTGTCGATGTCGGAGTGCAGGTACTTCGCCTTGACGCCCAGGTTCTGGTAGTACTCCGTGAGCTCCTCGGACATGTGCTTGGTGAGCGTGGTGACGAGCACCCGCTCCCCGGCGTCGACCCGCTTGACGATCTCCCGGTAGAGGTCGTCGACCTGGGTGTTCGCGGGCCTCACCTCCACGAGGGGGTCCAGGAGGCCGGTGGGCCGCACGAGCTGCTCCACCACCCGGCCCTTCGCCTGCTTCTCCTCGTAGGGTCCGGGTGTGGCGGACACGTAGACGACCGTGTTCACGAGCCTGTTGAACTCGTCGAACCGCAGCGGCCGGTTGTCCAGGGCCGACGGGAGCCTGAAGCCGTAGTCCACCAGGGTGGCCTTGCGGGAGTGGTCTCCCCGGTACATGCCGATGAGCTGGGGCACGCCGATATGGGACTCGTCCAGGAACACGAGGGAGTTCTTCGGCAGGTAGTCCATGAGGGTGGGGGGCGCCTCGCCGGGCCTGCGGCCGGTGAGGTGGCGCGAGTAGTTCTCGATGCCCTTGCACACGCCCGTCTCCATGAGCATCTCCAGGTCGTAGCGCGTCCGCTCCTCGATGCGCTGGGCCTCGATGAGGCGATTCTCGGCGCGGTAGAAGGCGATGCGCTCATCGAGCTCCTGCCTGATGGCCTCCATCGCCGAGAGGAGGCTGTCGCGGGGGGTCACGTAGTGCGAGGCGGGATAGATGGGGAAGTGGCCCAGCCTCTCGATCTTCCTGTTCCTCAGCGTGTCGATGCGCCAGATGGACTCGATGTCGTCCCCGAAGAACTCCACCCGCACGGCAGTGTCCTCCTCGTGCACCGGGAAGATGTCGACGACGTCCCCGCGCACCCGGAAGGTGCCGCGGCTGAAGTCGTAGTCGTTCCGCTCGTACTGGATCTCCACGAGCTTCTTCAGGACGTCGGAGCGGGTGAGGCCCCGGCCCTCCTCCAGGTAGAGGAGCATGCCCGAGTAGGCCTCGGGGGAGCCCAGGCCGTAGATGCAGGATACCGAGGCCACGATGATGCAGTCCCCGCGCTCGAAGAGCGCCCGGGTGGCCCGGTGCCGGAGCTTGTCGATATCGTCGTTGATGGAGGAGTCCTTTTCGATGAAGAGGTCCCGTGAAGGCACATAGGCTTCGGGCTGGTAGTAGTCGTAGTAGCTCACGAAGTATTCCACCGCGTTATCCGGGAAGAGGTCGTGGAACTCGCCGTAGAGCTGGGCCGCGAGGATCTTGTTGGGTGCGATGACCAGGGCGGGGCGCTGCATGCGCTCGATGACGCAGGCCATGGTGTAGGTCTTGCCCGAGCCCGTGACCCCGAGGAGCACCTGGTCGCGGACCCCCGCCTCGATGCCTTCGCACAGGTAGTCAATGGCCGCGGGCTGGTCTCCCTGCGGCTGAAAGGGTGAAACTATCTTGAATTCCATAGGTTCGCTACAGCGTCTCCCGGACGGCCCCTCGGGCAGGAGTGCCGGTGCGGAGGCCCGACCTTGTATCGTCGTTCTCTTACAGCGTCTCCCAGAGAGTCCCCTCGGGGGTGTCCTTGAGCTGGATGCCTTTCGAGAGGAGCAGGTCCCTGATCCCGTCCGCTTTCCCGAAGTCACGGGCCTTGCGCGCAGCCGCCCTCTGGCTTATGAGCTCCTCGATCTCGGAGGCCCCCAGGCCGGTGGCGCTCATGCCGGAGCGCCTGACGGACTCCAGGAACCCCGCGGGCTCCTCCTCCAGGATGCCCAGGACCTCGGACGCCTTGCCGAAGGCCCCCTTCACCCCGTCCCTGTCCGCAGCCGTGACCGCGGGCGAGTCGTCCAGCGTCCGGTTGAGCACGGTGGTGAGGTCGTGAAGCAGGGCGATGGCCCGGGGCGTGTTGAAGTCGTCGGACAGGGCCTGGTCGAAGTCCTCGAGGAAGGTGCCGGTCAGGGGCGTCAGCCGGTTTTCCGGAGCCGTCGCCGGGCACCGGTTCACCCGGTCGAGCACCTCGTAGAACCTGACCATGGCCTGGGTCGAGGCCTGGAGGGAGTCCCTCGAGAAGTTGATGGGGCTCCGGTAGTGCTGGGAGATGAGCAGGAGCCTGAGCACCTCGGGGTGCACGTCCTTCACGAGGTCCCTGATGGTGAGAAAGTTGCCCAGGGACTTGCTCATCTTCTCGCCGTCGATGGTGACGAAGCCGTTGTGCACCCAGTACCGCACGAAGGGCACGCCGTAGGTGCCCTCGGACTGGGCGATCTCGTTCTCGTGGTGGGGGAAGACCAGGTCGCGGCCGCCGCCGTGGATGTCGATGGTGGGGCCCAGGATGCTCGTGCTCATGGCCGAGCACTCGATGTGCCAGCCCGGCCTGCCCCTTGACCAGGGGCTTTCCCACCAGGGCTCGCCCTCCTTGCTCCTCTTCCACAGGGCGAAGTCGAGGGGGTCGCGCTTGAGCTCTCCGATGTCCACCCGGGCCCCGGCGAGCATCTCCTCGGTGCGCCTGCCGCTCAGGCTTCCGTAGCCCCTGAACTTCGTGACGCTGTAGTAGACGCTGCCGTCGTCGGCGCGGTAGGCGAAACCCTTTTCCTCGAGCCTTAGGATCATGTCGATTATCTGGGGCATGTACTCCGTGGCCTTGGGCTCCACGTCGGCCTTCTGCACCTTGAGGGTGCGCATGTCAGCCTGGAACTCGTCGATGTACCTTTCGGAGATCTCCTTGTACGAGGTGCCCAGCTCGTTGGCCCGGGCGATGATCTTGTCGTCCACGTCGGTGAAGTTCCTCACGAACGTGAGGTCGTAGCCCTTGCTCCGGATGAAGCGGGAAATGACGTCGAAGATGATCATGGAGCGGGCGTGGCCGATGTGGCTCATGTCGTAGACCGTGACCCCGCAGGCGTACATGTTCACCCTGTTGCCGGTGAGCGGCGTGAACTCCTGCTTTTTCCTGAACGGCGTGTTGTAAACGGAAATAGTCATCATGCAACTCCTTGCGGTCGCGCATCTTCCAGGAGCACCACCGCCTGGGCGGCGATGGCGTCGCCCGAGCCGATGTCCCCCAGGCCTTCATGGGTTCTGAACTTCACGGAAATGCGGGAGGCATCGATCATGCACGCCCGCGCGATGTTCGCAACCATCCTGTCGCGGAAAGCCGAGAGCTTGGGCTTCTCGCAGATGCAGTTTATGTCGGCGTTCACGAGCCGGTACCCGGAACTCACCTTCTCCATGACCTCCCGGAGCATGACCAGGGAGTCCATGCCGCTCGTCTCCGGCGCGGTGTCCGGGTACAGCATGCCGATGTCGCCCATGGCGCACGCCCCGAGCAGGGCGTCGCACAGGGCGTGGAGCACCACGTCGCCGTCGGAGTGGCCCAGCAGGCCCCGGGGGTAACTGATGGTCTCCCCCGCGAGGACGAGCTTCCTGCCCACCACCAGACGGTGGATGTCGTACCCTAGGCCGATCCTGAACGGCATTTCAGCAGCGCCTCCGCCATGGCGATGTCCTCCGCCACCGTGATCTTCACATTGTACGGGTCGCCCTCCACGAGCCTGACCCTGCCTCCCAGCTCCTCCACCAGGGCGCTGTCGTCCGTGGCCTCCGCGAAGCCGCGCGCCTGCGCCCGTTCATGGGCCTCGTGGATGACCGCTGCCCGGAAGCACTGGGGGGTCTGCACGGCAAAGAGCTTCGCCCGGGGAACCGTTCTCACCACGACGTCCCCGTCAACCTCTTTTAAGGTATTTGAAGCGGCAAGTCCAGGTATACATGCATCATATTCCCCGATCCCGGCGAGCACCCTTGAGATGAGCCCGAGGCTCACGAAGGGTCTCACCCCGTCGTGGACGAGTATCAGCCCCTCCCTCCGGCAGAGCCCAAGCCCGCTGCGGACGGACTCCTGCCGGGTCCTGCCTCCCGGGGCGAGCTCCAGGGGCTTGCCGAGCCCTGCGAGCAGCGGGCGGGTAAGGTCGAAATCCTCCCGGGGAACCACGACGATCATGCGCTCCACGGCAGGGTGCTCGTCAAAGCATTGGACAGACCTTCTGATGAGGGAAACGCCCCCGAGGGTGAAGAACTGTTTTTTCGAGCCGAAGCGGATGCCGCTCCCGCCGCCCACGATGAGGGCGTCAGCTCCCATTGCCCTTGGGTGTCGCGAAGATCATCCTGCCGGCAGGCGTCTGCAGGATCGAGGTGACCACCACCTCGGTGCCCCTGTTGAGCATGCCTTCACCCTGCTCGACCACCACCATGGTCCCGTCCTCCAGGTAGGCAACCCCCTGGCCCCGCTCCTTGCCCTGCTTCGTGATGGTGACGGACAGGCTTTCCCCGGGGAGCACGATGGGCTTGACCGCGTTGGCGAGCTGGTTGATGTTCAGGACGTTGACGCCCTGGATCTGGGCGATCTTGTTCAGGTTGAAGTCGTTGGTGAGCACGTCGGCCTCGAGGTCCTTGGCCAGCGCGATGAGCTTGGAGTCCACCTCCTTGATCTTGGGGAAGTCCTTGTCCGTGATCTCGATCTTTACCTGGGGGCTCTTCTGCAGGCGGTTGAGAATGTCGAGACCCCTCCTCCCCCGTGCACGCTTCAGGGGGTCAGAGGAGTCCGCGATGTGCTGGAGCTCGTTGAGGATGAACTGGGGCGCCACCAGGGTGCCGTCGATAAAACCCGCATCGCAGATGTCCGGGATCCGGCCGTCGATGATGACGCTCGTGTCGAGGATCTTGCGCCGAACGGAATCGCCCCTGCCTGAGTTGCGGAAGACGGGCAGGTGCACGAGTTCCTTGCCCCACTCGAGACCGATGGTGTAGCCGATGTAGCCGAACACGGAGTTGATGAGAATGAAGAGGAAGATCCCGCCCTCGAGGTTGTCGAGGAACACGTACCCCAGCAGGCTCCCGATGACGAGACCCAGGATGGTGCCCAGGAACCCGCCGATGTAGGCCATGGGGTGGAGCTTCATGCCCCTGATCTCGCTCATGAAGATGACGAGCAGGCACCCTTCGGCTATGACCGGGAAGATGATGGACCAGATGCCGCCGCCCATGTGCTGAACGGCGTACATGATGGCACCGTAAAACACGACCAGCGCCACGAGAACGCGGAGAAACCATCTCATAATGAATGTCCGTCCTAAGCAGTATTCGTTTCGGTCTTGCCCATGGCCTCGAGAAGCAGCTTCTCCACCTCTTTCTTGCCAGCCTTCCTGGAGGTGGAGATCTCGTTCACCAGGAGGTTCTTCGCCGTGTCGTACATCTTGCGCTCGCCGAAGGACAGTTCCTTGCCCCGCTTGAGAATGTTCAGGTCGCGCAGGACCTCGGCGATCTCGAAGGCCGATCCGCTCTTGATCTTTTCCATGTACTCGCGGTACCGCCTGTTCCACGTCTGATTGTCGACGGAAACGGAGCGCTCCCTGAGGATGTTCATGACGCGCTGAATGCCTTTATTGTCAATGAGTTCACGAATGCCCACGTTCTTGACGTTGGTCACGGGCACCATGACGGTCATCTCCGTGTCGAGGACTTTCAAAATAAAAAAAGAAATTGTGCTCCCCGAGATCTCTCTGGTCTCCATGGCTTCCACTTCCGAGACTCCGTGAGCAGGGTAAACGACGATATCTCCCACCTTGAACATGAACTCTTCCCCTTTATTTAAAATAAGACAATAACAATTCGATGTAATTTAGTCAAGGTCGTGGGATCTTTTCGTGAAAATAAATCAGTGATTCTGGGCTTGAGGGCACGACCACCCGCTGCAAGGCTGTCCGGTGGGCGAAGGGGTGGCGGTCCCCCGGGCCCTCGAACTTGACTTTCACGGGACGGATATGAGAAGCAGAGACCCATGACGTACCCTCAAATCGATCCTGTTTTCTTCGAAGTGGGTCCTCTGCAGCTCAGATGGTACGGCCTGATGTACATCATCGGGTTCGCGTGCTCGTATTTCGTGGCGCTGGACCTGGTGAAGCGCAAGGGGTACGACCTGACCCGCCGCGACGTGGAGGACCTCCTGTCCTTCTGCATCGTCGGCCTCATCGTGGGTGCACGCCTGGGCTACTGTCTGTTCTACAACTTCGGCTTCTACCTCCACAACCCGGTGAAGATCCTCGCGGTGTGGGAGGGCGGCATGTCGTTCCACGGGGGTCTCATCGGCCTGCTCCTCGCGGGGCTGATCTTCGCGTACCGGCACCGGAAGCCCTACCTCATGCTGGGCGACCTGGGCGCCCTGGCCGCCACCCCGGGGCTGTTCTTCGGCAGGATGGGCAACTTCATCAACGCCGAGCTCTACGGCCGGGTCACCGACGTGCCCTGGGCCATGGTCTTCCCCGGCGGCGGGCCGCTGCCCCGGCACCCGTCGCAGCTTTACGAGGGGTTCTGCGAGGGAATTCTCCTCTTTGCCCTGCTCTATCTCCTGAGCAGGAAGGAGAGCGCCCGGGGGGTCCTCCTCTCCTGCTTCCTCACGTTCTACGGCTCCATGAGGATATTCCTCGAACAGTTTCGCGAGCCCGATGCCCAGCTGGGGTTTCTCTTCGGGCTCTTCACCATGGGTCAGCTCCTCTCCTCTCTCATGGTGGCGGCAGGCCTGGCCCTGCTCGCCTGCGCCCTAAAGTCCCCGGGGGTTTTCCGCGATACGCTCCGGTAGATGAACGGGAGAGAGACCCTCATGGAGCAGGGCCGGAAGGCCTTCGCGCTCCACAACGGCAACAAGCGGAGGATCATGGGATTGAGCGATCCTCTGGGGGCGCGCGTCGTCCTCACCCTGGTGCCCCTGTGCCTGCATGTCAACCACCCCGAGCTGCCCGGTTTTGTGGGCGACGAGGGCTGCCCGTGCGGGGTCAAGTGCATGGACTGGCCCGAAAGCACGTACCGGAGCATCGAATCGGTGTTCTCTCTTCGGGTGCGGGACGGGGATGTGGCGTGCCTCGTGCCCGGGCACCGGGAGATCGAAGGCATCTTCACCATCGGGTCCGTGGGCAGCCTGGGGCAGACGAGGGAGTCCGACTACGACATCTGGGTGGTGGTGAACGCCGCGGCGGTGGGCAGAACCAGGCTGCGGCTTCTGGAGCGGAAACTCAGGCTCCTCCAGCGGTGGATCACCAGCCAGTTCATCATCGAGGTGCACTTCTTCCTCATGGACATCGAGGACATCCGGCTGAACGACTTCGGCATCGTGTCCCAGGAGGGGTCCGGCTCGGCGTTGAAGAACATCCTCAAGGAGGAGTTCTACCGCACGCTGACCCTCATCGAGGGCAGGGTCCCCCTGTGGTGGGTGGTCCCCCCTGATTGCGAAAACGGCACCTACCGGGAGCTGAGTGCGCTCGTCGCCCGGCAGGAGGCGGCGGGGGGGAGCGACCTCATCGACATGGGAAACATCAGCTCGATACCCGAGGAGGAGCTTTTCGGGGGCGCCCTGTGGCAGATGCACAAGGCCCTCGACGACCCCCTCAAATCGGTGCTGAAGATGGCCCTCGTGGCCACCTACCTCGAGCAGTCCGAGGAAAAGGGCCTGCTCTGCGAGGAGGTCAAGAAGCATGTCATGGAAGCGGACCCGGGCGACATCATCGACCCCTACGAGGAGGTCTACCAGCGCGTGGAGGACTTCTACCGGTCCCGGGGCGACGAAAAGACCCTCGAACTCCTGAGGAAATGCTTCTACCTGAAGATCTCGCCCAATATCCACGTCAACGACCTCATGAGCGTGAGCAGGCACAACAAGCCGAGCATCATGGTGGACATCGTGAAGAAGTGGGGCTGGTCCATCGGCTATCTCGCCGGGCTCAACCGCTTCCACGAGTGGAGCGTGGACAAGTACCGCGCCTTCGGCGACGAGCTCCACGACTATCTCAAGAAGACCACGGTGATCCTCATCCGCCGGGCCAAGTCCTTCCTCATCAACTCCGACCTCGACCAGGACGTGGAGATGGAGATCCTCCGCCGCAGGATCGAGGCCTTCTACGTGTCCAAGGAGGGCAAGATCGATCCCGAGAAGCGGGTGAAGAAGCGGGAGCCCGCCTACGAGGAGATCTTTTTCTCCTACGACGGGGGGCAGTGGTCAATCCACGCCGCCTATCCCGACAAGGCCCGGGAAAAGCCCGTCATGAGGGCGGCCCGCGTCGCCAAGATCGCTGCCTGGCTCGCCTATAACAAGCGCATCGACGCCTCCACGGCCCTGCACATGATTCCCAACGCCTCGAACGCAGCCCTCTCGGACATCCAGGCGCTCCTGAAGGACCTCTACACCCTCATCCCCGACGCCAACTCCGTGGGTCTGGACCGGAACTCCCTCATGGAGAAAAAGTTCGTGAAGCAGGTCGTCGTCATCGGGAACATGGAGATGCCCGACGACAACAACAACGTCCGCGAGGTGGACCTCCTCTTCATCAACTCCTGGAACGAGCTTTACTGCATCCACCTCACCCCGGACGACCTCGTGCCGTGGATGAAAAGGAACCGGAGGCCCCGGACGGAGATCAGCATCTGGCTTCCCCGGGAAGGCAAGTCGAAGCACCTGGTGAACTTCCTCTACTCCCTGTTCCTCTGATCCCTCAAAGCCCCTGCCGGGCCCAGGAAAACCATTGACTGGGGGAATGATTGCCGATATCACAGTCTTGTTTGCACGCCTGTTCCCGGGGGCCGCACCACGAGGGCACGCGCATCGTCCCGAATCCGGCCCGCGCGCACGCATTTTACGGGAAGGGCGGAGAAGACGCCGGAGGGCCTGGTGAACACAGTGACAATCGGCATGTGCCAGATCAGACAGGGGTATGACTGTGCACAGAACCTCGAGCGCTCCCTCGCCCTGGTGGACGAGGCCTGTGCCGGGGGCGCCCGCGTCGCGGTCCTGCCGGAGATGTTCTTCACCCCCTATGAGCCCCCTGCGATAAAGCGCGCGGCGAGCCTGTCCACGGAAGCCCTCGACAGGGTCAGGGAGCGGGCGGCCAGGCACGGGGTCCTCATCGTGGCCGGTTCCATGCCCTGGGAGGCGCCGGGGGGGAAGCTGTACAACCGCTCCTGGGTCATAGGCCCGAACGGCGAGGTGGTGCACCACCACGACAAGCTCCACCTCTTCGACTGCACCCCGCCGGGCGGTCCGCCCGTCATCGAGTCGGAGACCATCGAGCCCGGCGACAGCCTCGGGACCTTCGAGACGCCCTGGGGCACGGCCGCGGTGGTGGTGTGCTACGACATCCGGTTCCCCCAGCTCACCCAGGTCCTCATCGAGAAGGGTGTGCGACTGATTTTCGTCCCTGCCGCGTTCTCGGTCATCACCGGGCCGGCGCACTGGGAGATGCTCGTGAGGGTCCGCGCCCTGGAGCTGCAGGGCTTCGTGGCCGGGGTCCAGCCGGCCCGCAGCCCCTCACTGCGCTACGCCCCCCACGGACATTCGCTTCTCGCCTCTCCCTGGGGGGAGATCATCCTCGACGCCGGGGAGGGGGAGACCGCTGCGGTGGCGTCCATCGACCTCGACAGGGCGCAGGCCATCCGCGACAGGTTCCCGCTCATCGAACACCGCCGCCTCGACCTCTACCAGACCTGCTGGAAGGCGAAGCCATGATCCAGATACGCTCTCTCACCAAGGCTTTCAAGGGCCAGCGGGTGCTCGACGGCCTCTCCATTGACGTCCCCGATGGAAAGATCACGGTGGTCATCGGGCCCAGCGGCACGGGCAAGAGCGTTTTGCTCAAGCACATCCTCGGCCTCATCAAGCCCGATTCCGGGAGCATCCTCATCGACGGCGCCGACATCACCGCCATGGACGACCTGGCCCTCAACGGGGTGCGGAAGCAGTTCGGGGTGTGCTTCCAGGACGCGGCGCTCTTCGACTCCATGAGCGTGGGCGAGAACGTGGGGTTCCCCTTCGTGATACACACGGAATTCGACCGGGAACGGATCGACCACGAGGTGGAAGCCCTCCTCACCGAGGTGGGCCTGGCGGGCATCGAGGCGAAGATGCCCTCCCAGATCTCCGGCGGCATGCGCAAGCGGGTGGGGCTGGCCCGGGCGCTGGCCATGAGGCCCCGGTTCATCCTCTTCGACGAACCCACCACCGGACTCGACCCCGTGATGTCCAACGCCATCAGCAAGCTTATCCGGCAGGTCCACGACAGGACCTGCGCCACGAGCCTCGTGATCTCCCACGACATCGAGGGGGCCTACTCCATCGCGGACAACATGGCCATGATCTACCGCGGCGGGATCGTCTTCGAGGGGACGCCGGACGACTTCAGGGGCGCGGACGACCCCCTCGTGCAGCAGTTCGTCAACGGCCTGGTCGAGGGGCCCATCAACCCCATCAACCCGGTGAACAGCGGGTGAGGCGAGGGGAAAGCCCCCTCACGGCATCGAGAACAGGATCTCGGGGTCCTTCACCGAGAGCACCGGGCAATGGGCCTTCTTCACGACCTTCTCCGCGGTGTGGCCGAAGAGCACGTGCTTGATGCCCGTTCTGCCCCGGGTGCCGATGACGATGAGATCGACCTTTTCGCGTTTGGAAAACTGGATGATCTCGTAGAAGGGCACGCCGTGGAGGATGTACGTGTCGCAGTGCATGTGCGCGGGCACCAGGGTGGAAACCATCTCCTCGAGACGCTTCGCCGCGTTCTCCTCGAACTCCAGGAAAAGCTGGGGGAGGATGCTGGGACTCAGGTTGTACTCGGAGAACTCCGTGAAATCCTGGAGCACGTGGACGAGAAAAAGCCTGGCCTTGAACACCTCGTTCACCTCGATGGCGTACTTGAGGGCATGCCGTGACGATTCGCTGAAGTCGGTGGGTATCAGGATTCTCTCTATCATGCCCTATAATTTAATTGTGTGGAAACGCGAGTCAATACCTGTTGCCTTTGCCCCACCCGGACATATAGAATGCGCGCCATGGTGAAATGCGCTCCCGCCGTCCTCCTTCTGGCCCTCCTGCTTGCCTCGGGGTGCGCTTCCCTGAAGGTCCCCGTTGAAGGGAGCTACCCTTTCCGGGCCCGGTTCGACGGGACGGCCCTGGTGAAGGGCGAGGCGGTGAGCTTCGAGGGAGCCCTGTCCATCGTCTCGCGGGACAGGGGCTCGGCGCAGATCTACGGGCCCCTGGGGCTCGTCCTCTACACCCTGGACATCTCCGAGGGGAAGGTCAGCATCTACAACGTGTGGGGGAAGAAGGTCCGTGAATACCTGTTCCCCTGCGAAGCGTTCATGGGGCTCATGGCAGGCATCCCCCCGGACACCCCGTACCTCTGGAAGCGCCGCCTCGACGAGGGCTCGTCGCTCACCTACCTCTGGGGCAGGCTGACCCTGGACGAAGAGGAGCTCCCCCGGCGGGTCCACGTGAAGTCGACGCCGCCGGTGGACGCCTCGTTCACGCAGCAGGGCAGGATAATTACATTGCTGATGGATCATGGTTCTGATAAATTGGAGCTCTCGATGGTTGTCATCCAGGGCGGAAGGTGGCTTAAGGGTGTTGTTGGGAATGAAGAGGGAGGCTCTTAGGAACCCATGATAGCGGTGAAATGCCCGAACTGCGGGAAAAAGGTCGTCTGGGACGATTTTCAGCCCATGAGCGTCAAGTGCCCCACGTGCAGGACGGACATCGCCGTCCGTGAGGCGTACAAGGAAAACATCAAGGAGCGGGAGCGCGACCCGAGCGCCGTCATCCGCTACTGCCCCCACTGCCACAACGTCGTGCCGCGCCTGTGGTTCCACCAGTGCGGCAGGTGCAGGTACTGGCTTTTCGGCCCCATCAACTTCCACGGCAACTGGCCCTTCGTGGCGGGTCTCGCCGTGATCTACCTTTTCTTCACCGCTTACTACTGGCTCTTTGCCAGGTAAGCCGGCTCCACGGGCGAAAGAAGGCCTGAGAAGGCCGGACCATGGGCGGAAACTCCTTCGTCAACCCCGAAAAGGTCAAGCTCCTCGCAGAGCGCATGGGCGCCCTGGGCATCAGGGAAGCCGACCTGGTGGAGAGGTTCGTGCGCGCCCAGGGCAGGGGGGGGCAGAAGGTAAACAAGACCTCCTCCTGCGTCCACCTCACGCACGTCCCCACGGGCATCGAGGTGAAATGCCAGGAAACGCGCTCCCGGGAGGCGAACCGATTCTTCGCCAGGCGCACCCTCGCGGACAAGGTGGAGGAGGCGCTGCTCGGGCCTGCCTCCGCGCTGGCCAGGAAGGCGCAGAAGGCGAGAAAGCAGAAGGACAGGCGCGCCCGGAGGGCGAAGGCAAAGGTCGAAGATTTTCTGGAATAAATACTTGCAATATAATCAGATAAATAATAGTACGATACCAGATGTTGTCGGCTGCCGGGAATCTGCATCAGGAGGGGAGCGCATGGAAGGACCTGACGGGTACCTCATGGAGAATCCGGAAGAGGCGGTGAGGCTGGACGTGAAGACCGACCTCGAGGAAGTGAGGAAGCAGGCGATGCTGTGCGGCATCCGCCCGGGGGCACGCGTTCTCGACGCAGGGTGCGGGTCGGGGAAGACAACGACGGTCCTCCACGAAGTCGCCAAGCCCGGCGGCGGGGCCGTGGGGGTCGATTTCGCCCCCGACAGGATAGAATACGCGAAAAAACACTACGGGGACCTGGGCATCGATTTCCACCTCCGGGACATCAGAAACCCCCTCGGCGACCTGGGAACCTTCGACTTCATCTGGGTGCGCTTCGTGCTCGAATATTACCTGGAGGGATCGCGGGACATCATCCGCAGCCTCGCCTCCTCGCTCAATCCCGACGGCGTCCTGTGCCTGCTGGATCTCGACTACAACTCCATGACCCACTACCCCCTCCCCAAGCCCATGGAAGACATCCTCCACCGGCTCGTGGAGAGGATGGGCAGAAAGTACAACTTCGACGCGTTCGTGGGGAGAAAGCTCTACGCCTACCTCAACGAGCTCGGTTTCCGGGACATACGGGTGCAGATGATGCCGCACCACCTTATCTATGGGGAGCTGCGCAGCAGCGACGACTTCAACTGGATCAAAAAGGTCCAGATGGCGTCCCGCAAGGCGCACGACGTCTTCGAAGGCTACCGGGGAGGGTATGAAGGCTTCTTCGAGGATTTCGACGCGTTTTTCCACGATCCCGGGCGGTTTACGTATACGCCGCTCCTGGTCTGCACGGGCACGAAACCGCGCGGCTGAGGGGCTGCATGGAGACTTTGGGGACAGGGCGCACGGCGATGCCGCAGGCGTCCGATGGAAGAACAGCTTGCAAGCGGAGATGTTTTTAAGGGGAACGAGGGCTGTTTTTTGTTCCGGCGGCAGCGGTGGGGACCGCTCGCCGTCGCGTGAAAGGGAAGGGGAGGTGTCACATGGGAATCAAGGAGCATGTGTCCGGGAAAGGTGTGGCCCGGGTCCAGGAAAAACGTGAACACGAATTTTCGCGCTGGACGGTTTCTTTCAACCGCAGGGAGTTCGAGGAGAGATCATCCAAGGCGGTGAGCCTGAAAAAGTTCATCAACGCCGTCAACTACGTCCATTTCTCCGAGGGTCAGATCTTTCTTCACGCCGGGTCAGACGATACGTCGCAGGACTGCCTCATCAGGATCTACCCCGAGCCCTGCCAGGGGACCGAGCTCAAATGCTGGTTCCCGGAGGACTACCGGTATGACGCTCAGGCCGTGTCCCCCAAGAACATCATCATCGACGACGGCAGGTCGATCCTCTACATGCCCGTGAACGCGGCGGACGTCTCGGGCCCGTCCTTCACCGTGAAGATGGGCGAGGCGTGCTTTTCCTTCAGCGACAGGCGATCCCGCAGGTTCACCTCGTTCCTGGTCCACGCGGTGGTCAGGCAGGACGGGCTGGAAGGGAGGGGGAGCCTCGTGGATTTCAGCCCCGACGGGTTCCGCGTCGACGTGATGGGAGAGGCCTTCGCCGCGCTCGACCCGTCGAAAGGCGTTTTCCTCGACCTCGACAAGGGCGGAAGGAACATATACACCGGGTCGTGCAGGATCGTCCGCACCGACCAGAAGAGCAGGACCGTGGTGCTGGCCCCCCACAGCGACCAGCGCACCATCTACCGGAAGCGCAAGCTCCGCAACCCCCGGCAGAACCTGGTGCCGACGCCGAGGATCGCCTACACCCACCCCCTGAGCGGCAGGGAGGTCAGCTGCGAGATATCCGACATGACCCCCACGGGGTTCTCCGTGTACGAGGACGTCGAACGGGCGGTGCTTATCCCGGGGATGGTCATCCACGGCCTGTCCATCCTCTACGCGGGGGGCATGAAGATTGTCTGCGACGCCCAGGTCATCTACGGCAGGAAGAAGGGCAGGGGCCAGAAGTTTTTCGGCTGCGCCATTGTCGACATGGACATCGTGTCGTACAACAGGATCTTCGACACGGTGAGCAAGGCGGGGGACACCCATGCGAACGTCTCGCGGGAAGTGAACATGGAAGCCCTGTGGGAGTTCTTCTTCGAGACCGGCTTCATCTACCCGAAGAAGTACGCGTCCCTGAGCGAGGGCAGGGACCTGTTCAAGAACACGTACAACCTCCTGTACAAGAACAGCCCCGAGGTCTTTGCCAACTTCACCTACCAGAAGAACGGGACGATTTACGGGCACGTCTCCATCATAAAGGCCTACCAGCGGAGCTGGATGATCCACCACCTCGCGGCGAAGCCCATGGGGCGAAGGCGCACGGGGCTGTACGTCCTCAACCACATCCTGAACTACTTCGACGGGCTGTACCGCATGCCCGCCATCGGCATGGACTACATGATCTTCTACTTCCGTCCCGACAACAAGTTCCCGGATTATTTCTTCGGGGGGTTCTGCCGGGAGTTCAAAGACCCCAAGGGCTGCTCCATGGACCAGTTCGCCTACCTGCCGGGCACGGCGAGGGCGCACCGGGAACTGCCCGTCTCCTGGGAGGTCTCCCGCTGCTCGGACAGCGACGTACACGAGCTTTCGGAATGGTACGAACGGGTGTCGGGCGGGCTCATGGTGAAATCATTCTGCCTGGAAGGCGCGTCCGAGGACGAGGAGCCACTGGGCGAGACCTATGCCCGGTCGAACCTCAAGAGGGGCTACTTCCTCGCGAAGCTGACCCGGAAGGGGAAGACGAAGGCGTATTTCCTCGTCGACCAGTCGAACGCCGGGGTCAACCTTTCCGACCTCCTGAACAGCATCAAGGTCATGGTCGCCGACCCCGAGGGCCTCACGAAGGACATCCTCATGAGGGCCGTGGGCTCGATGGAGAGCCTCTACCGGACGAAGAAGGTCCCCGTGATGATCTATCCCGTATCCTATGCGGACGAAGCGGGCATCGCGTACGAGAAGAGATACGCGCTCTGGGTGCTCAGCTCCCGGTGCGGCGACGACTACTCGGAGCACCTGAAGGAGAAGGCGAAGTTCAAGGTGGGCAAGCTCATAGCCTCCTACATCATCTCGAAACTAAAGAAGAAATGAACTGCCCGGAATCATCGGGAAAGTGTTAAACGTTTTCATGGGATTCACCGATAGGCTGCACAGGCGAAGAGTAGAGCCATAGTGCGTGAATGGGCCGTACGGCACCGGCGAACAGGGTGCCGGACAGGCCGCTGCAGGCAGCCGGGAGTGTGTGCACGATCTTATGAAAACGGCAGCGGGAGACGACTCCCCTCTTTATAACATCAGGATTCTCAGAACATATCTGGAATTCGTAAAAGAAAACTATCCCGGCCTGGACACGGACGAAATCCTCGAGTACGCGGGCATGTCCCGGTCCCAGGTGGAGGACGACGGCTTCTGGTACACCCAGAATCAGTCCGACTGCGTCCACGAGTTCCTGGACCGGAAGACGGGCAACGGGAACATGGCGAGGGAAGTGGGGAGAAGGGCCGCCGTGACGCCCTCCCTCGGCATCGTGCGCCAGTACGTGTTCAGCATGCTCGGCCCCATGATGGCCTACGAACTCCTTGCCACCATCGGCTCGAAGCTCACCCGGGGCACGACCATATCCATGAGGAAGCTTTCCACGAACTCCATCAGGGCGACCTACACCCTCAACCGCGGCGTGCAGGAAAAACCCTACCAGTGCCAGAACCGCTTCGGAATGATGGAGGCGGTGGCCATCCCGTTCACCGGCAGCCCGGCCCGGGTTGAGCACGAGGAGTGCATCCACAACGGCTGCGACCACTGCACCTACGTCATCACCTGGGACGAGCCGGTCTTCATGGAGTTCAAGCGCAAGAGGAGCTTTCTGCTGCTGGGGGGCATTCTCCTGGGCCTCATCCTCGCCTTCCTGATCCCGCCCTTCCCCCTGGAGATATACATTCTCGCCTTCCTGTCGGGGGTCCTGGGTCTGAACGTGTACATCGACAAGCTCGAGATCAGGCACCTCAGGGACATGATCCAGGACAAGGGCAGGGCTGCGGAGCATCTCATCGCCGAGTCAGACAGGAGATACCGGGAAAGCGAGCTCGTGCAGGAGGTGGGGCGGATCGTGTCCACCGTGCTCGACATCGACGAGCTCCTGATGACCCTGATGGTGACGCTCGAGAAGTATTTCGACTTCGACCGGGGCATGGTGCTCCTGGCCAACCCCGAGAAAACGCTCCTCACGTACCAGGCCGGGTACGGCTATTCGCCAGAGCAGGAGACCTTTTTCCGGAAGGCGGCCCTGCACCTGGACCGGTCCGAATCCAGGGGCCCCTTCATCATGGCCTTCAAGACGCAGAAACCCTATCTCGTGGACAACGTCAGCGAGATCGCCGGCAACCTCTCGGAGCGGAGCCGCTCCCTGGTGGAGAAGGCAGAAGCCCACTCATTCATCTGCATCCCCATCGTGTACGAGAACGAGTCGCTGGGCGTGCTTTCCATGGACAACAACCGGTCGTCGGGGACGCCCAGGCAGAGCGATCTGAACCTCCTCATGGGCATAGCCCCCCAGATAGCCATCAGCATCATGAACGCCCGGTCGTTCGAGAGGCTGCAGGCGAGCGAGGAGAAGTACCGCGACCTCGTGGAGAGCGCGAACAGCATCATCATGCGCCTCGACCCCGAGGGGCGGATAACCTTCATGAACGCCTTCGGGCAGAGCTTCTACGGGTATCGGGAGCAGGAGCTCATCGGGCGCGGCGCGATCAGGTTCATCATTTCCGAGACCGACCCGGAGGGGAACAGCCTGGCCTGGATGTTCGGCCACTTTCTCAAGCACCCCGAGTACTACCACAAGATCACCAACTACAACCTCCGCAGGGACAGGGAGCCCGCCTGGGTCACCTGGAGCAACAAGGCCATCTACGACAAGGAAGGCTCCCTCGTGGAGATCCTCTGCGTGGGGAACGACATCACCGCGGAGCGGAACGCGGAGATAGAAAAGAACAACCTCGAGGCCCAGCTCCAGAGGTCCCAGAAGATGGAGGCCATCGGGAAGCTCGCCGGAGGCGTCGCCCACGACCTGAACAACATCCTGAGCGGCATCGTGAGCTATCCCGACATCCTCATCATGGATCTCCCCGAGGGCAGCCCCATGCGCAAGGCCCTGGAGGTCATCAGGAAATCGGGCGAAAAGGCCGCGGCCATCGTCCAGGACCTTCTCACCCTGGCCAGGAGAGGGGTGAACACCACCGCCGTGGTGGGCCTCAACACCATCGTCACGGATTTCCTCGACAGCCCGGAGTACGAAAAGATCATGCTCAACCACCCCGGCATCGAGGTGGGCGTGAGCCTCGGTGGCGAGACCATGAACATACTCGGCTCCGAGGTGCACCTGTCCAAGACGTTCATGAACCTCGTCACGAATGCCGCCGAGGCCATGCACGACGGCGGGCGCCTCACCGTGTCCACGGCCCGCCGGAAGGTGAGCGCCCCCATCCAGGGGTACGATGTCATCGAGCCCGGGGAATACGCGGTGCTGACCGTCGCGGACACGGGCATCGGGATCCCGCTGGAAGACCAGAAGAGGGTGTTCGAGCCGTTCTTCTCGAAGAAGACCATGGGCAGGAGCGGCACCGGGCTGGGCATGGCCATCATCTGGTCCACCGTGAAGGACCACAAGGGCTTCATCGACATGGAGAGCAGGGTGGGGCACGGGACCCGCATCGACCTGTACCTCCCGGTCACCCGCCGGGGGGTCGAGGCCCGTGAGCCGGCCCCGGACCTGGCGACGCTGAGGGGCTCGGAAAAGGTCCTCGTGGTGGACGACGTGCCGGAGCAGCGGGAGATCGCACGGATGATCCTCGAGAGCCTGGGCTACGGCGTGGAATCCGCCGGCAGCGGCAGCGAGGCCCTGGAGTACCTCAAAGAGAATAAGGCTGACCTCGTCGTCCTGGATATGATAATGGAACCGGATATGGACGGCATGGAGACCTACGAACGGATCCTGAAGATGCACCCCGCGCAGAAGGCGATCATCGTGAGCGGGTTTTCCGAGAACGACCGGGTGAAGGCAGCCCTGAGCCTCGGCGCCGGGGGGTACATCAGGAAGCCGTACGTCATGCACGAAATCGCGAAGGCGGTGCGGACAGAGCTGGACAGGCAGAGATAGAAGGGAGGCCCGCATGAGCGCGACCCTCCGGTTTGCCCTGTTCCAGATCGTCATCGTCGTCCCCTTCCTCGCGGGCACGTGGCTGCGCCCCCGGATGGCCGACAGCAAAAAGACGTCCGGCAGGCTCATCCGGTTCAACCTCACCCTTGTCGAGCCCTTCATCGCCCTGTGGAGCATCTGGGGCCTCGACCTGGGCCGGGACATGGTTTTCCTGCCCCTGTCCGGGCTGCTCCTGGTGCTCGCCGGCATGGCCGCGGGACGGGTCGCCCTGGCGTTTCTCCCCCTGGAGGGCAAGTCCCGGGCCACTTTCCTCATCAGCTCGTCCATCGCCAACCACGGTTTCACCATGGGCGCCTTCATCTGCTACCTCTTCCTGGGGGAGCGGGGACTTGGTCTCGCCATGCTCTTCCTGTCCTACTTCCTCCTCTACGTCTTCACCGTGATCTTCCCCTACGCGCGGTATGTCTCGTCCCGAAAGCACGGCAGGGCGGGCATCCTCAGGGAGTACGTCCTCAACCTGCAGAACCTGCCCCTGGGGGCGACCCTCCTGGCGCTCGCGCTCCATGCCTTGGGCCTCCCCCGGCCCGATATCTTCTTCCCCATCGACCTGTTCATGGTGGTTTCCATCTCGCTGTACTATTTCAGCATGGGTACGAGCTTCACGTTTTCCGGCATGTTCGCCTCCCTGAGGGAGAATGCCTGGCTGGCGGCCATCAAGTTCGCAGCCGTGCCCGCCGGGGCGGCCTTCTGCCTTTCGTTCACCCCCATCGCCCCGGAGCTCAAGGGGGTCGTCCTTCTCCAGGCCTTCATGCCCGCGGCCATCTACTCGGTGGTGGCCTCGGTGCTCTTCGACCTGGACACGGGGCTTGCCACGAACCTGTTCGCGTTCAACACCCTGCTGTTCATCTTCCTGGTGCTCCCGCTGCTCTTCCTGTGCAGGGGCGCAATCCTTTCCTTCTAGAATGGGGGGCGAAAGCGTATGAACGAATGCCCGATCAAAGGCGTGCTGTTCGACTTCGGCGGCGTCATCGCCGACGAGGGTTTCAGAAACGGCCTCTATGAGATGGCCGGGCGGTCAGGCCTCGACCCGGAGGACTTCTTCCGCACGGCCGGTGTGCTCATCCACGAGACGGGCTACCTCCTCGGCACGGGGAGCGAGCACGACTTCTGGGAGAGGCTGCGGCGGGAGACCGGGGTGAAGGGCTCCGACGGGGAGCTCAAGGAAACCATCCTCAAAGGGTTCACCGTGCGGCCGTGGATGATCGGGAAAGTGCGGGAGCTCACGGGCCGGGGCGTCCGGGTGGCCATCCTGAGCGACCAGACGGACTGGCTCGACGAGCTCGAGGAGCGCATGCACATTTTCGGCCTGTTCGAGCACGTGTTCAACAGCTACCACCTGGGCAAGTCGAAGCTCGACCCCACGCAGTTCACGGACGTGCTCGGGATCATGGGCCTGGAGCCGGGGGAGACCCTCTTCGTGGACGACAACGCCGGGAACGTGGAGCGGGCGGCAAAGGTGGGCCTGCATGCGATCCTGTTCAGGGGGAAGGACGACTTCCTGCAAAAAGTTTCCGCGTATTGTCCCGGTGAATAGAAGTGGTCTGATCCGGTGTTCTACAGCCTTCTTGCAGGACGACCGGCTCTCCCTCTCCGGATCCACTTCAGCCCCCTCCGTACTTCTTCAGCTTCCTGCGGGGAAGAACGTGCAGGTCAGAGCGTAGATTGCCTTGGGATCTACGTCACCCCGTACTTCTTCAGCTTCTTGTGGAGCGTGGCGCGGGTGATGCCGAGCTTCCGGGATGCCTCGCTCTTGTTCCCGCCCGAGATCTCCAGGGTCTTGAGGATGGTGGAGCGCTCCACCTCGCCCAGGGGGAGGTCCGTGGGGAAGTCCGCCGGCGTGGCGGGTTCCGGCAGGGGTTCCGGGATGAAGGGCAGGATGTCCTCGGTGAGGTACTCTGACCCCGAGAGCACCACCGCGCTCTCGATGGTGTTCATGAGCTCCCGGATGTTGCCCGGCCAGCCGTAGCGGATCATCCGGTCCATGGCCTGGGGGGTGAACCCTTTGACCTGCTTCGAGTTCCGCTCGCAAAAGAGCCTGAGGAAGTGCTCGGCCAGAAGCGGGATGTCCTCCCGGCGCTGTCTCAATGGCGGCACCTTCAGGGTGATGACGTTGAGCCGGTAGTAGAGGTCCTCCCGGAAGTTGCCCTTCTGGACCTCGGAGAGCAGGTCACGGTTGGTGGCGGCGATGAGGCGCACGTCCACGGTGAGGACCTCCTCGCCGCCCACCCGGTTGAGCTCCTTCTCCTGGATGACCCGCAGGAGCTTGGCCTGCATGCCCATGGACATCTCGCTGATCTCGTCCAGGAAGAGGGTGCCGTGGCTGGCCTGGATGAACCGGCCCTCCCTGCGGCGGATGGCCCCGGTGAAGGCCCCCTTCTCGTGGCCGAAGAGCTCCGACTCCAGGAGCCCTTCGGAGATGGCCGCGCAGTTGAGCTTGATGAAGGGGTTGTCCCTGCGGGAGGAGTTGAAGTGGACCGCCCCGGCGATGACCTCCTTGCCCGACCCGCTTTCGCCGGTGACGAGCACCGTGGCGTCCGAGGCCGCGGCCTTCGACGTGGTCTCGAGGAGCCGCACCATCACCGGGCTCTTGCCGATGATGTTGCGGGTGTCGAAGCGCTCGCCGATGAGCTCCCGGAGGAGGAGGTTCTCCTGCTTGAGCCGGCTGTGGTCCATGGCCTGCTCCATCTTCATGCGCATCTCCTCGAAGTCCAGCGGTTTGGTGAGGTACTCGTAGGCGCCCTTCTTCATGGCGTCTATGGCCGTTTCCACCGAGGAGTACGCCGTGACGACGATGACGGGGATGGAAGGGTTGATGCCCTTGATGGCCTCGAGGGCCTCGAGCCCCGAGACCTTCACCATGCGGATGTCCATGAGGATGAGGTCGAAGGGCCGCTTCTTCACCATCTCGATGGCGGTGGACCCGTCGTCCGCCTCGAAGGTCCGGTATCCCCAGCCGGTCAGCAGGGTGGTGAGCATGATGCGGTGGGCGTCGTCGTCGTCGGCTATGAGTATGTCCCTGGTCATATGGTCATGAGTCCTTTCCCGCACAGGGGAGGGTGAGGGAGACCGTGGTCCCCTCGTCTTTTCTGCTTTCGATCTTCACCGTGCCGGCGTGCGCTTCCATGATCTTGTGCACGATGGCGAGGCCGAGCCCCGTGCCCGACTGCTTGGTGGTGAAGTAGGGGTCGAACACCCTGCTCAGGTCCTCGGCGGAGATGCCGTGACCCGTGTCGGAGATGCTCACCACGATGCCCGCGTTGAGCTCGTCCTTCCCGATGGCGATGGAGAGCCGGCCGCCCTCGTCCATGGCGTCGAGGGCGTTCAGGTAGACGTTGAGGAGGACCTGGGCGATCTTGTCCTGGTCGACAGCGGCGTAGAAGCCGTCCTCCGTGCCGTTGTCGGCAACCACCTCGATGCCCTTGGCGCGGGCCTGGCCGCGGATCATCTCCACGGAGTGCTTTACCGTGTCCTTGAGGTCCACCTGCTTCTGGGTGAGGCTCATAGGCCGTGCGAACTCGAGGAGCTGGCCGATGACCCGGTTGAGCCGCTCGACCTCCTTGATCATGATGTCCGCGGTCCTGCGGTCTTCGGGCACGTCCTTGTAGCGCTCCTTGAAGTACGTGGCGAAGCCCTTGATGGAGCCCAGGGGGTTCCTGATCTCGTGGGCCACGCCCGCGGCGAGGCTCCCCAGGGAGGCCAGCCGCTCCTTCCGGAGCACCTCCTTTTTCAGGTGCTGCAGCTCGGTGATGTCCCTAAGGAGGATGATGAAGCCCATGATCTCGTCGTTGTCGCCCTTGAGCAGGCTCGCGCTCGCCTCGAAAAGCATGTTCCTGCCTTGGACCGGGACGTCGATCTCCTTGACGATCACCGTGGGCGAACCCTGCGCGGACTCGAGGAGCTCGTTCACCTGCGGGGGCAGCACCGTGGGCGCGGGCTCGTTTACGGATTCCTGGAAGGTGATCCTGAGCATCCTCTCCGAGGCGTTGTTCATGGCGATGATGCGCCTGTTCTCGCCGATGAAGAGGAGGCCCACCGGCATGTTCTCCACGATGTTGTCCGAGAAGGCCTTGATCCGGGACAGGCTCATCCTGGCCAGGCGGTAGTTGTAGGCGATCATGATGGACACGATCCCGGAGAAGCCGATGACGAGGAGGATGATCGCGATGAGCACGCTCTGGATGGTGTTTTCCCGGGTGGTCCTGACGATGGGGCCCATGTCCAGGCCCACGAAGATGGTGAGCACGGGCTGGCGGTAGTTCTGGGGGAACACGTGGGTGAGGAACCAGTCCTCGGGGAGCATGCGCCTGCCCAGAGAAAACACGCGGCCCCGGGAGGGGATGAACCTCCGGTAGACCTCGAAGATGGGTTTGCCGTCGTAGCGCGTGATCTGGCGCGACTGGATCCTGTCGTTGATGGAGGCGTGGTTGAGCTCGGTGCCGTGGGTCTTGCCGATGAGCATGGGCTGGTTGTGGGCGATGATCTTGCCCTTCTGGTCGGTGATGAGGATGTAGAGGATGTCCGGCTGCTCGGCGGTCTCCATGATGAGCCGCTGGATCTGCACCCAGCTCCAGTTGAAGCCCACCATGCCGGTGCGGGTGCCCGCCTCGAAGGAGCGGATGAGCGCGTCGCCCTTCTCCGTGAGGAGCATGATCATGTTGGCCTGCTGGGTGCGGATGGACTTTACGGTCATGAAGGCGAAGATGGGCACGAGGACGATGAACGCACCCAGGATGACCCAGGGCGATATGCGTATCCAGTTCTGGTCGGCTCCGGATTCTTTCATTTCAGGGATATTCCCGCCTGATTGTTTAACAAATCCCATGCCAAGCCCGCCTGGAGTGGATCGACCGCCCTGGGCGTAAAAGGGGGCCGCCCAAGGCTGTATATTCCCTATACACCTGTATAGGGTGATTGTATAGCTATTATACACATTGCCGGCCCAGCCGGGGAAAAGTCCCCGTTCCTTTCTGTCCGGGTAAATGAATTGACCCTTATAATTCTCATGTTAATGAGCCGTTCGGAACACTGGCACGAAGGTTGAATATAGGAGGGGTACAGTAAGGAAAGAGACTCGGGAGGTAGCTGGTTACACAAAAGGACTTATCAACCCTTAATGCCTAAAAAACCTCCTCTTCGGGATGGCCGTTCCCTTGCCCAGACGCCATCCCCATTTTTTTGTCCGGAGCGGTTCGCGACGCACCCTGGCGCCCCTTTCATCGCACGGCTCCATTCCGCTCGCTATCGATGACCGTCCGCCGGTGCAGTCGTGCCCCGGAAAGCAGCCCCCTTCGCAAAGCGCAATTGACTAAGGGAAGGGTCATATAGTAGGTAGGTGTGCGTAGGGGGTTTCCATGTCACTGACGTATAAGGAAGCTGGTGTCGACATCGACAAGCAGAATCTGTTCATCAAGGGGATCAAGTCCGTCATCAAGTCCACCTACGGCCCGGAAGTCCTTGGCGGCATCGGCGGGTTCGCCGGCAGGTACAAGCTGGACGTGGGCAGCTTCAAGGACCCCATCCTCGTGTCCTCCACCGACGGCGTGGGCACCAAGCTCAAGATCGCCTTCATGGCCGACAACCACCAGTACGTGGGCATCGACCTCGTGGCCATGGTGGTGAACGACATCATCGTCGACGGGGCGACCCCGCTGTTCTTCCTCGATTACCTCGCCACGGGAAGGCTCGACGTGGAGCGCTCCAAGACCATCATCGCCGGCATGGCCGCGGGCTGCAGGGAGGCGGGCTGCGCCCTTATCGGCGGCGAAACCGCCGAGATGCCCGGGCTCTACGCCGAGGGCGAGTACGACCTGGCGGGCTTCGGCGTGGGCATCGTGGACAGCGACAGGATCATCGACGGCTCCCGGGTCTCCGCCAAGGACGTGATCATCGGCGTGCACTCCTCGGGGCTCCACAGCAACGGCTTCTCCCTCGTGCGCAAGGTGCTCTTCGACCGGGCGAAGATGGGCATCAGCGACTACGTCCCCGACCTGGGCAGGACTCTGGGCGAAGAGCTTCTGACCCCCACCCGGATCTACGTGAAGAGCGTGCTCAACCTCATCAGGACCCTGGAGATCAAGGGCATCGTGCACATCACCGGCGGCGGCTTCATCGACAACCTCCCCCGGGTGCTCTCCGCCCGGACCGGCGTCGTTGTCAGGAAGGGGTCCTGGCAGGTGCCGCCGGTGTTCAAACTCATACAGGAGCTGGGCTCCGTCGAGGACCTGGAGATGTTCCGTACCTTCAACATGGGCATCGGCATGGCGCTCATCGTGGCGGAGAAGGACGCGGACGACGTGCTCATGCGGCTCAAGGGCCTCAAGGAGTCCGCTGACGTGATCGGGTACGTGCGCACCCTCAAAAAGGACGAAGAGCCGGTGGTCTTCGAGGAGTAGGAAACGAATGGTGCGCATCGGCGTCCTGGTGTCCGGCAGCGGCTCGAACCTCCAGTCCATCATGGACGCCTGCGAGCGGGGCGAAATTGACGGCACGGTGGCCGTGGTCATCAGCAACGACCCCGACGCCTACGCACTGACGCGCGCCCGTTCGAAATCGGTCCCCGTAGCCTCGATCCCCCACAAGGACTACCCCGACCGCGAAAGCTTCGATCGCGAGCTCGTGCGCGTCCTGCACGAATACCAGGCGGACCTCGTGGCCCTGGCCGGGTTCATGCGCGTGCTCACACCCTGGTTCCTCCAGCAGTTTCCGGCACGGGTGATCAACATCCACCCCGCACTGCTCCCCTCGTTCCCCGGCCTCCACGTGAGGCAGAAGGCCATCGACCACGGGGTGCGGATATCCGGCTGCACCGTGCACTTCGTGGACGCCGGCGTGGACACCGGCCCCATCATCATCCAGGCGGCGGTCCCCGTCTACCCCGAGGACACCGAGGAGGAGCTCAAGGATCGGATCCTCGCCCTGGAGCACAGGATCTACCCCAAGGCCATCTCCCTCTTCGCCCAGGGCAGGCTCAGGGTGGAGGGCCGCAAGGTCTTCATCCGGGGCATGAGCCGGGATGGCACGCCCTGCCTGGTGAACCCCCCCCTCGACGTCTGAGGCCGCGCGACCCAGCCCGAGCGCCCCTCGCAGAATGCGCGATGAGTCATGACCTTGGCATCACCTAAACTCCGGCCCCCGTGCCCTTACGGGGGAGCGCGAACATCGAGGGCGAATCCGAGGCGGACCGGATCCTGCCCCAGCCCGTGCGCCTGCGCGGTGGCACGAAGCCCGTGCGGAAAACCCGAGGGGGAAATCCCTGGCAATTCCCGGCCGGATATTTTACATGTATTTGTCACCTGAAGTGAAATGATATGACAAGGAGGAACCGTTCCATGGACACGAAGCCTTTCTGCGGCCGGCGTGCGCCCGGGCCCTGCCGGGTCCATTCTCCCGGCCTGAGCATGCTGGAGATGCTCGCCGTGATCACCATCCTGGCCCTCCTGGCGTCGGCCGCCATCGTCGGGCTGACGGGTTTCCTCACCAGGAGCGACCTGTCCAGGCAGACCGACGAGTTCGTCCTCGCGCTGCGCAGGACCCGGGATTCCGCCATGGAAAGCAGGCGCCCCTGGCGCATGAGCTTCCAGCCCGGAGGCCCTTCGTGGAGCTGCTATTGCGACGGAAACGAAAACGGCCGGCGGGATTCCGGGGAAAAGGTACTGGGGCCGCACATCCTCCGCAGGGGGGTCTTCTTCGGTTCCCTGGCGGCCACGGGCCCGAACAGGACGGCCCTGCCCGCCGACGGGGTGAGCTTCGCCGACGACGAGGTGTGCTTCTCTCCCCTGGGGACCTGCAACTCGGGCAGCCTGTACCTCACCGACCGGCACGCCTCCACCGCGCTTCGGGTCATGCCCGCCTCCGGCGCGGTGATCGTCTGGCATTACCGGGGCGGGTGGGTGGAAAGTCGATGAAGAGGGGGATTGCGCTCATCGAGGTCCTCGTCGCCCTCTTTCTGTGCATGATCCTCTTCGCCGCTGCCGCCCGGCTCTCGCTCACCGCCATCCGGGGCGGTGCGGACGCCGAGGCCCGGACCTACGCCTCGGTCATGGGCCACTCCAAGCTTTCCTCGCTGCTGAACCTCCCGTACACGGCGGCGGAGCTCGAGCCCCGGTGGCACGCCGACCCCGGCAACCCCCTCAGGGGCGGTAGAATACCTTTCTACCGTTTCTGGCAGGTGGACGGCGTGGAGGGCGGGAAACGGGTCGTGCTCTTCGTCGCCTGGGACAGCGGGTCCCGCACCGGGGCGGCGGACCTGGGCTCACCGGCGGACGCCGAATCGAGCGGGTGCCCGAAGGTGTCGTTCAGGGGAATCCTGCTCCAGGACTGAGTTTCTTTCGGGGTCCG
>ERZ1649853.154-NODE-154-length-29132-cov-12.134471_pt1 | contig 29132 bp, 15 predicted proteins | sample MGYA00575353_ERZ1649853 | MGnify/ENA primary metagenome ERZ1649853 (study PRJEB40853, sample SAMN11349654) | freshwater sediment metagenome | isolation source: river sediment | host: Sediment | place: India: Okhla Barrage, New Delhi | collected 2017-02-21 ...
GCGCTGCCGGAGGTCTGCGAAGTGACGGCCTCCGGCTTCTTCGGCGCCCGCGGCCCGGTCCCGACCGCCTCGTCGTCGCGCGGCGGCGCCGGTGGCAGGCCGGCGTGCTTGCGCGCCGCGTCGTTCTCGGCCCTGGCCTTCTCGTTCTCCTTCTCCACCAGCGCGTTGCGGTCCCGGATCCGGCCCGCCGTATCGTTCGGGTCGGGCGCCTGCCCGGGCTTGCGCTCGGTGGTCTTCGCCACCTCCTCGCGGGTCGCGCGCACCTTCTGGCCCATGGGCACGGCGGCTTCCTTCGAGTTCTGCAACTGCTGGTCGGCCTTGCCCAACCACTTCTGGACGTCACGCTTCTGCTGCTCGGGGGTCGCCCCGAGGGGGGTGATCCCCGTCTCGAACTCGTCCTCGTAGTTGCGCAGCCTGTCGGCTTCCTTCGCGACCGGGGAATCCTGCCCGGTCGCCTCCGCCGACTTGCTGACGCTCTTGCCCGCGGTCTTGAGTGCCATGTCCCGGGCGAGCTGCTTGGCGGCGTCGCCGCCGGGGTCCTCGCCGTTGCTGAGATCGCCCGCGGCGTGGATGAATTTCTTCTCGTTGTCGAGGACGAAGCCCTCGGGGTCGCGCACCGACTCGTCGCTCTTCACCCCGGTCGCCTTCTTGCCTCCCGGCGTGGAGAAGGCGTCGTGGTAGTCCTTGCGGTTCTTCAGTTGGTCCGGCGTCGGCGGGGCCCAGAGCGTGGTGTCGGTGGTCTTGTCGATCCAGATCCCGAGCTTGGGGTCGTAGGTGACGTTCTCCTCGCCGTGCGCCTTCTTCCACTCGGCGGCGATCTTGTCGGCGAGCTCGGGCGTCTTGGCGCTGATGTCCACGTCCGCCCGCACCTCCTTGGGGGCGCTGCCGGAGATGTCGATGCTGCCCTTGCCGTACTTCGCCTCCAGCGCTGCCAGTTCCGCGGCGCGGGGGTCCTTCTGCTTGTACGCCGACTGGATCTTCGACTTCTCGTCCGCGTAGCCCTTCAGGGCGGCCTCGTAGTCCGGGTGGGAGGTGTCGATCGAGCCGTCAGGCTTCACCAGCTTCGGGTTGGCCCGCACCTGGGCGTGGTACTTCTCCTTCAGCTTCTGGAGCTCGGCCTGCTGCTGCAGGCGGAGCTTTTCGATCAGGGTCGGGGCCTGCTTCTCCGGCGGCTTCTCCGCTGCGGCGGCGGGCAGAACCAGCGCCCCGGAGAGCCCCCAGGCGAGCGCGACGCAAATCAGCCACCGGGCGCGACCGGCCCGCGCCCGGAACTCCGGAACCGGTCCAGGGCTGGGGCTCATGGTCCCACCTTCTTCGCAAGGGCCTCGGCCGCCTCCCGCGCCTTCGGGTCGGCCTTCGGGTCCTTCAGCACCGCCTGCAACTCCCGGGCGGCCTCCGCGCGCTGCCCGAGCTTCAGGTACGCCTCGGCCAGGTAGACCGGCAGGCGCGGGTTGGCGCTGCCCGCGGTGCGCGCCTTCAGATAAAGGTCGCGGGCCTTCCCGGTCTCGCCCTGGTCGTCGCGCACCGTGGCCAGGAGGAAGAGCACCGCGGGGTCCTCGGGGGCCGCCTGCACGGCCTGCTCCAGGAGCGGCACCGCCTCGTCACCCCGCTTCTGCCCGATCAGCAGCACGGCCAGCCGCTGACGGGCCATGACGTGGCCGGGGTCGGCCTCCGCCGCCCGGCGCAGATGGCGTTCCGCCTCGGCGACCTTGCCGGCGGCCAGAAAGACCCGCCCCAGGTTGTACCAGGCCTCGGCCCGCGCCGGGTCGATGCGGACCGCGGTCTGGAACATCGTCATCGCCTGGCTCACCTGCCCGCGCTGCAGGGCGAGGACACCCAGGTTGTTGTAGGTCTCGGCGAACAGGGGGTCCGCCTCCAGGGCCTGGTCGTAGTAACGCCCCGCCTCTTCCGCCCGGCCCTGGGCGAGGGCCAGGTTGCCGAGCAGATTGGCGGCATCCCGGTTGCGGGGGTCGGCCTTGAGGATCCCCTCGAGGACCCGCTGCCCGTCCGCGACCCGCCCCTCGTGCAAGGCCTGCTCGGCCTGCCTGAAACGCTCGTCCACCCCCGCCTCCCCGGCCGCCAGGGCCGGCAAGCTTGCCAGAGCCAGCAGCGGCCCCGCCACGAGGGCAGCCCGCACCCGACGACCGAGCCCCACCCGAGTCACGCTCATCGCGCCTTCTCCTGTCCGCCCGCCCGCTTCGGCGCGGGAACGGGAGCGGGCACCCCGCCCGCGTCGACCCGCAGATAGCTCTCCAGCTTCTTCACCCGGTCCCGGATCTGGGGGTCCGGTGCGAGGTTCAGGCTCTCCCGGTACTTCACCAGGGCGCCTGCGTAGTCGCCGGAGGCCTGACGGCGCCGCGCGTCGTCGCGCAGCCGCTGCGCCAGGTCCCCGGGGGGCAGGCTGAGCCGCGAGAGCAGAGCGCTCGGCGCCTTGAAGAGGTCCACCTCGAGCTCCGGGCGGTTCACCGGCCAGAGCAGGCCCTGATCGGCCACGAGGTTGGCCTGGCGCTTCTCGGCCTCCGTCGGCTGCGTGGTGCGGCGGACCTCGACCGAGAGCATCTTCACCACCCCCCGCTGGTTGGCCACCAGCACCTCGACCGTCTGGGGACCGAAGCGCAGGGGCAACTCCACCCGCCCCCCGTTGCCCACCAGGGGCGCCTTGCGCCAGGGCCCCCCGGCGGTGCGGGCCCCCACGAGGGCGAGGTCCGCCGGCCCCACGACCTCCACCGGGACGCTGGGACTGCTCACCTCGGCCCCCGGCGCGGGGGAAACGATGCGCGCCTCGGGCGCCGGGGCGGTCACCTTCAAGGCCAGCTTCTCGCTCGCGACGTTGCCGCTCGCGTCGGTCACCCGCAGGTCGACCCGGTGGTCCCCCGGCTGGAGGAGCAGGTCGGCCGTCACCCGCCCCGTGGCGGGCGGGAGCTTCTGCCAGAGGCCGCCGTCGACGGACACCGCCGGCGTGACCGGGCCCGCGTCGTCTCCCACCTCGAGATCGAGGGTCACCAGGGGATCCTTCAGCTCCTCGCCGGCCTTGGGGCGGGCGACCTTCAGCGTGGGCGGGGTGTTGTCCCCCGTCACCTGCATGAAGAACACCGCCTCGTTGTTGGCCCGGTCCAGGTCCTTCAGGACGTCGTCCGGGTCGGCCACGACGGTCAGGGTGTTCTGCCCGCCCCGGGCCTGCCAGGGGATGCGCACCAGGGCGCTGCCGTGGAGCGGCACCGCGCCGGCCGGAACCCTGGCGATCTCCTCGCGCGGCCCACTGCCCTGGCTGCGGAAGAGCGCCACCTCGGCCGTCGCCGGGGACACCGACCCGAGGTTGCGCAGCGCGACCTCCACCGCGACCTCGTCACCCGCCTTGGGCTCGGCCGGCGCGTGGACCTTCAGGTCGGAGGAGGACACGCTCAGGTCCGGGGCGACGCTGGTGACGCCGCCGATGGCCGCCACCGACTTGCGGGCCTCGTCCTCGGACTTCGCCACCGTCCACATCGGGGTCGCGGTCAGGCGGAACTTGAAGCGGAAATCGCTGTTCACCACGTAGTGCCCGCCCCGCAGGTGCTTGGAGCGGATCCCGACGCGGTTGTCGCCCGGAAGCCCCGAGTCGTCGAAGCGCAGCGCGGAGGGCGGGATGCGGAAGGTGTAGTTGCCCTCGGGGATGACGTCGCGCAGGCGCCCCACCACCACCCCGTTCACCACCACGTCGGCGTCGTGCTGTTTGTACTCGCTGCGCCCGTAAGGCAGCGAGAAACCCATCTCCAGCCAGGCCTCCACCAGGTTGGTCGCCCGCCAGCGGTCGCCCTCGCGGTACGCCGAGTACTCGAAGATCCCGTCCGCGCCCACGTCGGCGTGCGCGAAGTCGACCTCGCCGTCGGCGTCGCTGTCGTCGCCGACCCATTCCACGTCGCCGACCCGCTGGGTCCAGCGGTCGAGCCGCCCGTCCCCGTCCAGGTCCTCGCCGCCCTGGCGCCGGCCCCAGTCCACCGTGGCCGCGTCCAGGCGCTCCGCCTGGCGGGCCCGACGCACCAGCTCCGCCTCGCCGTCCCGGGCCGCTGCGTCCGCCGGGTCCCGCCCGGGGAAGAGCCAGACCTCCCGGGCGCTCTCGCCGGCCCCGAGCTTGAACTCGTAGGCGTGCTCGAAGGCGCGGTCCAGGCCGCGGGCCACGAGCCGGGTCGAGACCCCGGTGAAGCCCTCGTAGAAGTGCGGGGTCACGGTGAAGTCCATCGACCCGTGCTCGGGGAGCAGGCCGTGGCGAACCGTCGGGGAGAGGGTGACCGCGTGGGGGTCGGCGGCCGTCACCGCCAGGTCGGTGACCGCGTCGCCCAGGTTGCGCAGCCGGAACACCCGACCGGGCCCGACCCGGGCCGGACCCACGTCCTCCCAGGCCAGCTCCACGTGGGGCAACTGCACGTGCACCGCGACCTCGGCCTCGTCGGAGAGGCCATCGGCGGAGACGATGCGGATCGGCACGACGTGGTCCGCGGTGTCCACGTCCTGGGCGCTGATCCCCAGCATGAACTCCCGCACCTCCCCGGGACCGAGGTTGAAGGGGCGGTCCTCCGAGCCGTCACCCACGAAGCCGACCAGCATCAGGGGGTCGTGGGGCTTGCCGCACTCGAGCCGCACGCTGAGGGGCGCCTCGCCGTTGTTGCGCACGCTCACCCCCACCCGCTGGTCGTAATCGCGGCGGATGTTGGCGCCGTAGCGGGACTTGCCGAAGGCGAGGCCCTTGACCCGGGTGACCGTGCGCACGGGCCCGGACTCCTTGCCCCCGAGGGGCTGGAACTCGTAGGGGACTCCGGCCTCGAGCCCGGTCAGCACGACCGTGCGCGCGCGCCCGCTCTCGCCGACCACCTCGGTCCAGGCCTCGGTCCCGGCCTTGCGGAAACGCACCCGGGTCTCCCCGAAGCCGAAGGAGCTCCAGCCGACCCGCACGTCCTGCCCGGAGAGCACGGCCCCGTCGGGGGGCGAGAGCCCGAAGTACTCCGAGACTTGGAAGGTGCGCTTCAGCTCGGCCTTCGCCCCGGCTGCGTCGAAGGCGGTGACCTTGATCTCGTGGGGCCCCGGCCCCAGACGCGCCCAGGGCACGTCGGCCTGGTAGGGGGTGGCGTAGTCGGTGCCCGCCGGCGTGCCGTCCAGGCGAAATTCCACACGGCTCACCGGACGGCCGCTGTAGCTGATGGCGATGACGCCGGCCTCCACCGGCCCGTCCAGCACCTGTCCCTCGCCCGGAGCGTTCAGGAAGAGCGCGATCCCTTCGCGCTCCCGAGCACCGGTGGCCTGGACCCAGAGGCTCTGGCGGGCACTCTGGCCCTCGCTGCCCGTGCATCGCGCCTCGACCCGGTACAGACCCTGGCGCGGGAAACGGGCCTGGACGGGCTTCCCGCCCTCCAACCGCACCACGGCCTTCGCCTCGCCCCCCAGGTCGACCTCGCAGGAGGCCGGCGCCGCGGCGTAGTCGAGGCGGGTCTTCTGGAACGTCACCGTCTGGGGGCTCGCGGCGTTGGCACCGGAGGTCACCGCGTCGGCCTGGATCGCCCGGCCGCGGGTGTCGGCCATCACGAAGTGCGGCTGGTCGGACTTGTTGTTCTCGCCCCACTCGGAGAGCTCCACCCGCAGGCGGGTCGGACCCTGGACCTCGACCGGGCGCGACCAGCGGGCCGGTGCGTGCACCCCGTGCTCGAACAGCATCGCCCCCGTGCGGTCGTCGTAGACCCGGACGTGAACCTCCATCGGACCGGCGACCGAGAGGGTCACGGTGCCAGCCGCCGGCATGTCGAACAGGAAACGATCCCGGTCCCCGACGTGGTCGATGGTGTAGGCCTGGGCCTCGCCGTCCGCGAGCCGGCGCGGCGGATCCGCGGCGAGCGGCCAGCGCTCCGCCGGCTCGGCTCGCTCCAGCTGTACCGTGAGCTCGTAGGGCTCCGGGGAGCTCGAGTTCTCGCCCCACTCGCTGAGCATCACGTAGTAGCGGCCCGCGTTGACCTGGGGACGCAACTCGGCGGCCTTGCCGGCGTGGGCGCCGACCTCCTGGACGAGCGCCCGGGAGGCGTCGAAGACCCGCAGGTGCGTCTCGTGTCCGGATTGCGCCCTGACCCGCAGGTGACCGGGGAAATCGAGGTCCAGCGCGAACACGTCGAGGTCGCGCACGGGCAGGTAGGTGCCCCGCACGGTCTCGCCCGGCAGCAGCGGCACCGCGGTTTCGAAGCGATCGTTGCGCTGGGCCGCGTCGAGCTCGTCGGCCGGCTCGAACCAGGCCCGCAGGCTGTAGGCCGAGGCCGAGGCATTGTTGTCCCCCCACTCGCGGATCGCCACGTACAGGGTCTCGGGACCCTCGACGCTCCAGGCGAGGACGTTGGGCCTTTCGGCGTGCGCCCCCTGTTCCACCAGCAGCCGCCCGGTCCGGTCAAAGACCTGGACGTGGCGCTCCAGTCGGCCGTCGCTCTCCAGCCGCAGGGTCCCCGCGTTCGGCAGCGCCACCGTGTAGACGTCGATGTCGCCCCGCGGGAGCAGGGTCGCGCCGACCGCCCCCCCGAGGGGCAGGGTGCGGACCGAGGCCATCTTGCCGGGTGCGGGGGGCGCGTCGTCGGTCCCGTCGTCGGGCAGGAAGTCGACCCGCAGCCGGTAGGGGGTGAGCGAGGCGCCGTTGTCGCCCCACTCCCCGATCTCGACGAGGTAGGCACCCGCCGGCACGTCGGCCGAGAAGTCGAGCGGCCTGTCGGCGTGCGCCCCCTGCTCGACCACGAGCCCGCCGTCGCCGTTGCGCAGGCGGGCGTGGCGCTCGAAGGGGACCGGCCGGTCGCGCACCCGGAGCTGACCGGGCCGGGGCAGGTCCAGGCGGTACACGTCGTGGTCCCCCACCGGCCAGACGAGCCCCGAGAGCTCCTCGCCCAGGCGAGCCGGCACCGCCGCGTCCACGGTGTCGTTCGGCTCCCGCGGGTCCACGGCGTCCTCCCGGGACACGGTGAGGGTCAGCGTCTTCTCGGGGTCCGAGGCGTTGTCGCCCCACTGGGAGAGCTCGACGTAGAAGGTCCCGGCACCGACCCAGCGCTCGATCCGGTTTTCCTGCCCGGCACGGGCGCCCTGCTCCTGCAGGAGCTTGCCCTCGCCGTCGCGCACGCGCAGGTGGGTCGCAAGCGGCCCCTCCGCGCCCACCGTGACCACCAACCGGCCGGGGTGGGAGAGGCGGAAACGAAAGAAGTCGTGGTCGCCGTTGCGCGCCACCGTCAGGGTGACCGGGGCGCCGGTGCGGATCTCCTGGGCGGTGGCCAGGGCGTCGTTGGGCTCGGCCTCACGCTGGGGCTCGAGGGGGCTCAGCGCGACCCGCAGCGGCTCCCCGCCCTCGGCCAGGGTGGCCGGCACGGTGCCCGGCTCGTAGCCGGGGGCCTCGACCCGCACCGCGACCCGACGCCGGGAGACGGCGACGCGGTCGTCGGCCCCCGCGAGATTCGCCGGGCCTACGCGCAGGGCGTCGAAGCGGGCGACACCGTCCGCGCCGGTGCGGCCCTCCGCCACCAGACCGGCGGGCAGGGTCTCGCCCACGCGCACCGCCGCGCCCGCCAGGGCCTTGCCGGTCAGCGCGTCGGCGGCGGCGACCTCCAGCCGGGCCGCCGTCGCCTCCGGGGCGAGCCGCAGCTCCAGGGGGGCGTCCTTGCGCACCTCGACCTGCCGCGTGACGGGCAGGAAGCCGGGGGCCTCGGCCAGGAGCTCGTAGCGCCCGGGGGCGAGGGCGGCGAACTCGAACGCGCCCTCCCAATCCGAGACGGCCGCGGCCGGACCCGCCAACGCCGCTCGCACCTGCAGCGGGCGCAGGGAGACGGCGACGCCGGCCAGCGGGCGGTCGAGCCCCTCGGTCAGCACCCGACCACCCCAGTAGACCCGGGTCACGGGCGTGAGCCGGACCTCGAGGGCCGTGCGCGGCCCGGGCGGCACGTCGACCGACTGACTCACCGCCTCGTAGCCCGACTGGGTGATGGCGAGGGCATGCCGCCCCGCCGGCAACCCGTCCACGGTCGCCACGCCGGCCTCGTCGGTGGACGCGCGGCGCCCGCCCAGGCTGACGTAGGCGTGGGGGACCGGCGTCGGCTTGCCATCCTCCGCGACGGTCACCAGCCGCACCGCCAGCGGCCCCGGGGCGAGGGCCTCGGCACCAGGGACCGGGGCGGAGACCGCGCCCAGACAGAGCACCAGGGAAACGAAAACAGAAACGGGGACATTCTGGTTTTTCCCCCACCCCCAGAGCGCACCCAGCGCCCGGGCACCCGGGCCAAGCACCGTAGCAGCGGCAATGGAAAAACCAGAATGTCCCCGTTTCATCATCGCCCTACCTGTGCTCGGCCCGGGTACCCGGGCGCTGTGACGTATCTGCGGTTCTCGGCGCCCCGCGGCGCCCCTTGAGCCGCCTCGATTCGGGGCCGAAACTGTAGAAATGGGGACATTCTGGTTTTTCCCTCACCGCCGTGCCTCTGTTCTGCCCGGGTGCCCGGGCCTTGGGCGTGTTCGGGAGGTGATGGAAAAACCAGAATGTCCCCCCCACCTTTCCCCGGAGATACGGTGACCCATTCTATCGTCGTTCCCCTGGTCCTCGCCCTCACCACCCTCTGTCTTGCCGCTCCCTCGACCGCGGCCGCGGAGGACCCGGGTGGCTGCCGGGACGGGCGGATCGTCTTCGAGCGCGAGGGTCGGGTCTGGCTGCTCGACGCCGGGGCCCCGGAGCGTCCGGTCGCCCGAGGCGGCTGCCCAGCCCTGTCCCCCGACGGTACGCGCCTCGCCTTCTGCCGCGTCTCGGGGCGCGTCCCCGACGGCGGCCCCGACACGGTCGTGACCCGACCGCTCGGGGAGGGACCCGAGCGGGTCTGGGTGGCGGAAGACCGACAGGGCGTGGTGACGGACCTGGTCTGGAGCCCGAACGGCGAGCGGCTCGCCTTCCTGTTTCACCTGGCCTCAGGGGGCGAAGAGGTCCGCCTCCTCGACGGAAACGGGGACATTCTGGTTTTTCCTGCACCCCCAGAACATGCCCAGGGCCCGGGCACCCGGGCAGAACAGGGGCACGGCGGTGATGGAAAAACCAGAATGTCCCCGTTTCTCTGGGGCCTCGCCTGGGCCCCCGACGGCCGCTCGCTGGTCGCCCACGACATGGACCAGCTCCTGCGCTTCGCCCTCGACGGGCGGGTGCTCGAGCGCATCCCCCTCGTGGAGTTGACGGGCGCCCGGGTCGAGACCGTGACCAGCAGCGACCGCTACGTGCCCTCGCCCCGGGACGGGACCCTCTACGCCTACACCGGCTCGGTGCCCGGCACGGCACGGTTCGAGGCGGTGATGCACGAGCCGAACACCGCCCTGTTCCTGCACGACCGTTTCCTCGGCCGGGGCAAGAACCTTCGTCTCACCGGCAAGGAGGTGACCGCCTTCGACCCCGTGTGGTCGACCGACGGGGAATACCTCTATTTCACCGGCTACCGCGACACCCAGGCCCGCGAGCCCTACCCGTTCCGGATCCTCTGCGTGCACCGCACCGGGCGGGGGCTACGGGAGCTCGCGCGGGGCGAGCACCCCAGCGTGGCCAAACAGTAAACGGGGGGAAATGGGGACATTCTGGTTTTTCCAACACCTCCAGAGCATGCCCAGGGCCCGGGCACCCGGGCAAAACAAGGGCACAGCGGTGATGGAAAAACCAGAATGTCCCCATTTCCGTTTCCGGGCTACTCCGCACCCACCCCGAGGTAGGTCCGCAGCTTCTCGCTCTCGTACTGCGCGGCCGCAGCGGGCTCACGCCGCAGGAGCGAGACCAGCACACCCACCGCGAACGCCGCCGTCATGGAGATGATGGCGGGGTTCTTCAGCGCGAAGATGGCCTGGGGGTGCTTCAACAGGTCGACCCACACCGTCGGGCTGATGACGATGAGTCCCACCGCGAGGACGGTCCCGGTGACGATGCTCGCCACCGCTCCCGCCGTGGTGAACCCCTTCCACATGATGGAGAGCAGCAGCGCCGGGAAGTTGGCGCTGGCGGCCACCGCGAAGGCGAGCCCGACCATGAAGGCCACGTTCTGCCCCTTGAAGGCGATGCCGAGCACGATGGCCAGCACACCGAGGAGCAGCGTCGCGACCTTCGCCACCCGCACCTCCTCCGCCTCGGAGGACCGCCCGCCACGGAACACGTTGACGTAGAGGTCGTGGGAAAGGGTGGAGGCCCCCGCCAGGGTGAGACCCGCCACCACGGCGAGGATCGTGGCGAAGGCCACCGCGGCGATGAAGCCGAGGAAGACCGTGCCCCCGATCGCCTCGGCCAGGAGCGGCGCCGCCATGTTGCCGCCCTTGTCGATGCTGGAGATGGCCTCCTGGCCCACCACCGTCATGGCGCCGAAGCCGATGATGAAGGTGAGGATGTAGAAGTAGCCGATCAGCCCCGTGGCGTAGAAGACGCTCTTGCGGGCCTCCTTGGCGTCGGGGACCGTGTAGAAGCGCATCAGGATGTGCGGAAGGCCCGCCGTCCCGAACATGAGCGCCAGCCCGAGGGAGATCGCGTCCCAGGGATTCGCCACCAGCCCACCCGGGGCGAGCACCTTGTCGCCGTAGCGCACGGCGGAGGCGTCGAACAGCGCGACCGGGTCGAAGCCGTAGCGCGAGAGCGTCAGCACCACCAGCACGGTCGCCCCGCCGAGGAGCAGCCCCGCCTTGATGATCTGCACCCAGGTGGTGGCGAGCATGCCCCCGAACAGCACGTAGGCGATCATGACCCCGCCGACCACGACGACCGCGAGCTCGTAGGGCAGTCCGAACATCAGCTTGATCAGGTTGCCGGCGCCCACCATCTGGGCGATCAGGTAGAAGGCGACCGTCGTCAGAGCCCCCACCGAGGCCGCGATCCGGATCGGCTTCTGCTGCAGGCGGTAGGCCACCACGTCGGCGAAGGTGTACTTGCCCAGGTTGCGCAGCGGCTCGGCGATGAGGAACAGGATGATCGGCCACCCCACCAGGAACCCGATGGAGTAGATGAGGCCGTCGTAGCCCTTGAGGGACACCAGGCCCGCGATGCCGAGGAAGGAAGCCGCGCTCATGTAGTCGCCGGCGAGGGCGAGCCCGTTCTGGAAACCGGAGATGCTGCGCCCTGCCGCGTAGTACTCGCGGGCGGTGCGCGTGCGCTTCGCGGCCCACCAGGTGATCCAGAGGGTGACCGCGACGAAGACGAAGAAGAAGGCGATCGAGATCGCGTTGGGCTCACCGAGCGTCGTCTGGAACTTTTCCATGGCTCAGTCCTCGAGCTGGCTCTTCAGCGAGGCGACCGCCGCGTCGTAGCGGCCGTTCGCCCACCACACGTAGATGCCCGTGAGGACCCAGGCGAACAGGATGACCCCGACCCCGACCGGGATGCCCACGGTCAGGTGCTCACCGATGCGCGCCGCGAGCGACCCCTTCGCGAAGGCGAGCACGAGGACGAACCCGAAATAGACGACGAGGATCGCCGCGGTGAGGGTCAGTGACACCATCCAGCGCTGGCGGACCAGCGCGCGCAGCTCGGACGAGCCGAGCACCTCGGAAGCGGAGCGGTTGCGCATCTCGGACCTCCCCTGACAGGTTGTGGAAAGATCGACCCGGAGCTGCTTGCCGGAGCTGCTTGATCGATATTAGTGGCATCCCCGAAAAGCCCGGTATAGGGCATAAGGGATAGGACCGCTAGACCCGGCCGTAGAGCCCGAAGTCGAGCGCGACCTTGGTCTGGAGCTTGCGTGCCTGCCGGAAGGCCTCCTTGAGGATCCGCCGGTCGAGTTCGTTCAGGCGGTCCGGGTCGATGCGGTTGCCCGCGTCCCCGGCGCCGTCGGGCTCCAGGTGCTGGCGGCGCAGGCGCAGCAACTGGATGAAGGAGAAGGCCTGGCACCAGGCATCGACCTCGTCGGCGGGGAGCCGCCCCGCACCCGCCGCCGCGCGCAGGCGCTCCACGGTGCTGGTCGGAGTGAGCGCCGCGGCGAGGGAGTAGATGCGCGCCGCGTCCACGAACGGCGTGGCCCCGTTCATCTTCAGGTTGATGGTGTTCGGGTGGCTGCCGCCGGCCGCCACCACGAAGTCCCGCACCACGCCGAGCGGCGGGCGGTTCTCCAGCGCGTTCGCGGCGAGGTAGTGCAGGAATCGCGGGTTGGCCGCCACCGTGGGGCCGAGCCAGTCCCGCAACTCCCGCGCGAGCGAGGCGTCGCCGTAGGCACTGCGGAAATCAAAGAAGATCGCCGCGTGCAGGATGTCCTCGGCGCTGCCGCGGTACACCCACTCGGCGAACTGCCGGCGCCACTCCGCCAGGCTGAGGCACCAGCGGGGATTGCCTGCCATCACCCCGCCCTTGCACAGGGGGAACCCACAGCGGTCGAGCTCCCCGTTGATGCGCTCGGCGAGGGGCAGGATCCGCCCCCGGACCTCCTCCACGTCCCCGCCCGCGGGGACCTCGAAGATGATCCCGTTGTCCTGATCGGTGGCGAGCGTCTGCTCGTAGCGGCCCTCGCTGCCCAGGGCGAGCCAGCACCAGCGCAGGCCGGCGAGGGCCTCGCCGGCTCCGGAGAGCTCGATGACCCGCTCGGTGAGACGGTCGTTCAGGGTGGAGACCAGGCGGGTCAGGGGATCGGGCGCCAGTCCCTGGGCCAGCATGGTGCGCGCCAGGCGCCGCACGGCCTGCGCGGCGCGCCGCAGGTCCTCGAAGCTCCCGGCGCGCCGAAGGTCCTCGGCGACCTCCTTGACGCCCACCTGCTGGAGCGAGAAGAGGTCCTTCTCCGAGACCACTCCCAGCAGGCGGCCCGGGGCCACGACCAGTACGTGGCGGATACCGTGACGGGCCATGGCGAGCGCCGCCTCGTGGGCGGCCGCCTCGGGCGGCAGGCTGACGACAGCCGTACTCATCACCCCGCCGATGGGCGCGTCCAGGTCGCCGCCCTCGGCGTTGACCCGCAGCAGGTCCTGCAGGGTGAAGATCCCCGCCGGCACGCCCTCAGGCGTGACCACCACCATGGCCCCGACACCCTCGGCGTGCATGCGCCGGAGCGCCTCGCGCAACGGGAGCCCCGGGCCACAGGCGACCGGCTCCCGGCGCAGGACGTCCCCCAGCCGGCTGCCGAGGGAGCGCCCGGCCATCCCGCTCTCCTCCTGGCGGGCCTGCACGACGCGCTGGGACTGCTCGAGCAGCGTGGCGAGGCGCCGGGTACAGAAGTCCTGGAAGACCGGGCTCAACTCGAGGAGCGTCTGGAAATCGGCCGCAGGGAGCAGGTAGCAGGTGGTCTCGACGAGCGCGAGGTAGGTGAACAGGACCGGGCGCACGGTGAGGAGCGCCGCCAGCGGGAAACAGCTCCCTTCGCCGAGGGGGATGCTGTCCGCGCCGCCGGCCCCCCCGCCGACGGGGGACTCGGCCACCACCTCGCCGCTGCCCACCAGGTAGAGCCACTCGGGGGGTCCCCGGCCGGAGTCGAGCAAGACCTCCCCCGCCGCGTACCGGACCCAGGAGAGCCGCTCCACCAGGAAGTCCAGGTGGTCCGGGTCCATGCGGTCGAACGGAGCGTGGCCGCGCAGGAACTCGAGCACCGCCGCGGCGTGGGCGCTCGGCAGCGGGGTCGGCCCGGTGGGGAAGGCAGAGGAAGTCATAACCAGTTTCAGGATAGCACCGCCGGTCCGCCCCGGCGGTCCGCCCCGGCCCGCCCCCGGACCGTCCCAGCCCTCACCCCAGCCCTCCCCCCGGCGTTCCCCGGCCCCTCCCCCCGGCCGGTGGTTCCGCTACCATAGGGGCGGTCGGACAGGGGAGCGAAACGGGAGGCGCGCCGTGGAAGAGCCGGTCGTGGGCGTGGTGATGGGCAGCGAGAGTGACTGGGGGGTGATGCAGCAGGCGACCCGCATGCTGGAGGAGCTCGGGGTGGCCTGGGAGGCCCGGGTGATCTCCGCGCACCGCTCGCCGGACCTGGCGTTCGCCTACGCGGAGCAGGCCACCGACCGGGGCCTGCGCTGCATCATCGCCGGGGCCGGCGGCGCCGCACACCTGCCCGGCGTGCTGGCCGCCAAGACGACCCTGCCCGTGCTTGGCGTCCCGGTTCCCTCGCGCCACCTGCAGGGCCTCGACTCGCTCCTCTCCATCGTGCAGATGCCGAAGGGCATCCCCGTGGCGACCTTCGCCCTGGGGGAGGCAGGCGCCGCCAACGCAGCCCTCTTCGCCATCGAGATGCTGGCCCTCACCGACCCGGCCCTCGCCGAGCGGCTGCGCGGGTACCGCGCCGGGCTGGCCCGGGCCGTCGAGGCCGCGCGGGTGCCACCGCCGTCGTGATTGCGCCCGGCGCCACCCTGGGCATGCTGGGCGGCGGCCAGCTCGGCCGCCTCTTCACCCTCGCGGCGCAGAGCATGGGGTACCGGGTCACGGTGCTCGACCCCGGGGCCGAGAGTCCTGCGGGAAGCATCGCCGACGGACACGTTCGCGCCGGGTACCTGGACCCCGAGGGGCTGCGTCAGCTGGCGCGGCTTTGCGCGGCTGCGACGACCGAATTCGAGAAGGTCCCTGCCGAGGCCCTGCGCCGGCTCGCCGAGCGCTGCCCGGTCGCCCCGACGGTGGCCAGCGTCGAAGTGCTCCAGGACCGGGTCCGTCAGCGGGAATTCCTCGCCCGGCACGGCCTCGCCACGGTGCCCTGCACCGTCGTGCGGGGTCCCCAGGACCTGGCCGGTGCCGGGGGAGACCTCTACCCCGCAATCATGAAGGTCAGCCGCTTCGGCTATGAAGGCAAGGACCAGTACCGGGTCTCGGGCCCCGACGAGGCGGCCTATGCGCTGGCGGCCATGGGCTGCGAGCCCTGCGTGCTGGAGCATCAGGTGCCGATTGCCCGCGAGGTCGCCGTGGTGGTGGCGCGGGGCGCGGACGGCCAGGTGGCCGCCTTTCCGGTGGCCGAGAACGAGCACCGCCACTGCGTCCTGGAGCTCTCCACGGTGCCCGCCCGGATCCCCTCCGAGCTGGCAGGCGAGGCCGTGGCGGTGGCCACGTCGGTGGCCGAGGCCCTCGAGTACCGCGGGGTGCTCTGCGTCGAGCTCTTCGTGCTGGAGGACGGCCGCCTGCTGGTGAGCGACGTCTCCCCCCGCCCCCACAACAGCGGGCACTACACCATCGACGCCTGCCTCACCTCCCAGTTCGAGCAGCAGGTCCGCGCCCTCTGCGGGCTGCCGCTCGGCGACACCCGTCTGCACGCACCCGCGGTGATGGTCAACCTGCTGGGCGACCTGTGGCGCCGCGGCGAGCCGGACTGGGGCGCGGTGCTCGCCCACCCGCGCGCCAGGCTGCACCTGTACGGGAAACGCGAGGCCCGCCCCGGGCGCAAGATGGGCCATCTGACCGTGCTCGGGGACAGCGTCGAGGGGGCGCGAGGCGAGGCGCTCGAGATCCGGGCCCGGCTGCGCGAGCGGGCCGGCCTGGGGGCCAGCGGCGGAGACCCCGCGGGGGCGTCACCAGCGGCCTGACCGACGGCCCGCGGCCGGCCCGGGTCGCCCGGCACCGCCCGCGACCTCGCCGGTGAGCCTCCCTCAGACCAAGCGCCGGCCGGTGAGCCTTCCTCAGGCCAGGCGCCGGCCGATGAGCCAGGCCGCCTGCTCGGCGGGGACGGGACGGGAGAACAGGTATCCCTGCCCGTACGGGCACCCCAGCTCGCGCAAGACGGCGACCTCCCCGTCGGTCTCCACCCCTTCCGCGACGGCTGTCATCTCCAGGGAGCGGGCGAGGCTCAGGATCGCACGGACGATCCCGGAGCTCCCGGACGCACCGTCCAGCCCTCTCACGAACGACCGGTCCACCTTCAGCACCTGGAACGGGAAGCGATGGAGGTGGCCGAGAGAGGAGTAGCCGGTGCCGAAGTCGTCGAGCGAGAGCGCCACCCCGAGGGCCCTGAGGGCCGAGAGCTTCTCGGCGGCCACGTCCGCGTTCTCCATCAGCGCGGTCTCGGTGAGCTCGAGCTTGAGCCGCTCGGGCTCGATGCCGTGGCGGGCGAGGCCCTGGGCGACCACCTCCACCAGGTCGGCCTGGGAGAGCTGGCGCGGGGAGAGATTGACGCTCACCGTCAGGTCGCAGGCCTCGGCGCGACCCCCCCGCCACTCGGCCAGCTGGCGCAGGGACTCCTCCAGGACCCAGCGGCCGATGGGGACGATGAGGCCGGTGTCCTCGGCGAGCGGGATGAAGTCGGCGGGCGACACCAGGCCGCGCACGGGGTGCATCCAGCGCACCAGGGCCTCGAAGCCCACCAGGCGCCCCGCGGCGAGCTCCACGATGGGCTGGTAGTACACGCGCAGCTGCTTCTCTCGCAGCGCGCGCCGCAGGTCACCCTCCAGGGTCAGCAGCTCCCGGGCACGGCCGTGGAGCTCGGAGCGGAACAGTGCGTGGCCCGCGCGGCCCCGGGCCTTGGCCTGGTACATCGCGATGTCGGCGTCGCGCAGGAGGTCGACCGCGCTGCGGTAGCGGCCCTCGTTCATAACCACCCCGATGCTCGCCGTCACGTGGACCTCGCGCTCCGCGACCAGCATTGGGTCCGAGAGGCTGGAGTGCACGCGCTCGGCCACGCAGATGGCGTCGTCGGCGTGCTTCAGCCCCCCGACCAGCAGGACGAACTCGTCGCCCCCCAGGCGCGCCACCGTGTCGCTCGGGCGCACGCAGGACTGCAGGCGGTGCGAGGTCTCCTGCAGCAGCTCGTCGCCGATGGGGTGCCCGAAACTGTCGTTCACCAGCTTGAAGCGGTCGAGGTCGATGAACAGGACGGCGATGCGCTGACTCGCGTCACGAGCCGCCTGGAGCAGCGCCCGGTCCAGGCGGTCCAGGAACAGCGCCCGGTTCGGCAGCCCGGTGAGCGCGTCGTGGAAGGCGTCGAACTGCAGCCGCTCCTCGGCCAGGCGCCGCTCGGTGACGTCGGTCAGGGAGCCGGCCATCCGGTACGCCATCCCCGCGGCGTTGCGCACCGCGAGCCCCCGCGCCAGCACCCAGCGGTACGCGCCGTCCTTCGTGCGGATGCGGAATTCGCACTCGAAGTGCGCCGAGTCCCCCGCGAGGTGGGAGGCCAGGCTGGCCACGACCTGCCCGTGCTCGTCCGGGTGCACCCGGTCGAGCCACTCCTCGGGCGAGTCTCCGACGTCCTCCTCGGCATAGCCCAGCATCGCCTTCCAGCGCGGGGAGAAGTAGGTCCGGCGGCCCAGCAGGTCCCAGTCCCACAGCCCGTCGTTGGAGCCCTCGGCGGCGAGCGCGTAGCGCTCCTCGCTCGCCCGCAGCCGCTCCTCGGCGAACCGGCGCGCCGTGACGTCCTCGACGAACCCCTCGTAGCAGAGGAGCTGCCCCGCGGCGTCGCGCACGGCCCGGACACTCTCGGAGACCCAGATCCGCGTACCGTCCCTGCGGCGCACCTCGGACTCGAGGTCCCTCACGCCACCCAGGCGCTCCACGTGCTCCAGGATCTCCCGGCGTCGGCCGGGGTCCACGTAGAAATGCTCGGATGCCTCTGCGAGGCCGGCCTCGAGGTCGGCGGGCGAGTCGTACCCGTAAATCCGGGCGAGAGCGGGGTTCGCGGCAAGGTAGCGGCCCTCCGCGGTGGTCTGGAAGATCCCCCAGGTGGCGTTCTCGAAGACGGACTGGTAGCGGGCCTCGGCGGCGACCGCCCGGGCGGTGAGCGAGACCTCGACGGGCGGCGCGGCGGTGAGTCCGGGCAGGACGTCCGCCAGGACCGCAGGGGGCTCAACGAGTCCGGGACCGGCCTTGGCCCTCCGTGACCCACCCTCCCCCGCAGCCGCCTCGGGGGACCTCGCCCGGTTCGGTGTCCGGCGCCGTTGCGCACCGGTCGGTCGCGGGATGGATGTCATTCGCTCTGCGGAGCCGTGGCGTCGGGAGTACGCCACCGCTCCTATCGGCACCCGCCGCGAAGACCTTGAGCCGCGGCGGCACTGCCCCCGCGCTAGCGGCCCCGGAAGATCGAGCCCAGCACCCCGCGCAGGATCTGGCGGCCGAGCTCCCGGCCAACGCTGCTCCCGACGCTGCGCACCACGCTCTTCGCCAGGGCCTCGCCGACCCCCTGGCGCCCGCTCCTGCGCCCCGCGGACGACCCGCCCAGGACACTGCCGAGCACCCCGCCGAGGACGCCACCCGAGGAGGCCTCGACCGGGGCCTGCTCTCGGCCCGCGCGCCCCTTGCCACCACGGGAGGTCTCCTCCTCGAGGGGGCCCGCCTCGGCGCTCGCCTGGAGCCTCTCGTAGGCGCTCTCGCGGTCGACCTTGCGCTCGTAGAGCCCCGCGACGGGGCTCGTGTCGATGACCCGCTTGCGCGCCTCGGGCGCGATCGGCCCGATCCGGGCGGCCGGCGGGACGACGAGCGCGCGCTCGACCACGGTCGGGCTGCCCTTGGCGTCGAGCGTCGAGACCAGGGCCTCACCCACCGCGAGCTCCGTGATGGCTGCTGCCGTGTCGAAGGCCTTGTTCGGCCGGAAGGTCTCGGCGGCCGCCCGGACGGACTTCTGGTCGCGCGGCGTGAAGGCGCGCAGCGCGTGCTGCACGCGGTTGCCGAGTTGCCCCAGGACCTCGTCGGGGATGTCGAGCGGGCTCTGGCTGACGAAGTACACCCCGACGCCCTTGGACCGGATGAGCCGCACCACCTGCTCGATCTTGTCCACCAGCGCCTTCGGGGCGTCGTCGAAGAGCAGGTGCGCCTCGTCGAAGAAGAACACCAGTTTGGGACGGTCCAGGTCCCCCACCTCGGGCAGGTCCTCGAAGAGCTCCGAGAGCAGCCAGAGGAGGAAGGTGCTGTAGAGCCGCGGACTCTGCATCAGCCGGTCGGACGCGAGCACGCTCACGTAGCCCTGGCCCCGGTGGTCCACCCGCATCAGGTCGCGCAGGTCGAGGGCCGGCTCGCCGAAGAAGCGCTCGGCGCCCTGCTGCTCGAGCACCAGCAACTGGCGCTGGATGGCCCCGACGCTCGTCGCGCTCACGTTCCCGTACGTCCCCCGCAGGCTCCCCGCGTTGTCCGCGACGAACCCCAGGACCGCCCGCAGGTCCTTCAGGTCGAGCAGCAGCAGCCCCTGGTCGTCGGCGACCCGGAAGGCCACGTTGAGCACGCCCTCCTGGGTGTCGTTGAGCTCGAGGAGGCGGGAGAGGAGCAGCGGCCCCATCTCCGAGACGGTCGTGCGGACGGGGTGCCCCTGCTCGCCGAAGAGGTCCCAGAAGATGACCGGCACCCCCGCCGGCGTGTAGTCGGTCAGGCCGAGGGCCTTGACCCGCTCCTGGACCTTGGCGCTCTGGCCACCGGGCTCGCTGAGCCCCGCCAGGTCACCCTTCACGTCGGCGAGGAACACCGGGACGCCCTGGCGCGAGAATCCCTCGGTCAGGACCTGCAGGGTCACGGTCTTGCCCGTGCCGGTGGCGCCGGCCACGAGCCCGTGACGGTTCGCGAGTCGTGGCAGCAGGTAGACGGGTAGGCTGCCCTTGCCGATCAGGATCCCCGGGTCCGCAGTCATCGCTCCTCCCTCGGCGTTCGCGCCGACCGCGTATTATGAGCCCGGAACGGGACGGACTGACCAGCGTGACGCCGCGTGGGGACGCGCCCTAGCGCAGCTGGCGTGCCAGCGCCTCGCTGGTGCGCGCGAGGCGGTCCACCAGGGTCTGCTGGAACGCCCGGCCCACGCGCAACTGACAGGGCAGCGAGGCCCACTCGGCGACGGCGCCGCTCACCTTGAGGCACACCGCGCCCGTGCGCGCGACGACGCTGGCGCTGCGCGCGGCCCGCGCCAGGTAGCCCATCTCGCCGAAGCAGTCCCCGCTCTCCAGCTTGCCGATGGTCTTGGCGTCCTTCGTCACGTCGGCCTCGCCGGAGACGAGCACGTAGAAGGCGTACTCCCTTCCCCCTTCCTCCACGATGGTCTCCCCGGGGCGGTAGGTGCCCCAGGTGCCGGCCCGCAGGACCTCCTTCACCTCGGATTCCGAGAAGTCCCGGAAGAACCGCAGGCCCGCCAGCGCCTTCAACTGCTGGTCCGGGGTCGGAGGGGCCGCCGCGTCGCCCCCGGAAGCGAATACCGCGTCGAGGGCGTCCGCCATCTCCCGCCCCGAGGCGAAGCGCCGCGCCGGGTCCTTCTCGAGGGCCTTGACCACCAGCTCCGGCAGGGCCGCAGGCAAGTCCGGGCGCAGCATCTCGATCCGTGGTGGCGCCTCGTAGAGCACCTTGTAGAGCAGGGTGCTCAGACTCCCGGCCGAGAACGGCGGGCGTCCGGCGAGGAGCTCGTAGAGGACGACCCCGAGCGAATAGAGGTCCGAGCGGGGGGTGGCAGGCTCGCCGCGGGCCTGTTCCGGGGACAGGTAGCGGGGCGAGCCGTAGGTCCCGATCGCCTGGGTCGTGCTCATGTGGGCACGCAGCGCGATCCCGAAATCACCGATCTTGACGTTGCCTTCCGGGGTGAGGAGCAGGTTGGCCGGCTTCACGTCCCGATGGGTCACGCCCCGCTGGTGGGCGTAGTCGAGGGCGCGGGCCGCCTGCGCCACCAGGCGCACGACCCGCTCGACGGGCAGGCGCTCGCTGGGGTCGCAGTGCCGGCGCAGGGTGGCGCCGCCAGGGACGTACTCCATGACGAGGTACGGCTGGTCGTCGATCTCGCCCGCCTCGTAGACGTGGAGGATGTTGGGGTGGTCGAGCGCCCCGGCGGAACGAGCCTCGTTCTGGAAGAGCTTGCGCGCCTCTCGGCGGTCGGCGCCGACGGTCTGCGCCACCCGGTACACCTTCACGGCGACCCGCCGGTCGATGAGGGGGTCGTGGGCGACGTAGACCACGCCCGTCGCCCCCTGGCCCGCCTGCTCCACCACGCGGTACTTCCCCAGCTCGAGGGGCAGGTCGCCCACCTTCCGCTCGTCGACGCCAGCCATCGCAACGCCCCTCGTCATCTGCGCCACCTCCTGTCCCCCGGCACCCGGCACCCTAGTTGGAGAGCCTCAGGGTGACCTCCTCGGGCGCCGGCACGGCCGCGGCGACACCGGCCAGGGGAACCGTCTGATCGAAGACGCTGTAGACCTCCAGCGCCCGCGGCTCGCCGAGCCAGTAGCCCTGGGCGTAGTCGACCCCGATGGCCTTCAACTGTTCCACGACCTCGGGCGAGTGCACGTGCTCGGCGATTGTCTGTTTGCCCATCGCGTGGGCGACCTCGTTGATGGATTTGACCACGGCGAGGTCCTGCGGGCTCTGGCCGAGGTCGTGCACGAACAGGCCGTCGATCTTCACGAAGTCGACCGGCAGGCCTTTCAGGTAGGCGAACGAGGCGTGGCCCGCGCCGAAGTCGTCCAGCGAGAACCGGCAGCCCAGGTCGCTCAGCGACCGCATGAACTGCTGCGCGTTGGAGAGTCCCGTCACCGCGGCCGTCTCGGTCACCTCGAAGACGAGCTTCCCGGGCGGGACCCGGGACTGCATCAGCTCGTCCATGACGTACGCCGCCAGCCCCTCGTCGGCCAGCGAGCGGGGCGAGAGGTTCACGGCGCAGCCCCCGAGCCGCTCGAGCTCCGGCCCCCGCTCCGACATCCAGCGCAGGGTCTCCCGGATCACCAGGCGGTCGAGGGCGGCCGCCTGCTCGTACTGCTCCGCGGCGGCCACCAGCTCGGCGGCGGGGATCAGGTTTCCCGCGGGGTCCTTCAGGCCGAGCAGCACCTCGAGATAAGGCAAGCGCGCCTCGTCGGCCCCGAGGGGGACGATCGGCTGGCAACGCAGGGTCGCGCGCCCCTGCTGGATGCTCTGGCTCACCCGGGCGAGTGCGGCACGCACCTCCTGGCGCCGGCGCAGCCCCTGGTCCCCGAGCTCGAAGACCCGGACCCGGTCCTGCCCGGCGTCCTTTGCAGCCTGGCAGGCCGACTGCGCGGCCTGGAGGAGGTCGCGGGCGTGCAGCCCGTCGTTGCCGAGGCCCACGACGCCGATGCTGACCGTGAGCGAGAGCTTCGCGCCCTCCCAGTCGACCCGCAGGGCCTGCACGGCGACGCGGCAGGACTCGGCGACGGCCTCCGCCGCCTCCACCCCGGTCTGGGGCAGCAGCACGGCGAAGATGTCGCTCGCGAGCCGCCCCACGGTGGCCGAGGTGGGCACCGCGGCCGCGATGGCGGGGCCCACGGCGCCCAGGTACGCCGCCCCCGCGGCGGGCCCCTGGACGTCCAGCAGGACCCGGAATCGGTCCAGGTCGAGGTAGCACAGGGTGCAGGGCACCTGGCGCAGCGCCGCGTCGCGCGACGCCGCCTCCAGGGCATGCTCGAAGGCGAGCGGGCTGAGCACCCCCGTGGAGGGGTCGCGCCGTGCCTGGTCCTCGAGACCCCGGTGGACCCGCTCCATGACCCCGTCGAGGGCCCGGTCGACCAGCGGGTCACCGGGTTCGAGCAGCGCCCGCGCCGTGCCGCGGCGCAGCTGCATGGCCACCTCCTGCAGGCTCAGGGTCGCCACCTTCTCGCCCCGCCGGTTGACGAACACGAACGCGCCCTGGTCCTCGCCCACCCAGACCAGCTCGACGCGCTCCGCGCGCGCCGTGCCCACGCCGAGCTCCAACCGGTCCCCGACCCGCAGCCGCCGGGCCCGGGTGACCCATTCGGCGAGCTCGGGGGTCAGCGGGCGGGCGGATTCGCCCGCCCCGCGCCGGGCGCGCAGCACCGCCTGCTGCCCCTCGCTCACCCGCACCACCTGCTCCACCCGCGCGCGGTAGCGGGCGCGCTGCTCTTCCACGATCGAGTCGAGCGCCCGGGCCGCGTCGGCGAAGACCCCCACGTCCCGGTCGAAGCCGCGGGCGACGCGCTCGAGAAGCGGGTCGACGCGGGCCCACACCGGCCCCTCCCCGTCCGGGGAGTCGCTCTCGGGGTCCAGCTCGCCGATGCGGTTGACCAGCCGCCGCGCGGGGTGCGCGGGGTCCTGCAGAAAGCCCTCGTCGAGCAGCGCCAGCTTGTGCAGAGGCGCGGCCAGACGCCCCACCCGGCGCTTGGAGGCCCCGTAGAGCAGCACGTCTTCCAGCACGGACCGCAGAAGCCCCGCGACCAGGTCGAAGGCGGCCTCCTGGTCCGGCGCGAGCCTCAGGCCCGGTGACCCCGGGCGCTCCCGGGCGAGCCGCTCCAGGACCCGCCCCCGCACCCCGTCCTCACCCGCCGCCTCGGCGAGGTCCAGGCCCTCGGCCTGCAGGGCCGAGAGGGCGTTGATGACCTCGTCCGGCTCGGGCTCCGCGGCCTGCGACCCCGCCGCGTCATCCCCCTGCGGTCCCTCGGGCAGGGCACCGGCACCCCGGCGGGCCCGCCCGGGCTCGCCGAGGGTCCGCGACCAGCGGGCCAGCTCCAGCAGGGACTGCACCCCTCGCGCAACCCGTTCCCCACCCGGCGCAGCCCGCTGGTCCTGGGCCGGGGGCGCCACCCCGAGGGCCACCGAGGGCTCCGGGTCGGGCTCCGGGGATGGCGCGGCCCGCGCAGGCCGGGGGTCCCCACCCCCGGCCGGGGCCGGTGCCGACCCCGTCCCCGGCTGCGGCAACCGCTCCCGTTCGAGGAAGCGGGCCAGGTCGGCGAGAACGTCGGTCTCCCGGGGTCTGCGCGGCTCGGACACGGGGTGGCGGACGATGACGTGCGGCGCGGGCGCTGCCGGCTCGACGCCCTGGCGCGCGAGCAGGGCGTTCGCCCGCGCGTAGAGGTCCGTGAGACCCGGCAGAAGGCCGCGCTCGAACGCGCGGTAGACCACGTGCAACGCCTGCCGGTCGATCCCGAGGCCGGCGACACCGGATCGGAACGCCTCGGCGAAGACCGAGGGACCGACGGGGCAGGCCGAGACGTCCGTGGGCAGACCGCTCAGCGCCGCGAGCCGGCGCTGCAGCTCGCCCAGCGGGCCCGCCAGGCGCTCCTCGACGCGGGTCGCGATCTCGGAGGTGGCGAGCATGTCCTCGAAATCGGTCGGGTCGATGAGAGACAGCTCGCCCGTCGCCTGGAGCCCGCCCCCGGCGCCGCCCGACCCGGCCTCCTCGATCATCGCGTCGATGTCCGCCAGGACCCCCCGGGCGAAGGCCCCCCGGATATCCTCCGAGGAGCTCCTGAGCACGCCCTTCGCGTCGAAGAAGCGGCCCTGGCTGATGAAGCTCGTGCTCCTGCTGGCCGCGGCCACCAGGTCCTGGTCGATGTCGCGGAAGAAGGGCGCCAGGAGCCCCGCCAGGGCACTGGACACCGCCTCGCGCAGGCCGGAGAGGGCGGCCCTGCGGGCCTCCTGGGACACCCCTGGAGCTTCGCGCCGCCCGGATACGGAGCGGCTGTCGCGGGTCGCACGGGCGTGGCGGCGCAGGGCCGCGAGGACCTGGGGGTCGGGCCGGACGAAGGAGACCCCGACGCCCTGCCCGATGACCCGGGCAACGGTCCCGCTCACCCGGTAGGGCCGGGAGGCGCCCTCTCCGATCAGGTCGAGCTCGACGGTGAGGCGCTCGTCCCGGGGCAGCGGCCGGTCCGCCGGGAAGAGACGCGCGGCGTCCTCCGGGGCCAGGGCGAGGAACAACCCCCCCTCGCAAAAGTCGCGCACCGTGCAGGGGCAGGGTGCGTGAGTGCCCAGGTGCACCCGTGCGCCCAGGTGGATCGGAATGCGGGTGTGTGCGCGCTTGTCCAAGTCGGTCCGCCGACTCCCTTGTGGCAGGACAGTCCTGCAGGTGTGTGGCAATCCCCAATAGCGGCGGGCACGGAACGTGCCTTTAAGCTGCGGACGCTTCGGGATTTCCTTGCCGGGCCGCTAAGGCAGTCGCGCCCCCGCGAAGCCGCGTGGGCAGAGCGGCGCTATCCTTGCGCGCCCGACCCCACCCGAGAGCAGCCGGCCCGAGCCCCTTGACCACCGCGACCCGCACCGTCCTCTTCACCGACGTCGCCGACTACACGGCGCAGGTCTCCGGCACCGACCGGGAGGGCCTGCGGCGCCTGCTCGAGCAGCACGAGGCGATGGTGCGCCCCCTCGTGGCACGCTACCACGGACACATCGCCAAGAACATCGGAGACTCGTTCCTCTGCGTCTTCGGGGCGGCGACCGACGCCCTGCGCGCCGCCTCCGAGATCCTGCAGGCGAGCGGCAGCGAGAGCTATCCGCGCGTGCGCATCGCGCTCACCACCGGGGACGTGGAGGAGATCGACGACGACGCCTTCGGCGCCACCGTCAACCTGGCCGCCCGGATCCTGGGCGCGACCCCGGCCGGCGAGTGCTGGTTCGGCCTGGGCACCCGGGTCTGCATGAACGAGGCGGAGGTCGCCTGGGAAGAGGCCGGCCGGTTCCGCCTGAAGGGCATCCCCGGCGAGGAGCCCTGCTACCGGATGGTCCCGCCCGAGCGGGCCTGGCTGCCGCTGCCGGTGGCCTCTGCGGCCCGTGCCGGACGGCTGGTGCGGGTGCGGCCCGACGACCGGCCCGAGTCGGTCGCCGCCAACGCGGTGGTCCTGCTGGAGGGCTTCGTCCCCGGCACGTCCTACCTGGCCGAGGCGGTCGCCGCCCTGCCCGTGCTGGAGCCCTCGTCGTTCTATCTGGCGGCCTGGCGGCTCTCCCCGAGCGACCGCCAGGGGTGGACCCACGCGGGGCGCGGCCTCGTCGTGGGCACGCCGGGGGCGATCGACAGGGCCCTGCGCGAGGTCGAGCAAGAGGCGAGGGCCGCCCCGCGCCTGGAGGACTCCTCGACGATGTTCCTGGACCTGCGCCGGCGGGTGGACCTGCAACTCCTCGTGTGCGGTCTCGGCCTGCCCGCCGTCCCCGTCGCCGAGGTCGTCTCCGGGTACACGTTCGACCTGCTGGCGGACGGCAGCTGGGTCACCCGCTCGGACCACGCGGTGCTGCGGGTGGACGTCCGGGACACGGGGGTGGCCGTGCGCGCGCTCGGCGTGGGGGTCTCCGTCGACGGCAGGCTGCTCGCCTCCGGGGAGGAGGCGGTACTGCACGACGGCTCGGTGATCCGGGGCCCGGCGGGCGAGATCGCCTTTCGGGCGACGCAGGGTGGCTACGCGGGCGTGCTGCTCGCCGACACCCAGCAGTGGCTCGGACTCCTGGGGGGACAGACGGCCGAGGTCGGCCGCAAGCCGAGCCCACCGGGCCTCGCCTTCCCGAACCGCGACAGCCCCGAGAACCTGCGCTGGCTCTCCGGCCCGAGGGCGGCCCGCGCCCAGGCGAGCCAGTTCACCCTCGACCGCTACCTGAGTGGACGCCGCCAGGCGGCGGTGCAGCTGTCCGGGAACGCCATCCGGCTGATCCCCCTGCACCCCGAGTGCCCCACCTACGTCCTGCGGCGCGACGGCCTGCACCTCGTCGAGGAGCCGGTCCAGGTCTCCGTGGGCGACATGATCGTGGCCGGCACCACCGTCATCGGGCTGCGGGCACCGGAATAGGCGCGGGCTCGTCGAGCCACCGCGCCACGACCCCGAAGCTCGCCGCGGCCGTCACCGCGGCCCCGAGGAACACCGCCTCCGGCCCGAATGCGTCCCACGCATAGCCCGCGAGCAGGGTCCCGAGTGCGCCGCCCGCCCCGAAGCTCATGCTGCTGTAGAGCGCCTGGCCGCGCCCGTGGTGGCGGCCCGCGAAGAAACGGTGGACGAACTGCACCGCCACCGCGTGGAACACACCGAACGAGGCCGCGTGCAGGACCTGGGCGGCCACCAGGACCCCCACCCGCTCCGGCCAGAGCCCGATGAGCAGCCAGCGCAGCGCGGTGAGCCCGAGCGCGGCCAGGAACAGGGGACGCAGGCGGAAGCGCGCGAGCAGCCGGTGCATGAAGACGAAGAGCAACACCTCCACGGTCACGCCGAGCGCCCAGAGCTCGCCGATGCCGGCGTGGCTGTAGCCGTGCCCCTCGAGATAGATCGAGTAGAACGCGTAATAAGGGCCGTGGCTCGCCTGGGCCAGGAAGCAGGCGGTCAGCAGCGCGATGACGGGGCGGCGGCGCAGCACCCGGCCGATGGGCTCGTGGCCGAGCGCGAGGTGCCCCAGGGTGCGCTCGGGGACCAGCAGGGTACTGACCCAGATCCCGCCCATCAGGGCGAGCACGACAGCGGGCAGGATGCCCGCGCCGTGGCGGTCCAGCACCCCGCCCAGGCCGGCCACGGACAGGACGAAGCCGACCGATCCCCAGACCCGGATGTGCGTGTAGCGGTAGACACCCTCCCGCAGGTGGCTGAAGGTCGTCGCCTCGAGCTGCGGGAGAACCGCGTTCCAGAAGAAGCTGAACACCGTCAGCACGAGGGCGAGCCAGCGGTAGCCGGAGCCGAGGTAGACGCCGGCGAAGCTGAGCGCGGCCAGCGCCGAGGCGAGCCGCACGACCGCCATGGGCGCGCCGCGGCGCTCGGCGATCCAGCCCCACACGTTCGGCGCGACCACCTTGGTCGCGGTGAGGATGGCCGTCAGCTCGCCGATCGCCCCGGGGCCGTAGCCGAGCGACGCCAGGTACAGTCCCCAGTAGGGAACGAGGGCGCCCAGGCTCGCGAAGTAGACGAGGTAGAAGCCGGAGAGGCGCCAGTAGGGGACGCCGGGGGCGGGGGCACGGGACCAGCCGGTCAGGGGCACGGACGGGTTGCGACTCGCGGGGGGCCGGCCCCAGTATACGCAGACACCACCACCCGGCCACGCCGGCGGCGCCTGAACGGTGAGGCCCCCGCACCGCGGACTGACTGGCCATGTCCACCGCAATCCTCTGGCTGCACGGCGACCTGCGCCTGGCGGACAACCCCGCCCTCGCGAAGGCGCTGGCCGCGCACGACCGCGTGCTCCCCGTGTTCTTCGACGCCCCCGCGGAGGGCGTCCCCTGGGCGCCCGGGGCGGCGAGCCGCTGGTGGTTGCACCACAGCCTGACGGCGCTGGACGCGGCGATTGAGGGGCTCGGGTCGCGCCTGATCGTGCGCCGGGGGCCGGTCGCCCGGGGCCTGGCGGAGCTCGCACGGGAGACCGGCGCGCAGGCCGTCTACTGGAACCGGCGCTACGAGCCCGCTCAGGTCGCGACCGAGCGCGCCGTCGAGGGCGCGCTCGCCACCGCGGGTGTCTCCTCGGAGAGCACGCAGGGGTCCCTGCTGGTGGAGCCCGGCACGCTGCGCACGGCGGCCGGCAACCCGTACCGGGTGTTCACCCCCTTCTGGCGCGCCGCCCAGAAGGTGCTGCGCCCGGAGCCGCCCCTGCCGGCGCCGCAGGCCCTGCCGCCGGTCCCCGGGACCGTCGTCTCGGACGGGGTCCCGGCCCTCGAACTGCTGCCGCGCGAGCCCTGGGACGCGGGACTCGCCGCCAGCTGGCAGCCCGGCGAGGGCGGCGCCCTCGCCCGCCTGGAGGCCTTCCTGGAAGGCCCCGTCGCCCGCTACAAGGAGAGGCGTGACTACCCTCCCGAGCCGGCCACCTCGCGCCTCTCGCCGCACCTGCACTTCGGCGAGTTGAGCCCCCGCCAGGTCGCCTGGGCCCTGCGGACGGGGGGCGGGCCGCCCGCTGCCCCATCCGGGCCCAGCGCCGGGGGGACCCCCGGCCCCTGGTCCGGCAGCGAGACCGGCGCCGAAGCCTTCCTGCGCCAGCTCGGCTGGCGGGAGTTCGCGCACCACGTCCTCTACCACTTTCCCCACACCGCCGACGCCCCGCTCGACCGCCGCTTCGAGGCGTTTCCCTGGCGGCGCGGCTACGACCGCCTCCTCGCGGCCTGGCAGCGGGGACACACCGGGGTCCCGCTGGTCGACGCGGGGATGCGCGAGCTCTGGGCCACCGGCTGGATGCACAACCGCGTGCGCATGGTGGTCGCCTCGTTCCTCGCGAAGAACCTGCGCATCCCCTGGCTCGAGGGGGCGCGCTGGTTCTGGGACACGCTGGTCGACGCCGACCTCGCCAACAACACCCTCGGCTGGCAGTGGGCCTCGGGGAGCGGGGCCGACGCGGCGCCCTACTTCCGGGTCTTCAACCCCGTGCTCCAGGGCGAGCGCTTCGACCCCTCGGGGGCCTACGTCCGGCGCTGGCTGCCCGAGCTCGCGCGGCTTCCGGACCGCTGGCTGCACCACCCCTGGGAGGCCCCGCCCGCGGTGCGGACCGGGGCGGGCGTGCGCCTGGGCGAGGACTACCCTCTGCCCCTCGTGGACCTCCAGGAGAGCCGCGCGGAGGCCCTCGCGGCCTACCGGGCGGTGACCGACGCCCGGTGACGCGGGACGCCTCCCGGGGCCACTCCGGG
>ERZ1649853.155-NODE-155-length-28943-cov-6.560786_pt1 | contig 28943 bp, 26 predicted proteins | sample MGYA00575353_ERZ1649853 | MGnify/ENA primary metagenome ERZ1649853 (study PRJEB40853, sample SAMN11349654) | freshwater sediment metagenome | isolation source: river sediment | host: Sediment | place: India: Okhla Barrage, New Delhi | collected 2017-02-21 ...
CCATCCACATACAGCATCAATTTACGCAAAGCAAGATCATGGATCAGAGCACCCATCTCTGAGTTGCGGAAATCATACGGACCGATCACCCCGGTGGGGCAGCAGATCACGGCATTGACGCCTTCGCGGATAGCCTGGATCACTTCCAGGGAAGCTTCTGCTTTGGAGCGGTCGTAAGCGCTGATAGCATTGATTGGGTCAAACGGCACAGTTTCATCAATCGTTGAGCCATGTGGAATGCGACGCAGCGCGTGGATCGAGCTGGTATAGACCAGCCTGTTCACATTAGCCTGGCGGGCAGCCAAGAGAACATTGCGTGTGCCGGTCACATTCACACTTTGTACGAATTGGTTTTTCCCTGGCAAGATTGAAATCATGCCAGCCAGATGGAAGACTGTTTCTACATCTTTAAAGGCAGCCGTGAGTGATGGAAAATCAAGAATGTCACCCTCCACGATTTCGACATCTAAATCCTTGATCGGCGCCTTGTCTTCGTCCGGCAGGACCAAGACGCGTACTTTCTCACCCATGGCGGTGAGCTGCCTCACCAATACATTCCCAATATGTCCTGTGGCACCGGTTACTAGATTCATAAATCCCTCCTGACTAATCCTTCGAGTATTAAGCTCATGCTGTCCCGCGCTTCGGCATGCCAGTCGATATTTTTCGGGTCAAACAGGGCTTGCATCAACATACCGATCGATAAAGAGACCAGAGTGCGGCTGGCCTGGTCTGCGTCTACTCGGCGTAATGTGCCTTGCTCAACACCCTCGCGTATCATCTCGGAAAAATAGCTCAAGTAATGCCGGTAGGGTGAAATAGCAGATTGCCAGATCACCGGGTCGCGGTATGCCTGGACCCAAAATTCCAGGAAGATCGATAAACGTACGTCTGCGGTTTGGAATATGTCGCCCACTAGTTCAGCCATTTGTTTAATCGCCCGGGGGACATCCTTGGTCTCCTGGCGCGTGATGGATAACCCCTCGTCCACACGAGCGAGCCAATATTCCATGTTGGCAAGGAAGACTGCTTGTTTACTGGGGAAGTGATGGTAGAAAGCGCCTTTGCTGATGCCCGCCTGTTGGCAGATCTCTGCTACTCCGGTAGCATCATAACCGTTCTTTGAAAATAATAAGTTGGCTGTTTCTAAAATTCGATGGTGTGTTTCTTCGCTGCGTTGCTGCATGTGTCCCTCTTAGTAAAAACCGACCGGTCGGTATGATTATAGTCGAAGCTAGATAAATGGTCAAGAAGGAAACGGCGTGTCCATTAAATGGAATTAGGCGTTGGAAATTAAATCGCTAACAACTTGCTCCAGATCGGCTGACTGGGCACGTAGCCTGGATTCCTCGAGTTGGGTTGGCGTGAGTTTTGTTTCAAGTTCTGTCATCAAGACACTTGTACGCTGTTTTGAGTCGGGATTACTTTGGGGATGTGAGGATACCAGATGGCATAATTCGCAGGCACGTTCGAGTTGTCCGCGTCGCACAAAAACCCTTGCCAGACCGCTCAGACAATACAGTTGTACTTCCGGTTCTTTTGTCTGGGATGCATTGTTTATGGCGTCCAGGAAATAGTCGTACGCCTGTCCATTCAAGCCGGTTTCCAGAGCGGCGGCTCCCATATCATAAAGCGTGTAAATGCAGCCGCGTGGATCCTGGATGGCAGAAAACAGGTCAAATGCTTCCCGATATAGTATGATCGCTTTTTCAAATTTTGCATAATGATGTATGTGGATATATGCAAGATTGTTGAGGCCGATGGCTGTCAGCCAGCGATGACCGATCTCGCGGCTCAAGCTGATCGATTCTTGTTGGTACTGAATAGCAGCCTCGTAATCACCTAGTTCCGTGTATGTATGACACAGGTTATTCAACAAGATGGCCATGCTGTACTTGTTGTCAGTCTCTCTGGCGATCTTGAGCGCTTCCATGCGTAAGGACAGAGTCCCTCGATGGTCTCCTTCAGCAGTCAAAAGTCTGCCCAAGGCATCCAGGGCATGCACTGAACCAAACCGCTGACCTAGCACCCGGCTGATGCGCAGGCATTCTTGTAATGCTTCCTTGGCCTCCTGCAGTCGGCCTAATGTGAGTAATGCCAATCCATAAACTTGCAATGTTTGAGCAGTCAAGGTTTGTGTAATGGTGGAATCCTCAGATTGTTCGTTTTTGAATATTTGTAAGGCTCTTTCAGCTTGCTCGACAACCAACTGGGGCAAGTTGAGCCGTTCGTTCGCTCTGGCTAAGAACTGATAAGTGATACCAATCTGAAGGCGTGAGTCTGACTTGCTATAGCTCTCAAGCGCTTCATACATATCACGCATGCCCGCGGTGTGATTGCCCAGGCAAAACTTAACCCATCCTGCACAAAGCAACAGGTTCGTTCTGAGTAATTCTAATTCCGTGACGGGATGTGATGGCAATTTTTTAAGCGCATATGCGTACAATTCTAGTCCATCTGCAAAGTGTCCGGTGATTTCTAGATACGACAAGATGCCGTTGATGAAGCTTCCGAGGTCAGACCAGCGCTCGTGGTTGACTGCCCATTCCCATGCGGTCCGGATGTTTTCAAACTCTGTACGAATGATATCGACATTGCGGCTGGCCTCTTCACTCATCAATCCTGGGAAGTGAGCATTTAGCAGCTCGCAATAATAGGTACAGTGCAGGTTAGACGTGTTCTCATAGTCTTCCGGACTGTCACGCAATTTAGATTCAGCAAAGTGGCGCAGAACTTCGATCACTCCAAATCGTCCAGGAGAAGTTTGCTGCAACATGGAGCTGTCGATAAAGCTGGCAAGCATGATGGGAGTAGTTTTTGCTACCTGCAAAGCAGCAGTGGCAGTAAACCCATTGCGGAACACAGCCAGCTTGCGATAAGTGCGCCGCCCTTCTTCTGAGAGAAGATTCCAGGAATGTTCGAAGACAGCGCGCAGACTACGATGCCGAGCTGGCAAGTCGCGCATCGTGGTGCTGAGAAAGTCAAAGCTGGCTTCTATATTATTAGCAATTTCCTCACACGAGAGCGTCCGTATCCAGGCGGTGGCTAATTCGATGGCTAAGGGAATACCATCGACGACCCGGCAAATGCGGCCGATTGCTTCCAGGTCCTGGGGGTTTGGAGTGAAACCAGCCAGCACGCGCTGGGCGTTGTGTATAAAGAGCTGTACTGAGCTGTATTGATCGAGTGGGCTGGCTGCAGGCATGGAGGGGAAAGCCATGCCACGTAACTCGTAGATCCACTCTTCATGCAGATCCAGCCGTGCACGTGAAGTTACAATGATCTTTAACCCGGGTGCGGCGCTCAATAACGAGGAGACAAAATCAGCGCCTTCGAATAGATGCTCGAAATTATCGATCACTAAGAGCATACTCTTCTCGCGCAGAAAGTCTGTGATGATGTTAAGCGGGTCCTTTTGTTCGAAAAAGTTTATCTTCAATGTTTCAGCTAATAAAGACGGTAGTAGATCGGGCGTCTTTGGCGCTGCGACTGGGACGAAGTAAACACCGTCTTTAAAGTACTTCATTTGTTGGGCGGCTACCTGTAAAGCCAGCCGTGTTTTTCCAACACCTCCCGGACCTACCAGGGTTATTAGATGGCAACTTTCATTCTGGAGCAACTCAGCCAGTTCGGTTTGTTCTTTGTCGCGGTTAATGAATATCGTTGGATAGCTTGGTAAATTCTGGCGAAAATTGGACAAAGATTGTAGAGGTGGAAATTCGCGCGAGAGCAGGGTCGGGTGCACTGCCATATAGACTCGCAACGAATCCCCAAGATTTTTTAGCACATGTAAGCCAAGATCATTGACGCGCATCTCTTCCGGCTGGTCAACTGTTTTCAGCACCTGTGCAGTCAAGAGCACTTGCCCCCCCCAGCCGATGGTTAGCAACTGCTCGGCACGATGAATATCTGTTATATAATCTTCCATGCTGGCTTGTCTAAACTCCGCCGCGTTGATGGCAACGCGAATACGGGGAATAGTATTTACCGTCCAGGTGGAGCGCATCAATCGTTTGTGGATAGCTAGCACGCAATGTAAGGGCTGACCGTGGACGAAAGCCAGAACGATTGAGTCGCCTGATTGTTTCATCACGTGCCCACCAAACTGGGTTGCGCATTCTTTAACAATGCTGCTGTAACGGGCTACGGTATGAATCATCTGTTCACGATAATGCGCCCACAACTCATCTGACTTTTCGATATCGGTTGCAACGAAGACCGGTGCTGCCAGTTCTTGTGAGCTGAGGATACGCTCTGTCTTTTCATTCTGGATTTGGTTATAAAGAAGGGTTGTTTCTAGTTGCGGCTCCATCGATTCTCGATGCAAGAGCTTGGCAAGATCGTGATATGTTTGGATCGCATCGCTGCGCAACCCAGAACTGACATACAGATGCATGAGTTGACGATAAATGTCCTCGTTATAACGGTCAAAAGATATCCAACGACGGGCAAAAAAGATCGATCGTTCGATCTCTCCCTGAGAGCGGTGTCCTTTTACCAGTTTTTCCAGTGCCTGTCGAACATATTTCCGTAAGATTTCATTGTAGAGGGATTGCCAATTGTCGAACTCTCCGGCGTCGCGTAAAGAGAAACCTTTCATAAAATCGCCGTGATAAAGCTCAACCGCTTCGCCAAGCGGAGGCAGGCAGGCAGGACAAACCTTGGAAGGGGGGTGACCGTGGGTTTCGCACTGAGCAATCAGGTCTTGGAAACGGAGTACATCCACTTCTATGTTTTCATCCTTGGCGAGCTGGACCCTGTCGCGGTGGATGCGTAACCATTTTTCAAGCCCAGCCTGCTTTAGCTTCCAGAGGGTCGTACGGAGAGCAGCTAGCGCCTTATCCTTATCCAGTTCAGTCCACAGCAAGGTGGCAAGTTCGAGGCGGATATGCGGTTGCTGGTTGATTGCCAGATAGGCAAGCAAAGCGGTGGCTTTGTAAGTTTGTGCGTCGAGGGGGCGTTGATCCAAACTGATGGCGGGTGTGCCGAGCAAGTCGATGGTCAATTTGGGCATCAGCTCTATTCTCCTAACTTTATTTTAATTGGAAACATGGAAATTGGCAATCATGGTGACGATTGTCGTGACGTTACCGTGATGAAAACGTGATAATATAATATTAGAAAATATTCTCTGGAGTCAGGGAGAAGGGGTAGCTGGCTTGCACGGAACCCTATCTCTCCTATATTGGGCGGATGAGTATGGGAGAGATAGGGTCCGGGGGAACAAATTTATTGGTATCCTTTCTGCAGGGGGCGGAACTAGATTGTGGATATCCTTTCTGTAGGGGGCTGAGCAGAAAGAAACAGGAGCAGGTGCTTGCACCTGCTCCTTGTTATTAACACTCAGTAGATAAATAAGGCTATGAATCTTTGGGTGTTTCTTCTTGCAATGCGCGTATGCCGTTCCGCACCTGGGTCAATGCACGATCCATTTCAATCTCGAGGCCACGTAAGGTTTCCACAACATAATTATCTGCGTCTAGACGAATCTGGTCGGCATCTTGACGAGCTTTGATGATGATCTGTTCAGCCTGAACCTGTGCCTGTTGGGCGATTGGGTCTCGTTCGACGAGCGCTTCGCTTCTTTCACGCGCTCGGGCAATTGTACGGTTGGCTTCTTCTTCCGCTTGTGCCTTTAAGCGGTCTCGTTGTGCCAGGATCTGCTGGGCTTTCTTGACTTCTTCAGGTATAGAGACGCGCATCTGGTCGATCAGGTCGAGCATGCGGTCTTCGTCGACGATCACGTTATGTGTGAACGGCAATGGACGGCTCTCGTTCAAGAGCTCCTCCAGGCGATCAATCATTTGTAAGATATCCATAAGTTCCCTCCACTGATGACAGCCCGCGGTCAGGCCCAGATTCTAGCTATCGAATGGTATCGATTCTATATGATTGCAAGTTCCATGCACAAGATTACACTCAAATCCAAAAAACGTCAACACCTTCCGGGTATGGACTTCGTTCAATCTCGCAAGGATGTCGTCGGTACGATCTGATGAGACGCATTTAATTCAGCCAAGCGTTTTTTTAGGGCGATTTCGACATGGGGGGGAACCATACTGCGCACATCTCCGCCCAATGAGGCGATTTCGCGTACGGTAGAGGACGATAAGAAAGTGTGCTCTTCATCGGTGATCAATGAGACAACTTCGATCTCAGGCGCCAGGCGGTGGTTAGCCAATGCCATGCGAAACTCGTATTCGAAGTCCGAGAAGACACGCAGACCGCGTACAATCACCTGTGCATCCGCTTTTCGGCAAAATTCAACCGTCAATCCGCTGTAGCCTCTGACGGTTATTTTGGGATCAGCCTGGAAAGCCTGCCTGGCGAAACTTATGCGTTCTTCAGGCGAAAAGATCAGATTCTTGATCGGGCGGTCATAAACTGCCAGGATGACTTCGTCAAATAGCCTGGCTGCCCGGCGGGCAATGTCGATATGCCCGTAATGGACGGGATCAAATGTCCCCGGAAAGACTGCTCGTACGCCCATATGGATGAATTCCTCCTTTGACTAACTGATATCCGATGGGTTGTTTCTCCAGAAAGCTTGTAAACTGCCAGCCAGGACTTTATGCTCTGGAAGCTCAAGCACAGGGTCGGATTCAAACAAAGCCTGAGCAAGGCGGCGGGCTTTTTCAATCAGGTGAATGTCAGCCAGATTGGACAGCCGTAGCTCAGAATAGCCAGCCTGGCGGGTGCCCAGGAAATCACCTGGCCCGCGTTGCTCCAGGTCACGCTCTGCCAGAACAAAGCCGTCATTCGTTTCCGTCATCGCCGATAAGCGCTCGTTTTCCGCCTTATCAGGCGTGTCTGGGATCAAGATGCAATACGACTGTTGTGTGCCGCGTCCTACCCGTCCGCGGAACTGGTGGAGTTGCGCCAGTCCAAAACGATTGGCTCCCTCGACCATGATCACCGAGGCATTCGGGATGTCAACACCTACCTCGACGACAGAAGTAGAGACCAAGATGTGTAGCTCGCCGTCGCGGAATTGCCCCATGATTTGGTCCTTATCTTCAGCTTTCATCCGCCCATGGAGCAAACCTAGCTTGAGCTTTGGAAACACATCTTTTTGCAGGCGAGCGTGTTCCTGGACTGCCGCCAGGGTGTCGGATTCTTCGCTTTCTTCAACCAGGGGGTAGATGATGAAAGCTTGCTGACCTTTTTCAACCTGGCTGCGGATGAAAGCATAAGCCCGCTCACGTTCGCGCGGATAGAAAATTGTGGTTTCAATGGGCTGCCGACCTGGTGGCATCTCGTCGATGATCGAAAGATCTAAGTCACCATAGATGGTCAAAGCCAGGGAACGGGGGATGGGGGTAGCGGTCATCACCAACAGGTGGGGATTCTCGCCCTTCGCACGCAAGAGGGCACGCTGCTCGACGCCGAAACGGTGCTGCTCATCGACGACAATAAACTGCAGATTAGCGAAGGTCACCGGGTCTTCAATGAGCGCATGCGTGCCGATGACCAGTTTGATCGAATTGTCTTCCAGTCCGGCACGGATCTCACGCTTCTCGCTGTCAGGTGTCGCACCGACTAGCAAACGGATTTGAGCGGGTTGCAGCAGGGAGGTCTCGCTGCCTGCCAGGTACTTTAGCATGTTCTGGTAATGCTGCTCGGCGAGGATGCTGGTGGGTGCCATGATCGCAGACTGTGCGCCATGCTGTGCGATCATCAGAACGCCCAGCGCGGCGATAATGGTCTTGCCTGAGCCAACATCCCCTTGTAGAAGTCGATTCATGGGCCGACCAGCCGCCAGGTCGGCACGCAGGTCTTCCAATACCCGCAATTGTGCGTTGGTCAGAGGAAATGGTAGACCAGCGACTTGTTCTTGCAACCATTCGGGTGATGTTTCGAATGTGCGGGCAGAGCGCTCCTGCCAGGCACGTTTTTGACTGAGAACGCCCAATTGGAGCAGGAAGATTTCATCAAAAGCCAGGCGATAGCGCGCAGATTTAAGATGCTCCTGGGAATCTGGAAAATGAGCCTGAAGCAACGCAGCCGGAAGATCGACTATGCTAGCTTCCTGGCGCAGCTTGGCTGGCAATGGGTCAGCGACGCGGGGCGCCCAATAGTTGATTACCTGGTACATCAAACGGCGTAACCAACGCTGGGTGATGTTTGCAGTTAAGGGATAAACCGGGACGATGCGGTTCGTGTGCAGGGTTTGGACTTCGAGAGGCTCCCATTCGGGGCTATTCATCGTCAACCGCCCCAGGTATTGGTCAACCTTACCTGATAGCACAATTTGTGTGTGCTCTTGCAGGTGTCTGGTAATCCAGGGTTGGTTGAACCAGGTCACGCGTAGCGAGCCGCTGCCATCGGTGATTACTGCTTCAACGATTTGCATCTTTCCGCCACGGGTAGAACGTGTCTGCACGCTCTCAACGCTGCCAATCACAGTAACTTCTTCGCCATACCACAGGCGATTGATTGGTTTTAGCTGCGTATAGTCATCGTAGCGCCTAGGATAGTAATACAACATATCTCCCAGGGTTTTCAAACCCAGGTGGGAGAGGGTTACTGCATGCCTCGGACCAACGCCTGGCAATACTGTAACCGAAGCATTCAGGGCTGCGGGGGGACCGCTGGGGATAGGACGTGGTGTTGTGATCGGTTTACTTTGCGATGACTCTGTAACTGGCACTTCAGGCTTTCTATTGAGCGGTGCTAACTCTTCATTATCATCTGGAGTGGTGAGTTGAGGAATTGGCTCTGCTTTCGGAGCGGTAATTTTCCTCTGCTCGTGTGGCTGGTCTGGTATGCGCTCTCGCCTGGAGAGGTCGACTTCAGGTCGGGTAGCAGGCGCTAAGGGCGGTAGTTTTTCCCCGGATTCACGTTGGATACGGCGCCAGACACCTTCCAGGACTTCGGCACGGGAATTCGGGGTGAGCTTTGTGTAGTCACGTAAGCGTGAAACGACCGCTTCGATGAGCTCGGGAGCTAAACCTTCGGCCATAGCCTCCACACGCCAGGGTTCAAGCATGCGATCCAGACCGCCGACAACAGCCCGGTTATCGTAATTACGTTCCGCTTCAAGTTTGAAAAATTTGTGTAATTTGTTCAGGGAGGGTTTCATCGTCGTAATTGTACCATCCGCCATGTTATTCGACTACCGCAACGAACCCCAAACCATTCGGCCCTACATGCGTACCGATCACGGTGGTGACATTCACAATGAATGGCGTGGATTTGACTTGCGCGGCGAATTCCTGCATCATCTTCTGTGCATCATCGAGTGCGTTGGTGTGTAGAATTGCCAGTCGCTCCAGACTGCCTAACCTTCTCAAGGACTCATAAAGATGCTCGATCCCTTTGTGTCGTGTGCGTGCCTGACCGAGCCTGAGCACATGACCATCCTTGAGGGTGAGAAAAGGCTTGAGCTGCAAGAGCGTCCCCACACTGGCAGTCGCCCATGAGACACGACCACTCCGGCGGACATATTCGAGCGAATCCAACATAGCGAGAAGATGAATACGTTTGCGGACATTCTCCAGGGTGGTTAAGATTTCACTTAGTGGTAAATTTTTCATTGCCGCTTCGGCAGCAGAAATGGCTTGAAAGCCCATGCTCAAGGTTACTGTACCACTATCGATCACCGTCACTCGTGATCGAAAATTATTGGTAGCCAACCTAGCTGCATTAAACAATCCACTCAACCGGGCAGGTGGGTGAATGGAAATAATATGATCGTACCCCTGCTGGAAGATGTTTTGATAGGTTTCTTGAAAAACACCACTGCTTGGCGTGGCAGTGGATGGAGGGGTCTCCATTGTGGGGAGTTGTTGGTAGAACTCGTCGCGGCTGATCTCATCTCCATCTACGAAACTTTGCCCGTTGATGACCAGTGTAGCTGGGATGCTGTGTATTTGATAGGTTTGCAGGAGGTTTTCAGGCAGGTCAGCAGTGCTGTCTGTGACAATGGCTGTCTTCATAGCTTATTAATCGCTGGGGGCTTTCTGCATTGAGATGATGCCAATGCTGCGAGGCCCAAGCAGCGATACCAATGTGGGATTGATGGCGTATTCACTCAAATGCGGTGTGCGCAGATTCTGATTGATGCGCTCGCGGAGATTGCGACATTCCTGGTCGAAAAAGGTTGAACTTTGCAGTAGCGCTAAGAATTTAAGATGGTCGAACTCCATAATGAATTCGAAGAGAATGTCAACTAGGTGACGGGGGCTGCGGATTTTTTGGATGTGAATGAGCTGGCCGTTCTCCATCACGAAAATTGGGATTACGCCGAGCATTTCTCCAACGATGGCCTGGGCATGGTCAATCTGGCCAGATTGATACAATGCAGTCAGGTCAGGCAGACAAAATATGGCGAAAATATGGCGGCTCATCCCGCGTAGTAAGTTGCACACGTCTTGCAGCGGTAATCCATGCTGCACGGACTCGGCGGCAGCCTGCACCAGGAGACCCAAACCTACGGCTGTTGTTTGGGTGTCAATGACCTGGATGTTCAACGGGCTTTTCAACGATGCGGCAGCCGCGCGAGCATTTTCTACGGATGGGCTAAGATGGGCTGAGCCAAGCACAGTGATGATTTCTTGATAATTGGTTCCCAAATTTACGTATGTTTGTCGGAATAATTCTGTTGTTGGCGCGTAAGGTGCTTCATTGGTTTGTGGTAAGACGTGGACGTGCTCAATACCAGAAAAGGTTTGTCTGGTAAAGAGGACCGTGCTATCGGTTAGGATGCAGGTGCGTATCAAAATGAATTAACCTCTTGGGCGGGAAGTCACTCAATGGAGATGATGAAGTGGTAGTGAGGCTGACCACCTTCTTTGATCTCGATTTCTTGTTTCGGATAGATCTGGCGGATCTGATCAACAATTTGATTCACATCCTGGCGGTGAACATCTGCCCCATAAAAAAGCGTGATCAACTCATATTCATCGGTATGGGCTTCTTGCAGCAACTTGATGGTAGTTTCTTTGAGGTCGTCCTCTGCAACCCTCAGATTACCGTTGAGCAACCCGATAATCTGCCCTTCGGCGACCTTTACGTCGTCGATTTCAACCGTCCGGGTAGCCGTCGTGATCTCACCGGTAGTGACATATGCGAGGGCTTCGGTCATATCGGCGGCTACTTCTTGCGGATCGCCGTCAGGGGCAAGCCGTAACATGGCAGCCATGCCTTGCGGAACGGTTCGACTGGGAATGACGGTGACATTTTTCACGGTCAAATGCGCAGCGGATTGGGCAGCCAAGATGATATTCTTGTTATTGGGTAGGATGAAAATATTGTCCGTGGGCATATTCTCAAAAGAGCGCAGGATTTCTTGTGTGCTGGGATTCATGGTTTGCCCGCCTTCGATGATCCCAGAGACACCCAGACTGGCAAATACTCTGGCAATCCCCTGACCGGGTGCAACTGCCACCACGGCGATCTGACCTGGTTCGACGGGCACCAAGCTCAGGTGATGCTCACTCTCTGCCTGGATATCTTGCATTTGTGCCACCAGATTTTCGATCATTACCTTTGTAACGACACCCAGCTCCTTCGTGTATTCGACGGGTTCGTAGAGTTTAGCAGTGGGCACGTGGATATGCATGCGGTAAAGACCTTCGCCTTCTCCGACCTGGATCGATGTTCCCATCTGTTCTAGATCTGAATAAAATTTTGCCAGGTCTATAGAGCCGTGCGGGCGAAAATCGACCACGACCTCGAAATCCTGTCCTGGCTCGATCATATCCGGGGAATTATCAATCCTCATCGCTGATATCGGCTGGATAGCCACGATAGGGGTATCCAGGGGTAACCCGTTGATGTAACGCACCATTCCTTCCAGAATGAAGTATAAGCCTTTACCGCCAGAGTCAACTACCCCCGCGTCTCGAAGCACGGACAATAATTCCGGTGTACGTTGGACAGATTGCTCGGCTGCCGGGAGGATTCTTTCCAGGATCTCATACACATCCTTTGTTTCAGCCAGGGCTTCTTCAGCCGCCGCCGCCGTATCTTTGGCGACGGTCAGGATGGTGCCCTCTACCGGGCGGACAACCCCTTTATACGCGGTATTGCGCCCTTGGTGAAACGCATTGATCAGCGTCTGTGCATCTAGCGTCTCTAGACTGTCCAATGCACGCGCAAAACCGCGCCATAACTGAGATAGGATTACGCCTGAGTTGCCGCGCGCCCCCATCAAGGCGCCATGTGCCACGGCATGAGCAAGTTTACCAACATTGTGCTCGGCAGAATTGGCAATTTCATCATATGCTGCCTGCATTGTCAGCACCATGTTCGTACCGGTATCTCCATCTGGGACTGGGAAGACATTCAGGGCATTCACTGTTTGCTGGTTGGTTCGTAGCCATGTCAAGCTGGCCTCGATCATTGGTTTAAATACCTGCCCATCGATGGGATACTTACGCAGGACCTGGAGCGGTCTGGTGGGGATATCTTTGCTCATGAATATGGCTCCTATTTCACTTTACTCATAACTAACAATAATTAGTCGGCGTCGCTTACACGTAATCCTTGCACATGAACGTGGATTTGCCCGACAGGTAGACCCAAAGCTTTTTCCACATGATACTTAACGGTATTTCGAACACTAGAGGCGACGGCTTTGATCCTTGTGCCATATTCGATGACAACGTAGATATCAATATTAATATCGTGACCGTCGTAAGTAACTTCGACACCATGGGTCGGGTCTTTTACCAATACTTGCGCTAGCCCGTTGACCAGGTTTTTTGAAGTCAAACCTACGACGCCATACGATTCGAGTGTGGCATGATATGTGATGGTAGCAATCGCGCGAGGTGAAATCTTGATGCTACCAAATTGAGTTGTCTCATCGGTCATTGTTAACCTCTACTTGTGATCCTTGTGTTGCAGTTTGATGGCCAATGTAGTATAGATTTGTGTTTTTGCTCGACAATGCTTAACAATATTGCTTGTAATCAGTTACGATTTGTGGTAAGATTGCCAGGCTTAATTCAAGCAATGTAACCATTTCGAGCGAATAGTAATTATAGCCGGAATTGCTCTAATTTTGGTTGCTGATTTTTAAACTGGCGATGAGCTCCAGTACGGTATCGGGGTGCTGGGAAAGGAAGTAGAAAATGGCAAAGTGTGCAAATTGTGGAAAAGCAACGACGTTTGGCCGCAATCGTCCTTGGTCGAACAAAGCCACAAGGCGGACTTATCGCCCGAATTTGCAGACGGTAAGCGTCTACGAAAATGGGAAAAAAGTCCGTAAAGTCTTGTGTGCAAAGTGCCTCCGCACGATGGTAAAAACCTCCTAAGTATAGCATTTCCACCCGTTGAGATCGAAAGTCACGGTGCATGCCGTGATTTTTCGTTTTAATCTGGAAAATTTTCTCTCAGAGAGCGTATCCCTGCCGCAATGCCTGCTGGATAATGGAAAACAGCGGTTGCGACGACAAACACCTGAGCACCTGCATTGATTGCCAATGGCAAAGTCTCCGTGTTGATACCACCGTCGATTTCTAACAAGGCTTTTGGGTTGATCCGGTCGAGTATCTGCCGTACTTGCGCCACCTTGGGCAAGACTTCTGGCAAGAACACTTGCCCGGAATAGCCGGGATTGACACTCATGACCAGTGCCAGGTCAACCAGATGAGCGATCGGTTCAATCAAGCTGGCTGGTGTACCCGGGTTGATCACCACGCCGGGATGGCAGCCAAGCTCGCGAATGGATTGCAGTGTACGATGGATGTGGGGGCAAGTTTCCACATGCACGGTCAGGTTGGTGGTTCCGGCTTTTGCAAACGATTCGAGCAACCTTTCTGGCTCATTGACCATTAGATGTACGTCGATCGGTAGTTTCGTTACCGAGCGGCAGGCTGCAACAATGAACGGTCCCATGGTGAGGTTGGGCACATAGTGACCATCCATGACATCCACGTGGATCCAATCGGCGCCAGCATTTTCGGCTTCTTGGATCTGGGAGCCCAGCTTGGTGAAATCTGCGGATAGGATGGAGGGGGCGATCAAATAAGGTTTTGGCATTTAAGCTCCATTCTTCAAGGCGACTTCGGAAAATACAACAAGTAAACCCACAGCCAAAGGGGGATTAATCCACCCACGGCGACCAACGCGCCAATGACCAAAGCCCAGGTGATCCAATCGATGTCAAGCGATGAAGGGCGTGTCCCGTTTGTTGTAGGGGCAGCAGCCTCGGGTGCATGGCTCGGGGTCGCATTAGCTGGTTTCGTAAGCATCACAGCCGGCTGCGGTTGACTCGGGCGCTGTACAGGAGTGTGAGCGCTTGTAGGCAATTGGGACGATTGTTGGGCCACCATTAATACGCGCCCAAATTGGTCGCCATTTCGGTAGCGCGTAGAAGGCTCTTTTGAAAGCACCTTAAAGATGATAGCTTCAATCGCAGGTGAAATTTGAGCATTCCAACGGCGTGGGGATGGTGGTGTGGCGGTCCTGTGTAATAGTGAAAGCTCGGAGGCGGTCGAAGCCTCAAATGGCAGGTGACCAGTCAGCATTTCATACATGACCACGCCGAGAGAGTAAATATCAGATGCTGGTGTAAGCACCTGACCGGCAGCCTGTTCAGGAGAAAAGTATTGCGGCGACCCCCAAACCACATTTGGCTGGTAATTGGTTTGTACAGTTGAGAGAGCGCGCGCGATGCCAAAATCTGCAATCTTCAGTTGTGCGTCAGGGGTGACGATCATGTTGTGCGGCTTGACGTCACAATGGATCAGCCCGGCACGATGAGCATAGCCTAGCCCGGCACAAGCCTGGATGAGCAAAGGCAGCGCCTCCTCAAGTGTGAAAGGGCCGTGTTTCTCTAAAACTGCCTTCAGATCGGTGCCTGGCACATATTCCATGACCAGGAATAGCTTATCATGATCAAAGCCAAAGTCGTGGATGGTGATAATGCTCGGGTGGGATAATTTGGCGACTGATTTTGCTTCTTGGTGGAAGCGTTCCCGGAAAGCAGAGCTGCTGGAGAGATCTTCTCGCAGGATTTTAATTGCTACTGTCCGTTCCAGCATCAAGTCCCGGGCGCGATAGACCTCCGCCATCCCGCCGCTGCCAATACGGTCTTCGATCTGGTATCTTGAGTTAAGCAGTGATTGACCTTCCATGATTGAAATCAATTCTAGCACGTTATTCTGCTGTTGGGATGGATTTACTACGATAGCTCCCAGAGTTCGAGAGTTTCGGGTAAAATGAGCGAATGCCTAAGGCAATGATGGTTTACAATCCTTATGCCGGTCGATATCCATCCTGGCTCTTGAGTGAACGTGCTGCAGTCGTCTTACGCAAGGCAGGCTGGCAAGTTGAAATGAGGCAAAGCCATACTGCCACTGAGATCACGCAATATGCTCGAGAGGCTGCCGAGGTAGGACTGGATGCATACTTCATCGTCGGCGGGGATGGAACGATTAACCTGGCAGTACGCGGATTGGTGGGCAGCAGCACTGCACTGGGTGTGTTGCCGGGTGGAACAGCAAATGTGTTTGCGCAAGAGTTAGGGCTGCCAGGTTTGTCCTGGACGCGCATCATGGCTTTAGAAGAGAGCGCCCGGTTGCTGGCTGAGGCAGAGGCACATTGGGTTGACTTGGGATGGTGTGATACGAAACCCTTCCTGCTTTGGGCAGGGATAGGTCTGGATGCCTTTATCATCCATCACATCGAGCCTCGTCCGCGTTGGGAAAAACACTTCGCCGCCGTGGGTTATGCCGCAACGGCTGTTTGGCATGCTACCGATTGGCATGGCATTAATATGCGTATGATAGCTGATGGCAAGCAAATCGATGGTCACTTTTTAATGAGTCTGGCCAGTAATATTCACTTGTATGCCGGAGGTATCGCTCAACTCTCCCCTCGAGCAAGATTGGATGACGGCATTCTCGATTTGTGGCTATTCGAGGGAGATACACTGGGTGATGCTGTGCAGTGCGCATGGGATATATTCGCAGGCAGGCATGAAAATACCGGAAGAGTCAGGCAGGTCAGCTTTAATTCTTTAGTGATCGAGACCGAATCTGAGATGTATTTGCAATTAGATGGCGAACCTATAAATTATAAAGGGCAATGTGTGGAGCTACGTGTACAGGAAAAGGCTCTACGCGTATTAGTGCCATCTAACACGCCCTGGCGATTATTTTAGTTAGGAGTTTATTATGACCAAAATCAAACACTATCTGAAAGAAAACCCGATCCAGGGATTACTCCTGTTCGTGCCGGTTGTGATCATTGCAGAACTGCTCCACTGGCCTCCCCTGGTGATTTTTGCATTGTCCTCACTGGCAATTGTCCCGTTGGCAGGCTTGATCGGTGAGTCGACGGAATCTTTGGCGCATTACACCGGCCCTAAATTGGGTGGATTGTTGAACGCAACCTTGGGGAATGCTGCAGAATTGATCATCACCATCGTTGCCATCCGTGAGGGGTTGTTGGACCTGGTTAAAGCCTCCATTACCGGCTCGATCATCGGTAATCTGTTATTGGTGATGGGTATGGCGATGCTGCTAGGAGGCTTGAAGCATGGCACACAGAAGTTCGATCGCCGGCAGGCAGGCAATAATTCGATCCTATTGGTGTTAACCGTTTTGATTTTGACGATCCCTTCGCTACTGAGTCACTATGTAGGTCATGTAGAGCCACCCGACCGACGCGTGGAAGCGCTCAGCCTGGGAGTTGCCGCGGTGATGATTGTTCTGTATGCTCTAGGACTTCTTTACAGCTTTAAAGCGGATGGCGGCCCATTGACACCTGAACAGCCTGCTGAACCGGTTGTGCATAAAGCCTGGCCATTGCGTACTGCATTGGCGCTACTCGCCGTGGCGACCGTGGGGGTAGCAACACTTTCAGAAATCCTGGTGGGCACTATTGAGCCGGTGGTCGAAGCGCTCGGGGTTTCGGAGTTTTTCATCGGTGTGATTTTTATACCAATTATTGGCAATGTTGCTGAACATCTCGTAGCGGTTCAAGTAGCCTTGAAAAATAAAATGACCCTCAGTGTGGAAATCGCGGTTGCTTCAAGCTTGCAAATAGCCTTATTTGTTGCCCCGGTGTTGGTATTCATCAGCCTGTTATTTGGACATCCCTTGACGCTGGCGTTTGATTCGATCGAGTTGATCGTTCTGATCGCGGGAGTGATGATTGCTGCGCTAGTATCTGAGGATGGCGAGTCCAATTGGCTGGAAGGGGCGGAACTTTTAGCTGTTTATATCGTCATTGGATTGGCATTCTTCTTATTGCCAAGATAAACTATGCTGGATGTGATTCGCAAGTATTTTACTCTCAAGATCATTATCAGCGCAGTGCTGCTGGCACTCGTATTGTTTGGTGTAACTGCCGCACTGGTGTTGGGCTCAAAACCGAAAAAATCTATAACGGGTAATGCCACCGCAATTGTGAATTTCGTTCCTGCTGCTACCTGGACACCGGTCATCGAGCAGCCTACCCAGTCGCCTACGCCTAGCAGTATGCCAGGTAGCTCGATACCGTTAGGCGACATTTCTGTAGACGCTTACGTTCAAGTGTCCGGGACTGGCGGGAGCGGTTTGCGTCTCAGAATGGAACCCAGTCTGGAGGCGGAAGTACGTTTATTGGGGGGCGAAGATGAGGTCTTCCAAGTGAAAGATGGCCCGCAGGAATCAGGAGGCTATGTCTGGTGGTATTTGGTAGGCCCATACGATGAATCTCGGCGTGGTTGGGCAGTAGAGGATTTCCTGATCGTAACCCAGAATCCGTAATTACAAGTCAACCTCCCATCGTTTGCAAATTTGCCCCTTTGGGTATATAGTAATAAAGAATTTTTTACCAGAGGTATGTATGAGACCTGTTGGAGTTACTGCGGACCGTTCTTCAAGAAAATTGACCGTGCAATGGGATGACCAGCATGTCAGTGTTTACCCATTTTCATTGTTGCGCCATGCTTGTCCGTGTGCGGAATGTCGAGGTGGACACGATAAGATGGGTGCAAAACCTGATCCAGATGTTTTTTACTTAGCTGAAGAAGATGCTGCCACCACACGAATGGTGACAATCAGCGGCGTCGGGGCCTATGCGCTAACCATTCAATGGGAAGATGGTCATTCCGCTGGCATTTATAATTGGGGCTACTTGCGTGCTTTGTGCCCCTGCGCCGAATGCCGGATAGGGTATTGATATGGCGGATGATCCGATCGAAGATGTTTATTCGTATGTAGAAAGAGCCTATATTCGCATGCAAGCGGGGGATATATTAATTCGCTGTTTAGAAGATGGTTCGATGCTCCCGATCCAGCAGATGGTCGAAAGTCTAATCGTTGCGGGTCCCCAGAGCCTGGACGACCTCCAACAGGTGCTAATCGAAACTTCAACGCGCAAATCACAGGTAGAAGATGACTTGCAGCAAGTTTTTTCTGAAATGAGACGAGTTTTGAAAGAATTGGGGGTGGACTTCGCACCAGGCGGCGAGTATCGCGCAGCTTTGATGTTCAGCCCTTTAGAAATGATCGTCTTGATGCGCTCCCAAGGCGTGGAAGATCATGATACACAATCTGCCTGTCAACGGGTATTTCAAGAAACCCACACATTGCTCAAGACCCTAAACAACAATCTCCACCTGTTGGCGGAGATTGGGAAATATCTGCAAGATTGGATTTGGGGGCTGACCTATCAAAAAGCCCGGCAACAAGCAAATTCTACAGCCGTCGAATTATAGATAGTCTTTGAGATTGTGTTCGACGGCATAAGCGGCTGCTTCGGCGCGGTTGCTAACGCCCAGTTTTGAAAGAATGCTGCTGACATAATTGCGCACGGTGCCTTCGCCCAGGAAGAGCGCTTTTGCAATTTCACGGTTGGTTTTTCCCTCGGAGACCAGCAGTAACACGTGCCGTTCTTGTTGGGTAAGGGCTGAAAAAGCAGATGCTTCTTCTTCACGGGCTGCCTTGCGTACTTCCTGGAAAATTCTCTGGGTCACTGCGGGGTCAAGGAGCGCTTCGCCACGCCCGACCGTTTCAATGGCGTGCACCAGGTCCTCGCCGCCGATTTGTTTGAGTACATACCCGGCTGCGCCTGCCCGGATGGCAGAGAAGAGCATCTCATCCTCAGCATAAGAGGTAAGCATGATGACTTTCGTATCCGGGTATTTGTCGGCAATTTCCTGGCAGGCTTCGATACCTGATCCACCTGGCAGGCGAATATCCATGACTACGACATCCGGTGTGAAGGCAATCACACGTTCTATCGCTTCTCGTGCTGTGCTGGCCTCAGCCACAACTTCAAAGTTCGGGTGGCGTTCAAGCAATGCTTTCAAACCCAGGCGAACAACTTCATGGTCATCTACGAGTAAAATGCGCTGTTTGTTGGTCATTAACAGATCCTCGCTGCACAGTATAGCCGATTGGAAGTTGGGTGGCAAGGTTAAGCCACGGGAGGCTTTGACTCCTGAGATCGCTCGCGATGAAAATCGACAAATCGATAACCGATACCACGTTCTGTCATTATATATTTGGGATCAGCAGGGTCCTTTTCGAGTTTTTGGCGCAAATAGTTAATATACAGGCGCACATAATGGGGTTGGTCTTGGTACTCATAACCCCAAACATTGGTCAAGATCTGGTCATGACTGACTACCCAACCAGCATTTTGAACAAGGTAATACAACAGACGATACTCAGTAGGGCGCAGGCTAACCAATTCGCCGTCTAACCATACCTCGTGCCGGTCGAAGTCTAGCTTGAGACGGTCATCGACTTCGATAATGCCATGCGTGCTCTCGCTGGTCATCTCGGTACGGCGCAAGACTGCACGAACCCGGCTGACCAGTTCGCGTGGGCTGAAAGGCTTGGTAACATAATCGTCAGCACCCAGCTCCAACCCATGGATACGCTCCTCTTCTTCACCTTTTGCAGTGACCATGATGACAGGCACAGTGCTAATGCTGCGGATCGTCTTGAGAACTTCGAAGCCGTCGAAATCTGGCAGCATCACGTCCAATAAAACCAGATCTGGCATAGACAGTCGCAATTTCTCAAGCGCCTGTGTGCCGTCGTAGGCTTCCGTGACGCGAAAGCCATCATGTTCGAGGTTGAGCCTGATGAAACGCGCCATGCGCTGCTCATCATCGACAACCAGAATCCGATAATTATGAAAACGACTGTCGGGCATCATGGCACCTTACTCACGCACAAAGCCTATAATGTCTTCCTCATCTTTGGTTGGAATGACCTCGATGAAATTTAATCGGGATATAGGCCAGATTACTGTAATCACATTTTCAGCTAAATAATGCAAATCCTTACCATCGATGCGACGCGGGTTGGTTACCGTGACCAGGACATCGTCCGGATTGGGCAACTTTTCGATCTCGCCAAAGATGGGCTCTTCTCCTTGAACGTGAAGAATGACAGAATATGGCATGGATACCTCGTTAAATCATCCCTATTTTCGAATGAGTAATTGGATTCTTAGCTTCCCCAGGGTGACGATGTCGCCATGTTTGGCAGGGAAAGGCCGGTGGGGAGGAAGTTTTTGGCCGTTCAGTCGCGTGCCGTTCGCAGAACCCAGATCGGTGATCAGCGCTTCTTGTTTGCCTAGAGTAATGGATGCATGGATGCGTGAGACGCCGTGCTCGTAGGCCTGGAAGGGAGCCAAGTCGATATCCGGTAAGATAGGCTGCCCCTCGGCGGAACGCCCCAAGGTAAATTCTGTGCGCCCCGCCATCGGTAGGACTGTGCCACTCTCCAAAAGGAACAGGGAGATGGCAACGTCACTGGGTGCAGGGGGGATAACATTCTGATCGTGACCAGCCATATATTCTGCTAGCTTGTCGGTGGGGCGATCGTCAATCGTTTGCGTGCCGATTGGCTTTACGCCAGTTAGTTGCGCTCCGCACTCGCTACAAAATAAGGCGCCAGTCATCTCTTGGTGCTTACAACTCGGACATTCGATCATCGTTTTTCCTCACTTCCAGCAGGTAGAAGTAGAGCACGCGTACCATATTTTATCCTTTTTTCTCCCTCTTCACTAAATACATGGGTCTGTTGTATGTGAACAACTTCGCTTAAAACGGAGCGTGCCAATTCATTATTGCCATGAGCGAGTAAATGAGTGGCTAAGTTTTGCAATCGTTGAGTAGCCTCATTCACCCTACCTTGTTGTAGATCATTTCTTGCTCGTTCCTGCATGCGATAGAGTGAGATGCGTGCCAAGGCTTGAATTATGGAGGATGGTGGGTGGGTATTATCGAATTCTTTGCTAACTGGTCGCCAGAGTTCTATACGTTCAGAAAAATTTTGTCGTTCTAACTGACCAGGGATTTCATATGAGAAGAAACCTTTGGCAAGTGTTACGTGAGTCGCACTGGCAGGGATAGAAGATAACTGAAATTCAAGCAACAATGTTTGGGTTGAGTCTCTGGGGATGGATCCTAAAATTAATGGAGAAGTAGTTGTCAATGGCGAGGCTTCAGGATTTATCCTGAAAGCAAAGTTTAGGCTGATTCCCTCGGGAATTTGAAAATTAATAGTAGCTTGCTCAGCGAAGCTCCGGTTTAACCCGGCAATTTTGTTGAGCAGGAAACGGCTTAAGTCGTCTGTATGGGATACAAATTTACAACTTCCCCCTGTGCGAGAAGTGATTAGATCTAAAAACGCATCATTCCATTGACCGCCAATGCCTAATGCGCTGATCCCGATGCCTTGCAGGGTAGCTTGATCTACCAGATTCAAGCAATCTTCTTCATCTCCATAGGTCCGCCCATCGGTGATCAAAATGATGTGGTTGACATGTCTCCGGGTGCGGTATTGCAGGACCTGATCATAACCTGCTTCCAGTCCCTTGAAAATCTCGGTGCCTCCCCCGGCGTGTAATAGCTGGATACGGGTCTCGATCTCTGCCTGGTTGGAGTGGCTACCAGCGGGAACGATTACCTCCGCTTTATCGCTGAATGTAACAACTGATACGATATCATCAAAGTGAAGCTGGCGTATCAGCTCGATGGCGGTCTGCTTTACCGTATCCAGGCGTAAGCCCTGCATGGAAGTCGAGCAATCCAGGACCAGGCAGATATTTAGCTGAGGAGTTGGTAAAACTCCTTCGATATTCCGAGCTGTAAAGTTGATCAGGGCGTATACTAGCTGCGGTTCTGGGAGTTTGACCAGAGAATTACAGCTGTAAAGGATATTTTTTTCTATCGGCGCTCGTATTTGTGGTTCAGCAGGTAGCTTGCGATCATAGTCACTCTTTTTGTTTGCATCAGCTAAAATATCATAGGCTTCCTGGACGCCGATAAATAGTTCTGTTTCTCCCGGTTTTACGTTCTTGTCCGGATGCAGGCGGCGAGCCATTTCGCGGTATGCATGCCGAACTTCCTCTATCGTGGCATCGCGAGGCAAACCTAGCCGATCATAGAACGTTTCGCTGTTCATGCAAGCAAGTCTAGTCTGGCATATGAACGACAATGACAGAAATATTGTCCGAGCCACCAGCATTGTTCGCCGCTTCGATAAGCAATTGGCAGGCTTGCTGGGGATCAGTAGAAGTAGCGATGATATTGAAAATTTCTGTCTCGGGTACTAAACCCCACAAGCCGTCCGAGCAGATCAGTAGATACCCTGCTTTGGGTATCGGGATCGTAGTGATATCCGGCTCGACCGGCTCTCCTTGACCTAAGGCGCGATAGAGCACATTTCGTTGGGGATGCGTAGCAGCTTCCTCAGCAGTGATGTGGCCCAATTCTTCCAATCGCTTGACCAGCGAATGGTCATGCGTTATTACCTGCATCTTGCCGTCCGCATGGATCAAGTAAGCACGGCTATCGCCCACGTGTGTGATGGTCATCTGGTTGCCTAAGAGCAGGGCTGCGGTCATGGTCGTGCCGCCTCCCTGCGCATCCTTCAGAATGCTGCGGTGAGCCTCTAAAGCGCCGGACTTCATGATTTCTTGGAGAGATTCATCGGCAGGGTCGCTTGAAAGTCCAAACAAGTGCATGTAGAGTTTACGAACGATGTAATTTGCCATCGCACGCACTGACACACCGCTGGCAACCTCCCCATGCTGGTGACCGCCCATTCCATCCGCAATAATGTATAGACCAAATGTGAGCTGTGTGGTATCGCTGACCAGATTGGTAGTCAAGGTAAACATAGCATCCTCGTTCTGATCGCGCAATTTCCCAACGGAATGCCCGCAACCCACGACGAATTGAGGTAGTTCGATTTTCACCTGGCTGGGTCGAACCACTGGCACTATGCGACTTCCGGACAATTGCAGTAGATCCTTATCGAGTGCTTCCTGGCTCAACGGGGCGGTCTTGCTTGTTTCTATCGAAGGCACAGGGGTTTCTTCTTTTTTTGTCTTGAACAACTTCTCTAAAAAACTGGTCACATCATTCCTCCAGGAGGAGTAAACATCTATATGCTGACTGCATACAAGTGATGGTCGGTTGAGCCGGTGTATAGAATATCATTGCTTGCAATTGGCGTGCCAGTGATTGCGCCTTGGGTTGTAAATTTCCAGCGTAGACGACCGCTGCGATATTCCAAGCAATAGATAGAACCATCGATTGAACCGCATATAACGGCATCTTTGTATATGATGGGTGATCCGTTTACTTGATTCTCTGTCGCGTAATGCCATACTTCCTTGGCTGAATGGACATCGACACAGTAGATGTTGGCGTCCACTGAGCCAATAAAGATAAGATTATCCACCAGGCATGGCGTGGAAATCGTGGCGCGTCCCATGCGGAAGCGCCATAAGACATACCCAGACCTGGCATCCAGGGCGTATAAAGTGGAATCAACGGATCCAGCGAAGATCACACCTTCTGAATAGATGGGAGAAGAGGTAATACCGCGTTTCGCCTTGAAACGCCATCTGATTGTACCCCCCAAATCGACGCAATAAAGGTCGCCACTCTCGGTGCCGAAGTAAACATATTCACCAACGACTAACGGGGTAGAACGCACGGGAGCGCCAGCGTCGATGTTCCAGGCTTTTCGTCCCGACATGGCATTTACCGCGTGTAGATAAGCATCATCTGACCCGATGAACACATGCCCTTCGGCAATGAATGGGGAGGAGCGAATTGGTCCCTGGGTATAGTAACTCCACACGATTTTACCCGAACGAGCTGATATGACATGCAGTCGCTTATCTTCAGAGCCGACATAGATATTCCCCTCGTAGACGACAGGCTTGCTCACCACGCCTCCATCGGTGGCATATTTCCAGATGAACTCACCGGACAAGGCTTGCAGCGCATACAGGTTGTTGTCATAGGCTCCGACGTAAATGATACCCTCATGGAGTGTCGGTGAGCCGCGGATCTCATCTTCACACTCGAATTTCCACAGCGCTTTGGTGCTACCGGCTTTCGGTGCAGCTACAGCAGCCTGGGAGCCTGACTCGGGAGGAAGGATACCTGTCTTGCGCGCCGCAGCGATCAGCGCCTCTTTCATCGCCTGGGTGCTCTGGAAACGATCCGTGGGGTTATATTGCAGTGCGGTGTAGATGACTGCTTCGAGATCTGCTGAAATTGCTGGATTGATGGGTTGGATCCTGCGCTCCGAAAATGAGAAGGGGGGCTCCAGGCGCGGGTCGCGGCGGGTTAGTAGATGATGCAACGTTGCGCCCAAGGCATAGATATCAGCAAATGGTGTGGCATCTCCCTTGTATTGCTCGGGTGGAGAATATCCCTCCGTGCCGATCATGGTTCCTTTTTGCCCGGTTTGGAAGGTCTTGGCAATGCCGAAGTCCACCAATATGATGTTCCCGTGTGTGCTGAGCATCACATTGGAGGGTTTCATGTCCCGGAAGATCACGGGCTCTGGTTTGTAATTGTGCAGATAGGTCAGCACATCACACAACTGGATCGCCCAATCCACCACCTGCGTTTCTGGTAAAAATCCCTGGGTTTCGTTCAGGATTGCCTCGAGGTCCTTTCCATCAATGAATTCTAGAATCAGGTAAGAACGCTCCCGATGAGTGAAATAGTCATAGATACGTGGGATCGAGGGATGATTTAAGGTCGCCAGGATATTGGCTTCGCGCTCGAAGTTGCGTACGATGGTCTCGTGCAGGCTGGGATCGCGCGCCATGTTGACCATTTCTTTAACCGCCACCCGTTTGACCACGTTTGGGAAATGTAAGTCGCGCGCACTATACACCGCGCCCATGCCGCCAACGCCCACAATGCCCTGGATCAAATAACGATTGACCAGGGTCGTGCCGGGTTGTAAGTGCTCCGATGAACTCGATTCTAGATTGTCGTCCAGGTTTTGCGTAATGCGATGAGTCTCCAGGGTCGATCCTCCAATCATCCCCTTATCGTGCGAGATGGCTTTATTATAGTCAGCATTGCCAAAAAATCAAATATTGATTTACCGCCAATCGGACTCTTCCGACGGCTTGTTGTCTAACACTGCCTCGATGCGTTCCACAATCTCGGGCGTGATCTTCTCGACAAAGTCCAGTGCTTTCATGTTCTCGACAACTTGTTGAGGTCTGGATGCGCCGGTGATCACCGTGCTGACATTGGGATTCTTCAAACACCAGGCCAATGCCATCTGTGCCATACTGCACCCCAGCTCATCGGCAATTGGCACAAGGTGCTTGACCTTTTCGATATTCTGGCGGGCGGTCTCGTTGGTAAGTTGCTCACGCAACCAGGCATAAGCGGGTAACGAGATACGAGTATCATCGGGGATGCCTTCGTTATACTTCCCCGTCAGCAGACCGCTTGCCAATGGACTCCAGATGGTTGTGCCCAATCCAATCGAGCGATAAAGCGGAGTATATTCTTGCTCGACGCGTTCACGGTGAAACATGTTGTACTCGGGTTGTTCCATCAATGGCGGGATCAGGTGGTTTTGGTGCGCAATGGCAACTGCTTCCATAATCTGCGCCGCGCTCCATTCGCTGGTACCCCAATAGAAGGCCAATCCCTGGTCGATGAGGAAGTTCATGGCGCGCACGGTTTCTTCGATGGGTGTGTGGAGATCAGGGCGGTGGCAAAAGATCAAGTCCACGTAGTCCATTTGCAGGCGTGCCAGGGCAGCTTTTGCGCCCTCAATGATGTGTTTGCGGGACAAGCCGCGCGAGTTGACATTCCGCCCGCCCCAAAAGATTTTCGTGGAGACGACCAGCTCAGAGCGCTTCCAACCTGCCTTCTTGATCACATTGCCCATGACCACTTCTGCATTACCTCTGCCGTACGCTTCCGCATTGTCGAAGAAGTTCACACCGGCCTCGTAGGCAGCCGACATACATTCGTAGGCTACATTTTCTCCTACCTGTTCCCCAAAGGTAACCCACGCGCCCAAAGAAAGCGCTGAAACTTGTAATCCTGAATGTCCCAAATAACGATATTCCATACTCTTATCTCCTTAAGTAGATTCGATATTATGTCTTTAGCTTAGCACGAATTTGTTCACGGCTGATCGCAAGCAAGTCGGGTGAAGCGGCTGCCAGTGTAGGAAAGCTGATATTCACATAATCACACCCGGCAACAACCGGAAATGGCGAAGAATCATCCAGTGAAGCAAAAGAGCCTCCTGCTTCTTTCACCAGTAGCCATGCCGCCGCCAGGTCCCAAACCTTAGGAGTCGCTTCGAAGGCGACACCAGCTACGCCGCGCGCCAGCAGGCAAAAGCTATACGCCGCTGAGCCATAAACACGTGCCTTATATGGGATAGTGACTTCATAGCGTTGAAAGGTGCGCGAACAGCAGGCCAAAAATGGCCGGGGACGCTGCGGGTCGGGGATGCGTGTATGCAGGCGCATGTCATTGCAATATGCCCCAAGTCCTTTTTCTGCTACGAACAATTCACCAGTCAGAGGGAAGTATAGCACACCTAATACTGGCTCGCCTGCTTCCAAACGTGCAATCGAAACGCCCCAGATATGTAGCCCTAAGCTGAAATTGGTTGTCCCATCCAATGGGTCGACAATCCAAACTGCCGGTTCCAACGTGTGGAGGCTGGTCGCCATTTCTTCACTGAGCAGGATTTCCTTCGGTGCGTACTCGTAAATGGCCTTGGTAATCAAGCGGTCAGCGGCCTTGTCAGCCTCGGTGACGAAAGTATGATCGGACTTCATCGTGGCTGGAGTTCCGCCAGGTTTGAAGCGCCGTTTTAGCAGGCTACCGGCTCGTTTGGCAAGATGAATGGCAAAGTCGCGATAAGAAATCATGACAATCCCAGAGAATCCTTTTGGCTCTGCTTGGGCAGCAAAATTACACCTAATACTGCAAAGAGACTGAACAAAGCCATCCAAAAGAAAGTTGAGCGTAATCCGATCTGGTCTCCCAACAAGCCGGTGAGAAAAGAGGCGCTGGATTGCGTGATGAACGTCCATGCCATATATACACCATTTGCGGCCGAGCGATATTGCGGCAGGTGATCCTGGACAAGTGCCAGCAGCACAGGTTGTGAGGCCAGGGAAATAAATCCCAAAACGATCAGTATTGGGATCATCCATCCGCTCGGTAAGGCAAGAAAGGCGAAGACAAGTAATGGTGGGACGAGTGAGGTGGTGAACAAGATTGGTTTGCGCCCGATACGGTCGCTGAAGGTTCCGCCAGCCAGGGCACCAGCTACCCCAGCAAGCTGGTAGATAGCCAGAGCGCCGCTGGCAGCCATCAGGCTAGCCCCTTCGCTTTTGAGCAAGGTCGGCAAGAAGTAGCCCAAACAAGAGATGAGCAAACTACGCGCTGCGACGAGGATGCCAATAGGCAGGAATAAACCGCGAGCAGCGAGGATCAGACCATTGACTTTCGATTGGCGAGCTACATGTGTAGTGAGGCCACGCACGCGTAGAAAAATGATCAGTGAGGTCAGCCAGCCTATAGCAGCCAGCCGGTAGACACCTTCCAAGGTGAAGGTGGATACCGCCCAGGCTGCGATGAGCGGGCCGATGGTACGCCCGAGCTCGCCACCAGCCATGAAAAAGCTCATCCCTTTACCGACCTTATTCCCTGAGGCGCGCGCCACCATTGCCGGCGCAGTCGCATGAAATGCTGCCACACTTAACCCCGCGACCGCCATTAAGATTGCCAGCGTATAGAAATTAGGAGCCAGCCCCATGGCGCTGAACAGCGTAGCAGTCACGGCTGGGGCAAGGATCACCGCCCAACGCAAGCTGATCTTGTCGTCCAAGTAGCCGATGAAAGGGTTTAGGATAGAAGGCAGTTGCACCAGAGCAGTGACCGTGCCAGCTTGAGTCAGGCTCATGCTCAGCTTGTCGATCAACTCCGGCATCAGTGGTGATAAAAACGCCGAGAATGTGTCGTGAAGGAAATGCCCACCGCTGACGGTGATGACGTTGCTGGTTTGGAATGTCTGCTCCTGGGGGTGCACTCCTGGTTGGGAAAGTTCTCTTGTTTGTATAGTCATAATTTGCTACCAGTAAATTTAGAAATTCGAAGCAAGCTCGATATAGTCCTGGCTGACACTTTCTTGTGTAGAGGCGGTCAAAAATTGTAGCAGGTCTTGTGCGATGGTTGCCTTGTGTTCGGCATCCCGTCGCGACCAGGTGCGGCTTTTCACTTCCAGGAAATATCCCAAAGAAGGCTTGGTGACATGGTCCAGATTTACATAAAACTCTGTGCCTCTGAACAAGATTCGCCAGCGCAAGCGGTCTTTCTCGATGATCGTCTCGTGGGTAGGTTTGAAATATTCACGGTAAAAGCGCAGACTATGTGTAGCTGCCGCCAGGAAGCGGCTGCGCGAGAGCAGCACGTCGCTGGGGAATCTGCGTTCGCGCGCCTGACCCAGAAGGGTGAGGCGATAACGGATGTTACTCACCTGATCGTGCTTGTCAATGTATTCATCTTCCCGGTAGCGAAGATATCCCTGCTCGGGATCGGCGAACGAAAAATAGGTGTCGTACTCGTGATAGTGCCGGTGATGTAATATCTCAATGCCGGGCTGTTGGAGTGCCTGCGTGACAGGCGTCGGGTCGCTCAGGCGGATTTTGGCTTGAACTTCGAAGCTCTCTTCTTC
>ERZ1649853.156-NODE-156-length-28750-cov-6.889284_pt1 | contig 28750 bp, 30 predicted proteins | sample MGYA00575353_ERZ1649853 | MGnify/ENA primary metagenome ERZ1649853 (study PRJEB40853, sample SAMN11349654) | freshwater sediment metagenome | isolation source: river sediment | host: Sediment | place: India: Okhla Barrage, New Delhi | collected 2017-02-21 ...
CAGGGCGTCACGCCTTGACCTCGGGCGGCTTGGACTCCGCGGCCGCGGCCGCGGACGGCTTATCGGTGGCCTTGGCCCGGGCGGCCGCGGCCTCCGGCTCTGCCGTCTTCTCGGCCGGCTTGTCTCCATCTCCCTTGCTGCTGCTACAGGCGCTTCTGCCGTCGGACGCATGGTCAGTGACGTAGAACCCGGGGCCCTTGAAGACGATGGGCACCGGGGAGAAGATGCGCTGTGCCGGGCACTGACACCGAGGGCAGCTGGCCCCGGTGCTCTCGCTGAATCCCCTCTTGACCTCGAACCTGATATCGCAAGAGGGGCACTTGTACTCGTAGATCGGCATGTCAAGTCCTCCTGTCACTAACCAATGAGTCGACGAACAGACGGAAATCCCGCATCTTCTCGTCCGGACCCGCCGGCTGCCCCAGGGAGTCAACCGTCAGGCCCCAGCGCCTGGCCAGACCGGCCCGGCACTCCTGCCTGTGGCCGCCGGCCGTCCACTCCCGGCAGCTCGAAGGCTTGAAGTCGTGGATGGCGCAGAGATCATCTCCGCTCCCAGCCGGACGCTCCAGGAACGGACAGCCGCCGTTCTCGTGGCGAAGCAGCATGCTGGACTCGCCGGGCCAGCGCCGGTCCCCGTACCTCTCCCGGAACTCAATCCCGGTCAACCCCAGCCTGCCGGCTATGCCCTCGGCTTCGGCCGGCTCCAGCCGGACCTGGTATCGCCGGCAGCACTCACCGCACCGCAGACAAGGCCAGCCCGGCAATCTCAACAGCACTCTCGGCCTCCACCTTCCAGATCGGCTTCCGCTTCAGGACCTCGGCCGCGCTTTACTCCGTGAGGGGGCGGCCCTGTGTACAGGGCCGCCCCCCGGGTCAGCGTTGAGCGTTCGGTAACCTAGTACTCAGGCGGCATGGCGGGCGCTGCCGGAGTCTTGTCCTTCTCCGGGATGTCGGTGACCAGCGCCTCGGTGGTCAGGATCATCACGGCTACGCTGGACGCGTTCTCCAGGGCCGTTCTGACGACCTTCAGAGGGTCAATGATGCCCTTCTTGACCATGTCCCCGTACTCGTTCTTGGAGGCGTCGTAGCCGACGCCCGGCTTGCTCTTCTTCACGTTGTCCACCACCACCGAGCCCTCTACCCCGGCGTTGAAGGCGATGGTCTTGATCGGCTCCTCGATGGCCTCTTTCAGGACCTTGATGCCGGTGGCCTCGTCGCCGCCTTCCTTGATGTACTGGTCCAGAAGGGCGGATGCATTCAACAGCGCCACCCCACCACCGGCCAGAATGCCTTCCTCAACAGCGGCCCTGGTGGCCGACAGGGCGTCCTCCACCCGGTGCTTCTTCTCCTTGAGCTCGGTCTCGGTGGCCGCCCCGACCTTGATCACAGCCACTCCGCCGGCCAGCTTGGCCAGGCGCTCCTGCAGCTTCTCGCGGTCGAAGTCGGACGTGGTCTCGTCGATCTGGGCCTTGATCTGCTTCATGCGGGCCTTGATGGCCTCCTCAGAGCCTTTGCCCTCCACGACGGTGCAGTTGTCCTTGTCCGCCACCACCTTGCGGCAGCGGCCGAGATCCGCGGCGGTCACGGAATCCAGCTTGCGGCCGACCTCCTCGGAGATGACCTTGCCGCCGGTGAGGATGGCCATATCCTCGAGCATGGCCTTGCGGCGGTCGCCGAAGCCGGGCGCCTTCACCGCCAGGCAGTTGATGGTGCCTCTGAGCTTGTTCACCACCAGGGTGGCCAGCGCCTCGCCTTCGATGTCCTCGGCGATAATGACCAGGTTCTTGCTCACCTGGAGGATCTTCTCCAGGGCCGGCAGGATGTCGGCCACCGCGGAGATCTTCTTGTCGGTGATCAGAATGTACGGGTCATCGATGACGGTCTCCATGCGGTCGGGGTTGGTGATGAAGTAGGGGCTGATGTACCCGCGGTCAAACTTCATGCCTTCCACGAACTCGGTCTCGAACTGGAGGCCCTTGGACTCCTCGACGGTGATGACCCCGTCCTTGCCCACCTTCTCCATGACGTCGGCAATCAGGCTGCCGATCTGGGCGTCCACGGCCGAGATGGTGGCCACCTGGGCGATCTGCTCCTTGCCGGAGATGGTGATGGCCTTCTTCTTCAGCTCATCGACCAGGATGCCCACGCCCCTCTCGATGCCCCGCTTGATGGCCATGGCATCGGCCCCGGCGGTGATGTTCTTGAAGCCGCCCGCCACCATGGCCTGGGCCAGCAGGGTGGAAGTGGTGGTGCCGTCGCCGCACTTGTCGTTGGTCTTCGCTGAGGCCTGCTTCAGCAGCTGGGCCCCCATGTTCTCGTACGGATCGGGGAGCTCGATCTCCTTGGCAATGCTGACGCCGTCGTTAATGACGGTGGGGGGTCCCCACTTCTTGTCGATAGCCACCGGCCGGCCCTTCGGGCCCAGCGTCGGTCTGACGGAATCGGCCAGGGTGTCCACGCCCTTCTTGAGGGCCCTGCGGGCTTCCTGACCGAAGATGATCTGCTTTCCAGCCATTAGTTGCTTCTCCTTCCCTAGTTCTTCTTCGCCAGAATGTCGCTCTCTCGAACGACGATGAGCTCTTCGTCGTCAATCCTGAGCTCGGTGCCGGCATACTTCGCGTAGATAACGATATCGCCTACCTTGACGTCCATCGCCATCCGCTGGCCCTCGTCATTCATCCGTCCCGGGCCGACCGCCACAACCTCGCCCTCCTGGGGCTTCTCCTTGGCCGTGTCCGGCAGGACTATCCCCCCCTTGGACACTTCCTCCCGCTTGGACGGTTTGATCACCACCCGGTCCCCAAGCGGATCCAGCTTGCCAGTCTTTCCCTTGGTTGCCATGAACTCCTCCTTCCTCTGTCGTAGACACTTCTAGATACAATGATGGCCGTCAGTGGGTCTATGGGTATTCGGTTTGCGGTGCGGGGCGCCTTCAGAGAGACCCTGCATTTAAGATTGTAGGCGGCGCTGTGTTAGAATAACGCTGGAACAGTATTAGAATTCCGTTAGAACTCCGACGATGTTCGGAGGCCCGTTTACATCATGGCCCACCTGATGGACAGTTCGGATGCCTTGCCGCAGGAGGCGGACCTCCGGGCGAGCTTGAGGATGATCCTCAAGAACGCCATAGAGGCCCTCGGCGGCAGCGCGGGCGTGGTGGCCACCTGGGACCAGGAGGAGCGCTGCTTCACGCCCACCTACTCCTTCGGGCTGGACGAGAGGGCCCTGGAGCAACTGCTCCCCCTGCTGGAAGAGGCCGTGCCCGACCTGGCCGTCAGCTCCCAGAGCTTCAACGCCCTGTCCCGCATCCTGGGGCCGCCCCTCCCCAAGTCGGACCAGGGGCTGATCCTGGACCCCATCGTCGCCCTGCCGCTTCGCGTCGGCCGGCGCTCCCTGGGCTTCATCTACGTCCTGCGCCCGCGCAGCTGCATGGCCTTCTCGGCCGTGGACCAGTCCACGCTGAACGCCTTCGCCCGGCAGGCCGCCATCGCGGTGGACAACGCCCACCTGGTGCACAATCTCATCGAGGAGAAGTCCAGGGTGGAATCCATGCTGGAGGGCAGCGCCGAAGGCATGATGAGCCTGGACGGCCGGCGGCGCCTCCTCGGATTCAATGCCGCCATGGAGAGGATGTCCGGGCACCCCCGGCGCCAGGTGCTGTCCCTGCCCTGCTACCACGTGCTCAACTTCCGCGATTTTGAAGGCCGTTCCATCTGCAACAGCGACCGCTGCCCCATGGTGACCCGCCCGGACGGCGGCCCCTCCACCTGCGAGCTGCAGGGCAAGATCCAGTCCGCCGACGGGCAGGACATAGAGGTGGCCATGGTCTACTCCGTGAACCGCTCCCGGGCCACCGGGCGGGCGCACAGCGCTGTCATCAACGTCCGGGACATAAAGCGCCTGCGCGAGACCGAGAACCTCCGGTCCGCCTTCCTGTCCATGCTGGGGCATGAGCTGCAGACGCCGCTCTCCATCATCAAGGGCTACACCAGCACGCTCGCCCGGAGCGACGCCAGGTGGAACAGGAAGACATTGCGCGAGGGGCTGCAGGTGATCGAGGAAGAGTGCGACCGCCTGAGCAAGCTGGTGAACCGGCTGCTCCTGGCCTCCCGCATCGAGAGCCGCACCGTGACCCTCAAGAAGGAGCCCGTCCAGCTGTCGGTCATGGCCACCAAGGTCGTCAGGAGGCTGGAGCCGGTGACCGCCAACCACCGGTTCGAGGTCGATTTCGGTCCCGATTTCCCCGAGGTGTACGCCGACCCGGAGCGCATGGAGGAGGTCCTGACCAACCTGGTGGACAATGCCATAAAGTACTCGCCGAAAGGCGGCCGCATCACCGTGACCGGCCGGGCGGATGCGGGGCGCGTCCGGGTGACGGTCGCCGACGAAGGCATCGGCATTCCGCGCCGGGAGCTGGGCCGGGTCTTCGAGCGGTTCCGCCGCGGAGAGAACGGCCAGGTGCAGAAGGTCCGGGGCATGGGTCTGGGGCTCTACATCTGCAGGTCGATAGTCGAGGCCCACGGGGGCCAGATAGAGGTCGCCAGCGAGGCCGGCAAAGGCTCGCAGTTCACCTTCACTCTGCCCGTGGGCGGAGGTGAATGAAGACATGGTTTCGAGCATCTCCGGCAAGACCGTGCTCGTGGTGGACGATGAATCCCGCATGGTGGAGTTCATCGCCATGAACCTCGAGCTGGAGGGGTTCCGGGTAGTCAGGGCAGCCAACGGGTCGGAGGCCCTGGAGAAGGCCTCGCGGGAACACCCCGACCTGGTGGTCCTGGACATAATGATGCCGGAGATGGACGGGTTCGAGACGCTGGCCGGGCTGCGGGAGACCTCGTCCGTGCCCGTCATCTTTCTGACCGCCAAGAGCGAAGAGGCAGACCGCATCAGGGGACTCGACCTGGGCGCCGACGACTACATAACCAAGCCCTTCAGCCCCCGGGAGCTGGTCTCCCGCATCCGGGCCGTACTGAGGAGGACGGAGCCGGCGGCCCTGGCCAGCTCTGAAATCGTGGTTGACGATGAGCTCCGGATCAACTTCGACCAGCGCAAAGTGATCGTCCGCGGGCGCGAGGTCCGCCTGAGGCCGACCGAGTACCGGCTGCTGTACCAGCTGGTGACCAATGCCGGGAAGCTGCTGACGCACGAGGTGCTTCTCTCCAGAGTGTGGGGCGCGGAGTACCGCGACGAGGACCAGTACGTCAGGCTCTACATCACCTATCTGCGGCAGAAGATAGAGAAGGACCCGCGCAATCCCAGGTACATCCTCAGCGAACGCGGCCTGGGCTACCGCTTCAGGGACATCGCCCGTCCGTGACGACATCGCCTGTCCGCGACGGGTTCGCCCGTCCGTGACGACATCGCCTGTCCGCGACGGGTTCGCCCGTCCGTGACGACATCGCCTGTCCGCGGTACCGCCGGGATGCCTTTGTGACATCCCGGTGATGCCCGGGCCGGCCATTGAGATACGGCCGAGAGGCCGGGCTGCTACACTCTTTCCTGACGATCCCATCGTCACACCCCCCAGGGGAGGGATGGGGAGGAGGATCTCAATATTGCTCGGGCTGAGCCATTCCGAAGCGCGAAAGTGACCCTGACCAAGTCACTGCGGACCTCCTTCCCCATCTCTCGCTATTCCAGCCGGCACTGACCACTCCACCATCGCGGCGTCCTGTTGCCCTGCGCCATTCCGGGCATTCGCGCCGGCCGGCCGCATCATCGCGGACAATCCCGGGAGACGACACAGGGCGATACCGGAGCGGGGTCCTGGCCGAAGGCACAGGCGCGGCGGGGTGGCAGTGCTGCAGGGGATCAGCCGGGGGCGCTGGGGATGTTGCGGAAGTGGAATCCTCCCTGGTTGAAGACCCGGAGACACGCATCGACTACCTGGGGATCGTAGAGCCTCCCCCTGCCCGCCACTATGGCCTCCAGCCCTCGGTCCGTTCCCAGCGCCGCCCGGTAGGGGCGGTGGGACGACATGGCTTCGACCACGTCGGAGACCCCCAGTATCCTGGCTTCCGGATGTATCTGGTCCCCGCGCAGGCCGGACGGGTACCCCGACCCGTCCAGGCGCTCGTGGTGCTGCAGCACAATGTCGGCGATGGGCCAGGGGAACTCGATCTTCTCCAGGACTTCGTAGGCCGCCCTGGGATGCTGCTTCACGATCTCAAACTCGATGGGCGACAGGGGAGCGGGCTTGTTCAGGATCTCGATGGGCACGCAGACCTTGCCCACATCGTGGATGAGGCCGGCGATGCGGATCACGCCGAAACGGGACTCCGCCACGCCCATCTGCTGGGCGATCTCACAGGCCAGATCGGCCACGCGCACCTGGTGGCCGGCGGTGTAGCGGTCCCGGGCCTCCACCATCGTGGCCAGGGCCTGGATAGTGCCCTCCACTGTCCGTCCCAGCCTGTCCAGGCTGCCCCGCAGCTCGGCGGTCTGGTCCCGGACCCGTTCTTCCAGGGTGTCAAAGGCGGTCTTGACGGCCGCCTCCGCCCGCTTGCGCTCGGTGATGTCGCGGAACACCATGACCGCCCCGGTGAGGCGTCCAACATCGTCTATCATGGGCGCGGCGCTGTCTTCGACGGGAATCCTCTCGCCGTTCTTCCGGATCAGAAGGACCGGCCCGATCATGTTCAGGGCCACTCTCTTCTCCAGGACCTCGGCCACCGGGGTCTCGAAAGGCTTCCCGGTCCTCTCGTCCACGATCTTCAGCACCGCGTCCAGCTTCAGGCCCAGCGCCTCCTCCTCCCGCCAGCCGGTAACGCTCTGGGCGGAGGGGTTCATCAGGGTGATCCTCATTTCGGTATCGGTGACGATGACGCAGTCGGCAATGCACCTGACCGTGGTGGCAAACTGCCGCTGGCTCTCCCTCAGCTTCTCCTCCATGGTGTGCTTGTAGAGGGCCATCTCGATGGCGGCGTAGAGCTCCTTCTCGGAGAACGGCTTGATGAGATAGCCGTAGGGCTCCGTCTCCCTCGCCCTCTGCACGGTGCGATCGTCAGCGAAAGCGGTGAGGTAGATGACGGGGACCTCGATCCGGCTGCGGATCCTCTGGGCCGTCTCCACACCGTCGATATCCCCCCTGAGCTGAACATCCATCAGGATGAGATCGGGGTGGTTGGCGGTGGCCACGGAAACCGCCTCATCCCCGCTGGCGGCCGTGCCGCAGACCGAGTGACCCATCCTGGCCAGCCTGTCCTGGATCTCCATGGAGATCACGGCTTCATCTTCGACGACCATGATTCTGGCCTTGTCCACCATCTCTCTATCCTCCTCCGGTCCGGGTCCCCACAGCCTCCTTCGGCGGCGGAGTGCCCGACGGTGAGTCGTCCTTTCTCCTGAAGTCAGTGAACTTGAACTTGAACTCCGTGCCCCTGCTCCGGTTCACCTGCACCTCGGCGCCCAGCTGCTGGCCCAGCATCTTCACCAGGCGCAGGCCCAGGGACGTGGACTTTTCCAGGTCCGTCTCGGGCGGCAGGCCGACGCCGTTGTCACCGATGATCATGGTGGTCCGGCCGTCAGCGTCCCCGAAGATGGTGATGTGGATCTCGCCCGCCCGGCCATCGGGGAAGGCGTACTTCAACGAGTTCGATATAAGCTCGTTGACGATGAGGCCGCACGGGACGGCGGAATCCAGGCTGAGGTAGACGTTGCTGGCGTCAAGGACCAGATGGATCGACCTCCGGTCCACCCCGTAAGAAGCAAACAGGGCATTGGTGAGATCGCGCACGTACTCGCCGAAGTCCACCTCTCCCCGGCTGTTGTGGGGCTGCAGCCGCTCCTTGTAGAGCTTCTCATGAATGAGCGATATGGACTTGACCCTGTTGGAGCTCTCCTCGAACATGTGAACTATCTTGGGATCGGAGAGCCGCGTGGACTGCAGGTAGAGCAGGCTGGCGATGACCTGCAGGTTGTTCTTCACCCGGTGGTGGATCTCCTTGATGAGGGTCTCCTTCTTCTCCGCCTCAGCGTGGCGCTGGGTGACATCGAAGACCACGCACAGCAGCTCGCCTTCCTTCTCGCTGGCCATCATCCGGACCTCGTAGAAGTAGTCGCGGCCGTCCACCGCCAGCTGGAACTCGAATATCTGGGCCTCCCCTGTCTTCAGGGCCACGTCCATGTGGTCCAGGCCACGCTGGATCACTTCGCGGGTCAGGTCGCTGTACTGCCGGGTCGGGTGGTACAGGGTCTTCCCCTGTATCTGGCGGTAGGGCTCCAGGATGTTCCCTCCCCTGGCCGACCGCCCCTCCAGCAGAGTGCCGTCCATGCCTATGCGGTACATCAGATCCGGGATGCCCTTGACCAGGGCCTTGTTCTGCGCCTCGCTCTCGCGCAGCTCCTTCTGCGATTTCTCCAGGGAGGCCAGCATGGAGTTGATGGACATCTCCAGGGTGGTCATTTCGTCGTTCCCGGTGACGTCGACACGCTGCGCCAGGTCTCCGGTGGTGCGCACGCGGACCACGCCGCTGCTCAGGCGCAGCAGCCGCGTCAGGAAGGCCCGCTGCACGAGGTAGCCGCCCGCCAGCCCCATCACCACGGCGACCGCCACGATGGCGCAGACCAGGTACAGCAGGGCGACCTGGCCCTGGTGATGGATGTCGCGGGGCAGGTCCACCTGGAGGACAGCCGCCGGCTGGCCGTAGATATCATCGAGCACGCCATACCCGGAGATGCTGTTCTGGCCCAGGACCCGGATGTATACGGGGGCGGCCTCGCCGGCGCCCATCTGGCTCTGGAGGACCCCGTCCGGCATCTCGGGATCGCTGAGCTCGCGAAGGGTCACCGCCAGGCCGGTAACCTCCGACAACCGGGCCATCTCGTCCTCGTCGAGGTACCGCGCCAGGACCATCATGCCGTCCATAAGCGCCCCTCCGACCGAGACCCGGGCCGGGTATGAGGTCACCAGGAGCGGCCCCCACGTCTCCATCACAATGCCGGTCACGCCGGAGTCACCGTCCGGGGGCTGCATCAGGAGGCTGCCCGGCTCCATCTGCGCCACCAGGTCCGCGGGCAACGGCAGGCTCCCCCGCCCGTCGTCCCATCCGTACCCGTACAGCAGCCGGCCGGGCGCCGCGAAAACCACGAAGTTGAGGCCGAGGGCGGCCATCGTCTCGTTGTCCAGGCTCAGTCCGACGGACGCGTCGCCGTCACCGAGGGCGATCGAGCCCGTGGTCAGCTCACCGTCAGAAGCCATGTTGACCGCGGAGAACTCGCTGTAGAGGGTGGTCACGGCACGCGAGACGCTCTGCCGGGTCTCCCGCTCCTCCAAACGATCGAAGCGTCTCATCAGGACAATCTGAGAGACAATAAGGGAGATGACTATGGCCGCAACGATGGCCACAATGGTGATGACTAGCGCTCGTCTGCGAAGCGACATCCTCTCCGCTCTCTCCCGGGAGTGTCCGGGGATAGCAGCTAGTGTGCCGCAAGGACTTCACATCCGTGTCTCAACCCGGCAGTCCGGCCTCTCACGATCCTCACCGCTGTGCCTCGCATGCGGGCGACGGCCGGCTTGGACGAACGCCGGCCGGTTCACTATCATAAGAGTCAGGGGCTGACCATGACGTCTATTGTGCTGGCCGGCGGTGAGGGAAAGCGCCTCGGGAAGAACAAGCTGTTTGAGGTCGTCGGAGGCCGGCCGCTGGTTCAGCGGGTCATCGACCGCCTGGACCCGATCAGCGACCGCATCCTGGTGGTGACCGGGGAGGGGCAGCCGCAGCCCGCCATCGAGGCCAGGCACGCCCGGCTCTCCTTCGCCTCCGACATCTACCCCAGGAAGGGCGTACTGGGAGGCATCTTCACCGGCCTGTCCCTGACAGAGGCCGGCCACAGCCTGGTGGTGGCGGCCGACATGCCCTTCCTCAACCCGGGGCTGCTGCGATGGCTGATGGACGCCGCAGCCGGCTGTGACGTGGTCATGCCGCGCCTCCAGGGCCTGATTCATCCGCTTCATGCCGTGTACTCCAGGTCCTGCCTGCCCGCCTTCCGCCGGGAGCTGGAAGAGGGCCGCCTCCAGATCCGGGCCATCCTGCCCTCGGTTAGAGTGAAGTACGTAGACGAGGCCCAGATAGACAGGCTCGACCCGGACCATCTGAGTTTCCGCAACATCAACACTCTGGCCGATCTGGAAGAGGCCCGGAGGATCGCCGGCACGCTTGTTGACAGCGAATGACCGGCGGGTTAGACTACGCCGTGTAGTCGATTGCGGCGCCGGCGGCCCAACGGAGGCGCCGCTCTGCCGGCAATCCCCCATCAGGAAGCAGCGATTGTCGGTGCATTGTCCCGGTAGCGGATTGAGAGAGAGACACGCGGCCTAGGCCATGACCATGCTGTCCGAGAACGACGGGCTGCGCCCCGTGGTGGCCTACTTCTGTATGGAGGTGGGCCTTGATCCGGCCTTGCCGACCTATGCCGGGGGCCTGGGCATGCTCGCCGGGGACACCCTCTCCTCCGCCGCCGATCTCGGCATACCCATGGTAGGCGTCACCCTCCTCCATCGCAAGGGCTATTTCCGCCAGCACCTGGACGAGAAGGGGGCCCAGGCCGAGACGGCCGCCACCTGGACGCCTGAAACCCTCCTGGAGGCCGTCCCCGAGCACGTATCGGTGACCATCGAAGGGCGACCGGTGCGCATCAGGGCCTGGCTCTACGGCCTGACGGGGATCTCGGGCCACACGGTGCCCGTCTACTTCCTGGACACGGCGCTCCCGGAGAACACGGCCTGGGACCGGACCCTGACCGATCACCTCTATGGCGGCGATTCCCACTACCGGCTTTGCCAGGAGGTCATCCTGGGGCTCGGGGGCGCGGCCATGCTGGCCGCCATCGGCTACCGGAACGTCCAGGTCTATCACATGAACGAAGGCCACTCGGCGCTGCTGACCTTGGCCGTGGCCATGGAGCTCTCGGAGGGCTCCAGCATAGGCGAGCTGTCCCAGGTGACGATGAACGCCGTCAGGCGGCGCTGCGTCTTCACCACTCACACCCCTGTCCCTGCCGGTCATGACCGCTTCCCCGCATCGCTGGTCTCGCAGGTCCTGGGTGAGGAGCTCACCTCCGCGCTGCAATCAGGGAGGTGCTTCCTGGATGGCATCCTGAACATGACCTACCTGGCCTTCTCCTTCTCGCACTACGTCAACGGTGTTTCCATGCACCACGAGGAGATCGCCCACAGCATGTTCCCCAACTACCCCATCAACTCGATCACCAACGGGGTGCATGCCGTCAACTGGACGTCTCCCTCCTTCAAGGAGGTCTTCGACCGGCACATTCCGGAGTGGCGCTGGGACAACCTCTACCTGCGCTACGCCGTCAGCATCGACCTGGGAGACATCAGGGAGGCGCACGCTCACGCCAAGCAGGCGCTCATGAATGAGGTGAGGGAACGCACGGGGGAGGTCCTGGACCCGGAGGTGCTGACCATCGGCTTCGCCAGGCGGGCCACGGCCTACAAGAGGGCCGACCTGCTGTTCTCCGATCTCGATCGGCTGACCCGCATCGTCAGCCGCGCCGGCCCGCTCCAGGTGCTCTACGGGGGCAAGGCCCACCCCAACGACGATGGCGGGAAGCGGCTCATACAGAGCATTTTCGCGGCGGCCGCCGCGCTCCGGGACAAGGTGAAGATCGTCTATCTTGAGGAATACGACATGAGCCTGGCCAAGTACGTCTGCTCGGGCGTAGACCTGTGGCTCAACACCCCCCAGAAGCCATTCGAGGCTTCCGGGACCAGCGGCATGAAGGCGGCGCTGAACGGTGTTCCCAGCCTCAGCGTTCTGGACGGCTGGTGGATCGAGGGCAACGTGGAGGGCGTGACCGGCTGGGCCATAGGCGACACCTGGGAGGCCGAGAGCGATCCGGCCAGGGAGACCTCCTCCCTGTACGACAAGCTGGAGCAGGTGATCGTGCCGATGTTCTACCAGAGGCCCGACGAGTACAGCCGCGTCATGCGCTGGGCCATCGCCATCAACGGTTCGTACTACAACGCGCAGCGCATGCTGCTCCAGTATCTCAACAACGCCTACGTGTCAACGAGTGGGGCGCTCTGGTCCCCGAAGTATCCCCACGAATACGACCACGGCTAGCCGCGGGCCGCGCCGGGTCCAGGCGGCAGGCCCGGGGCCCCGGCCCTCATCTCCTCCAGGGCCTGCTTCATGCGCTGCCAGTGGGTGCCCTGCCAGTAGACCCGCCCGCACGACGGGCACTGCACGTACTGGGCCTGAGTCCTGAAGACGTAGGGGGGAACGAGGTCCTTCACCTCCTCCCGGCCCCGCGGCAGCAGCGGCCGGTTGCACTCCAGGCACCGGGTAAACTCCGTCCCCCGCCAGTCCAGGTTGAGCTCCTCCATGACGTGCCGCAGCTGCCTCTTCGGGTCATCGTCCCGGGTGAGGACGACCCGGAGACGGCCGCTCACCGCCACGCGGCGCCTGGCGATCTGGGTATCCCTGGTCACCAGCACGCGGCCCTCCCGAAGGGCCAGCTCCACCAGCTGGCCATCGTCTATGTCCCGGAAGAACAGGGTGTCGTAGCCCATCATCCGGAGCCACCGGGCCAGCTTGCCGGCATTGCAGTCGACAACGAAGCTGATCTCCATCAGCCCCCCCTACACGTTGACCGTCATCCCTTCCCGTCCCAGGGTGATGCTGGCTTCCAGCTCCCGGGCGATGCCGGCCACCTCCGCGGCCACCTCCGCCTCGCGGGCCTGGTCGAGGTGGACCAGCACGACCCGCGGCAGGTACCCCTTCGCCTGGCGGAAGCCAGCCAGCTCCGCCGCCAGCTGAGGCGGAGAGAGGTGCCCCTTCTGCCGGGCCCGGTCCTGCATCTCTCCCACAAAGGTCATCTCGGTGATCAGCAGGTCAGGCGCTACGTGCTCCCAGCAGGGCGACAGCCCCCCCCCGGTGTCACCGGTAAAGAAGAGCCTCCGGCCGCCCGGAGAGGTGACCTGGAACCCCACGGCCGGCACACTGTGCGGCACCGGCACCGCCAGGACGGAGTAACCCGCTGCATCGAAGGGCCGGTACTCCTCGATCCGGTGGGACCTGAGGGAAGGACGTCCCGGGGGCCACTCGAGGAGGTTGGGGTACAGCTGGCCGTCAAGCAGGTGGGTGGAGAGGGTCTCGAAGAGCACGCCGGTGCCGTAGACCTCCAGGCAGCCCCGGTAGGCCAGGTTGAGGCCTATCATCGGCAGGTCCTTCACGTGATCATAGTGATGGTGCGTGACCAGGACCGCCTTGAGCCGGACCTGGTCCGGCAGCTCCAGGCCGGAGCACAGGCTGCCGGCGTCGATGGCCAGCAGGCCGTCGATCAGCAGCGATGTCGGCCTGGCTTCGCCGGTCTCCGTCTGGTGGGCGCCCAGAATGCGGACTTCCATCAACCGTATCCATAGCCAGACGCCCTCCCCGCCGGCCGGGCGTCCCCCTCAAGGGCCCTTATACCACAACCACCGGGGCCGGGCAAACGCCGGGCGATTCCGGCTGGGCTACCTGCGCAGGCTGTGCTAGAATACTTGCCGTGGAGTGGTTTGGCATGGGGCGCGCCCGGTGACCGGCATCAGGCTCAAGAACGAGCTGCTGCTCATCAACCTCTGCTCGGTGATTCTGATCGTGGTGGCCTGGCCGGTGCAGGTCTGGGCCCTCCGGCTGGTCCTGGGACTCCCGTTCCTTCTCTTCTTCCCCGGGTATACGGTCATGGCCACCCTCTTCCCGGGAAAGAGTGACGTAGGGGGGGCACAACGGGTGGCGCTGTCCGTCGCCTTTTCGATCATCATCTCCGCGGCCGTCGGGTTCGCCTTGAACTTCCTCTGGGAGATCGACCTCCATCCGGTCCTGGCCGGCATCGCCGTCTTCACCGCGATCATGTCGGCCCTGGCCTGGATCCGCAGAAGCAGGATCCCGCAAGAGGAGCGCCTGGAGATCGTGTTCAACTCGCCCTTCCGGGCGGGAGGGCGCTTCAGCGCCCTGGACAAGATGGTGTCCATGGTCCTGGTGGTGGCCTTCCTGGCCGCCATCGTCACGCTGGTCGCCGTGGTGGCCAACCCGAAGCAAGGCGAGAAATACAGCGGCCTCTACGTGCGCGGCGCCCAGAGCCGCCCTACCGAGGTGGCGGCCGGCCAGCCGGCCATCGTGACGCTGGGGGTCACCAATCACGAAGGGGAGACCATGACCTACCGTATCGAGGTGAGGGCCGGGAACCAGGTGCTGAAGACCACCGAATCCATCAGGCTCGCCCCGGACGGCGTCTGGGAGAACGAAGTCAGCTTCGTCCCGACGGAGGTGTGCGCCACCACCGCCCTGACCGAGATCGTGAACGAGGCCACGGACAATACTTCCGCGACCGGGACGAGCAGCATCCAGGTGGCGTCGGTGGAGCACCTGGCGCCAGGCGACAGGATATGGGTCGGGCAGGAAGCGGCCGTGGTCAAAGCCGTCGCCGGCAGCAGGGTGAGCCTGGTTGAGCCCCTCATCCAGGGACACGAGGTCGGCACGGACGTCATAGAGGTCCTCCGGATCGAGTTCCGGCTGGTGAAGGTACGGCAGATCGGCGGCCAGGCCGGGACCTCCCTGGCACTCTGGGTAGGCAAGGACCGTCTTCAGGCCGATGTGTCAAACCTGGACCAGAAGGAGGCTGCCTACCAGGTCTCACTCGAGGTCGGCGAGAGCTACCAGGAGGGGACGACCACCATCGCCTCGGCCGTCCAGAAGGTCTCTGCAGGCCAGTCCTGGAGCCAGCAGGTCGACTACGATTTCTCCGAGAAGCACGAGATTCAGTTCTCTCTTTTCCGGGATGGCAAGATCGCCTACCAGAGAATGGAGCTGGGATGCTACCCCAGCCTGTTCCTGTGGGTCCACGTGGCATAGGAAGCGTCCAGGAGGCTCTATGATGGATACGGCCGCCAACGTCATGCTCATCTTCGCCGGGGCGCTGATGATCGCCGAGGGCGTGGTCAAGTTCATCAAGCCGGACCTCAGGGTCCTCCGGATGGGCCTGCCCTGCGGCGGCGGCCTGGCCATCCTCGGTGTCGCACTGGTCCTGAAGGGGGCGGCAGGCTAGGGAATGAGACCGCAGGACCGCAGACAGCGCATCCAGAGAAACCGGGCTATCGCCGTTCAGGTCGCCATGATCCTGGCCGGGCTGGGCATCGGGACCTACTTCCTGGTGAAGGCGGTGAGCGGCGAGGCGGAGGCCAGAGGCTTCAACATCCTGGCCACCTGCGGCTGCTACGGGGTGGCCGCTTTCTACTGCTGGCTCCAGGTGCGCCGCTGGAGGCGGGAGAAGCGGGCCAGGCAGGTCCTGGCGGAGAAGCAGCGGCGAAAGTCGGGCGGCGCAGGGCGGCGATAGCGCCGCCGGGGCAATGTGCGGCCTTTCGGGTTGTGCTACAATAGCACGAAGCTGGTCGGGCGACGCTGCCGCAGCCGGCGGCGATGGAGGCAAGACCATCAAGCTGAAGTACCTTTGCCCGCGCTGCGAGTTCAACTGGAGGAGCTGCCGCCACCCCGGCAGGCCCAACGTCACCCATGACGAAGGGTGCCAGGACTTCTGGCCCAGGGGGAAGGAGAGGCCGCCTGACACCGGCAAGCTCAGTACCGCCTGGATCGAGGGCATCGACCTCTCCGGGCTCAAGAGGGGGAAGCGGCACAGGCACGAGCCGTAGCGGCATGACCAAGAGAGAGCTGCTGAGACGCCGGGCATTGCAGATGATCCTGATTGCGGCCTGGCTGGCCCTGGGCACAATAATGGTCGTGCTTCAGCCCAACTGGTGGGTCTGGTTCGCCGCCGTGAGCTACATCATCGCCCTCGTCTACATCGCAGCCGAGGTGCTCACCTGGAGGCATGCCCTGCGCGCCCGCGGCAGGGCCGCTGAGAAGAAGGACCAGGCGCCGCCGGCCGCCGAGTAGCGAAGGCGCCCGCCGGGAGGGCAGGCATGCCACGGGCCAGGGTAGGCGACATCAATATCTACTACGAGGCCAGCGGCCGCGGTGAGCCGCTGCTGCTGATCATGGGCCTGGGGGGCGGGTCAAGCCTCTGGTGGGCACAGGTCGAGTCCCTCTCGCCGGACTACCGGGTGATAGCCTACGACAGCCGCGGCGTGGGCCGCTCCGACTGCCCCGACGTCCCGTACACCATGGAGATGATGACGGCCGATGCCGCCGGCCTGCTGGAGACGCTGGGGATCGACCGGGCCCACGTCTACGGCGTATCCATGGGCGGCATGATCGCGCAGGAGCTGGCCTTGCGCCATCCGGAGATGGTGAAGAGTCTGGTGCTGGGAGCCACCACCTGCGGCGGGCCGCAGGCCGTGCTGCCGCCCGCGGAGTCCCTGGAGGAGCTGTTCAGCATCATGTCCCTCCCGCCGGCGGAGATCGCCAGGGTGTCAGCCTCGGTGAGCTTCAGCGCCGGCTTTGTCAGCAGCCACCCGGCCAGCGTCAGGCAGTGGCTGAGGAAGGGCGCCGAGAGCCCTCCGTCCGCAGTGGGCTACCGAAGGCAGGCGGAGGCGGTGGCCCGCTTTCAGACCTACGACAGGCTGCCGCAGATCACGGCCCCCACACTGGTCCTGGCCGGGACCGGCGACCAGCTCATCCCGGCGGAGAACTCCCGCATCCTGGCCTCCCGGATACCGGGCGCGGAACTGGTCCTCTTCGAGGGCGCCGGCCACGGCTACCTGTGGGAGGCCGAGGAGGAAGCCAACCTGGCGGTCCGCGGCTTCCTCAGGCGGCACCCGGGGCGGGGCGGCAGGAGCCACGGATGACGTCCTCCGTCTCCCCGAAGGGGGGCAACACCCTGATCCACCAGGATGTTCCGCGCTGGAACGCAGCCAGTGTGCTGGCCCACCTGCCGCCGGCCATCCTGGGCCTGTGGCTCCTGGTGAGAGCAATCCTGTGGCTGGCATCCGGCCACATCGCCACTGGCGTGGTCTACACGGTCCTGGCATCAGCCTGCTGTCTGTCCGTGTACGCCTTCCTGGCGCCACGAAGATACCAGCTGCTCGACGACAGGCTCAGGATCGTGTACCTGCGTCCCTTCGCCATGAACCTGCCCTTCTCCAGGGTCGAAGGGGTCCGCCCTCACACCCTGTGGGGGCTGGAGTATCTGGTCTCATACATGAACTGTACCTCCAGCGAATGCATAGAGCTGCTGGGCCCCGCCAGCAGCACCTTCATCTCCCCTGCGGACCGGGACCTGTTCATGGAGAAGCTGAACGAGGCCCTGGAGAGAAACAGGTCCCGGCGCCATGCCTGATGCGAAACGCTTCGCCACGGACATGGCCACCCTGGAGACAGAGGTGGTCATCGAGCCCTACCGGGCAGCGGGTCCGGGCGGGCAGAGAAAGAACCGGAAAGAGACGGCCGTCCGCCTGACACACCCGCCCTCCGGCATCACGGTGGTGGCCTCCGAGCGCCGCTCGCAGGCGCAGAACCGCCAGATGGCCTTCGAGCGCCTCATCGAGAAGCTCGATCGGCTCAACCGCCCCCGGAAGCGGCGCATCCTCACCAGGCCCTCCGTCTCCTCCATCCGGCGGCAGAAGGAGTCCAAGGAGAAGCTCTCGCAGAAGAAGCGCCTGCGCGGCCGGCCCGAGGCCTCCGACGACGCCTGACGGGGCCCGGTCAGGGTGCCGGCGACGCCGGGTGGTACCGTCGATATCGCTCCACTTCCTCCCGGATGAGCCGGATGCCCTCACCGGGACTCAGGCTGCCGTCGCGCACCGAGTCCGCCACGGGCTGGACATTGGCCGCCAGGATCGGGCACCCGTTCTCCAGGGGAGGCACGCTCATCGACCTGGCGATGGTGCCGCTGGAGATCTGGTCGGCGGTGTAGCAGGCCATGAAGACATCCCGGAGAGCGATCACCAGGGCCTTGTCCACCTGGTCGAAACGATGACAGAAGTGGAACCGGCACAGCAGGGGCCGGTTGTCGTAGATCGGGCACTGCTGGAAGAGCGGAGAGTACACCTCGCAGCCTATCTCGCGGCAGCACTCGCCGCCGCAGGACGCGCACAGCCCGCTCTCCCGGCTGAAGCTGTCAAAGGCGGCCATGGCCGCGACCGTTTCCGGGCCGAAGAGCTCCCCGACCTCCGCGTCGGTGAGAAGCGCCACCTGGGCAAAGCGCCCCACCCTGTCCAGAAAGGTGGCTATCGCCCTGGTCTCATCGAGCTCGATTCCGGCCATTCGCACTCGCCTCTCATATGATACCACTCCGGGATGAAGGCCCGCCTTTGTGGACAAGGGCTTGCCACCGCTGGTATTATGTTATCCGATGCGTCTTACGTTCCCCTGTGTCGCGCAGCGGGCTAGCCCCTCAACGAAGGAGTAGATTGAACATTCTTCTCGCATATCCACGTTACCCCGACACCTTCTGGAGTTTTCGACACGCACTGAAGTTCATCGCCAAGAAGGCGGCCTACCCTCCACTGGGGCTGCTCACCGTCGCCTCCCTCCTGCCCGAAGAGTGGGCCAAGAAGGTCGTCGACCTGAACACGGACGACCTCCACGACAGGGACATCGCCTGGGCGGACTACGTGTTCGTCAGCGCCATGGACGTGCAGCGCCAGTCGGCCCACGATGTGGTCCGGCGGTGCCACCAGATGGGCAAGAAGATCGTGGCCGGCGGCCCCCTCTTCACCACCGTCCACGACGAGTTCCCGGAGGTGGACCACTTCGTGCTCGGGGAGGCCGAATCCCTGATGCCGCGCCTGGTGGCGGACCTGGAGAAGGGGACCGGGGAGCGGTTCTACCAGACGGAGGAGAGGCCGGACATCCGCCAGAGCCCCATCCCGTCCTGGCACCTGATTGACACCAGGAAATACGCCACCCTCAGCATCCAGTACTCGCGGGGCTGTCCCTATGACTGCGAGTTCTGCGACATCGTGCTGCTGAACGGACGCGTCCCGCGGACCAAGGAGGTCACTCAGCTCATCGACGAGCTGGAGGCCATCTACCGCCTGGGCTGCTGCGGCACGGTCTTCATCGTCGATGACAACTTCATCGGCAACAAGAAGAAGCTCAAGGCCGAGGTGCTGCCCGCCGTCATCAGCTGGATGAGGAAGCGGGACTATCCCTTCACCCTCTTTACCCAGGCCTCCATTGGCCTCGCCGACGATGACGGGCTGCTGACCATGATGACCGATGCCGGGTTCGACCGGGTCTTCATCGGCATCGAGACACCCAACGAGGAGAGCCTGGGCGAGTGCGGCAAGCACCAGAACACCAACCGGGACCTGGTGGCCTCCGTCAGGAAGCTGCAGAACCACGGCCTGGAGGTACAGGGGGGGTTCATCGTGGGTTTCGACAGTGACCCCTCCAACATCTTCGACTGCCAGATCAACTTCATCCAGCAGAGCGGCATTGTGACCGCCATGGTCGGCTTGCTCAGCGCCCCGCGGGGCACCAGGCTCTGGATGCGCCTCAAGAAGGAGGACCGCCTTCTTCGTGAGTCGTCGGGGGACAACACCGATTTCTCCATGAACTTCGTCCCCAAGATGAACCGCGAGTCCCTGGTGGGCGGCTACCAGAACGTCCTGGCGTCCATATACTCGCCGCGCAACTATTACGCCCGGATCGGCACCTTCTTCAGAGAGCACCGGCCGGTGGTTCACGGCCACCGCGGCTTGAACAAGCGCCAGTTGAGCGCCCTGCTGAAGTCGATGTGGTACCTGGGGGTCAGGGAGAAGGGCCGTATGTACTACTGGCGTCTGGTGACCTCCACCCTGGTCCAGCGGCCCCGCCAGTTCCCGCTGGCCATCACCCTGGCGGTGTACGGGTACCACTACCGCAAGCTGCTGGACGGCTACCGGCTGGACGGCCGCCAGAGCGCAGCCTAGTCAGGCAGGAATTTCTAGATGAAGTCAGCTGAGGGCCGCCTGGGCCGCGTCTTCGTCATCCGCCTGGAGCACGGGGACCGGCTGCCCGACTGCATTGAGCGCTTCGCCGAACAGGAGGGAATCTCCGTCGGACACGCGATCCTGGTAGGGGGCATCGGAGAGGGGCACGTCGTGGTCGGTCCCCGCCGCACCGATGAGCGCCCCCCGGAACCCATGCTGCTGCCGATCGACGGGGCCCACGAGGTCGCCGGGGTAGGGGTGATCGCACCCGATGAGGAAGGCCGGCCGCGCCTGCACATCCATGCCGCCCTGGGGCGGTCCGGCCAGACCACCACCGGCTGCCTGCGGCCAGGCGTCAGCACCTGGGTGGTGGGCGAGGTCATTGTCTACGAGATCACCGGCGCCAGCGTGTCCCGCGTCCGGGACAGCGAGACCGGATTCAGTCTCCTCGTTCCCCGGACGGGCCCAGGGCCCGAGTGAGGAAGTCAGGCCATGATGTGGGAAGCCCAGAGGTCAGAGGTAGTTGAGACGGCACGTCGCATCCACCACGCCGGCTTCGTAGCGGGCACCGCCGGCAACGTCAGCCAGCGTTTCCGGGAACCGGGGGGCCGGGAGCTGATGGCCATCACCCCCAGCGGACGCTGCTACGACACCATGACGGCTGACGATATCGTGGTGCTGGACATGCAGGGTCAGCGCATAGCCGGGGACCTGGCGCCCTCCATAGAGGCCATGATGCACCTGGCCATCTACCGCGCCAGGAGGAACGTCTGCGCCGTAGTCCACACGCACGCGGTCCACGCCTGCCTGGTGGCGGTAACCGCCCGGGAGATCCCGCCGCTGCTGGACGAACAGGTCACCTTTCTCGGCGGTGAGATTGTGGTGGCGGACTACGCGCTGCCCGGCAGCCCGGAGTTGGCCAGGAATGCCGTGGCCGCCCTCGGCTCGAGGAATGCCGCCCTGCTGGCCAGCCACGGTGCGGTAGCCGCCGGCCGGGATCTGCGAGAGGCCTTCGACAACTGCGCCATACTGGAGAAGACCGCCCACGTGTACGCTCTCGCCAGGATCATGGGAGATGTGAGAGCGCTTCCACCTCATGCGGTAGAAGCAGGAAAGACGGCCTTCGCAGCCAGATCCGGCGATGCTGCCCCCGACGCCTCCTGACTGCGGTCCCCGCTCGCAGCTATCGGCGCTTTCGTCTTCAGGGCATGCAGGCCTGCGGGCCGTCTTCCAGGTTCAGTCTCGAGTTGGTAGATGGTGAGTGAACGTACATGCAGGCTATCAAACGATCCGCCAGGTCCTGGCAGTCATGCTCGTACCGACAGCCGCGGCACTCGTTGTTCGACTCACTGCAGGCTCTAGCCCAACGCTGAATGATCAGGTCGTCGTACCGCTTGGGGTACCACTTAGAGCCCCTTCTCGGTGACCTTTGGTCTTCCTTCGTGGATGGAATAATGGCTGCCCCCCCCAATATCTAGGACAATGGCGCTCTCAGGAGTCGTCAGCATGTCCTGCCACTCCTGCTTGCTGAGCCATTCCTGATAGCTCTCCTTGTCCGGGCCGGCGATGCAATCCGAGAGGTAGTTAGGGAACTGCTTGTGGCATCCGCAAAGCTTGCAGACGCCCTTGCTGACCTGGGCAGTCGCCCGCTCAATCTCCCAGTAATGCCTGCAACCTGACTGCACAGTTTGAGTTGCTGCTGGCCCCTCGACCTTTGCTACTTCGTTCGCGGTCGCCGCTCTGTGACGAAGAGTTGGCGCTTTCATGGCTCTTTCCTCCCCAGTTAATGGTCCACCCTTCGTCTCGAAGAGGTGGCCGAGTGCGCCCTGATTCCGAAGCCGCGATGCATTGCCTGTCCCAAACAGGCCTTTACCTGGTCTGACCGGATCGCATGATGGTGGCCGCCGTGGATGCATATTAACGTGCGCAGCTAGGACCCGTAGCCCAAGCAAGCCGAACCGTCCCCCTCTTTGGAAATGTAACTGCCGTCCTAACCTTTAGCAATACTAATATACTACGTTTTTGCGCAGTGTGAATCAGTAGGTCCACGTAATTCCGGTTGGGAGGGTACGTAGTCCAATGACTGACAAGGAGCGGAAGACGCGAGCCGGCGCTCCCGCGCGCCGGCTACGTTTCCAGCGGCAGAATGCCGCGGCGGATAGCAAAGCGGATGAGGTCGGTCTGGCTGTGGAGGCCCAGCTTGCGCATGAGGTTGGTGCGGTGTGTCTCCGCGGTGCGCGGGCTGATGGACAGCCGCGAGGCGATCTCGGCATTGGTGCACCCTTCAGCGGCCAGCTGCAGCACCTCGCGTTCCCTGGTAGTCAGCGTCTCATAGGGATCCATGGCCGTGCCCTCTGCCTTTCGGGAGTAGGCCTCTATGGCCCGCTCCGACAGGGGGGGACTGAGGTAGCGGCCGCCCGAGGCCGCCTGCCGTATGGCCCGGATGAGCTCGTCGGAGGTGGCCGACTTCAGGACATAGGCCTTGGCCCCGGCCCTCAGGGCCTCCAGGACATAGGCCTCGTTGGTGTACATGGAGAGGATGATGACGTTCGTGCTCGGGGAGCGCTGGCTGGCCTGCCGCGTCACCTCGAGGCCGTTCATCCCGGGCATCATCAGGTCCAGGACCACGACGTCCGGGTGAAGGCGCTCGATCATCTCGGCCGCCTCAATGCCGTCGCTGGCCTCTCCGGCGATGCTGAACTCCGGCTCGGCCTCGAGCAGCACCCGCAGCCCGTGACGGACCACCTGGTGATCGTCGGCCAGCACTATCGTCGTCTTCTTGCTCATACGCCCCTCCCCGATTTCGCCGTATTCCCCACCGGGAACTTCGCCACCAGGAGCGTCCCGGCTCCCGGCGCCGAGATGATCTCGAACTGTCCCCCAAGCAGCGTGGCCCGTTCCTGCATCCCCGTCAGCCCGCTGGACGTTCCCCTGGCAAACGCCGCCTCGACGTCGAACCCGATGCCCTCATCCTCAATATATACGCCCAGCACGCCCTTGTTGAGCACCAGGCGGACCGATGCCTCCACCACACCAGCGTGCCGCGTCACGTTGGTCAGCCCCTCCTGCACTATCCGGTAGACCGCCGTCTCGATCTCGGGGGCGAACCGTCTCTGTATCCCGCGGTGCTTGAACGCCACGCGCACCCCCGTCTGGCTGTTGAACCGCTCGAAGTGCCACAGAAGGGCGGGCACCAGCCCGAGATCATCCAGCATTGCGGGCCGGAACTCGAGCGACAGGTCCTGCACCCGGGTGACCAGCTCGTTTATCGAGGCCAGGGCCTCGGACAACCTGTCCTTCACCAGCGGCGGCGGCAGGCGCGAGACCATCTCCAGGGAGAGCTTGAGACCGGTCAGCTCCTGTCCAATGTGGTCGTGGAGCTCCCGGGCCATGCCCCGCCGCTCCATCTCCTGCACCTCCACCAGCCGGCGCGACAACCGGCGCAGCGCATCCTCCGCCTGCTTGCGCAGGGTGATGTCGCGGGTCACTCCGAGGTAGCCCGTCGGCTTCCCGGACTTGTCGCGCAGGAAGGAGACCCTGTCCTCCGTCCACACGGTAGACCCATCCTTGCGCTTGACCTCGGTCTCGAGTGTCCAGGACCGCCGGGGGTTCCTCCGCCGTTTCTCTGCCGCCAGCTCCCTGGCAAACACCTTGCTGGCCGCCCTGAAAGACGCCGGGGTAATCAGGTCCTTCACGTTCTGGGGGATGTCCTCGGCGGACTTGTATCCCTGGAGGGTCTTGCCCGAGGGACTGACATAGGTGCGGTTCAGGTTCATGTCCGCGACCCAGATGACATCGGTGATGTTCTCCGCCAGCAGGCGATACCTCCGCTCGCTGTCCCGGAGCGACTCCTCCATCTTGCGCCGCTCGGTGACGTCGCGGGTGACCCCCATCAGGCCGGCCGGGTAGCCGTCCGGGCCATAGAGGAGGGTCACCTTGTTCTCGGTCCACACCGTGCCGCCCCCCTTGCGGGTCAATTCCAACCCCACCGTGCCCAGCTTGAATCGCTCCTTGAGGTTCTTCTTGCCGGTCAGCTCCGCCTTCATGAGCTCCAGCGCCTTCCGCAGCGAGTCCGGCGTCAGTATCTGGTCCAGGCGCTGGGACATGACCTCCTCAATGCTGTAGCCCCGGAGGCGTTCCACTGAGGGGCTGAGATAGGTGAGATGGAGATCGGTATCCAGGATCCAGATGACATCCATGATGCTTTCCGCCAGCAGGCTGTAGCGGCGCTCGCTCTCCCGGAGCACCTCCAGCGTCCGCTCGTACTCGTTGACGTTCCGCACCACACAGTGGTACTGTGTTACCTCACCTTCGCCGGTGCGATCGGCCACCATGGTGACCAGGCAGTCTATCACCGTCCCGTCGCGGCTCCACAGCCTGGCCTGCCGGTCCTTGATGTACCCCTTCTGCTGCAGGTCCTTCCACGCCACCTCCAGCTCCGAGGCCTGCACGTACATCTCCTTCAGGTGCATGCGGCCGACCTGGCGGCGGCCGTCCATGAGCAGGTCGGTGGCGGACTTGCTGGCCTCGAGGATCCGGCCGTCGCTGCCCACGATGAACACGGCATCGAGGGACTGCTCAAAGAAGCGGCGGAAGACCCCGGCGTCCGCCCGGGGCGCCGCCTCCTCATCCATGGTCTTCGGTATCGTTTGCCTCTTCATCGGTCTGCATTCCGGCTCGACACGGGGACACGGCAGACGCCAACGGATATGATTTTACACCAACGGGGGCCGCAAAACACAGGCCCTTCGGGGCCGAGGGTCGACGGGCACGGGCCCTTCGGGGCCGAGGGCTGATAGGGGAACGCTGAAGCGCGGCGGGCTCCCGTCCCGCCGTCCGGGAAGGTCCGCTACGTGGACCGTTTCCTGGATTTCGCCTCGGAGTTGGCCGGCTTCCGCATCGGGGCGGAAATGACATCACCGGGAACCGTGCTGATTCCCAGCTGGTCCTTGGTAGCCGCGCCGGCGTCCAGGAGGGCCTGCAGCCCGGCCCTGACCGCCATGATCTGGTCGATGGAGAGCGACCGGAACATTATCTCCGCATGCTCACGGGCCAGCTTCCAGAGACCCACCAGCATCTTCTCGCCCTTCGGCGACAGGCAGCAGAGGACCACTCTCCTGTCCTCCGGGTCCCCCTGACGGACCACGATGCCTCGCTCGACCAGACGGTCAACCACGCCGGTCCCCGTGGCCAGCGAGACCCCCAGGGCCGACGCAATGACGCTCATTCGAGAAGGACCGTGGACCAGCAGCAGCAGGACCACCTTCAGCTGGGGAGTGCTGAGGTCCAGGCTGAGCCACTCCTTCGGCAGTATGGGGAAGAGCTCCCGAAATGCCCTCTCTGACAAGGCCAGCGTGCTGTCTATGAGTTCATCGTCAGAACCGTTGTGACCCAATGGATACCTCCGTGGCCCACTCTAGTACTCGGTGCGAGTGAGCGCCCACATAACTTAGTGTATCGCTAATTGTTTCCAGTTTACCAATAGTGGTGGTAATTGTCAACATCCGACTCTGGCAACTGTTTTTGCAGCACAAGACGCACGAGTCCGCCGCGGGCGGCGCCCGGGCGGCCGTCGCCCCCTCAGCTAGAGCCGCCTCAGCTCGAATACCACCGGGTTATCGGGATCGGGACAGGCCACCGTGGCCCGGTCCCCCACACCCTCCCAGGGGAAGGAGGCGCCCGACTGCAGCACCGTAGCAAAGGGCCACAGAGCGCAGAAGGCCCAGGCGCACATCCCCGCCGGCGTGGTCTGCCCGATCAGGAACTCGTCACCCTTCTTGAGCCCCAGCGCACAGGTGCCCTTCTGGGATACCACCCTGGCCATCACGTCCTTCATCGCTGCCATGACGAAATCTGCCTCCCCTCCGGCCAATTCGATCAGAAATCGATGGCGAAACGGCCGTCCCGGTAGAGCAGCTGGCCGTCGGCCCGGATCTCCCCGCCGCGGCGCAGATCGCTCACCATGTCCCAGTGCACCACCGACTCGTTCCGGCTGCCGGTCTCCGGATACCCGGCCCCCAGAGCCATGTGGAAGCTGCCGTTGATCTTCTCATCGAAGAGGATCTCCCGGGTGGCGCGGTCAATGCCCTCATTGGTGCCGATGGCGAACTCGCCCACAAACCGCGACCCCTGGTCGGTGTCCAGCGTCTGGCGCAGGAAGTCCTCGTTCTTGTCGGCCGTCGCCTTCACCACCCGCCCCTTCTCAAACCACAGCCTGACCCCGGTGACCTCGCGCCCGCCATAGATGGCCGGATACGAGAAGAAGGCATGCCCTTCAACGCTGTCCTCCACCGGGCCGGTGAACACCTCGCCGTCAGGCATGTTGTACTTTCCATCGCAGTTGACGAACGACCGCCCGGATATGCCGACGCGCAGGTCCGTCCCGGGCCCCACCACGTGCAGCCACTCCTTCCCCTTGAGCCACTCGACGACCTTTTGCTGACGCTCCGAGAACCGCCGCCAGTATCCCACCGGATCGTCCAGGTCCGGGAGACAGGCGCGGTAGACAAAGTCCTCATACTCGCCCAGGCTCATCTCCGCATCCTGGGCATAGGCATTGGTGGGGAAGATCACATAGGTCCACCGCAGCTCTCCGGCCGCCGAACGCTTCATGAAGACCTTCATCATCTCGGTCCGCGCCTGCTGATGCAGCACCATCCTGGCCGGATCGACGTTGGTCAGCGCCCGGGTGTTGTCCGCCCCCCCAACGGCAATCCGCACGTCGTAGGTCTGGGTGGTCAGTTTGAGTGGTTCGGGCACGTGCTGCAACTGCTCGTCCGAGGCATGCTTGAAGAACAGGTCCTCCATGCCGGGAAGGGTCACCCGCATCAGCGGATGCCCGCCCGCCTTCAAGGCCTCAACGTAGACTGCCTTGAGCAGCGGCTCCGCCAGGCTGTCACCCTCAATAACCACCTTGTCGCCGGGCCGCACGGCCACGGAGTATCCGACGATCACCTGGGCCAGCTTCTCAACACGCGGGTCGGCCATGGCTCACCCCCTGCAGCTTAGCAATAACATTGATGGCAGCGGGAATCACCTCGCAGGCAGCCGGCAGCGTGCCCACCAGGTCCCCGTCCATCTCCAGCAGCACCCTCTCGTCGCTCTCCACCAGTACCCTCCGTCCACGGCAGTGACTCACCTTGGGATGGTCCAGGTGGGCGCCACGGCGCAGCTTCGGGACGTTCCAGACGGCCTCCAGGGTGCCGAAGTCTCCTATGTTGACGATGTCAAACAGGCCGTCATCCAGGATGGCCTCCGGTGCGGCCAGGAATCCGCGCCCGAAGTAGCGGCCGTTGGCCACGATGGTGTTCCTGATGGCCATCTCCATGGGCTGGCCCCCGTCCACCGCGATCCTGACCTTCCGGGCCCGGTAGAAGAGGGCCGCCGCCATTATGCCCCAGACGTAGTTGGGCCGGCGGCCGAGCACCGCCGGGGCCCGCTCCGCCTTCTCTACCACCAGGCCGCCGGCGCCCACATCCGTCATGTTCATGAACAGACGGGTACGCGGCCGCCCCTCCAGGTCCGTGAAGTCCACCCGGCCCACATCCATCTTCACCAGGCGGTGAGGTGAATGGGGATGGAGCGCCGGAGAGCTGTCGGCCGTAATGCCCAGCGTCCGGGCCAGATCACAGCCGGAGCCCAGGGGCACGATGCCCAGGGCGACGCTTCCGTCAAGTGGTACCCCGTCCTCAAACAGGCCATTCAGCACCTCATTGACCGTGCCGTCCCCCCCTACCGCCACCAGCCGGCGGCATCCCTGGTCAACGGCCTCCCGCGCCAGCCGCGTCGCCTCGCCGTAGCGGGTGGTCATCCGGACGTCGTCCGGACGGTGTCCGGCCCCTGCTATGTGGCCCAGGACCCTCCGCCATCGCCCCCCGTGCCGGTCCGCCGCCACGGAGTTCACTATGAAAGCAGTGGTCACGTCCAGTCCATCTCCTTGTGGTATGGATCCCCGTGCTGGTTGGATGCCCGGCGGGCCGGGATGGGCTTGGCTTGCCGCCGATTCTAGGTGGCGGGCCGGTGGTTGTCAAGGCACTGGCGGGCATGCCGATCCCGGGGCTCGAAGTCCGCGTCTGGCAGGGCTGGAAGGGGAAACGGCGACCAAGTGCTGCGGGGGCAGGGCCTAACACCACTGCATCCGCAGCCTGGTCAACGGTAGAGCTACTCCAATCAGCGCCGGATCAGGATAGACCCCCCGGGGTCATCGCGCCTGGCACAACCACCTGCCTAGCGGCCAACGATGTTGATGCTGACCACGTTCCTGAGGGGGACTCCTCCCAGGTTGTGCGTCAGACCGAACTTGGGGTTCTTGACCTGCCTCGGGCCGGCCTTGCCCTGAAGCTGCTTGTACATCTCGTACATCATCCGCAGCCCGGAGGCACCTATGGGATGGCCAAAGCATTTCAGTCCGCCATCGGTCTGGCACGGGATCTGCCCCGTCAGCTCAAAGAACCCGCCGTCGATGTCCTCCTTGGCCCTGCCCCTCGGCGAAATGCCCAGGTCCTCGTACGTCACCAGCTCCGTGATGGAGAAGCAGTCATGCACTTCCATCATGCTGATCTCTTCCCGCGGGTTCTTTATGCCGGCCTCCTGGTAGGCCCTGGGCGCCGCCCGGCTGGTGGACTCAACATGCAGCATGTCGTACTTGGTATAGGACAGCTCCTCCCCGGAGCTGGCGGCGATCTGCGACGACTTTATGAAGACGGGGTCATCCCGGAACTTCCGGGCCATGTCGGCCCGGCACACGATGGCCGCAGCCGAACCATCGCTGACGCCGCAGCAGTCAAAGAGGCCCAGGGGCCAGGAGATGATGGGCGCCGACGCGGCCTGCTCCACGGTCACCTCTCGCCGCAGGTGCGCCTTCTCGCACATGGCGCCATTGTGGTGGCTCTTCACCGAGATCTTGGCCAGGGTCCTCTTGCCCTCTTCGGGAGT
>ERZ1649853.160-NODE-160-length-28324-cov-19.062153_pt1 | contig 28324 bp, 27 predicted proteins | sample MGYA00575353_ERZ1649853 | MGnify/ENA primary metagenome ERZ1649853 (study PRJEB40853, sample SAMN11349654) | freshwater sediment metagenome | isolation source: river sediment | host: Sediment | place: India: Okhla Barrage, New Delhi | collected 2017-02-21 ...
GCGGCGGACGCGGTCGCGGCGGCGCAGCCGGCGCTGCCGGAGGTTGCCGAGGACGAGCCCGCCCCGCTGCCGTCCGTCGCGACCGCAGCGCCGGAGGTCCATCTCGAGCCTCCCGTCCGCGTCGCCCGGCCCACCGCGACGCCCGTTCCCGCGCCGCCGAGCCGAAGTGGCGCGCTGTGGGTCGCCGCCGTCGCGGCCGTCATCGTGGCGTTCGGCGTGTATTTCCTCGTCTTCAAACCGGCGGCGAGCGAAAAGGCCCTGCCGCCCGTCTCCCAGCTCGAGAGCGCGCCGCAGACGTCTCCCGCGGAAACTGTCGCGACGCCCCCCGCCGAGGCCGCTCCGAAGAAGGGAGCAGCCGCCGGGACGGCCCGGCGCGATCCGGCGAGGCCGACCGGCGCGCCTCGCGAGGCGGTCGCGGAGGACACCGCGCAGGCCCTCCCCGAGCGCTCGGCTCCGGCCGTCACGCGCGTTCCCCCCGCCGAGGAGGCGAAATCCGCCGCCCCGCCCGCCGTCCAGAAGCCGGCACCGGTCCCGGCCGAGGCGGTCGCGCGCCCCGACGGCCAGGGTCGGGCTGTCGATCGGAAGGCTCCGGAGCCCGCAGCCGCGGCTCCCGCGGCGACGGAAACGCCTGTCCCGAAGGGAGCCGAGGCGGCGCCCGCGGCACCCGGAGAAGACGCCGCGAAGCCGGTCGCAGCCGAGATCGTACCGCCCGCCACGTCGGAGCCGGCCGTCGCGGAGGTCGCGCGCCCGTCCACCGCGCGCGGCGCCCTCGTCTCGATCGAGGACGTGGACACGCCTCCGGTCGCCAAGAGCAGGCCCTCCCCGAAGTACACCACGCGGGCGCGCATGCTGCGGCAGCAGGGGGCGGTCCTTCTCAACCTTCTCGTGGACGAGAACGGGAACGTCGCCGAGGTCGAGGTTCTCAAGGAGATCCCCGCCTCCGATCTCAACGACGCCGCGCTCCGGGCCGCCCGCGCCTGGACGTACCATCCGGCGACGAAGGACGGGGTGCCCGTCAAGGTCTGGAAGCAGGAGAAGATCAACTTCACGTTCTAGCGGCTCGTCCCCGATTCTTTACACGATCGCGCCGGATCGCTAGCATCTCCGCGGGCTCGCGGCCGAGTCGGGCCGCGCCCGCGAGGATTCCGGCACGATACCCTCTAGAGTCACGCATCCGGCACCCGCTCGAGCGCCGAAGGTCCGTCTCGCCCTCGTCCTGACCGGGATCCTGGCGATCGCTCCCGGCTGCGCTTGCACGGAGAGGCCCGCGCCGTCCGGCGGCGTCCCCGGGGCGCCGGGGCGAATCGTCTCGATGACGCCGGCGCTGACCGAGATCCTCTTCGCGCTGGGGTTGGGGGACCGTCTCGTCGGCGTGACGACCTACTGCGACTGGCCGCCCGAGGCGCGACGGATCCCGAAGGTCGGCGGCTACGTCAACCCGTCCGTGGAGGGGATCCTCGCCCTTCGCCCGGACCTCGTCCTCGTCACCCCGGCGGCCGGGAACCGGGACGGCGCACTCGCCGTGCGGAGGGCCGGAGTCCGCCTCGAGGTCGTCGAGGCGGATTCCGTCGCCGGCACGTATGCGGCGATCGAGCGCGTCGCCGCCCTCTGCGGAGTCCCCGACCGCGGCCGGGATCTTGCGGCGTCGCTCCGGGCGCGGGTCGAGGCCGCGCTCTCGCGGGTCCGCGGGCTCCCCCGGGTCCGCACCCTGTTCTGCCTGGAGCTCGATCCTCTCGTGGCGGCGGGCCCAGGCACGCTTCCGGCCGAGATCCTGGACCTGGCGGGAGGAGAGAACGTCGCGGTCGAGGGCCGGTATCCGAGGCTCGGCATCGAGACCGTCCTCGCCGCCGCTCCCGAGGTGATCCTGGCCGCGCGCATGGACGCGCAGGCGCCGGCGTCCTCGGAGGCGGCCGCCCGATACTGGAGGCGCTGGCCGTCGATCCCCGCGGTCCGCGACGGGCGCGTGTTCACGATCGACGCCACGGTGGCGCTCAGGCCCGGCCCGCGCGTCGCGGAGGCGGTCGAGCTGGTCGCCGGGATCCTGCACGGGGCTCCCGACGGCGAGGGGGGCCGGCGATGAGCTTTCCCCCCGGCGCCTCGAGCCGGCTCCTTCGCCTCCTCGTTCTCGCCCTTTTGCTCGGGGCCTCCATGTTCCTGGCGCTCGGGCTCGGTCCGAGCAGAGCTTCCTGGGCGAGCCTCGTGGATCTCCTCCTCGGCCGCTCCGACGCAACCACGCGCGCCATCCTCGTGGACGTCCGCCTCTCCCGCATCGTCCTCGCGGCGATCGTCGGGGCGGCGCTCTCCGGCGCGGGCGCCGCGTTCCAGGCGGTCCTGAGGAACCCCCTCGCCGATCCTTACATCCTGGGCGTGTCGGGCGGGGCGGCCCTCGGCGCCACCCTCGTCACGACGACAGCGGGCCTGGCTCCCGGCGACGTTCCGTTCGCGCGGCCGGCAGCCGCGTTCGCTGGAGCCGTCCTGACCCTCGCGGTCCTGTTCCGCCTCGCGCGCCTGCGCGGGCGGACCGGATCGATGGCGCTCCTCCTCGCCGGCGTCGTCCTGAACGCGTTCGACTCCGCCGTGATCCTCTTCCTGATCACGGTCGGGGATCCGGCACGCTTCCAGGGAACGCTCGCCTTCCTGGTCGGCTCGATCGTCCCTCTCCCCTGGGGCGCCATCGCGGTCGTGGCCGCGTTCGTCATGGCCGGCCTCGCCCTTCTCTTCCTCCTGTCGCACCGCCTGAACCTGCTCGCGTTCGGAGAGGAGACCGCGGGCCACCTCGGTCTCGACGTCGAGCGGACGACATGGCAAGTCGTGATCTCGGCGTCGCTCGTCACCGCCGCGGCGGTATCGTTCACGGGGCTCGTCGGCTTCGTGGGGCTGATCGTCCCGCACGCCGCGCGAGCGGCCCTGGGCCCCGATCACCGCGTACTCGTTCCGGCCTCCGCCCTGGGGGGCGCGGCGTTCCTCGTGCTGGCGGACGCGGGGGCGCGCACCGTCGCCGCGCCGGTCGAGCTCCCCGTCGGAGTGATCACGGCCCTCGTCGGCTGCCCTCTCTTCCTGGCGCTCTTCCTGCGCCGGCTGCGCGAGCCGTGAGGGGTCCCGTGGCGAGCGCCCTCCGCTTCGAATCGGTCGCCTTCGCGTACGGCGCGACCGCCGTCTTCACGCGGCTCGATCTCGAGGTGGCCGAGGGGGAGATCGTGGCCGTGCTGGGCCCGAACGGGACGGGCAAGACGACCCTCCTCCGCCTCGCCTCGGGCGCGCTCGCGCCGGACCGGGGGAGGATCGAGATCTTCGGGCGGAGCGCGGGAGCGATCCCGCCTCGCGAGCGTTCCCGGTCGGTGGCCGTGGTGCCCCAGGAGTCGCGCCCCGCCTTCGCCTTCACGGCCCTCGAGGTCGTTCGCATGGGGCGCGCCCCGCACCTGGGGCTCCTCGGGATCGAAACGGCGCGGGACGAGAAGGTCGTGCGCGAGGCGATGGAGCGGACGGCGGTCGCGTCCCTCGCGACGCGGCCGTTCCTCGAGCTGTCGGGCGGCGAGCGGCAGCGCGTCGTCCTCGCGCGAGCCCTGGCGCAGGAGCCCAGGCTCCTGCTGCTCGACGAGCCGACGGCCTTCCTCGACCTCAAGCACCGCCTCGCTGTGTACGACCTCCTCGTGCGCTGGAGCCGCGAATGCGGCATCACGGTCGTTCTCGCGAGCCACGATCTCGATCTCGCGGCGCGCTTCGCCGATCGCGTCGCGCTCGTCCACCGAGGCGCCGTCGCCGCCGACGGTCGCCCGGCGGACGTGCTCACGAAGGAGATGCTGCGGCTCGCGTACGAGGTGGAGGCGGAGATCGGGCAGGATCCGACGACGGGACGGCCGGTCGTGATCCCGATCGCGCCGTCCGCGGCCCCGTGATCCCTCCGCGGCGACCGAGCCCCCCGGATCTCCCTCCGCCTTGACATCGAGAGGACCTGCGCGCTACCGTCCGGGCGTCCGGCGTCAGGGAAGCGGGTGAGATTCCCGCGCGGCCCCCGCCACTGTGACCGGGGACGCCACGGGCACGACGCCACTGGGCGCGTGAGATCGTCGAAGCGACGGTCGCGCGCCTGGGAAGGCGCCCGATGGCGGGCGATCCGGGAGCCAGGAGACCTGCCGGACGGAACGCAGACCCGACGGGGCACGGAAGTCTCCGCTCGATCCCTTCCGTGCGCCGCAGGTGCCGAGCGCCCCGCGGGCCGCTGCGTCGAACGGGAGGTTCGAGATGACGGAATCGCGGTCCCGGAATTCGCTCCCCCTCCTCGTCGCGCTCGTCCTGGTCCTCCTCCCCGAGACCGCGGGGGCGGGCTCCTCCGCGGAGGAGCCCCCGCCCTTCTCCGAAACGCTGATCGTGACCGCGACGCTCACCCCCGAGGAGGAATGGAAGATCGGCTCCCCGGTCACGGTGATCTCCCGCGAGCGCCTGGCCGAGACGGGATGCGCCACGGTCCTCGAAGCGCTGCGGCTCGTTCCGGGCGTGGACGTCGTCCGCGCGGGCGGCGACGGGGCGGTGACGTCGGTCTTCCTGCAGGGGGCGGCCTCCACGGGCGCGCTCGTCCTCGTGGACGGGGTCCGCGTCAACTCCCCCTACTTCGGCGGCTTCGACCTCGGCTCGCTCGGGATCGACGGCGTCGAGCGGATCGAGATCGTGCGCGGCCCGGTTTCCGCGCTGTACGGATCGGACGCGCTCGGCGGCGTCGTGCAGATCTTCACCCGCGCTCCCTCCTCCGAGGGCCGGGTCGAGGCCACGACGGAGGCGGGGAGCGCCGGACAGCGGGCCGGCGGGCTCCTCGCGACGGCGGGCGTCGGCCCCCTCGCGATCGCCGCCTCGGGCCACGGCGGATCGTCGGAGGGCGACCGGGCGAACTCCGACTGGAGATCGTGGAGCGGATCCCTTCGAGGCGCCGTGACGCCTGCGGACCGGATCTCGATCGGGTTCGAGGCCGCGGTGCTGGACGCGGAAGCGGGAGTCCCGGGGCCGGTCGGCGCGGAGTCCCCCCTGGCCCGCGGCACGAGCAGAGAGCAGCGACTCGCGCTCCCCGTCTCGTGGCGCCGCCCGAGCGGCGGCGAGTCGAGCTTTCTCGCCGCGACGGCGAGGTCCACGCTCTCCTACCGCAACCCGGACGACCCGTGGGTGACGGAGTCCGATTCGACGGCCTCGAGCGAGCAGGCCCGGTGGACCGAGACCTGGCGGGCGGGACGGCACGAGATGGCCGCCTTCGCCGGCTGGGAGCGCCTCGAGGCCACCTCGTGGACCTCGCTCGGCACGGACCTCGACCACGACTCCAGCCGTTCCTGGGGGATCGGCGCGCAGGACTCGATGGGGCTTCCCCGCGACGTGCGCCTGACGATCGGCGCCCGCTACGACCGGCACAGCGCCTTCGGAGGCACGTGGAGCCCGCGCGTCACCGCGTCGCGCCTCGCGGCCGGCGGCCGCTGGAAGGTCCGGGCCTCTTCGGGGCGCGCGTTCCGCGCCCCCTCGATCGGCGAGCTGTACTACCCCTGGTCCGGGAACCCCGGCCTGAAGCCGGAGCGCTCCACGACCCACGAGGTCGGGGTCGAGCGCTACGTCGGCCGGGCGCGGGCGGAGATGTCTCTCTTCTGGAGCGACTTCCGCGACCTGATCGTGTACGAGTTCTCGACTCAGAGGAACGAGAACATCGGTCTCGCCAGGGCCCGCGGAGCCGAGCTCGCGTGGACCGGGCCGATCGGGAAGCGGCTCTCGCTCGACGCGGGGTACTCCTTCCTCGACGCCGTGGACCTGCGGACCGGGGCCGATCTCCCGCGGCGTCCCCGGCACCGAGCCCATTTCGCCGCGACGGCGAGGCCCCGGCCCGGCCTGGTCGGGACGCTCCGCGCGACCTGGGTGGGCGAGAGGTCCGACGTGGACGCGATCACCTTCGAGCCGGTGCTCGCCCCTTCCTACTTCCGGCTCGATCTTTTCGCGCGCGGCGACTTCGCGAGATACTCTCCGTACCTGCGGATCGAGAACCTGACCGACCGCGGGTACGAGGAGGCCGACGGATACCCGGCGCCGGGCCGTCGCTTCGTGGCGGGGCTCGACGTGAGGCTCTGAAGAGGAGGCCGCGATGCCCCGCATCACCAAGGTCTACACGCGGGCCGGAGACGGGGGGATGACGCGCCTCGGAGGAGGCCAGACCGTTTCCAAGGACGACCTCCGGATCGAAGCCTACGGAACGGTCGACGAGCTCAACAGCCTGATCGGAGAGGCGCTGTCGGAGGGGCTCGACCCGCTCTCGGCCTCGGAGCTGCGGCGGATCCAGAACGAGCTGTTCCACCTCGGCGCCGACCTGTCCGTGCGGGAAGAGGACAAGGACCGCGTCCGCGTGCCCAGGATCGAGGAGCGCCACGTAGAGGCGCTGGAGCGCATGATCGATCGGTTCCAAGAGGAGCTGGGGCCGCTCGAGAGCCTCGTCCTGCCGGGAGGGACCCAGGGGGCGAGCCGGCTCCACGTAGCCCGGACGGTCTGCCGAAGGGCGGAGCGGCTTGTCGTCCGCCTCCTCCGCGAAGAGGCCGTCGGCCCCCAGACGCTCCGGTACCTGAACCGGCTCTCCGACGCCCTGTTCGTGCTGGCGAGGCTGGAAAACCGCCGAAACGGCGTGCCGGAAAGCCTCTGGGACAGCCGGGCCTGACCCGGCGGGCGCGGTCGCGAGATGCGACCCGTTTTTTCAATTTTCCACGGAGATTTGGTCGTATATTTGCGACCGTTCCGCCTCGTGAGCCCCCCGGGCACCTTGGAACCCGGTGCGGGGAGGGGCGGCGAGAGCGCACGCACGGGGGTGGCCACGTGAACAGGATGCTGATCGGCAAGGGTATCTGTACCTGCATGGCGCTCGCGGTATTGGCCGGCATCGCCGCTGCGGCCGTGCTCCCCGACGGATTCCACCTGCAGACGGTCGTGACCGGGCTGACCTGGCCCTCCGACGTCGCCGCCGCGCCCGACGGCAGGATCCTGATCGCGGAGCGCACGACCGGGAATCTCCGGCAGGTCAAGCTCGGCGAGCTCGCCGCCGCGCCTCTCTGCCACGTGGACGTGCGGACAACCGGGGAGGCGGGGCTCCTGGGCGTCGCGGTCCACCCCGATTTCACCCGGAACGGCTGGATCTATCTCTACTACACGGACCTGATCAGCGGGAGCAACCGCGTGGCCCGTTTCACCGTCCAGGGCGACACGTGCAGCGGAGCGACGACCCTGGTCGACCTGGGGGCCGGGCCGACGTTCACGCGAAACGGCGGCGGGATCGCCTTCGGACCCGACGGGAAGCTCTACGTCGCCACCGGCGACATGGAGGCCCCCGGGAGCGGCCAGCTCCCGGAGGTCCTGCAGGCCAAGATCCTCAGGATGGAGGACAGCGGGGCGGCGCCCCTGGACAATCCGACACCGGGCAGCCTGGTTTACGCGATCGGCGTCCGGGACGGCCGGGGCATCGCGCTGCATCCGGCCGGTCAGGCGTACGCGGCGGACGCCGGCGCCGTGTCGGACGTCAGCTACGACGAGCTGAACGCCGTGCCGGCCGGGGGCAACCTGGGATGGGACGACGCCAGCGGCGACTCGGGCGGCGTGTTCGACGACCCCCTGATCTCCTGGTCGTCTGCGCCGGATCTCCTGATCGGGCCCTCGGCCCTCGCGCTCTACGACGGCGCGGCGCTCCCGGTCCTCGACGCCGAGGGGGTCGACCGGAGGCTCAACGGAGACGACGACGACCGTGACCGCTTCGGCGCGGACGGCCTTCGAGGGGTCCAACGCGCCGACGACAACGGCAAGTCGGTCTGCGTCGGCGGCGTCAACCACGGGCTGGTCTGCCCCGATCCGCTCGTCCCCTCCTGGTGCGGGGCCCGGGACACGAACGGCGACGGCACGGCGGACGAGAACGTGCTCTGCATGGCGGAGGACGAGCCGGCTGAGTACTGCCCGAGCGGGATCCCGTACGGCGACGATGCCTGCGGCGGCGACGGCACCGACGAGCCGGACGAGTCGTTCCTGTACAGCCTGTTCGTCCCCGGATTCGCCGACAACACGGTGACTCGGGCGACGGTCGAGCCTTCGAACCCCGCCGCGCTCAGCGAGGCCGAGACCTTCCTCGATTCCTCGGCCTGGGCTGACTGCCCGACGGGGTGGAGCGGCGCGGCAACCGGCAATGACGGCTGGCTCTATCTGGTCGCGACGAACGGAGGGGGCGACCTCGCCGGCGGCCTCTATCGCGTGACGCACGAGCAGGAGCCCGGCCCCCGCGAGGTTTCGCCCGGGGGGAGCCACTTCCCGCTCAAGGTGGCCAAGGGCGCCGTCACGGGCGAAGTCGTCGTCTCCTGGGAGGACCTCCGCACCGACGCGATGCAGCCCCGGGACGACGGCACGGAGCCCGCGGCTCCGGTCCGCGAGTACACCGTGTGGCAGGGGACCATCGGCGACTGGGACAGCCACGTCCCCGTCACGGGCCTCGGCGCGACGGCCGGCACCGAGGTCAACGGGGCGATGCGGAGCGCGACGCTGGCCGCGCCCACCGGCAGCTACTTCCTGGTCTCCGGCCGTGGGGACAACCTGGAAGGCTCCCTCGGCCGGTCCAGCGCGGGGGCCGAGCGGCCGGGCTACGCGGTGACCGATCTGTGCGCCACGATCGGCTACCACGCCCCCTCCGCGCCGGACGTCGTCGACTGGAAGTGCGGCAAGGACTTCACGCTGCTCGACGAAAACGGGGAGTCGCGAAGCCTCTACGAGTTCCGCGGCCGTCCGGTGATGCTCGACTTCTCGGCCGCCTGGTGCGGCCCCTGCCAGTCGGAAGCGGACGACATCGAGCTGTTCCTGTGGCAGGTGGTCAAGGACCGCGGTGCCGTGGTCCTCACCGTTCTGATCGACGACCTGGTCAACTCGTCGTACTCGCCGGTCGGCACCCCCGAGGCCGCCTACTGCCTGGTCTGGGGAAATCGGGCGGAAGCGGTGGACGATCACACGTTCCCCTGCGTCGCGGACTCCGTCCCGCGAATCGCCTGGCCGATGTACACGTCGGGGTACGTGCCGACGAACGTCGTCTTGGACAACGGTCTTCGGGTCGTGTACAACGGCGCGGGTTGGCTCCCGTCGGCGGGGCCTCCCGGCACGCTCGGTCCCAGGGACTACATCCTGGCGGACATGGAGCGGCTGCTGGCCAACAGCAAAACCTGCTTCAAGTAGAATGCCGGCCTTCGGGCCGGCCGTGGAACCGGACGAAGCCCGGTCCCTCGGGGCCGGGCTTCGACATGGAGAGACCCGTATGACCCCCTCCCGCATCGGCTTCCTGGCGCTCGCCGTCGTGCTCGGCGCGGCCATGGCCGCGCTCCCCGTTCTCGCCGAGGAGGACGAGAAGAAGGAAGAGCAGCCGCTCGAGACGGCGGACGCCCCGACCGCCGTCAGCCTGACCCAGACGATCGAGGAAAGCGGGGGGGCGATCTCGGTGCAGACGATGTGCACCAATTGCAACAGCGCCGACCTCACACTCGGCTCGTTCGGGAACGAGTTCATCAGCGTCACGTGCGATGGCCTGCCGGTCTCGTCGGGCCTCCCCCAGATCTACCTCCTCTCGGTCGTGCCTTCCTGGACGATCGAGAACGTCGCCGTGGAGCAGGGAGCGGGCCGCGCCCGGCTCGAGGGAGGGGCGATCGGCGGCGAGATCGAGGTCAGCCGGAGGGAGGCCGAGGAAGGCCTCCAGGTCCAGGTCACGGAGGACGTAGGCCAGTACGGCTGGAACGGCGCGCGGGCGGAGGTCGCGGGGCGCGCGGGCTGGTTCGGCGGCACGCTGAACGGGACGTGGGCCGAGTCGGATTTCGTGGACGCGGACGGCGACGGCAACCCCGACATGGCGTCCATCGACCGCTCGACCTACGAGGCCCGTCTCGATCTCAGGCCCGGAGAGCGGCACCGCATCGCGATCGGCGTCACCGGGTACGACGAGTCCCAGGCCGACGGCAGGGCCGCGTACGACCTGTACGCGTCGATGGCGCTCGGCCGCGACGTGTGGGAGCGCGAGCAGGTCGAGATCGACCGCAAGCAGTACGACCTGACGTATCGCTGGGACCTGCGGGACGGCTCGCACCTCACCGCAGGGCTGCTCCACGCCGACCGGACCACCCTGATCTCCGAGGAGCAGGGCGCGACGAGCGGGATCTACCAGCCGACCTACGACATCGGAGAGGTCGAGCGGCACGCCCGGATCGAGTGGTTCCGCCCGCTGGGGTCGCGCGCCGTCCTGCGGGTGGGCGGGTCCCGCACGGAGCAGGACTTCACGGTCGTGGACACGCCGTTCAACCTCCTGCAGCTCCTGCCGGAAGGGTTCGCGCTCGAGGAGTCCCCGGCGGAGAGCGGCGCCTGGGCGGAGGGGGAGATCTCGCTGGGACGGGGTGCAACCCTCTTCGCCGGGGTGCGCTACGTGGACTTCGACTACACGGACAACATGGAGGAGGTCATCGCCGTCAGCTTCGTCTCCCCGGACTGGCTGGGCTACGACCTGCCGCAGGGATCCGACTGGCTGCCTCGGCTCGCGCTGAGGTGGAAGCCGACCGACTCGTTCGGCCTGCGCTTCACGGCCGGCAGGGGGTACCGCCAGCCGCCCCCGACCCACGACTCGGTCTGCTGCGGCCGGCGCTACCGGGGGAACCGCGGGATCCTGATGGAGCGATCGCGCGTCCTGGGGCTCGAGGCCGACTTCCAGCCGGCCCCCGGCCTCAAGCTCACGGCCTCGGCGTTCCGCACCGACTTCGACGACATGATCGTCAACATGGCAACCTGGGTGGAGAACTATGTGCCGATCTACCAGAACGTCAACTATCCGTCGGTGCTCCTCGAGAACCTCTCGCTGGGAGCGCGGTGGGACGTGACGAGCTGGGCCAGCCTGCGGGGGGACTTCTCCTGGACCTCCGCGCTCCACACCACGCCGGGCGAGATGGTTCCGATCATCGCGGACTACTACGGCATGCCGTACTCGTACGAGATCGCGCTGTCCGAGGTGCCGTTCGTTCCGAGGCGGGCCGGGTCGGCCGGGCTCCTGCTCAGCCCTCCCGGCCTCGGCCTCTCGCTGGACCTCTCGGTCCGGTACGCGGGCCTGCAGACGATCCAGAAGTACGGGGAGTACTACGGCATGCCCGGGTGGGGCACGCCGGAGTTCGTCTCCACCCCCTCGTACCGAGTCCTGAATTTCAGGCTAAGCAAGTCCTTCCCCCTCGGCATCGACGCGTTCGTCGGCGTGGACAACATCCTCAACTACGTCCAGGAAGACCTGGCCGACCCGAGCACGGATTACACGTGGGGTCCGCTGCGCGGGACCTACGTGTACGGAGGAGCGACCTTCCGCTTCGCGACCGGCAGAACCTAGGTGCCGGGAGCGAGAGGGCTCAAAGGCCAGAGGTTTCGGCCAGCCCCGGGAACTCTTCCCGGAGCCGATTTCTCGCGGCTTCGGCGCGGGCCTCGCGGCCCCGCAGGCGCTCCGCGCGCACGAGGCCGATGAGCGCCCTGCCCCGCGTCTCCGGCTCCGCGGCCCGCTCGGCGAGGCGCTCGAACGTGCGGCAGGCGGCCTTGGACTCGCCGGCGGCGAGTTGGGCCTCGCCGACTCGCAGCTCCAGCGCGTCCCGCGTGGAGGAGGCCGAATCCGGGAGCGCCCCCAGGGACGCGCGCAGGCGGTCCACGGCGCCGGCCGGGCTCCCCGCCGCCGTCAGGTAATCGGCGACGACGATCGCCGAGGCCGGATCGCCCTCGCGCTCGAGCGCGAGGCGGTAGGCCGTGTAGCCGCCGCCGACCTGCCGCATCAGCCCGGCCAGCGGCTCGGCCGCGATCGCGCCGCGCCAGCGGGAGATCTCCCGTCCCCGGCCGTCCAGGAACAGGAGGGTCGGGTAGGCGTCCACGCGATAGCGCTCCACGAACGACGTCGCGACGTCGGCGTCCACCTTGAGCGGCACGAACGCCGAGGCCTCCCGGATCACGAGGGCGCTCCGGTAGGTGGTGTCGTCCATCTCCTTGCAGGGCACGCACCACACCGCCCACACGTCCACGAGCACCGGCTTGCCGTCCCTCTCGGCCTGGTCCAGCGCCCGAGCGAGGGACTCGCCCCAGGGGATGCCGCCGGGCGCCTCCCCGGCGAAGGCGGACGGGAGCGCCGCGCCCGCGGCAAGAACCAGCAGCGCGGCGACCGCCGACGAGCCTCCCCGGCTCACGGCGGCTCCCGGCTCAGCCTTCCCGCACATCGGCTGCGGGGACGGGGACGGCGGAGGGCGCGGGCACGCCCATCAGGAACTTGAAGCAGGAGATCAGCGCCTCCCGCATCTGCGAGCGCTCGACGATGAAGTCGAGCATCCCGTGCTCCACGAGGAACTCGCTGCGCTGGAACCCCACGGGGAGCTTCTGCCGGATCGTCTGCTCGATCACGCGGGGGCCGGCGAACCCGATCAGCGCCTTGGGCTCCGCGATGTTGAGGTCCCCGAGCATGGCGTACGAGGCGGTCACGCCGCCGGTCGTGGGGTCGGTCAGAATCGACACGAAGGGGAGGCCCGCCTCGTCGAGGCGGGCGAGAGCCGCCGAGATCTTGGCCATCTGCATGAGGGACAGAGCCCCCTCCTGCATCCGGGCGCCTCCCGAGCAGGAGATCACCACGAGCGCCGACCGCTCCTCGAGGCAACGCTCGACGCACCGGGTGACCTTCTCCCCGACGACGCTCCCCATCGAGCCGCCCATGAAGCCGTACTCCATGACCGCCACGACGACCGGGTAGCCGCCGATCGTCCCCCTGCAGGAGATGAGGGCGTCCTTCAGGCCGGTGCGGCCCTGGTAGTCCGCGATCCGGTCCGCGTACTTCTTGGTGTCGACGAACTCGAGGGCGTCCACCGGGGCGATCCCCGTGTCGAACTCCTCGTAGAACCCCTCGTCGAGGAGCGCCTCGAGGCGCTCGCGGGCGCTGATCCGGAAGTGGTAGTTGCACTTCGGACAGACGTTCGCGTTCCGCGCAACCTCCCTCTTGTACACGATCTCGCGGCAGTTCTCGCACTTGACCCAGAGGCCCTCGGGCATCTGGAGGCGGCGCTCCTCCGGCGGCGCCTGCTTCGGCGTCTTCTCCTTCTTGAACCAGGCCATCCCGTGATCGCCTTCCCCCGCCGCGCGGCGCGCCGGCGGCGATTCCAACCTACAGGGGTTGCCGGGGAGCGTCAAGCCGAGGCTCGAGCACCCTGTACCTCCCCCGCTGCGCCACCTCCCGGAGGCCGTCCCGGACGTCTGCCGGGATCCCCGGCAGGTCGATCGCGTCGACCACGAAGAGCGGCCTGTCCCGGCGCGCGAGCGCGGCGCCGAGATCCGCGGTCCCGACCCATTCGGGAACACGATCCAAGTAGAAGCAAAGGCTCGGGATCCGCTTCTCCACCACGACCACGGGCCGGCCCTCGTGAAGCTCCGGGGTCCCCTCGACCAGGACGTAGGCGCTCCGCTCCCGTCCGAGGACGGGGAAGATGCCGGCGACCGCCACGCAGGCGAAGACGATTCCGGCCGCGGCGCCCGCGCCGTGAACCAGGCGAACCCGTCCCCTCGCGGCCCCGAAGGCCGCTGCGACGGCCGCCGCTCCGAAGATCGCGCTCCCGCCCCCCGCGACGACACCGATGCCCGGCCGCGCGACGAACCGCGGGACGGCAAGAAGCACCGCCGCGGTCACCGCGAGGAAGGCGGCCATCGCGGCCGGCGCGAGGCGCCGGCGTCCCCGCTCCTCGATCTCGACTCCGATCTCCCAGGCGACGACCACCGCGGCGAGAGGGGCCAGCGGGAGGATATAGCTCGGGAGCTTCCCCCGGCCGATCGACAGGAACGCCAACCCCGCCAGGAAGGCGGCGGCGGCGTAGGCCGCCGTCCGCGCCGACGGGTCCCGGCGCCGGACGAGGGCCCGCCCCGCCCCGATCGCCAGCGTCGCGGCCCAGGGCGCCAGGCCGACGGCCGCGACGAGGAGGTAATACCACGCCGGCTCCGCGTGCTGCGCGCTCTCCTCGAAGTACCGGTGGAGCAGCTCGGTCCGGACGAGCTCGGCCGCGGTGCCCCAACCGAGGCGGGACACGAAGGCGAGCCCCCACGGTAGGACGACCGCGCACCACGCGAGCGCCCCCGCGGCCGCAGCGCGCGCGCTCGGCAACGGGTCCCGGCCGGTCGCCGTCCGTCCCGTGAGCATGGCGAGGAGCGGCACGATCACCCCGACGGGACCCTTGGCCAGGAAGGCGAGGCCCAGGATCACCCCGACCATCGCCGCGCGCCCGACCCGGCCGGCCTCGCGCGGCGCCGCCGCCAGGTCGAGCGCCAGCACCGCGAAGACGTGGAGAGAGAGCAGCGCGTCGATCGTGCCGACCTTGCCGAGCGCGACGACGAGCGGGAAGGACGCGAAGGCGGCGGCGGCCCATGCCGCCCCTTCCTCTCCGAAGCGCCGGCGCACCGCCCAGCCCAGAAGCAGGAGCGTCCCGAACGCCGCCCCCATGGAAGGGAGCCGAGATGCCAGCTCCGTCGGCCCGAGGGGCCGGTAGAGCGCCGACTGGAGCCAGTGCAGGAGCGGGGGCTTCGCGAGGCGCGGCGCCCCCTCGAACGTCGGCACGGCGAGATCCCCGCTCCGCATCATCTCGAGGGAGGTGCGGGCGAACCGGGCCTCGTCGGGATCGAGCAGCGGGACCCTCGCGCTTCCCGCCAGGAGGACCGCGCCGAAAACCGCCGCGATCCCCCGAAACGCGAACCGGCCCCAGCGCTCCACGCCTCCCCCCGGGGCAGGCCGTGCCGGTCGTCCGCACACGGCGCGCCTCTTCGATTATGGACCCGCTATCATGGCGCTGCGATGGAAGACGACTCGATTCGCTGGCTCTACGGGCTCCAGCAGTTCGGCATCAAGCTCGGGCTCCGCGGGATCCATGCGATCCTCGAGCGGCTCGGGAGCCCGGAGGCCTCGCTCTCCACGGTCCTCGTCGGCGGCACGAACGGCAAGGGTTCGGTCGCGGCGATGCTGGACGCGATGCTCGGGGCCCACGGCCTCCGGTCCGGCCTCTATTCGAGCCCGCACCTCGTCCGCCCGACCGAGCGGATCCGCGCCGGGGGGCGCGACGTCCGGGAGGAAGACCTCCGCCGGTGGCTCGATGCGGTGAGGAGCGCGTCCCGGCAGGCGGTCGCGGACGGATCTCTCGAGGCGCATCCGTCCTTCTTCGAGGTGCTGACGGCCGCCGCCCTTCTCGCCTTCCGCGAAGCGGCGCTCGACGTCGCCGTGCTCGAGGTCGGCCTCGGCGGGCGTCTCGACGCGACGAACGCCGTCGAGCCCCGCGTGTCGTGCGTCGTGACGGTGGATCTCGATCACACCGATCGCCTCGGCGCGACGCTCCGGGAGATCGCGATCGAGAAGGCGGGGATCATCCGCCGGGGCCGGCCGGTGGTCAGCGGCGTGGTCCAGACGGAGGCGCTCGACGCGATCCGGGGACGCTGCCTCGACGAGGGGGCCCTGCTCGTCGAGGCCCGGAAGGTCGCGAGCCTCTCGGAGGAAGACGACGGGGAGGCGTTCCGCGTCCGGACCGCCCGCGGCTCCCACGACGGACTCCGCCTCGCCCTGCCCGGGAGGCACCAGCGCGAGAACGCCCGGGTCGCGATCGTCGTCCTCGAGGAGATCGGCGCCGCCCTCGGCTTCCGCGTCGCGCCCGCCGCCGTGCGGGACGGCCTCGCGGCCGTCCGCTGGCCCGGCCGGCTCCAGTGGGTCGCGTCCGATCCGCCGATGCTGCTCGACGGAGCCCACAACCCCGCCGGCGCCCGGACCCTCGCGGAGTACCTGCGGGGGCGCGGGGGGCCCGCGCCGGTTCTCGTGTTCGGCGCGTCGGTCGGGAAGGACGCCGCCGGCATCCTCGAGCCGCTTCTGGGTCTCGTCGCGCGCGTGATCGTCACGCGCCCTCCGGTCGAGCGGGCCTCGGACCCCGCGCCGCTCGCGGGCATCGCGGCCCGGCTCGGGCTCCCGGTCGAGGCCGTGCCGGAGCCCGCGGCGGCGCTCGCGCGGGCGCGCGACCTGGCGGGGACCGGAGCGTTCGTCCTCGTGGCGGGCTCGCTGTACCTGGTGGGAGCCGTCCTCTCGCTCCTCGAGGGAGGCGACGCGCCGGGGCCCGTTTCCCTGTGACGGCAGCGCGCGCGACGCGCCGGGCGCGACGCACTAGAATTGCGGCGTGAGCGAGATCGCACCGACGAGCCCGCTGCGCCTCGACCCCGAACGCGCCCTCTCGGGGCTCGACTGGGAGCGGGTGTTCGGCTCGCCGGGCCCGGTCGAGGTCGAGATCGGGATCGGGAAGGGGCGGTTCCTCCTCGCCGTCGCGGCGGCGAGGCCCGGCGTGCGGCTGCTCGGCGTCGAGTGGGCCAACGAGTATCTCCGGATCGCCGAGGCGCGCGCGGAGAGGCGCGGCCTGGAGAACGTCCGGTTCGTCCGCGCGGACGCGAGGGAGCTGGTCGCCCGCGGCATCCCCGACGCGTCCGTGGACGCCTACTACGTGTTCTACCCGGACCCGTGGCCGAAGAAGCGGCACCACAAGCGGCGCTTCTTCCAGCGCCCGACGGTGGACCATCTCGCGCGCACCATGAGGCCGGGCGCCTGCCTGCACGTGGCCACCGATCACGAGGAGTACTGGGACCAGATCGAGCCTCTCCTCGACCGTCACCCGGACTTCGGCCGGCTGCCCGAGTTCGGCGGCGAGTCCTTCCCCATGCCGGCCGATGCGCCGCTGACCAACTTCGAGGCGAAATACGAGGTGCAGGGCCGCAACCGCCACCGCGGCTCGTGGCGGAGGCGCGACGCCGCCGCGCCCTCCCGCGGTTGAATTCCGCGAGGTCGAGATGTACACTGCCCCCGCGTCGGGAGATCGGGGTCGAGCCAACTGTTTGCACCGTGGTGGGTTAGGCCGGACTCGCGGACGCTCCGGAAACGGGACTGCGCGCGTAGGGGAGTAGCTCAACTGGCAGAGCACCGGTCTCCAAAACCGGGGGTTGCAGGTTCGATTCCTGTCTCCCCTGCCATCCCGTTCGCGTTCCGGGTCGGGCTCGAAGGCTCGCGTCCTCCGGGGGATTCGGAGGGGCGGTCATCGCACTGAAGCTCTTTCTCACCGGCGAGCCCGGGTGCGGGAAGACCACCGTCGTGGAGCGGGTCGTCGCGCGTCTGCGTGGCTCGGTCCCGATGACCGGCTTTCTCACCGGCGAGATCCGGCGCGGGGCCCGCCGCATCGGCTTCGGCGGCACGACGCTCGACGGGAAGACCTTCGCGCTCGCGGGAGTCGGCCCGGCGGGTGCGGCCGGCGGAGTGCGGGTCGGGCCCTACGTCGTGACGACGGACGAGCTCGACGCGGTGGGGGTGCCGGCGCTCGATCCCCGCGGGGACGCGCGGCTCGTGGTTCTGGACGAGGTGGGCAAGATGGAGTCGTTCTCCGGGGCGTTCCGGGACGCGGTGAACCGGCTGCTCGACGGGGACGCCGCCGTGCTCGGGACGGTCGCGGCCCACGGCGTCGGGTTCCCGAAGAAGGTCCGGAACGACCCCCGCGTGACGCTCGTCCGGATGCGCCGAGAGTCTCGCGACGGCGTCGTCGGCGAGATCCTGCGGCGGCTGGCGGAAGCCGGGATCGCGCCGGGCGGCCGGTCCCGCCCTCGGCCGGAGGCGCGATGAGCGGCGCGGGGCATCCCGGGCTCCTGGACGTCCTGCCGATCGGCGCGGCGGTCCTCGACGAGGCGGGGACGATCCTCGAGGCGAACTCCGGCCTCTCGAGCCTGGTGCGGCTGCGACCCGAGCAGCTTCGCGGACGAGGGTTCTTCGAGGCCTTCGGCTCCGTCCCCGCGATCCGGGCGGCGCGCGACTCCTTCCTCGCCGCGGGGGGCGCCCTGCGGCTGGACGCCGGGGAGTTCCGCGTCCGCCTCGTCCCCTACCGGGACGGGGAACGGCATCGCACGCTCGTCTTCGTCGAGGACGTCGCGGGAGGGAAGGAGGCCGGGCCCGCCGCGCGCCGTCTCGACGAGGTGCTCGAGACGGTGTCCGGCGTGCGGCACGACGCGAACAACGCGCTGATGGGCCTGATGGGCCAGATCGAGATCTTCTTCACCCAGCCGGACGTCCCCGAGGCGGTCCTGCGGCGCGTCGAGAAGATCCGCCTCGAGACCGAGCGCGTGCGCGAGAAGGTGGCCCGGTTGTCCACGCTCCGAAAGACCTGAATTCGCTTGCGCCGGAGGCGGAATTCGCGTAGACGTTCCGTCTCCCGGCCCGGAAGCCAAGGAGGCTCGAGCATGACCTGCATTCTCGACATCCACGAGCGGAGCCCGCTTCGGGTCCTCGACCGCCACATCCACGGCGGTCTCGGGCGCGGCAATCTCGGAGTCGTGTGCGCCGGCGCGGGAGCGGGCAAGACCGCCTTCCTCGTCGGCCTCGCGCTGGACGTGCTGCTCCGCGGCTGCAAGGCGCTCCATGTCGCCCTCGACCAGCCGGTGGACCGCGTGCGCAACTACTACGACGAGATCCTCGCCGAGCTCGTACGGAGGGAGAACCTCGAGAGCCCCTCGGAGGCCCGCCTGCGCGTGGAGCGGAACCGCAGGATCCACACCTACCAGGAGCACACGTTCACCGTCGAGGCGCTCTCCCGGACGCTCTCGCACCTGAGGGCGCACACGGACGTCCACCCCGACCTGATCGTCGTCGACGGCTACGATTGGTCGTCCGGCTCGGAGGCCGAGATCGCGGCCCTCAAGGAGCTCGCCGGCGCCGAGGAGGCGGTCCTCTGGATGGCGGCGACGATCGACCGGGACGCGCCCGTGACGCACCCGCTGGGGTACCCGGAGCCCGTCGCGCGGTTCGAGTCGCTGTGCGACGTGCTGCTGCGCCTCAAGGGGGAGAGGGGAACCGTCCACCTGAGCCTGCTCAAGGGCCCCGGCGGCGTCGAGACGGGGTCGGTGGGGCTCGACCTCGACCCGGCGACGCTCCTTCTCGTCCGGAGCTGAGGGGTCCGGGCGGAGCGCGCCGGCTACTCCGCCGGCCTTCCGATTCTCCGCAGCAGGTCCCGGACGAGCCCCCCGTCCGCCCGCCACGGGATCCGGGGGATCCTCCCCGCCGGGACGGGATCCACGTCGAGCGGCAGCTCCGCCGCCAGACCGTTGTACGCGTGCGCCAGGAGAGGCTTCAGGTGCACGACGTCCTCGAGGCAGTAGGCGACGAGCGTCTCGAGCGCGCGCCGATGCCCGCGAAGGTGCTCCTGCCAGAGGAGCACGGCGACGTAGCCGTCCGCCCCCTCGACCTCCCCGGCCCTCGACAGCCCCAGCTTCCGCTCGACTCCCTTCAGGCCCCCCTTGAGGCCGAGCCTGTGCAGCGGGTAGCGGAGGTCGATGTGGTGGAACCTCCGGAAGTCCGTTTGCGGGAACGCCGCCTGCAGCACCGGGAGGTCGAAGCAGGTCCCGTTGTACGTCACGAGGAGGTCGAACCGCTCGAGCGCCGCGGGGAGACGGTCGAGGTCCCGGCCCCGCACGTACGCCTCGACGCTGCCGCCGTCCGACACGCCGACGCACGTCACCCCGTCCCGGCCGGGAGCGAGCCCCGTCGTCTCGATGTCGAGGAACGCCGTGCGGGAAGGGAAGGCGTCGGCCAGCCGCCACATCTCCCGCCTCGGCAGGTCGCGCGCGGCCCGATCGCGGTCGAGCCGCGACAGGACCAGGTCTCGCCATGGGCCCGGAGGGTGGCCGCTCGCGAACGCCTGCCAGTCGGTGTACCCGCGCCGCCAGAGATCGCGCTCGCGCTTCTCCCCCACCCCCGGCACGTGGATGAAGCTCCGCGTCAGCATGGGAGGACCGGCGCCTCCGGCGTCACGATCCCTCGGCCGAGCCTTCGGCGCGGCCCGGCGCCGGAGAGTCTTCCTCGAGACCGTAGATCCATCCCTCGCGGCGCAACCGCTGCCCCTCGCCGGGCGCCAGCTCGTCGGGGCCCCGCTCCGCCTCTCCCGACAGGACGGCCGCCGCCGCGCAACGGGCCGCGACGACCGCGTCCAGCGCGTCGCGGCTCGTGAGGCACCGGCGCCTCAGCGTTCCGTCGATGCGCACCGGAAGCCGCCCGGCCCGTCCGAGCGCCGCGACGACCGCCGCGTTCTTGTCCCCCCCGTCCCGCGGCAGCCCGAGCTTCCGGATCGCGGCTCCGGGGTAGACCTCGAGGAGCAGGCGGCCCTTCGCGCTCTCGAACGGACGCAGCGCGTAGCGCGACCGCTCCTCTGCGATCATGCGAATCCCGTGGTACGTCATCGGCCCGAGGTCGGGCTGGACGCGGTGGAGCGGAGAGAACGCCCTCGCGCGCTCGTCCGTCAGCCGCTTGACCTCGCCGTGGGCTTCCCGGAACTCGTGGAGCGCGATGAGGTACGCCGGCCGCGAGATCTTCTCGAGCCTCTTCGCGAGCGCCCACCACCCCTCCTCGGGGAACGGGCCGCCGAGCAGCGACTCGGCGAAGGAAACCGGAAGGCCGAACGGGAAGTCGAGCCCGATCGCCTCGGTCTCGCGAAGCGCCGCGTCGGGGTTCCTGAGCATTCCCTCGAGCCCCGCGCGCCCGGTCGGCTCGAGCCGCACCAGGGTCAACTCCCCGTCGCGGAGCTCCGCGAGGGCGAGCCACGTCGCGTCCTTCGGATCGCGCATGTCGCCGCTGAAGTCCGCGCCCGCGAAGAGACGCGCCCCCGCGGCCGGGCCGGCCCACGGAGAAGATCGAGGGGCGCGATCGTTCCGCCCTGCGTCCCCCGCCGGCTCCTCCGGAACCGGCGCCGGGGCGCCCGCCGAGGGCGCCTCCGGAGCGGCCGGCTCGATCTCCTCGGCCTCCGCTTCCGCGGCTCCCCCTCCGCCGGGAGCGGGCGCCTCCATCTCGTCCCGCGAGGGCCGGAAGCCCGCGGCGACCGCGGCGTCGAAGACCGATCGGAAGAGGGCGACGTCGCGGACGGGCCAGCCGGGATCGCAGCACAGGAAGACCCGGCCGGGCGAGGTCCCCAGCTCGAGCGGCGGTGAGAACCGATGCGCGGTTTCCAGGTCGACCCAGACCGACCCCTCGACGTGGGAGCGCCGCAGTCCGACGACGCGGGAGATCCCGGCGAACCGCTCGGAGCGGTCGGGGTGCTTCTGGCTCGCCGGCTGGTACACCGCGATCAGGTCGCCGAGTCGCAGCCTCCCGGCCACCGTCTCGAAGACCAGGATCTGGCACGGCATCCCGTCGCGCCAGAGGTTGGGGTACCGTGCCCTCGTGTCGTCCCACTCGAGAGCCCGGATCATCCATCGCGAGCGGCGTCGCAGGTCGTCGATCGCCATCGTCTCCCCCGGGGGAACCGCTCCCGTTTCAGGGTCGGGAAACCGATAGTGTACGCTGAACCGCGCCCCCGCGGTAGGGAGCGTGCGCTAGACTGGGCGGCCGAGGAGGTGGAGCAATGGAGCCCGACCCGCGCATCGCGGAGAGACCGGCGCCGAGGCGCCGAAGCCCCGTCACCTTCGTCCTGGTCTCCCTCTGCCTGGTGCTGTCGGCCCTGGTCCTCTTCCTGGCCTGGCAGAACCGCCGGCTGAAGACGCTCGAGGCCACCGCGAGCGCGGCCAAGCTCCCGCCGGACGCCCTCAAGGCGGGAGACGCCGCCGACCCGTTCGGAATCCTCGACGAGTCCGGAGGCGAGGCCGCGATCGCGTTCTCCGACGGGGGGCCCCGCACGCTCCTGCTGGTCTTCTCCGCCCACTGCCCGGCGTGCGAGAAGACGCTCCCGATCTGGAACGAGATCCTCGAGGAACGGCCTCCCGGCGATCTTCGACTGATCGGCATCCGGACCGACCGGGAAGCCCCCGGAGCCGGGAGCCTCTTCGTGCCCGGGCTCCGCTTCCCGGTTCACCGGGTGAAGGGCTCGCCCCCGCCGTTCCTGTCGCGGATTCCCTTCGTGCCGGCCGCCGTCCTGATCGACGGAGGCGGCCGCGTCGAGCGGGTCTGGTACGGCATGCCCACCGACGCGCAGAGGAAGGAGCTGCAAGAGGCGATCGCCGGCTGACACCGGACCGCGGTCCCGTCGGCGGCAGGCCGGGGCGCTACCGCACCGCTCACGCGGCGGGCGGATTGAGCCGCCAGATCGCGAGATTCAGGCACGACGCGAAGCCGACCCAGGCCAGGTACGGGAGCATCAGGGAGCCGGCCGCCCGGCTCTCCCGCCAGAAGATCGCCGTGACGCCGAGGATGACCGCCCAGAGGATCAGGATTTCGAGATAGGCGAGGCCGGGCCGGTGCAAGCCGAAGAACAGGTACGGCCACAGGGCGTTCAGCGCCAGCTGCGCCGCGAAGAGCGGCAGTCCGACCGGCGAGCCGCGGAAGCCCGCGCGGCGCCAGATCGTCCACGCGGCCACGCCCATCAGCACGTACAGGGCCGTCCACACCGGCGCGAACACGGCGTCGGGCGGCGTCCACGAAGGCTTCGCGAGCGACGCGTACCAGGCGTCCGGCATGAACCGGGACCCGATCCCGCCGGCCGCGAGCGAGGCGAGCAGCCACGCCGCGAGGCCGAGGACGTCCCGCGACCTCGTCATCCCAGGCTCCCGCACCGCCGGCCGGCGCGTCACTTCGCCCGGCTCTCCCGCCACAGCGCGACGGCGAGCGCTGCCGCGACCAGGAATCCGATCCCGCTCAGCCACATCGGCACGACCCAGCCGGCCGCGACGATCTCGACCCGGAGCACCACGCGGAGCAGGTGGCCGACGGCGATGATCCCGAGCAGCAGCGAGGAAAGGAAGGCGGCAGGTTTCATGGCGGCCTCCTCGAATCCGGGCCCTCCTCCCGGCCGGCCCGGATGACGCCGACCGTACGCCCGCGGGCCGCCTCGGTCAACTCCCTCCGCTCACGGCCGCGCGGGCGGCCCCTGGGACCCGGAGCCCGCGGCATGCCAGTCCACGCGCCGCGTCGCGTACATCACGGCGGCGAGGATGACGAACAGCCCGATCGAGCCGATCAGCAGGGCGTGGTCCTCGTTCCTGAGCAGAACGTAGAGGTATCCGTAGAGGACCGCGACGCCCCCCGCCACGACGAGCGCCCGCCCCGCGCGGCGCAGCATGACGACCGCGTATCCGGCGACCATCGCGACGACCGCAACGCTCGCGATCGCGTACGCCCCGGGGAAGCCGAGGTGCTCCGACAGCGACAGCTCCAGGAGGTAGAAGAGGCAGAGCGCCGCGCCGAGCAGGAGGTACTGGATCGGATGCGCGCGGAGCCCGGCCAGGACCTCGACGACCCACACCGCGGCGAACGTGAGGAGGAGGAACACGCCGGCGTACTTGACGCTGCGCTCCGCCATGCGGTACGGGTCGATCGGGCTCTTGAGCTCCACGCCGAAGCGCGAGCCGTCGATCGCCTCGCGCATCCCCTCCTCGCCCCTCCACGCCTGGGGGTAGCCACGGCCGAGGGACGGGATCGACCAGGCGGCCTCGAAACCCTCGCCCGAGACGGAGCGCTCGGACGGCAGCCAGTTCCCCTGGAAGCTCGGGTGGCCGTAGTCGGCCCGGATCTCGACGACGGTCTTCTGCGCGAAGGGGACGAAGGTGACGCTCGAGCTGCCGTTGAGGGCGAGCGGGAAGGAGAACGCGAGCCGCCCGGCCTCGCCCGCGACGCCGACGTCCGCGTGGATGCCCGCCCCGCCCTCCGCGAACGCCCCGATCCCGGGGAGGAAGGGCACCGGATCGCCGTTCCAGGCGACGGAGGTCTCCTCCCGGATCGCCCGCGCGTCGGAGATGCCGACGGCCAGGTGGGCCCGCTCCCAGTGGACGGCCTCGGGCTCGACGCCGAGCCCGGCGAAGCTCGGGCGCTCGAACTCCCCCTCGAGCACGAGATCGAGCCGGTAGACCGGGACGTCGAAGATCCCCCGGCTGCGGACCTCGGCATCGAGCACCCCGCGGACCGCGAGCGCCTCCGGCAGAAAGATCGCGTTCCGCGTCTCGGTGCGTACGACCGGAGGGCCGCCCGCGGGAGTCTCGGTCCACCGGTGCGTGTACGGGACGACCAGAGCCGGGCCGGTGATCGCCTGCGCCCTCCCCCACTTGGCCGAGACGTCGGCCACCGCCTCCTCCTGTCTCTCCCGGCGCTCCGAGACGAGCCTCCCGATCATGGCGACCGGGATCAGGAGCAGGAGGACGAGGAAGCCGAGGAGGAACAGGCGCAGGATCTGCGAGCTCCGAATCGAGGAAACGAGCCGCTCCATGAAGTCCGACATCCGGTCCTCCTCCCCCCTTCGGGGCGCTTCGCCCGGCCCGGTCCCGGCCGCTCCCGGTGCGGCTCGCCTCGCGAGCGATCCGGCCGCGGAGAAGGAACCTACCCTCCGGAAACTGTTCTGTCAAGTACTTTGCGCTGCAAAGACCGCGGAGCCCTTCGGGGACGGCGAGCGTCCGCGGCCGGCCGGGCTCCGGGAGCCGGACGATTCGTGCCGCCGTGAGCCGTCGATTCCCTTTCCGGAACGGAGCGGGACGGCCTCACCTCACCCTCTCGATGATCGCCGGGTCCGCGGTCCTCCTCAGCGCCTCGAACGCCGAATGCACCGTGATCGCGACGAGGATCCCCGAGAACATGAGCCCAGCCACGGTGATCGCGACGGCCAGCGCCTTCGAGCGCTTCGTCGAGGGCCGGAAGTCGCCGTAGCCGACCGTCAGCGCCGTCACGAACGCCCAGTACACGGCATCGAACCTCGACCATCCTTCGATGCGTCCCGCGATCAGGCCGAGGGCGACGACGATCGCGCAGAGCGCCAGGAGCAACGGCGCGGCGAGGAGCAGGCCGAGGCTCAGGAACCGGATGAACGGGAAGGTGAATTCCATGCGCGGTCAGCTCGATGCGCGACGCGGGCGCGCGCGAGGAGCTCGGAGCCGACGTCCGCTCGGGTGACCGCCGCCCCGGCGGCGACGGTCCTCCGCGGCTCCGCCGGTCATGAGGTGTGGTCCGGATACAGCGCCTTCGCGCACGCCTTGCACAGCCCGTGGGTGAACGACGCCTGGGAGTGCTGGGTGATGTACGTTTCGATCTCCACGTACTCGCCCCCCTCGCCTCGAATCTTCTTGCAGGACGCGCAGATCGGCAGGGTTCCCTCCAGCACCGTCACCCGCCGTCGCAGCTCCCTCGTGTGCCTCGCGGCCGCGAGGATCAGGTACGCGTAGAGCGAGAGAGCCACGATCCGTGTCGCCCCGTTGAAGATCGCGAAGCCCAGCGAGCGCGTCTCGCCCCACGGGAAATGAAATCCGATTCTCGCCAGGGGAAGCAGGAGGCTCAGCGCGTACGCCAGGACGCTGCTCTCGTTCCATGCCGCCATCGCCACGGGAACGACGTACAGGATCGGAAACTGGAACGGCTTCCCGGCGACGTAGTCGACGAGGAGGACGATCGCGGTGACCGCCAGGCAGTAGGCGCGCGGGCGCCTCTCGTACCTCTCCGCGAGGAACCGGCCGACGCGTCCCAACCCCATGGGTTCCTCCGCGCCCGCGGAGCCTTCCCGAGGGCCCGTCCGCGAGCCATGATACTCCCGCGCCCGGACCGGGCCGCGGCTATCTCTCCCGCAGCTCCTCCCGGAAGACCCAGTTGAGCAGGAAGAGGGCGCCCACCAGGATCAGCGGACCGGGGACGAGGAGATAGACCCACCAGGGGAAACGGCCCCAGGTCGCGACCGCGTGGGCGGCCGCCAGCGCCACGCACAGGACCGCTCCGACCCACTCCCACCGCCACGCCAAGGCCAGCACGGCGGCGACGGCGAGCACGGGGATCATGTGCAGGAGCCAGGCGACGATCGCTCTCCCGGGAGCGATCCCTTCCTCGAACACGTCGAGCGAGAACAGGCTCAGGAAGATCGCGAAGAGAATGCAGAGGATCCTCGGAGCCCAGTAGAGCGCGCGTCTCGCGTTCCTGTTCATGACCGCCCTCCTCGGGACGGCGGCTCACCGGCGGCGAGCCGAACGCGGCGGGGCCGTCCGGTGGAGCACGATGCCGGGCGTCAACGCTTCTTGCCGATCTCCGACAGGAGATCCAGCTGGATCTCCTGGATCTGCGCCAGGCGATCCCACTGATGCGAAAGGAGATGATCGATCTTCTCGTGAAGATGCCGGATCTCGAGCTCCGCCTTCAGGTTCACCTGGTAGTCGTGCTGCGAGCGAAGCCGGTCCTTCGCCTCCTGCCGATTCTGGCTCATCATGATGATCGGAGCCTGGATCGCCGCGAGGCAAGAGAGAACGAGATTCAAGAGGATGAAGGGATAGGGATCCGGAGGATGCAAGAGCACCACGGCCGAGTTGATCGCGATCCACAGGGCGAGGAAAGCGCCGAAGGAGATGAGAAAGGCCCAGCTGCCGCCGAATGACGCGATTCGATCCGCCAGCCTCTCGCCGAAAGACCACTTCCGCTCGAACTCCGCGTCGGGGTCCTTCGCGAGGAGATCGTGATCCCGGATGCTGTGCAGCACTTCCTCCTCGAGATGGGTCAGCTCTCCTCTCTCCGACTCGAGCAGGGAATGCACGTAGCGGGTTCGGTACCGCGTCAGGTCCGGTCGGCAGACGAAGCTCTCGGACGACCAGCCGGGATGATCCCGCGAGATCTCGGCCGCGACGACATCGCGCACGGCCGCGCCCGGAACGAGATCCCGGGAAGGGAAGCTCTTGCCGCAGACGGCACACATGTGCGTCTCGTTCTGTCCTCTCATGTCGACGCCTCTCGATCGGAGCGGGCCGCTCCGCGTCCGTCTAGCCGAGGGTCTTGTACCACGTCTCCATCTCCGGCTTCCACCCTCGGCGCTGATAGACCTCCTTCGCGCGCCGATTCTCGGTGAAGACGGCCAGGGTCAGCTTCGAGAAGCCCCTCGCCCGGCCCCAGTCCTCGGCCGCCTCGAGCAGGGCGCGACCGACGCCTCGGCCCTCCGCCTCGCGCGCCACCGCGAGAATCGCGACGTGGCCATGGGGCTCGTCGGTGAAGTAATCGCGACGGGTATCCAGGAGGACGACGCCGACGAGACCGAGCGGCGGCCGCTCGGCGACGAGGAGAGAGGAGCCGTCCGCCGGGTGCGACAGCGCCTCGGCGAGCGCCCTGCGCTCGCGCCGCGAGATCTCGAGCGCGTCGCGTGTCGTGGGGCCGAACGCCGCCAGGCGATCCGCGAGGGCGAGGATCGCCGGCGCGTCGGACCCGACGGCGGCACGAACGGCGAAACGAAGCATGGATCCTCTCGATCGAAGCGGAGCGGCCTCCCTCCTTCATTTCAGCGCATTCTTCCGCCTCACGCGAAGGGCCCGAACGCGGCCTGCCGGGCTCCCATCTTCACCTCATGAGGAGGCAGGGCGAGAGATGCGGTCTGCCGGCCTCTTGCTCGTTCTCCCTCTGCGCGTCTCTATCGCACGTGTTCCATGTAGTACAGCGTCGAGAACGCGACGATGAGAGCGGCCGCCGGCACCGCGAGCCGCTTGGCCACGTCCTGCGGGCGGCGCCAATCGGCCGTGGCCAGGAACATCGTACCCGCCGGCACGAGCAGCACGACGGCGATCTGGAAGAGACGCGCGGCCATGCCCTCGTCGCCGCCGGGCACCGGACGGAACACGCCGAGCAAGACGAGGACGGTCGCGCCGACGACGAGGCACATCGCGAACAGGGACAGGCCGACGACGACGTGGCCGCTGATCCGGTGGATCGTCTGGTTGCTCATGACGCCCTGCTTATTCTGCCACGGCGGCCCGCCACCCCCGGCTCACCGGGGCCGCCATGATCCACGGCTTGTGGTTGACCTGCATGCGCGCGCTAGGCGCCGCTGGGGATCTTGGCGGCCATCATCTTCCTTCGGTCGAGCTTCCGGCCGTCGACAACGAATCTTCCGTCACCGACCGCGTGAACCATTCGCCTCTCCTTGCGGGACGCATCCGTGTACGCCGCCACGGCTTCCAGCACGACGATGTCGTGCCTCTTTACGAAGTCGATGACCTTGCATTCGATGTTGGCGAGGCACTCCTTGATCAACGGCGGCCTGACGAACTTGGCGCGAACAGGGGTGAGATGGAACTTGGCGAACTTCTCCGTGTCCTTTCCGGAGCACGTCCCTATGCCGACGACCTTGTCCAACATGTCGACCGCGGGAATCGCGATGACGCACTCTCCGGTCCTTCGCAACGCCGCGAACGAGTAGTTCCATGCTCCCGTGGTCATGGCAAACACCGGGGTGAAGTTTACGACCATGGTCCACGAGATGGTCATGATGTTTTCTTTCTTCCCATCATGAGTGGTCACGAGGACCACGGGTCCGGACTCCATCAGAGTGAACGCCTTGGCCAGTCT
>ERZ1649853.161-NODE-161-length-28303-cov-6.689854_pt1 | contig 28303 bp, 18 predicted proteins | sample MGYA00575353_ERZ1649853 | MGnify/ENA primary metagenome ERZ1649853 (study PRJEB40853, sample SAMN11349654) | freshwater sediment metagenome | isolation source: river sediment | host: Sediment | place: India: Okhla Barrage, New Delhi | collected 2017-02-21 ...
TTGTTCACGTTCAGGTAGACATCCACGCCGCGACCCAGCAGATCCCGCACCACGCCGGCCATCCGCCCGATCTCCTCGTCGCGCGGCTCGACGATCCGGTCCCAGCGGTCACCCGACCGGCGCTCCATCTCCTGGCGTTCCGGTCCGTGAAGCCGGACCACCGCCAGGCCCCGGACCAGATCCCGGACGCGCGCGTAGACCCCGGCGAGATCGGGCATGTAATACCCCTGGAGGAACACGGGCGCCACGTCCCGGTCCCGCAGCCACGTGAACGTGTCCCGGTCCAGCAGGTTCGGGTTGCGCAGCTCGACGCCGAGCGGGATCCGGCGGTCCACCTCGGCGACGAACGCGTCCAGGCGGTCGCGCAGGTCCGCCGGCCGGGACAGGTGTTGACGGTTGAGGTAACCAAACTGAAGCATGAGGACGCCGATCCGGCTCCGGATCGGCTCCAGGCGTTCCATCACCTGCGCAAAGAGTTCGGGTGACAGAAAGTGCGGGTTGGGCCGGAGCGGCCCCGTCCGGGGGCGCTCATGATAGTGGGTCAGCGTCAGACTGTTGGGCAGCTTGATTGAAAACCGGAAGTCCGGCGGGACGGCGGCCGCATACCGGGCGGCGACTTCCCGGCTGGGCAGGACCAGCCGGTCGGGGGGAAAGAGCGACCAGAACCACTGGTCGATTTCCACCGTCGGGAACCGGGTGGCGTACTCGGCCAGGTACTGCTCCTTGTCGCGGCCGGAGTAGAGCAAGCCCTGCCACGAGACGAATTTCCAGCTGCATGTTCCGACGCGCAGACGGCTCATCGCCTGGAGCATATCGGAGTTCTTCCCCGCGGGCAAGGGCGAACCTCCCCGCGACGATACGGGCTGAACCCTTGCGGCCCGACGGCCGATCCCGTACAATCGCCTGTTACAGCATCAGACCGGGGAGCGCCAGGCAATGGACATCCACTGGAACGGGACCTTCGAAGTCAAGACGTACGAGCTGGACCACACCGGGCGCCTGCCGCTGCCGGCGCTGCTCCACCGCATGCAGGAAGCCGCGGAGCACAACGCCGTGGCGCTGGGATTCGGCGTCGAGGAACTGCTGCGGCGCAATCTCACCTGGATGCTCACCAAATTCCACCTGCGCGTGGACCGTTTTCTCGCCGGCCGCCAGCCCATGACCACCGAGACGTGGCCGTCGGGTTTCGAGGGCCGGTACGCCTGCCGCGAGTTCCGGTTCTATGCCGGTGAACACCGCGAACTGTTTGCCGCCGCCGCCAGCCAGTGGCTGATGGTGGATCTCCGGCGCGGCCGAGCCGTCAAAATCCCGGATGTCTTTCCCAACCCGTTCCCCTGCGACGCGCAGCGCGTGATCCCGCATCCCTTTCCGAACCTGGAGCCCGCCGGTCCCGAGGTGCACCGGGCCGAGTTCCCGGTCCGCCTGGCGGACCTGGACATCAACCAGCACGTCAACAGCCTGCGCTACCTCGATTGGATCATCGAGGCCGTTCCCGATCGCCTCTGGGCCACCCACGGCGTCGGCGCGCTGCAGGTGGAGTACCGCCGCCAGTCTGCGTACGGCGACACGGTCGTCGCGACCACCCACCGCGCGCCGGCTGCAGCAGCCGAAACGGCCCCGGTATTCCACCATGTATTGCGCAGCGCAGCCGACGGCGCCGTGCTGGTGCGTGCGCGCACCATCCGCGTCCCCTATCAGGAGCCGCTGCGGAATGGAATCTGCGGCTGACAGATTTTGCCGGCTCCCTGCCGGCCTCAACGCATCGCCGCTGCGGCGTCGCCTGCGTCGGTGAATGCCCGCTCAGTCTCCGGGCGCCAGGTCGTGCGGATCGATGGGACGCAGTTTCGCCTTGAGCTCGTCGGTCGGTTCGGGAATCGTCCAATCCCCTTGTTGACGCCGGCGGGCCGTCTCGGTCGCGGCAGCGGTCTGCCGATCCGGGTCGGGGGGATCATCATGGGCCATATAGATCGTATGGGAGGGGAACGCGAAGCCGCTGCCGGCCTTGTGGACGATCTCCATAATCCGAAAGTTGAATCCCTCCGCCACGCCGGTATACGCATGCATGTCGGAAGTGATCACCCAGGCCATCACCTCCACCTCCAGCGCAGAGGCGCCGAATCCCCGAAAACGCACCCGCAGGGTGTCGGAAACAACTCGTGGATCAGCGAGCAGCATCCGCTTGATGTCGTCGATCACCAGAGCCAGTTGGTCGGGAGTGGTGCTGTACACGAGCCCCAGCACCGGATTGTAGAATATCAGGTCGCGGACGGAATAATTGATGATCTTGGCGCCGGCCGCCAGCGCGTTGGGAATGGTCACGAGGGTGCGCTTCATGGTGCGGATCCGAACCGAGCGCAATCCCATGTCCTCGACGGTGCCCTCCACGCCGTCCACATCCACGTAGTCGCCCAGGCGGAACGGGCGGTCGGCGGCGATGCTCACCGCGCCGAACAGGTTCTCGATGGTTTTCTGGGCCGCGAACGCAACAGCCAGGCCGCCGATGCCCAGTCCGGCGAGGAAGCCGGTGACCGCGACGCCCATGGCGCTCAATCCGCCCAGCAGCACGAACACCACCACCAGCGCCTTGAGGAACCGGCCCATGATGGTCGCGAAGCTGGCGCCCACCGGCGAGCCGCTCATGCCGGGCCGGGCCATGTGGATGCCCACGAGGTCCACGATCCGGAACAGCAGCCAGCCGATGCCGACGAGCGAGAGGATCTCGGCGCCGCGCAGGATGATGATTTCAGCGGTGGGCGTCAAACTCAGCCATAAGGACACCGGCCGGAGCAGCAGCCCCCACAGCACGAGGCAGAGCGGTCCGTCGAAGACACGGACCAGCTCGTCGTCCCAGTTCGTGCGGGTCCGCCGGGCGATCACCCGGCCGATGACGATCAACACCCGCTCCAGCACTTTAGCCAGCGCCCAGCCGGCGGCCAGTCCCAGCAGGATGGCCAGCCACTGCCACAGCTGCAGGCCCGCGAACGAGATGGACAACAACGCGCTGGGCAGGTAGTCGCCGATCCAGCCGTGCCCGTAGACGCCGTACAGGAAATCGATGTATCCCACCGTCTCGGGGGCGAAGGTCCACACGTTGCCGAGTTGCGGGTCCTGTCGCAGACCCATGGTCAGCGGGACCACCCGGCCGTCTGCTTTGATTTCGGCAAGCACCTCCCGGTCCTCGGACACGCCATCCTCGGGGACGCCGAACGCTTCGCTGGAGAGGGCGTCGGGCACCACCACCTTGGTGCGCAGCAACACCATCATCAGCCGTCGGGCCAGTTGGATGCCGCGGGCGGGCTGCGCGGACGGCGCGGTGTCTTCCAGATCCAGGTAGTGGGCGGCCTCTACGAACTCGCCCCGGAGAGCGGCATCCATGAAGCCGTTGTACGACGCCCGCGGGCTGTTCCGGTGGACCAGCGGCGGCGCCGGTCCCAGTCCCGAGTTCAGGGTATCCGCACCGGCCAACTGTTCGCCCTGGACCAGCAGACGATACCAGACCGCGGTGTTGGACACGTTCTGGCTGGGAAACAGCCAGGCCGTTTCTCCGGTCTTCTGGTCCAGCGTCCGGCGCAGCCAGAACTCACCGGACGTGCCGGCGGAGTCGAAGCGAAAGACGGAAACGGTCTCCGTTCCGGATTCGCCCCCCGGCCCCGCCTCGGACAACCGCTGGCCCACCTTGGCATTGTTCACCTTCAAACGCCGCAGCAGGGTGTACAGCTTCTCGGACACTTCGGCGCCCACGCGCCGCTGCTCCGCGTCCTCCACCTCGGCCAGATCCAGCAGGTGGGAGGCCAGGACAAACTGGCCCGCCGCGCACGCGTCCCAGAAGGTGCGCCAGCTCTCCGCCGGCGTGTGGCGGAGCACCGCCGGCGGTTTCGGACCCAGGCCGGGGTTGATCGCCGGCCGCTCCACCGGGGAGGGCGCCTGGGCCATGACACCGGCCCACACGACGACCGCCGTCACCGCCAGCCATACGCAACGGCTGCCGAAGATGCGTGACCTTTCGACCATGGGCTCCCTCCTCGACCCGATGCGGGAGGCGGAACCGTTGATCAGGCGGTTCCGCCTCCGGCAGTCTTACCGCTTGTAGTAGTCCGGATACGCCGGTTGCCGGTGCTTCGGCGGCGGATTCCGGTCCATCTCCTGCAGGAGGATCTCCACCGCCTTTTCCAGTTGCGCGTCACGGCCCTGCCGCCAGAGGAACGGATCGAGTTCCACATCGACATCCGGCGCCGTGCCGTAGTTTTCGACATCCCACTGGCCCTCGGGATTCCAGAACGCCACCCGGGGCGCCGTCACGTAGCCGCCGTCCACCAGAGCGGGATAATCGTAGATGCCCACCAGTCCGCCCCAGGTGCGTTTGCCCACCAGCGGCCCCACCTTGGCCCGACGGAAATACCACGGCATGGCGTCACCGCCGGAACCGGCGTATTCGTTGATCACCATGGCTTTGGGACCGAAAATCGCACCGGTGGGTGTGGTGAAGCACTCCCCCTCGCGGGTGGCCCAGAAGTTCATCAGCGGGCGGCCCAGCAGGTCCACGATGTAGTCCGCGGCGTAGCCGCCGCCGTTGTACCGCTCGTCCACCACGAGAGCCTGCTTGCCCACCTGGGCGAAGAAGTAGCGATTGAAGGAGGTGTAACCGCCCGCCGCCGTGTCGGGCAGGTAGACATAACCGATACGGCCGCCGCTGAGCGTTTCCACCCGGCGGCGGTTGCCGTCGATCCAGGCCCGATGCCGCAGGGCGGTCTCGCTCGCCAGCGGCTCCACCACGACGTCCCGGGAGCCGGTCCCGTCGGCGTTGGGCCCGACCGTGATGCGGACGGCCTTGCCGGCGGAGTTCTCGAAGAACCGGTACACGTTGTCGCCGGCCCGCACGTCGCGGCCGTCCACCGCCAGGAGGTACTCCCCTTCCTGGACGTTCACGCCGGGTTGGGTGAGGGGGGCGCGCAGGCCGGGATTCCAGTTTTCGCCATGGTAGATGCGGGCGAAGCGGTGACGTCCGTCGGCCGCTTCGAAATCCGCGCCCAGCAGGCCGCCAGGCACGCGGGTCACCGGCGGCAGGTCGCCGCCGCCCACGTACGTGTGGCCCAGCACCAGGTTGCCCAGCATTTCGCTGAACAGGTAGTTCAAGTCACCCCGGCTGGCCACGGCGGCCAGATACGGCTCGTACCGTTTCTCCGCCGCGCGCAGGTCCAAGCCGTGGGCGTTCGGGTCGTAGAGGAAATCGCGCTCGATGCGCCAGACTTCGCGGTACATCTGCCGCCACTCGGCGGGCGGATCCACCCGGACCTCCATGGCGGCGGTGGCCAGCCACGTCTCGCCCGGCTTGAACGGCTGCCCCGCCGGCGCGATGGCCCAGCGGTCGCCCAGCAGCAGCAGCATCTTCTCACCGTTGTGCGACAGGGCGAACGCGCCCACGCCGTCGGCGATCGGTTCGGTCTTCCGCTTCTTCAGGTCGTACAGCTGGATCTTCTCCCGGACCGGTCCGAACTGCGGCAGCAGCTCGCCCTCGCGCAGATAGACCTGGCCGGCCTTGCCGGTCCACAAGCCGGAGTAGTTGCGCGCCGGCAACGGCAGGGCCAAGATCCGCTGGTCGAGGGCTTCGAAATCGATCCGGACTTCCGCCGGCTGGTCTTTCGCCTTCTCTGCAGCGTCGCCGGCGGGTTTGTCCACTTTTGCCGAATCGTCGGCCGCCGGTTTCTCGCCCGGGGTTTCCCCGGTTTTGCCCGCCTCGTCCTTGACGGATTCCTCGTCGCTTTCCGGAGCGAGCGGAGAAGGCGCGTCCTTCTGCAGCACGATCACGTACACGCTCCGGCTCACCGGCCGGTTGTAGCTCGACAGGTCCAGCCACGCGGTCGTGGGGCCGATGTCCGTGCTGGCAGTGAAGAAGAGGTGTTTGCCGTCCCGGTCGAACGCGGCGAAGCGGGCGTCGCTGAGGCCGTCGGTGAGCTGGTGCTTCGCGCCGGTCTCCAGCGAGTACACGCACACCGCCCGCATGTGGTTGGCCAACTGCCGGGTGTAGGCGAGCCAGCGGCTGTCGGGTGACCAGACCGGGTCGAGGGTCCGCTCGGGCTTGTCGTACGTATCGGTGTCCACCTTGACGTTCTCGCCGCTGGCCACGTCGACGTACCAGAGGTTCAGCCGCTTGTCGGTGTATGCGATTTTCTTGCTGTCCGGCGACCAGACCGGATTGTAGTAGAACGACGGCGCGTCCCCCAGGGCGATGCGCCGCGTCTCGCCGGCGCCGCTCTGCTCGATCAGGCGGATGGCGTACTCCCCGTCCGCGTCCGACAGGCAGGCGATCCATTTGCCGTCGGGCGACCAGGCCGGATCGCGGTCGGCCGCACCGGAGCTTCGGGTGAGGTTGCGCACGTCGCCCTTCTCGGCGGGCACCGTGAGCACCTCGCCGCGGGCGCCGAAGACGGCGCGCTTCCCCGCGGGCGACAGCCCCGCCGCATCGATCCGCTGGCCCACCTTGACATAGCGCGGCCGGACACCCGGCATATCACCGGCGAGCTGGATGGGCACGGGCCGGGATTTGCCGGAGCCGATGTCCAGCAGGTGCAGCGAACCGAATTGCTCGTAGACGATCGCGCCGGGGCCGGCGGCGGCCGACTTGATGTCGAAGCCGCCGGCGCTCACCACCTCCCGGACCTGCCGGTTGCGGGTGTCGTAGGCATAGAGGCTGACCGGCCCTGTCCGGTCGGAAAGGAAGTAGACGGTGTCGCCCACCCACATGGGATTGAAGTCGTTCCAATCCTTGCGCGGCAGCGCCTCCACCCGCGAATCGGCCAGGTCGGCGATCCACACCGGCGAGGCCATTCCCCCGCGGTACCGTTTCCAGGTCTGGAAGGCACCCGGGAGCGGCACGTAGGCGATCCGTTGGCCGTCGGGCGAGTAGGAGCCCTGGTAGCCCATGGGCAGGGGGAGCACCGTCGGCATGCCGCCTTCGGTCGAGACGGTGAGCAGTTGCGATGCCCGCCCCGAGCTGCTCTCCCGGTTGGATACGAACAGAATGCGCTCCCCGTCCGGCGTCCAGCCGGCGACGGTGTCGGCGGCCGGATGCCAGGTGAGGCGCCGCGGATGGCCGCCGGTCGCCGGCATCAGGTAGACGTCCGGATTGCCTTCGTACTGGCCGGTGAACGCCAACCACTTCCCGTCCGGCGAGAACGCGGGACTGGTTTCACTGCCCGGTCCGTCCGTGAGGCGACGGGCGTTGCCGCCCTGCCGCGGTACGGTCCACAGGTCGTCGGCGTAGGTGAAGACGATATCGGTCGCGTTGACCGTGGGATGCTGCGGCAGCAGCACCGTCTGCGCCATCGGGCACACCCCGAAGACCAACGCCAGGCACACGGCCCCGATCGCAATCCGAACCTTCATGGACGCACCTCCGTGGGGGGATCGGCGGAACGGCCCGGGCCGCCGCCGCGTCAAACAGACCCATTGTAGACCAGGAGTCCGGTCAAGGGAACCCGCAAACAGGCGCTCGCTGCAGGAACGGATTCAATCCCCCAGGATGTCTCCGGGCGCCAGGTGCCACTGCAGCGTCATGCCCTTGGGGGCGAAGGTGCCGGTCAGCAGCGCGATGCCCGCCTTCTTCATGGAACAATCCCGACCAAACCGCCCCGTCAGTTCGGCCACCAGCAGGCCGCAGTCCGGTTCGTGCCCCACCAGCAGCAGCGGGTCGGGCAACGGCCGCAGGGCGGCGAACACCCGCTCCAGCCCCTCCAGCGAAGCGCCGCAGGCCAGCACATCCAACTGGCGGACCGGGAGGCCCAGCGCCTTCCCCGCGATGGCTGCGGTCTGGGCGGCCCGCGCCAGCGGGCTGGACCACACGGCCGCCGCCCGAAGCCGGCCGTCCCGGACGAGCTGTTGGATCACCCGCTTCGTCCGCCGCTTCCCCTCGGCGGTCAACGGTCGTTCAGCCTCGGATCCGGCCCATTCGCCGCGCTCGGCCGCGATGCCGTGCCGCATGATGTACAGCTCCATGGCACGCCTCCCACAAGTTTGGCATATCACCGCCGGCCCCGTCCCCGTTCCCGAGTGGCGGTGCACCGATTGATTGTCAGGATGCGGGGCGCAGATTGAGCGAGCCGGCGGCTGTCACGGTTGTCGGATCACTGCTCGAAACGGCTCAGCACCAAACAGGCGTTCTGGCCGCCGAAACCGAACGAGTTTTTCAGCGCCAGCCGCACCGTCGCCTGACGGGCCTGGCCGGGCACGTAGTCGAGATCGCATTGCGGATCGGGATTCTCGAGGTTGATGGTGGGATGGATGATCCCGTCCAGAATGGTGCGGACGGTGGCCACCGTCTCCATGGCCCCGGCGGCGCCCAGGGCGTGGCCGAACATCGATTTGGACGAGCTGATGGGCACCTGGTACGCGCGTTCGCCGAACACGTGCCGAATGGCGCGGCTTTCGATGGCGTCGTTGAGAAGTGTGGATGTTCCGTGGGCGTTGATGTAGTCCACGTCCGCCGGGCTCACCCCGGCGTCTTCCAGCGCCCACCGGATGGTCCGCTGGGCGCCCATTCCCTCGGGATCGGGCTGGGTGATGTGGTAGGCGTCGGAACTGCAGGCGAAGCCGCCCACCTCGGCCAGGATGCGCGCGCCCCGGCCCGCGGCGTGCTCCAGCTTCTCCAGGATCACCACCGCCGCCCCTTCGGCCATGACAAAGCCGTCGCGGGCGGCGTCGAAGGGCCGGCTGGCGCGCTGCGGCTCGTCGTTGCGCTTGGACAGGGCGCCCATCGCGGAGAAACCGGCGATGGGGATCTCGCTGACCATGGCCTCGGCGCCTCCGGCGATCATCACGTCCGCCTTGCCCCGGCGGATGTATTCCGCCGCTTCGCCGATGCCGAACACGCCCGACGCGCAGGCCGCCACCGGCGTGGTGATGGGCCCCATGGCCCGGGCGGTGTAGCTGACATGGTACGACGGCATGTTGGGCAGGGTCGAGGTGATGGCGAACGGGCTGACGCCGCGCATGCCCACATCCCAGAAGCGGCGGGCGTTGTCCATCGCCCAGTCGAGGCCGCCCATGCCGACGCCGATGGCCGTGCCGGTCCGCTCCTCGTCCGGCACCGGCACCGGCAGCCCCGCATCGGCCAGGGCTTCGCGCGCGGCGGCGATGGCCAGCTGCGCCACCCGGGCCATCCGGCGCGCTTCCTTGAAATTCATGTACTGGGCGGGATCGAACCCCTTGACCTCGCCGGCGATATGCACGGGCACCGTGGACGAATCAAACAGGGTGATGGTGTCCACCCCGGACCGGCCGGCGACCAGGCCGGCCCACGTGCTGGCGACATCGAGGCCCAGCGGGGACACCATCCCCATGCCGGTGATGACTACACGGGTTCGATCGTTCCTCACAGGTTGCTCCCTTGTCGTGATGCTGCGAAATTCCGGGATTCATGCCGTGCGAACCGGCCGGCTGCGGGCGGCCACCTCAGGGGACAGCGGCGGAATCCGATCAGCTCCGCATTGTATAACGCGACTGCAGTCGATTCAACTTCATTCTCCCGCGCGGCCGGTCGCCCATCAGGTGGCGCACTGCTGTTCCATCGTTTCCATGGCCCGGCGGAGGTTGTCCATGAACGCCTGGTACGCCGAAGCCTCGGCGCCGGGCGCCGCCGGTTCGATGGGCGCGCCGTAGAACACCTCGACGCGGAAGCGGCGCAACCGGCTCAGTCGGAACAGCCGGGGCAGCTTGTGGCCGCGGGGGTAGACGTCGTAAGTCCCCTTGATGTAGACGGGCACGACCGGCACACCCAGCTCGCAGGCCAGGATGGCCACGCCGTTCTTGAGCGTCTGGATCCGGCCGTTGGCCGAACGCGTGCCTTCCGGATGCAGGTACAGGATGTTCCCGTTGCGGAGCACCTGGGCGCCCGCCTGGCGCGCCTGCCGGGCATCCCCGGCGCGGTCCACCGGGCTCACCCGGTGGCGGGCGCTGCGCAGACGGCCCACGAAATTGTTGTACACTTCCTTTTTCCCGATGACGAACGCCTGGCGCCGGATCGTCGCGGGGAGCGTCCCCACCACGGCCGGATAGTCGAAATAGCTCACATGGTTGGGGGCCAGGATGAACGGCCCGTTGCCCGGCAGGGCGTTGAGGTTGTGCCCCCGCAGGCGGTAGAACACCTTGCCGATGAAGGTGATGAAGCCGTAATCCAACGGCTCGAGCCAGCCGGCCAGCCGCCGGACGATCGGGCGGACCGGCAGTCCGCTCCAGGCGGCGGTGACGTTGTGGATCGCCGCCCGCCAGCCGGTGAGATCGCCGTCCGCCACGGTCTCCGCCGTCTTCACCGCGTCCAGCACGTCGCCCAGGTTCTGCATCCAGCCCAGGTTGTCGGCCTGCAGGCGGATCTGCAGCCGGTTTTCCAACTGGGCGGTCATCTCCAGCACTGCCAGCGAATCCATGCCCAAATCTAAATAGAGGCTGGTGGCGGGCGACAATTCGTCCGCATTGAGGGGCCGGCCCAGGGCGCCGGAACAGGCGGACAGGATCGCCTCCATTTCCGGCGTGCCCATGATCTCGCGCTCCGCCAGAGTCTGGGGGGGACGGCTGACGCCGGCGACGAGCGCTCCGATGCCGTCGGCCCGCTCCAGCCAGGCCCGCAGTTCGCCCCGCTTGATTTTCCTGGTGCTGGTGCGCGGCAGCGGCTCCGTCCGGATGGTCATCCCCTGGGGGCGCCGGTAAACGGGGAGCAGCCGGGCCAGCCGCTCCATGTCACGGGTGATGGCCGCGGTCCATTCGCTCTCCGCCGTCTTCTTCACCAACTCGGGCGACGGCACCACGACGAGGTGGATGCGCTCCGCCCCGGCCGGCCCCACTCCCACCGCGGCGGCTTCGGTCAGACGGGGTGAACGGCTGAAGAGCTGGTCCAGCTCATCCGGGGCGACCTTCTTGCCGGAAGCCAGCACAATGACGTCCTTGGCCCGGCCGGTGATGCGCAGGTTGCCCCGCGGATCGATCCGGCCCCCGTCGCCGGTCCGGTACCAGCCGTCCTCGGTTTTGGCGGCGGCGGTGTCCTCGGGATTCCGGTAGTATTCGCGAAACACCGAGCGGCCCCGGATGGCGATCTCGCCGCTCCCGTCGGGCGCGGGCTCCAGGATCCGCACCTCGGTGTCGCCGAACGGCCGCCCCACCGTGCCGATGACCTTCTCCGGCGTGGGCGGATTGATGATGATGCCGCCGCTGGTCTCGGTGAGGCCATAGCCCTCCTGGAACTCGTAGCCGAGAGCCAGGAAGCGCCGGATGGTCTCGGGCCGGGCCTTGGCCCCGCCGCAGATGAAGCGCTGGATGTCGGGCGCGAACTCGTGGTGCAGGTGGCCGAAGAGCCGGCGCGACGCCGGCACGCCGCCCAGCCGGTAGGCCAGCCAGCCGAGGCGCAGCAACACGGCGAAGATGCCCCGCACCAGCAGGCCGCGGGCGTGCACCTTGAGCAGGATCCCCTTGAGGAACGCGTCGAACAGCAAGGGGATGCCCGCCAGGTGGGTGATCCGCTCCTCTTTCAGCGCAGCGACGATGCGGGCCGGCTTGAGCGAATCGAGGAACACCACCGCCGAACCGGCGGCGTGGCAGCTCAGCACCCCGACGAAGACGAAGATGTGGTTCAGCGGCAGGATGGCCAGGAGGCGTGACTCCGGTCCCACCCCGATGGCCGGGACGTTCTGCAGCGTCTGGTTGAGCATGTTGCCGTGGGTGAGCACGACGCCCTTGGACCGACCGGATGTGCCGGAGGTGTAGATGATGGCCGCCGTGGAGCCGGCGGTGGCGGGGCTCGCCGCCAGCGGCTCGTGCCGCCGGAGGAGCTGCACCCAATCGTCGTCCAGCACGAAGTACTCGCGGATGTCCCCCGCCGCGGTGAGCCGCTCGGCGAACCGGGCGAATCCCGCCGAGACCAGCAGGACTGCCAGCGACGCTTCCCGGACGATGGCGACAATCTCATCCTCGGTCTGGCGCACGTCCAGCGGAACCACCGTCGCCCCGGCCGCGGCGGCCGAGTAGAAGGCGATGCTCCAGAGGGAGCTGTTCTCGGCCAGGACACCCACGTGCGGCAGTGGTGCGCCCGCGAGTCGCGCCGCCAGAAAGGAGGCGCCCCGGCCGGACAGGTCCAACACCTCGGCGAAGCTGAAGGTTCGCCGGGCGTCGCCGAAGGCATCCACCAGGTGGGGGGCGGCGCCGTCGCGTTCCGCGCCGGCGGCAAGCAGGTCGTACAGGCACTCTGGATTCACGGTGCGCCTCTCGAAATTTAGTTCGTCCATCATACGCTATTCGGCCGCGGGAGCCAAACGGGATTCTGCGTGGCGGGCCGTCCGGAAGCGCCGGCTGGTTCAACCGGATCGGCCGGTGGCAAGGTATAATGGACGTGCACCCATCCAGCACACCGATGGCGCCGGTTGTCCCGGTTTCCGGCCAAGGCCCGGCGCCTCACCGAGGAGGTCCCATGGCACGCGTATGCGCCGTCTGCATTCTGATCGCCTGGTGCTGCCAGGCGGCCTGCCCGGCCGCCAATGACGGGCAACTGGAGCGACTCCGCCAGGACAACGATGCGCTCCGCCAGCGGGTGGAAACGCTGGAACGCTCCCTCGCCGAGATGCGGGCCATCGTGGATCGCCTGACCGACGCCGTCTCGCTGCCCGGTGCAGAGCGAGCGACTGCGGCAGCCGCCCCGGCCCTGCCCGCACCGCCCGCCATCCCCCTCCCGGTCGAGAGCCCGGCGCCTCCTCCCCCGCCACCCCTCCAGATCTACGGCAACGTCGAGCTGGATTTCGCCTGGGACCTGGACCGGAATCAACTGGGCGATCCGGAACCCGACCCGCTGGAGAACACCACCTTCGATCTCTCCCCGCGACCCAGCCGGCTGGGCGCCCGGTTCCACCTGCCGGGGCCGTCCGGTAGCGCCGTGACCGGCCGGGTGGAGACTGATTTCGTGACCGCCTCCGGCTCCGAGAACTCACCCAACCTGCGCCTGCGCCATGCCTATGCGGAAATCGCCTGGGCGGACAGCGGCTTCAGCCTGCTCGGCGGGCAGACCTACGACATCATCGCGCCGCTCCAGACCGACACCATCGATTATCCCACCGAGCAATGGCCCGGTGACGTCGGTTACCGGCGCCCCCTCCTGCGCGTCCGCCAGGCGTTCGGGCCGGATCCCGCCCGCCGGTTCACGCTGGAAGGGGCGGTGGCCAGGATCACCGGAGTGATCGAGGACGGCTTCACCGAGCCGGCGACATCCACGGTCCGGATGCCCGCCGTCCAGGCCCGCGCAGCCGGCACGTGGCCCCTGTTCGGCGGCCGCGGCTCCACGTTCGGCGTGTGGGGACATTACGGCAGCAAGCAGCACCGCCTCAGTCCCGCCGGCGACCAGGTGCGACTGACCTCATGGTCCGTAGGCATGGATGCCGACATTTGGCTGACGCCGCAGCTCGAGATCATGAGCGAATTCTGGCGCGGCGTCACCATGGACACCTACTACTGGTCGGATCAGATCGAACTGCCTCTCGGCGATACGGCGTACCGGAGCGTGGACAGCACCGGCGGTTGGGCCACCCTGACCTGGCGGCAGTCGCCGGCGCTGCGGTTCAACCTGGGCGCCGGATTCCACGACCCCGCCGACCACAAACTGGACGGGGCGGAAGAATTCACCCACGTCGTGAGTTACTTCGGCAATTTTTTTTACGACTTCGACGAGCACTGGGAAGTGGGGATGGAATTTTCCTGGTGGCACGCGGCCCAGCTCGACGGCCCCGACCGCAGCAAACGCCGCATCGGCGGCACCTTTCTGTACCGATTCTGAGACCGGTCTAAGAATGAAACGTCCGGTGGAGCGCCGCAGCGCCCCACCGGACGTGAGCAGACGATGGCAACGGACGGCTCAGTCGGCGGCCAGGAGCTTCTTGACCTGGGCGACCAGAGCCTCCTCGGAACCTGAACCTACCTTGATGTCAGCGATGCGACCCTGCTTGTCGATGACGACGAGCGTGGGGATCCCGCTGATGCCGTATTTCTTGAATTCCTCCCCCTTGTCGGAGACGGCGATGGGATAGGTGATCTGGAACCGGGTCAGGAACTCCTGGATGAGGGCGCGCTCCTGCTCCGGCGGCACCGGCCCCTTGTTCTCCCGCTCATCGCGGTAGTTGCCGTACAGCTTGGTGAAGCCGATGATCACCAGCCCCTGGTCCTTGAGCTCGTTGTAGGCCTTGACCAGGTTCGGGATGACGGCGCGGCAGGGCGGGCACCAGGTAGCCCAGAAGTCGATGAGCACCACCTTCCCCTTGAGCGCCTCGAGGGTGAGCGGTTGGCCGTTGAACCAATTTTCGGCGGCGATCGCCGGCGCGGGCTGCCCCAGCATGTCGAGCTGCTGCAGCGCCGAAATCACCCGGTCCTTGCCGGGAGCGTCGGGCAGGGCCAGGTACTTTTGCCCGTAGGCTTTCCGGTCCGCCGGGTTGTCCGCGGACATGGCGAACAGCATCCAGAGTTCATACAGCTCGTTATTCTTCGGCAGTCGCTCCTCGACGGACTTGAAGAGGGTGAGCGCCTCGGCGGTCTTGTCCGACATGAGCAGCAGCCCCACCTTGAGCAGGGCGGCGTCATCCTGCAGGGGGGATTTGGCGGCGATCAGCGCGTCCACCTTCGCCATGGCTTCGGGCAGCCGGTCCAGATCGGCCAAAATCTTGCCGCGCGTCAGCTCCAGCTCGTCGCCGGCCGGATCCGCGACATGCTTCTGGAGCAAGGCTTCCAGGTCGGCCGTGCGGGCCTTCATCAGCTCCTGGAAAGCTTCCCGGCTCTTGATGGTGGGCAGCTTGTCCTCGTACTGTTTCTGCAACGCTTCGTATTCCTGACTCAGGGTCGCGGCCGTCTCCGTCGGCGCGGCGCTGAGTGCCGCCGCTCCAATGAGCAGGGTCACAACAATCAACAGGTGTTTCATGCGGTCAACCTCATCGTGGAATTTGCCGAATTGCCCCGGACGACGGGCGCAAAAGATCATTTACGTGATTTTGGACCCGAAGTTCAAGTGAATATTGATGCCGCCGGTGGTGCCGGGTTTCGGTTCGGCTTACCGGCTGGCTGCTCCCAGGGATGCGCCGGCGGTGCCGCCCTCGGGAGACCGCCGGTGGAACCAGAGGTACACGGGCACACCGGCCGCCAGCGTGAGCAGCCCGATGCCCGATTCCAGGGGCCGTTCGCCGAAGGCGAGGACCAGCGTCGCCAGCGCGGCGAAGATGTACGCCAACGGCACCACCGGATGGCCCGGCACGCGGGCCTCCGCCACGCCCTGCCGACGCAGCTTGAACACGCCGGCCACCGCCAGGATGGGGAAGATGCCCAGGCAGAAGCCCATGTAGGTGAGGATCTGGTCGAAAGTGCCGAGCAACGCCATCGCCGCCGCCACGAGTCCCTGGAGCAGGATGGCGCGGTCGGGCACGCCGCGGCGCGGATGGACCGCCGCGGCGAAGCGGAAGAAACAGCCGTCGCGAGCCATGGCGTAGTACACGCGCGGACCGAGGATGATGTAGGCGCTGAGCGACGAGAACAGGGCGAACGCCACCATCACGGAGAGGACCGCCTCAAACTCCGACCCGAACAGACGGCCGGCCGCGAGCCCGGCCACCGCGATTTTCCCGGACATGTCGCCCGGTGGCAGCGCGTAGAGATAGAACAGGTTCAGCGCCAGGTACATCAGGATCACCGCCAGGGTGCCGCCCACCAGGGCCCGGGGCATGGTCCGCCGCGGATCGCGGACCTCGGAACCGATGTACGCGGCCGCGTTCCAGCCGCTGTAGGCGAAGCCGATCCACATCAGGGCCAGCCCCATGGTCATCCAGCTCCCGAGTCCCGATCGGAGCGGCGCCCCCTGCCCCAGGTGCGCCCAGTCGCCGCGCCCGACGGCCAATCCCGCCACCACCAGGCCCGCGATGAGGAGCACCTTCAACACGGTGAGGATGTTCTGAATCCGCGCGCCCAGCTCCAGTCCCCGCATGTGGATAGCCGTGAACACCAGGATCACGCCGATGGCGTAGATCCGGGGCAGGATCGCGGCTTCGGCCTCCGGCCCGAGGAGCCCCCAGCGGAGCAGTCCCGGAAAAGCCTGGGTGAGGTACGCGGTGAAACCGATGGCCGAGGCGGCGATGGGCGCCGAAAAGCCGGCGAAGAACGAAATCCAGCCGCTCAGGAAGCCGAGCACCGGATGGAACAGGCGCGAGAGGAACACGTACTCGCCCCCCGCCCGCGGGATGGCCGCGCCGAGCGCCCCATAGCAGAGGGCGCCGCAGAGGGCGATCGCGCCGCCCACCGCCCAGAGCGCCAGCATCGTCCGGGGATCGCCCAGATCCTTGAGCAGCAGTCCGGAGGTGGTGAATATCCCCGCCCCGATCATGTTGGCGATGACGATCGATGAGACGGAGAAGAGCCCGAGCTTGCGCGACAGGCCGTTTTCCGGCAGCGGGGATTCCACGATGGCGAGCCTCCCGATCTGTCTTGCAACCGATTCCCAATCACTATACGGGGACCCGGCGCCTAATGTTCGGTTTGACCGCATCGTTTTCCTGAAATGTCCGCCGCCGGGCGGTGAACGGGCGCATGGACCGGAGAACTGAACTATTTTGGGACCTTCCCAGTGCTCGCATTCGTACTGGGTGATGGGGACAGTTCAAAGGGGAAATGAACTGCGACATCCCGAGACTCTTCAAACTGGAGGCAACATGCGCACGGTCATCCGCACCCTGTCTGTTTGCTGTGTTCTGCTGGTGCTGGTGGGAGTAACGGCTCGCGCCGTGATCGCCCAAACGACTGCTCCGGAGGAGAAGCATCCATATATCGATCCCGCGCGGATTTTTGAGTTCGCGCGCCAGGAAGTCACACTGAAGCCGTTCGCCGCGTCCGGGCTCATCCTGGACATCGGCGGCGGCGGCGAGGGGATCATCGGCCAGCTCATGGGCCGCCAGGTAGTGGCCATCGACCTGCTCCGTCAGGAGCTTGAGGACGCTCCGGCCGGGCCTTTGATCAAGATCGTCATGGACGCTCGCGAACTGAAATTCCTCGACGCCACCTTCCCGGACGTCACCATATTCTTCACCATGATGTATATCAAAGAGGTGGACCATCCACAGGTGCTGGCGGAGGCCTACCGGGTTCTTGCCCCGGGCGGGCGCCTGCGCATCTGGGACGTCGTCTTCGGGCCGCGGCCGGCGACGGGCCAGGACATCGGCCTGGTGCCCCTGCTCATCCACCTGCCGGACCGGGATGTGAACACCGGTTACGGGAACCGCTGGCCCGCCGAGCCTCACGATGAGGCGTATTATGCGCGCATCGCCGAAGCGGCCGGCTTCCGGGTGGTGGCACGCCGCACCGAGCGGAACTGGTGCTACCTCGAGATGGTCAAGCCCTGACCGCCGGGCCCGCCCCCGTCAGCCGCAACCGAGGCTTGCCGAGCGGCGGGGAATCATCTACCATAGGTCCACCAAACGACGACTCCCAACGGAGGTGGATCTCATGAACCGATGGCTGACCGTTGCCGCAATCGCCGCGGCCCTGACTGCAGGCCTGGCCGCGCAGAGCGAAGCCGCCCTCAAGCAATATTTCGAAGGCCGGAAGGTAGTAGTGAAAATCAACCTGCCCGCCACAAAGGACGGCGCCGACGTGGACGTCTTCCCCACCGGCCGGGTGCAGATGGATTACAAAAGCTACGGCAACCGGTTGAAGACGTTCGGAGTGGCCCTCCATGACGGCGATTCCGTCCTGGTGACGCTGGTCAAGGTGAAGAAAAACCAGATCGAATTTCAGCTCGGCGGCGGCGGGTACGGCACCGCCGGCGACGAGACCGACACCAGCGTCCATTTCACGCCCGCGTCCAAGTCCACCCGGGAGCAGGACCTGGAAAAGCAGCTGGACGCCGAGAAGGATCCGAAACGCGCCCGGGTGATCAAGGATGAGCTGGACACCTTGCGCTGGCAGCGCGAGCGCGATGACGACCGCCGCCGCCACCAGGCCGAGGCGGAAGCGGCGGTCCGCGTCGAGCGGATCCAGGAGAAACGGCTAACGGGCGGTTCCCGGTTCAACCTGTACTTCGGCGACCGGCTCATGCCCGATGACCTGAAGCCGGAGCGCGTCGTCGCCGCCCTGTCCCAGTTCCTGAGCTTCCCGTGGCTGGAGGAGCCGGCGGCGCCGGAAGCCGCGCCGTCTGCGGGGCCCGCCCCCGCCCCGCCGGCCGACCCGGTCCAGTCGCTGCGCAAGGGTCTGACCCGGGCCGATGTGGAGGCGCTGCTCGGCAGCCCCCGTTCCATGAACGAGACTACGGAAGGTGGCCTGAAGCTGCTCCACTGCGTGTATGAAAAAGGCGAAAACCGCGTCGAAGCGGTTTTCACCGAAGATGTGCTCATCCGGTACACCATCTCGTCGCGGTAACAGCATCGCGACACCGGAGCGCACCATCTCGATGCCCGCCATCAGCATACTCAACGACGTGCTGGGCCCGGTCATGCGGGGGCCGTCCAGCTCCCACACCGCCGGTTCCTACCGGATCGGCCGACTGGCGGCGGCGCTGCTGGGCGAGCCGGTCCGGCGGGCCCGCTTTGCCTTCGACCCGGCTGGCTCCTACAGCCAGGTGTACCGGGAGCAGGGGGTGGACCTGGCTTTGGCGGCGGCGCTCCAGGGCTGGGAGCTGACCGCGGAGCGCTTCGATGACGCGCTGGATGCGGCGCGGGCGGCGGGGATCAACCTGGCATTCGCCGTTGAATCCCTTCCCGACGCGGATCACCCGAACACGATCGACATCGAGCTGGCAGGCGTCGCCGGCGGCTTGCTATCGGCCCGGGCCCGTTCCACGGGAGGCGGCTCCATATCCCTGGATCGCCTGGGCGGCTGGCCGGTGGCCCTGGACGGCACCGCCGGCGAACTGCTCGTCGAGACCGAGGCTGCCGGCATCGAGGTCCTGGCCGACATTCTCTCCCGCCAGCCGGGCCGTCGGGAACCGTTGCGCCGGCAAAAAGCGGGCAGCCTGTGTTTGCTCCACGTGCGCCTCGACGATCCGCCCGAGGATGCCGCCGCATCTCTCCTGCAGACCTGCCCGGGCGTCCGGCGGATCTGGTCGGCTCCCCCGCTCTACCCGGTGATCCGGGGTGAACCGATGTTCCGTTCGGCCGCGGACCTGTGCCGGCTGGCGGACGAGCGTGGGGCGTCCGTGGGCCGATTGGCGCTGGCATCCGAGGCGCGGCTGCTCGGCTGGAGCGAAGCGAGAACCCAGGTCGAGATGTCGGCACGACTGGCGGTGATGCGCGCCGCCGTGCGCGACGGTCTGGCCCGGGACAACCACCCGATGCGGCTGCTGGCGCCGTCGGCGGGTGCGGTGTATCGGGCCGATGCGGCGGGCCGGCTCTTCGCCGGCGGGCTGCCCGCCCGGGCGGCCGCCCGGGCCCTGGCGGCGATGCATGTGGCCAGCGGTGGCGGGGTGGTCTGTGCGGCGCCCACCGGCGGATCGGCCGGAGTGCTGCCGGCGGTCGCGGTCACCCTGGCCGAAGAGCTCGGCCAGAGCGACGACGCGGTGGTCCGGGCGCTGTTCGCCGCCGGCGCCGTGGGCGCGATTCTGGCCGAACGGGCCACCTTCGCCGCCGAGGTGGCCGGCTGCCAGGTGGAGATCGGCGCCGCCGGCGCCATGGCCGCCGCGGCGGTGGTGGAGGCCGCCGGAGGAGCCGCCCGTCAGGTCGCCGACGCTGCCGCCGTCGCCTTCCAGAACACCATGGGTTCCGTCTGCGACCTGGTCCAGGGCATGGTGGAAATCCCCTGCCACACCCGCAACGCCGCGGCTGCCGCGTCGGCGTTCGTTATGGCCGATCTGATCCTGGGCGGCTACGCCAACCCCGTGCCCCTCGACGAGACCATCGACGCCGTCTACGCCACGGGTCGGATGCTGCCGCCGGAGCTGCGCTGCACCGCCCGCGGCGGCCTGGCTGCGACGCCGAGCGCCCGTTCCCTGCCGCGGCGGCGCTGAGCGCCCGCCGGCCACCCTCAACCGCGAGGCACCCGAATGACATCCACAACGCTCCTCTTCCTCTCCGCCGCTGATGTGCGGCGGGCCCTGCCCATGCCTGCAGCCATCGCCGCGGTGACCGACGCCTTCCTCCGGCTGTCCGCCGGCGGGGCGCTGGCGCCGCCGCGCCTCCACCTGGCGCTGCCACCCCGCGACCGGACGGTGCTGGTGATGCCGGCCTGGCTCGCAGGCGCCGACACGCTGTCGGTCAAAGTGATCGCGTTGTATGGGGAGAATCCGTCCCGTGGCTTACCCATGGTCCATGCGCTGGTCGTGGTGCTCGATGCGGAAACGGGCCGTCCCCGGGCCGTGATGGACGGCGCGGCGCTCACCGCCCTGCGCACCGGCGCCGCATCGGGCGCCGCCACCGCCCTGCTGGCCCGCCCCGCGGCGGCCGCGGCGGCGGTTATCGGCGCCGGCCGCCAGGGCCGGGCGCAGCTGGAGGCGGTGTGCGTGGTCCGCTCCATCCGCCGCGCGACGGTGTTTGACCCGAACGGGGACGCGGCATCGGTGTTCGCCGCGGAGACTGCGGCGGCGCTCGGCATCCCGGTGGTCCCGGCGCGCTCGGCGGACGAGGCCGTTGCCGCCGTCAGCATCGTGTGCACCGCCACCCCGTCCGGCACTCCCGTGTTCGACGACGCCGCCGTCCGGGCCGGCACGCACATCAACGCGGTGGGAGCTTACACCCCCGACCGGCGCGAGATCCCCGGCGCCACCGTGGCCCGGGCCCGACTGGCGGTGGACAGTCGCGCCGCCTGCCTGGAGGAGGCGGGCGACCTGCTGCTCCCCCTGGGCGAGGGGCTGATCGGCCCGCCCGACACCTGGACGGAACTGGGTGAGATCGCCGCCGGGCACCGCCCCGGCCGCCAGTCGCCGGACGAAATCACCCTCTTCAAATCGGTGGGGCTGGCCGTCCAGGACGCGGCCGCGGCGGCTGCCGCCCTGCACGCGGCCGAAACCCTGGGGCTCGGCACCCGGGTCGAGCTTTGAATGGGTGCACGCCCGGTTGGTTGGACGGAGGCCGGCGTGCATGGTACACTGATTCTGACAAATCCTCACCGCGGATGAGACGATGCACAGCGACGCTCCGGCAGACCCCGAACGTCCCGGGGACACGGCGCCTGACACGGTGGGGCCGGCGGGCGGCGCGGCACCGTTTGAAGGCCTGGAACTCCCCGCGGCGCATGCCGGCCGATACACGGCGGTCCGCAAGCTGGGCCGCGGGGCGTTCGGAGACGTTTTTCTCGCCCGCGATCTCATGCTCCAGCGCGACATCTGCATCAAGGTGCTCCGCGACAATCCGGATGCGGCGGCTTCGCCCGTCGAGTCGAGGGAGCGGATGCTTCGGGAAGCCCGTGCGGCCGCCCGGCTGAAGCACCCGAACATCGTCACCATTCACGACATCATCGCCGACGACCATCTGGCCGCCATCGTCATGGAACACGTGGAAGGCGAGAACCTGCGCGACATGATCTCGCGCCGGGGGGCCCTGCCGTTCGATGAAGCCGCCGGCATCGCCGGCCAGGTCGCCGAGGCGCTGGCCTATGCCCACGCCAACGGGGTCATCCACCGCGACATCAAACCCGCCAACATCTTCCGGTCCGGCGACGGTACGATCAAGCTGGGCGACTTCGGCACCGCCCGCCTGGAGGGCCAGTCGGCGATCACCCTGACCGAGGGACTGGTGGGCACACCGGCTTATATGTCCCCGGAACAGATCCAGGGGCAGAGCGTGGACGGCCGCTCGGACATCTTCTCGCTGGGCGGGACTCTGTACGAGATGCTCACCGGGACCCGCCCATTCCACGACGTGTCGCCCTACACCATGCTGTTCAAGATCCTGCACGAGGAGCCCGTTGCCCCGAGCCGGCTGGTGCCGAAGATCCCGGCGGCGATCGATGCCATCGTCGCCCGGTGCCTGGCCAAGGATCGCGGGCAGCGCTACCCGGACGCCGCCGCCCTGGCTGCCGAGCTGGGCGGTGTGACCGCTGCCGTGCCGACACGCTTCCCGTCGACGATGCGCCGGCCGCGCCGCCGGCTTTGGTTTGCTGCGGCTGCGGCGCTGGTGGCGATTCTGGCCGGAGCGGCCTTCCTCCTGCTGCCGGGCAGGATGGGCGTCCGGCCCTTTGTCACGATCTGCCCGTTCGACAACCGGACCGACCGCCAGGAGTATGCGTTCATCGCCGAGGGGCTGTCCGCGGAGCTGGGCCGGCGGTTCGCCGAGGAGGCCTCGGTGACCCTGGTGCCGTTCGACGACGTCGCCGCCCAGCAGCGCCGGGGCCGCCGGATCGAAGACGCCGCCCGAAAGGCCGGAGCCGGCTTTCTCATCACCGGCACGCTGCGCGCCAGCGGCGAGCAGCTGACCGTCGAGTACCGTCTGCAGAATCTGCGCGGCGACGGCCGATGGCAGGACACACTGCCGCTGGCTCGTCGCAATCTGCAGGGCTCCCTCAACCAGATCAAAGGGCAGATCAGCGCCTGGCTGGATCTGAAGACGCCACCCCGGATCGACACCATGGATCCGCAGGCGTACGAATTCTACCTGCGCGGCGTGTCCAAGATCGTCGAGATGGAACAGGGGCGCGACACCGCGTTCACCGAGGGTCGGTCGTTTCTGGAGCGAGCGGTCGCCATCGAGCCATCCGTGGAGGTGTACACGGGGCTGGCGCGGCTGTACTACCAGGCGGTCAATCTCGGGCTGGCGCTGGAGCCCGAAAACATGGACATGGCCCGTTACTACATGGAAAAGGCCCTGCGGATCCGGCCCGATTACGGTCCGCTCATCCAGCAGCAGCTGCGCTCCGCCCTCCAGGAAGGCCGCTACGAGGACACGTTGAAAATCGCCGCCCGGGAGATCGCCGCCGACCGGCTGGAGCTCGATTACGCGGCCATGGCGGCCTACGCCCTGCGCCAGACCGGCCGGTACCGCTGGAGCGGCGCGCTCTACCGGCAGACCATCCGCCTGTTCCCCGAGAACTACTACACCAAGCTCAACTACGGCATCTGCCTGTTTCAGCAAGGCCGGCGCGCCGAGGCGCTGAAGCGGATCCGGGCCTGCGTCGCCGACGAGCCTGACAAGTACTGGGGTCAGTTCTACCTGGCCTACTATTCGCTGTTGCTGGGCGACACGTCCGCCGCGGCGCGCCAGGCCGCGACGCTGCCCGACAACGCGACGACGCAGAACATCCTCCGACAGATCGGCCTGATCCGGAACGATCCGGCGGGTCGCGACGTCAAGTTGTCCGACCCGGAGCTTTCAACCACCGACGCGAACCATTCCCTGCGGCTGGTCGAGACCTACGCCCTGGCCGGCGACACCGCCGCGGCGCTCCGGCAGTTTCAGATCAACGTCCGGATGGGTCACGGCACGTGGGAGTTTTTCGACTGGGATCCGCTGCTGGCCCGCTTGCGGGGCACACCCGAGTATCAGCAATGGCGAGCGGAGGGATTACGCTTGCGGGCGGCGGCATGGCAACGGCAGGAGGCGATCGTGCGGCCCATCTTCCGCAAGCTCGGTGTCGATCCGGAAGCCGAATCGCCCACGCAGGCGAGCCGACCGTGACCGAATGAAGCGTGCGCAAGGAGGTTCGTCATCTTTAACACCGCTCGATACGCCCATGTCCACCGCAACAGGATCGCGATGCTTCTGATCGGTTGTTGGATGCTCGCGTTCCTGCCTCACCCCGGGCTCCACGGCCAGTCGAGTCCGGCGGCGGCGGAGGAACTGATCACCGACCGTCCGGACTTCACCGAAAGCGCGCGGGTGGTGCCCTACGGCCGCATGCAACTGGAGAGCGGATTCACCTGGATGCGCGTCAACGCCGAGAGGGTCGAATGGGGCGCACCGGAGCTGCTGGCGCGGTGGGGCATTCTACCCATGTTGGAGCTGCGGTTCAATTGCCCTGATAGGATCTGGGAGCGGAACGGACAGGATCGGTCGGGATTCGGCGACGCCTCGGTTGGGGCGAAGCTTCAACTGCCGTCACCGGGCCGAGATTGGAATCTCGCGGCGATTGTGGCCGTCAGCCTGCCTTCCGGCGACCGCAATTTCTCCTCCGGGGCGGCTGACCCGGAGCTGGTGCTGGTATGGGGACGGGAGCTATCCGACCGCTGGTCGTACGGCGGTCAGGTGGCGGGCGCCTGGCTCACGGAGGATGGCGTCCGCCAGTTCAACTGGAGCACAAGCGCAGTGTTCGGTTGCGACCTGGGCGGCGACTGGGGGACGTTCTTCGAGATAATGGTGGATGTTCCCCATGCAGGCGGGACCGGTGTGCTGCTGCACCACGGCTATACCCGGCAGTTTCGCGGCCCAGTTCAATTGGACGTCCATGGCGGCTTGGGTTTGAATGATGCCGCTCCGGACGCCTTCATCGGGTTCGGCTTCAGCACCCGCTTCTGATCTGATCGCCGTCCGCAGGAATCGGTCAGGCATCCCGGCGTGAACGGAGTGCAGTGATGATGAGCAGCGGACCGACGAAGCAGGCCTTGCCGATGAAGTAGAGGCCGATGCCGGTGGAGACGGCGTTGTCCTTCGTCGCCTCGAAGCCCACGAAATACAGGATCCAGATTCCAGCAAACAGGCAGATCAGCGAGGCCAGCACCCCGCACGTGACCCCGACCCGGGTGAGGCGGTCCATGGGAACCTCCTGTTGAGATGACGATGGGCTCATTGGACCACAAGTCCCGGGCAAAATCCCGAATTTTCTGGTTCGGCGGTTTTCGTGAGGCCGACGGCAAGCGGTCGGCGCAGGCAGCCTGCGGCCGGCCGCCCCGTTGCGGGCCTGTCCGCGTGGCCGGTTCAGGGCACCGCGATGCCCAGCTCCCGGACGAGGAAGCTCCAGATATCGGCGATTTCCTCGATCTGCTTGGCCACCGGCTTGCCGCCGCCGTGGCCGGCCCGGGTTTCGATGCGGATGAGCACCGGCGCCGGTCCCGCCTGGGCCGCCTGGAGCGCCGCGGCGAACTTGAAGCTGTGCGCCGGGACCACCCGGTCGTCGTGGTCGGCGGTGGTGATCAGGGTGGCCGGATACCGGGTGCCCGGCTTGAGGTTGTGCAGCGGCGAGTAGGCGCGGATCGCTTTGAAATCCTCGGGATTGTCCGGCGAGCCGAAGTCGGACACCCACGCCCAACCGATGGTGAACTTGTGGAAGCGGAGCATGTCCATGACGCCCACTTCCGGCACCGCCGCGCCGAACAGGTCCGGCCGCTGGGTCAGGCAGGCGCCCACCAGCAGGCCGCCGTTGCTGCCGCCGCCGATGGCCAGCTTGGGTGTCGAGGTGTATTTCTGTGCGATGAGCCATTCGCCGGCGGCGATGAAGTCGTCGAACACGTTCTGCTTCTTCAGCTTCATCCCCGCCTGGTGCCATTCCTCGCCGTACTCGCCGCCGCCCCGGATGCAGGCCAGCGCGTACACGCCGCCCATCTCCATCCAGACCAGGTTGGCCACCGAGAAGTACGGCGTGGACGAGGCGTTGAATCCGCCGTACCCGTACAGGTAGACCGGGTTATTGCCGTCCAGCTTCAGCCCCGTGCGATGGGCCAGGAACATGGGCACGCGGGTGCCGTCCTTGCTCGTGTAGAAGACCCGCTGGACCTCGAACCGGTCCGGATCGAAATCCACCTTCGGGCTGCGGAAAGGCGTCTGTTGACCCGTGGCGACGTCGTACCGGTAGATGGCGCCGGGCGTCACGAAGTTGGTGAACAAGAAGAATGTCTCGGGATCGTCTGCGTGGCCGCCGAAACCGGCCACGCTGCCGAGGCCGGGCAGCGCCACGACCCGATCGAGCCGGCCGTCCAGGGAATACACCGACACCTTGCTGGCGGCGTCCTCCATGAATCCGGCCACCAGGCGGCCGCCCAACAGGCTGGCGAACTCCAGCGTCTCGGCGGCCTGGGGCAGGACCTCGCGCCAGGCGGCGCGCTCGGGCCGGCGGATGTCGATGGCGATGACACGGCCCCGCGGGGCGTTCAGGTCCGTCTTGAAGTAGAACACATCGCCCACGTTACCCAGGAAAGAATAGCTGGCCTCGAGTTCCGGGAGCAGCTCCACGACGGGGCTGTCGGGCTTGGCCAGTTCCTTGTAGAAAAACCGGTTCCGGACGTCGGTTCCCTGCCAGACGGAGATGCCGAGAAACCGGCCGTCCTCGGTCACGCCGCCGCCGAAGCCCCACTCCTTCTGATCCTTGCGTTCGTACACAAGCACGTCTGCGGACTGCAGCGTGCCCCGCTTGTGGTAGTACAGCTTCTGGAAGTAGTTCTGAGACTGCAATTTGCTCTTTTCATCAGGGGCGTCGTAGCGGCTGTAAAAGAAGCCCGCGCCGTCCTTCGTCCAGGAGGCGCCGGAGAACTTCACCCACTGGACGAGGTCCGGCAGGTCGTTCCCGGTGACCACGTCGCGGACGCGCCACTCGGTCCAGTCGGAGCCGCCGCTGGAGACGCCGTAGGCGATCCACTTCCCGTCCGGGCTCACGGCGTAGCCGGCCAGCGCCACGGTGCCGTCAGCCGACCAGGTGTTCGGGTCGATGAGCACCCGCGGCGCCCCGTCGAGCGAATCGGCGGTGTATAGCACCGACTGGTTCTGCAGGCCGTCGTTGCGGGTGTAGAAATACCTGCCGCCCTCCCGAAACGGAATGCCGAAACGCTCGTAGTTCCAGAGCCTGGTCAGCCGCTCGCGGATTTTCGGCCGGGCCGGGATCCCCTCGAGGTAGCCGAAGGTGATCTTGTTTTCCGCCTCGATCCAGGCGCGGGTCTCCGCCGAATCCGGGTCCTCGAGCCAGCGGTACGGATCGGCGACCTTCACGCCGTGGTAGTCATCCACCGTGTCACCCAGCCGCGCCGGCGGGTATTTTTTCGGGGCGTCGCCGTCAGGTCCGGCCGCCCGGATCGCCATGAGTGTTCCCATTGCCAGTAGCAGAATCAAACCCAGTCTCAGAATGGAGCAATTGGACATGGTGTTCTCCCGTGTGAATTGATGGTCCGTTGCCCTCGGGCCGAAGTTTCGTCGCCGCAGCGCCTCGCCTGGGCTGTCTGGACCATGACATTGTACGTCGGGTCCGGACGAAAAGGTTCGCCGAAGGCCGGCCACCTGTTGTTGGATGCGGGAATCCGGCTCTGGTTTAAGCGCAACATGGGCATGATCGCGGAACGCCCCCGGGGTGCGTCCTACAGTTGCGCGGAGTGGGCGCCGATGAGCCGCATGACTCCGTCGATGAACGTGAGGGGATGGGCGGGACAGCCGGGCACGTACAGATCCACGGCGTGTTCATCGAAAAAGCCCCGCTGCAGCGCCGGTGACGGCGCGAACACGCCGCCCGATATGGCGCAGCTCCCCACGGCGATGAGCAGGCGCGGCGCGGGCACGGCGCGCCAGGTGTCTTCCAGCGCGGCGGCCATGTTCTCGGAGACCGGCCCCGTGACCACCACTCCGTCGGCGTGGCGGGGCGAAGCAACGAATTCGACGCCGTAGCGACCCATGTCGAAATTGACATTGCCGCAGGCGCCCAACTCCATCTCGCAACCGTTGCAGCCGCCCGCCGACACCTGGCGCAGCTTGAGGGATCGGCCGAACAGGCGGCGGACATCCGTCCGGACGGCGTCGGCTGCCGGCTCCGCCGCCGCGGCCACGCCCTCGCCCGTGATCAACGCTTCGCGCCCGAAGGCCGCCAGCCGATGCTCCGTCGTGAATTCGATCGCCCCCGCCGGACACGCCTCCCGGCAGTCGCCGCACAGGATGCAGCGGCCCAGGTCGATGCGCAGGGGTTCGGCCGTGATGGCGGCCGCGGGGCAAACCCCCTCGCACCGCCGGCAGCGGGTGCAGGGGTCAGGCCGCAGCTCGGGCCTCCCCCGGAAAGGCGGGATCACGGAGGCCCGGAGAGGATCCGGCACGAAGGCCCAGCCGTGACGCCGGCGGATTTTAAGCAGGTCAAACATCGCAGGGTTCCTGGGAATGATGGTGTCCGGCCGGCGAATCGCCGGGAAGTTTGTGATGAGGAAGGAAGTGGAGCGTCAAGGAGCGAGCACGATTACGATCACGATTACGATTACGAACACGATTACGAGCACGAACGGCAGTCAACATCTCCCTACTCCTATCTCCTATCTCCTCACTCCTCACAAATCATGTCCGCAATACGACAGGTTGAAGCTCTTGTTGCAGAGCGGAAAATCCGAGATGCCGTTGTGGCGCACCGCCAGCGCCAGGCCGAACCAGTTGTGCACCGCCGGATCCTTCACCCGGTAGCGGCTCACCCGCCCGTCGCCGCCGGTGACGACCAC
>ERZ1649853.162-NODE-162-length-28191-cov-14.630758_pt1 | contig 28191 bp, 20 predicted proteins | sample MGYA00575353_ERZ1649853 | MGnify/ENA primary metagenome ERZ1649853 (study PRJEB40853, sample SAMN11349654) | freshwater sediment metagenome | isolation source: river sediment | host: Sediment | place: India: Okhla Barrage, New Delhi | collected 2017-02-21 ...
AGAAGTTCGCGGCCGCGGCCGAGGCCTCGTTCGTGGCGGCGATCCTCTACGGCCTGGTCGAGATGGCCGACTAGACCGACATCGAGACCTGAGTTGGCGGCCGGATGATGATCCTCGGCGTCGAGGACCCGACCGCGAACACCCTCCTGCCGGACCGCAGCGTCACCAGCACCTGGTACTCGTGGGCGCCCGGCTCGGCGTCAGATGCCACCGTGAACGGAGTGACTGCACCTCTGGGGAGGAGCACACCTGTCAGCGGATGCGCCTCGACCAGCACATTCTCCTCGGCGATGAACAGGGCGGCGTCGTTCGCGGTCTGGTTCTCGAACCCGATGGCCTCGCCGCGATCGACCTCGAGCCCGCCGGGATCCGCGAGCGCGTACGCACCCGACGGCAGCTCCAGTATGTACACCTTCCGGCTGGCAACCTTCATATCGCTCCTCCTATCTCGCGGCGCAGGCCCCGGCCGCGGTCAGTTCGAGGGGCGGCCCCGATTGGCCAGCTCCGCGAATCTCGGGTCCATCCTCAATCTGTCGAGCGACGGCGTGCGCTCGAGCTGCCGCACCTCGACACCATTCTCCAGCGCGCGGCCGAGCCAGACGAGCGCGCGGTCGCGATCGCCGAGGTCCTCGTAGCTCTCGCCGATCACCGACATCAGCTGGGCGTCGACAACCTCCCTCGACGTCGCCCGCTCGAGCAACTCGAGGCCCCGCTCGCGGTTCTCGCCGAGCATGCCGTAGTAGCCGGCGAGACTGGCCATCAGGAGCGGGTCGTCAGGCGCCGCGGCCAGGCTCGCCTCGCAGACCCCGATCGCCCTGCGAAAGGCGGGGGCCGCCCGGGCCCGGTCGCCTCCCCAGTGGTAGGCGGCCGCGAGGTTGCCAGCCAGCTGCCAGTCGTCGGGGTCGAGCCCGACCGCCCGCTCGAACATGTCGGCCGCGCGCGCGTAGTCCTGCTCCTCGAAGGCCATCGTGCCGAGTTGGGAGTAGACGATCGGGTTCGGGGAGGCCGCGAGCGAAGCCTCGAAGACCTCCCAGGCCTCGTTGCGCCGCCCTAGGAAGTACATCAGGCCGCCGAGGTTGTTGAGCACCTTCACGTTGAGCGGCGCTTGCTCGGCCGCGACCCGGAACTGGTTGGCGGCGGCGTCGTAGCGGTTGGTCACGTAGTAGAGGAAGCCGAGCTCGGCCGAGCTGGTGGCGTCGCCGGGCCGCAGGTTGATCGCCCGCTGCAGCGCCTGCTCCGCCTCCTCGTAGCGGCCCCCTTCGCGCAGGGCGGCGCCGAGCTCGAGCTGGACGCGGGCGCTGTCCGGCGCCACCCGCGCCGCCCGCTCGAGGGTAGCGATCGCCTGCTCGGTCCGCCCATCGGCGCGGCAGACCTCGGCCAGCACGCGCAGCGCCTCGGCCGTCGGCGGGTCCTGGTCCGAGGCCACCCTGGCCTGTGCGTCGGCCCGCTCCAGCCACGCCGGGTCGCGGGTGTCCCGGAAGCGGCCCAGGAGCGCCGCCGCGAGCGACACCCGTGCCAACACGTAGCGGGGGTCCTCGCGGGTGGCGCGCTCGAGGGCCGCGATCGCGCGGTCGGCAGCGCCGCCTTCCTCATCGCTGGCGAGGAGTCCAAGGGCGATGAGGCGCTGCTCGAACGCGCGGTCGACGACGGTGCAGCGGGCATCGAGCGCCGCCCGGGTCCGCGGTCCGACCGTCACTCCCAGCAGCCTGGCCGCCTCGTCGACGAGCACGAGCTGCAGCCGCCCCGAGACACCGCTCCCGGCGTCGATCACCGCCGACCCGAGGATCGATTCGTCGGGAACCAAGATGGCGTCAAGTTCGATGTGGACGCGCCCGCCCTCGGTGCGAAAGCGACCGTTGACCGCAACGTTCACGTTGTAGTCCCGCCGCACCTGCTCGAGCGAGTGGGTCGATCGAGGCGGGACCACCCACAGCCGGCCCAGCGTCTGCTCCTCGAGCAGTGCCAGCTCCTCGGAGAGCACCCACCCGAGGCCGACCGCGAGCGCGGCGTCGTCCTCGTCACCGCCGATCGCGACGAAGGGCAGCACCGCGACGTGTCGCGGCGCCGAGCTTGCCAGAGACGCGGCGGATGCCGCGGCCGGACCGCTGCCTGCGTGCTGCCGCGCCGCGAGCGCGCCCCACACCGCGAGCGCCGCGATGCCGACCAGCGCGACGGCCACGACCGCGATCGCGGCGGGCCGACGCCAGCTCCTCACCCGTGGCGCACGGGGGCGCGGAGCCGACCACTCGGAGGTGGTCTCGATGGCGCGCAGCGCGAGCGCCAGGTCGTGGACCGACTGGAAGCGGTCCTCTGGGCGCTTCTCCAGACAGCGCCGCACCAGCTGCTCGAGCGGCGCCGGAACCGGTCTTCCGAGCTCGGCGAAGGTCGGCGGATCATCGCGCAGGATGGCCGCGACCAGGTTCGCCCGGGAGTCACCGCCGAAGGCCCGCGTCCCGGCCAGCATCTCGAACAGCACCGCGCCGAAGGCGAAGATGTCGGAGCGCAGATCGGCGGGCTTGCCGCTCAGCTGCTCGGGCGACATGTAGCCGAGCGTGCCGACGATCACGCCCTCCTCGGTCTGGGCGGTCGCCGTCTCGGTCAGAGCTCCGCTTCCGCTCGCGGGGTCCGGCTGGTGCAGCTTGGCGAGCCCGAAGTCGAGGATCTTGACCAGGCCGTCCCGGGTGAGAAACACGTTCTCGGGCTTGAGGTCGCGGTGGATGATGCCGCGGCTGTGGGCCGCGGCGAGGCCATCCGCGATCTGGATCGCGATCTCGACCGCGCGCCGCGGGGAGAGGTCGGCCTCCCGCAGCCGCTCCCGCAGGCTGCAGCCCCGCAGCAGCTCCGAGACGATGTAGGGCGCCCCCTCGTGCTGGCCGACGTCGTAGATGGCGAGGATGTTGGGGTGGTTCAGGGCGCCGGTGGCCCGCGCCTCGCGCTCGAAGCGGGCGATCCTGGCCGGGTCGGCGGCGGCGGCCCTGGGGAGCGTCTTGATTGCCACCTCGCGGTCGAGCCGGGGATCGTGCGCCTGCCAGACCTCGCCCATGCCGCCCGACCCGATCCGGGCCACGATCCGATAGTGGGAGATGGTCTGCCCGATCACACCGCCCCCTTCACTCCGTCGCAACCGGCCGCTGCCTCGCTGGATTTCTTGAAGACAGTATCGGCCCGCCATCCGGATTCCGCAACTCGGGCGTGGCGCAACGGGGGCCGTCAGCCGGGCGCCGTCGGGGCGTCGGCGCCACCGGTCGAACGATCACCGCGCCGGCCCCACGATGCCGCTCGGGAGTGCTCGAGCAGCGCCGCGACCGTGGGCAAGGCCCTCGCGGTGGCCATCAGCTGGTAGCCGAAGACCCCCTTCGCGAGCAGGATCGCGAGCCCGTTGAGCCGCACCAGCGCGCGTCCCAGCCAGCCGTCGCCGAGCGCCTTCGGGAAGGGCGCCGGCACGGCCGTCACCTCCTCGACCCGGTAGCCGTACTGGCCGAGCAGGCGCTCGAGCGAGCGCACCGTGAACAGCCGGCGATGGGTGAGGTCGAGGATGCCCTCGCGGCCGTACTCGAAGCCGCCCGCGAGCAGCCGCAGCCGCACCGGCAGGAAGGCGACGTTCGGCACGCTGACCACGATCTTCGGCCGGGTCGCCCCGGGGAGCCGGCGCAGGGCGGTGAGGAAGGCCTCGGGCGAGTGCAGGTGCTCGAGGATGTCGAGCAGCAGCACCACGTCGAAGCCGGCGAGGTCGACTGCCGGCGGCCCCTGGTCGAGATCGTGGCGGGTGAAGCCGGCCAGGCCCGGCGCCTCGCCGGGGTCGAGGTCATCGACCCCGTGCACGGTGCAACCCTTGCGGGCGAGCTCTGCCGCGAGCAGGCCGCGGCCGCAGCCCAGGTCGAGCACCCGCGATCCGGCGGGCACCCGCTCGATCGCCATCGAGTGGGACGACCGGTAGCCGAGCTTGAGGCCGTAGATCTCGGCCGGGCCCCGGAGGTCGTACTTGCGCTGGTAGAGGACGCCGAGATCGTGGACCCGGCTGGCGAGGGTGGTTCGCACGACGTTGAAAGCGTAGGAGATGCCGTTGACGTGGCAGATCTCGTCGCCGTAGTACACCGGGATCGGGAGCTCCACGATGCGGAAGCCCTTGCGCAGCAACTGGATGAGGATCTCGGTGTCGAAGTGGAAGTCGCTGGTGTCGAGGTCGAACGGGATCTGGCGCAGGGCGTCGACCGAGTACACCCGGTAGCCGGAGTGGAACTCCGACATCCGGGTTCCGAGCAGCCGGTTCTGCAGCCAGGTGAGGACCCGGTTGCCAACCAGCTTGTACAGGGGCATGCCGCCCGACAGCGCCGCCCGCGGCGACACCATGCGCGTGCCCATGACCGCGTCCGCCTCGCCGTCGAGGACCGGACGGACGAGCTGGTCGAGCTTCTCCGGCGCGTACTGGCCGTCGCCGTGGAGCAGTGCGACGGCGTCGAAGCCGCGCTCGATCGCGTACTGGTAGCCGAGCTTCTGGTTGCCGCCGTAGCCCTGGTTGACCGGGTTGAAGAGCACCTCGATGTCGCGGCCCGGGTGCCGCCGCTCGTAGTCGAGGCCGACCTCGAAGGTCCGGTCCTGGGAGGCGTCGTCTATGATGAGAACGCGCGTGCCGTGCGCCCAGACCGACTCCGGTATCCGATCGAGGACCTCCCCGAGGGTGCGGCCGGCGTTGTACGCGACGATGAAGATCAGGAGGCGGCGGGAGCCCACCCCGTGAGATTAGCAGAGGCGAGGCGATCGCTGATCTGGCGGGCGGCCTGGTGATCGACCTGCACGCCGCCGGGGCCGTGGCCGCCACCGTCGCGCTGGCCGGTGGCATCGGCGAACTCGGCCGCCGGCTCGGCGGCGGCTCCCTGGCCGCGCGCTGGGTTCGCGGCTGGACCTCGCTGTGGTGGTTGACGGCGGCCACCGCACAGCTCGTGAGCCCGGCGGCGGCGGCGGTGGCCGGCAGCCTGGTGGTGCTCGCCGCATTCGCCGCCTGGGGCTACCGCGAGCGCCACGAAGCCCGGCCGTGGCTGGTTGGCGGGGCGGCGGTGGCCTCCGGGGCCCCGCTCATCCTGTGCCCGCCGGTGTTCTACGACGCCCTGGTCTACCACCTCGGGCTGCCCTGGAGCTGGCTGGTCAACGGCAGCTTCGATCCGGCCCCGCACCACGTGTTCAGCCACTTCCCCGTCGCCGGCCAGGCGGTGTTCCTGATCCCGGTCGGCTGGGGGCTGCCCGAGGCGGCGGCGGGCCTGCACTGGATGTGCCTGTGCGTCACCCTGGCGGCGGTCGCGCGGCTGGCGCAGCGGCTCGGGGCAGGCCGCTGGTCCGTCCTCGCTCCCCTGCTGCTGGTCGGTTGCTGGCACATGCTGTGGATCGCCAGCCAGGCGGCAGTCGACCTCCTGGTCACGGTCGCGATCGTCGCCGCGCTGGAGGCGCTCACCGCCGAGCCCGGACCGCGCTGGCTCGACCTCGGCCTCGCGTGCGGCCTGGCTGCGGCGACCAAGTTCCCGGCCGCGGTCCCGCTGGCGGCGGTGATGCTGGCCGCGGTCCTGTTCTACCCGCATCGCTGGCGGCGGATCGGGATCTCCGCCGCAGTCGCGGTGGCGGCGGCCTCCTTCGTCCCGGTGCGCAACCTGGTCACCACCGGCAATCCCGTCTACCCGCTGCTGTGGCCGCTCTTCGGCGGCAGCGGCTGGAGCGCCCGCGACGACGCCCGCTGGACCGGCCTCGTGCACGAGGGTGTCCACGGCCTGGCGTCGCTGCCGTCGGGGCTGGTCCGCCTGGTGCGGCCGCCCGAAGGGCTCGGCTGGTGGGTCGTGGTGGCGGCGGCGCTCGCGGCCTGGGCGACGGTGCAGGCCGGCGAGGGGGCCCGCAGCCGACGCCTGGTCGCCGCTGCCGCGGCGCTCGGCCTTGGCGGCTGGCTCGTCACCTCCCAGACCGCCCGCTACGCGTTTCCGATCGCCGCCCTGCTCGCGGCGCTCGCCGCGGCCGGCGCGAGCCGGCTCCCGCGGGGGGCCGCGGCCGCCACCACGCTGGCGGTCGCAGCGACCGTCGGGCTCGGCCTCGCCGATCTCGGCCGGCTCACCCTGGGCCGACTGCAGGTCCACCGCCTGTGGACCGGCGAGGCGAGCCGCGAGGAGTGGCGCCATCGGGTCACGGTGAACGACCCGCTGCCCGCCTACCGGGCCGCCGAGGCCGCCCTCCATGGCTCGGCGCGGCTCCTGGTGGTCGGCGACGGCCGCTCGTGGGGCTGCGGCGTGCCGCACCACGTCAGCTCGTCCTACGACCTGCAGCTGATCCAGGAGTGGGTCGAGGGGGCGGCGGATGCCGAGCAGGTGGCGCGCACCGCGGCCGCCGAGGGCTGGTCCCACCTGCTGATCAACTGGGGCGAGCTCGAGCGGCTGGGCGGGCCGGACTTCCAGGTGCTGCGCTGGCAGTCGGCCGCCGACGAGCAGCGATGGCAGTCCTTTCTCGGCCAGTGGACGGTGCCGCTCGCGGTGCACCCGCCGTGCGAGCTGCGCGCCATCCGCCCTCCCAACCGGCCGAGGGGATAGGATGTAGGATCTAGGAGCGAGTCCCCCCGTCTCCGTGCCCGTGCCCGTCTCCGTCTCCGTCTCGGCTTCTGCTTCCGCGCCCGCTTTCGCAACCGTGCCCGACGCGCGACGTGACGCACCCACCGAGTCGGCATCTCGACAGCCGAACCGCAGAGGACGCAGAGCGCGCGGAGCGCAGTCGGACGGTCTCTTCCGCGATGCTCTCTGCGGTCTCTGCGATCTCCGCGTTCTGATGAGCTGGATGGGTTCTGCAGATCCTGGCCTCGGGGTGGGTTCGGCCACGCTTCCCGTTCCCGCTTGTCACGGCGGAGTCGAAGGCGAAGCCGGATTCCCGTTCCCGGTGTGTCGGCGGGGAGGACGGCTCGCTCAGCGCTCGAGCCCCTTGATCCGCTTGCGGACCGCCTTGGCCTCCTTCGACCGGCCCTCCGCGTCGAGCAGGCCCGCCTGGCGCGTGAGCACCGGCTCGAGCCGTGGGTCGTCGGCGGGCCAGGCGGTGCCGATCCGCTCGAGCAGCCGGGTGTTGACGGCCAGCGCCTCCGCCGTCCGCCCCGCCTCGGCCAGCAGGTAGGCGAGCGCATCCTCTGCCAGCAGCGACCGCTCGAGGTCGTCATCGCCAACCGCATCGCACACCCGGCGCTGCCAGTCGGCTGCCCTGCCGGCGTCGCCCATCATCGCCGCCGTGCGCGCCAGGCGGTCCAGCGTCTCGACGCGGGCCGGATCGCCGGCGACCAGCGTCTGGTCCTGGCGATCGAGCAGCGCCTCGAGCCTCCGATCGGCCTCGGCAAGCTCCACCTGGTCGCCGGCTACCGTCAGCAGCTCGGAGAAGCTCGCCGGCCCGCGCCGCACCCGCAGCCAGGAGACATCCGCCAGAATCTGATCGACCGCCAGCGGCACGACCTCGCCGGCGCCGGCGACCGCCACCGCCCGGGTAGCGAGGCGTTCGGCGAGCTCCACCTCGCCGTTGGCGAGCGCGGTCGAGGCCGCGGCGGCCAGCATGTCCACCGCGCCACCCAGCTCGCCGGCCTGGCGTGCCGCGACCGCCTGCTCGAGCAGCCCCTCGGCGGCCTGCGGCGCGCCGTGCAGGATCTCCATCTCGGCAAGCGTCTCGAGCTGGTGGGTGCGCTCGACGCCGGCCGCATCCTCGTCCGTTGCGAGCGCGGCGACCGCTTCGCGCTGCAGCCGCAGCGCCTCCTCGTGGTGCTGCTGGAGGGCCTCCATGCGCGAGAGCATCGACAGCACCCGCCAGCGCTGGCCGGCGTCGGCGACCTGGGCCTGCTCGGCGATCTCCAGGTACCTGCGCAGGCTGTCGCGGGCCTGCGGGAGGTCGCCCACCGCCTGGCTCGAGCGCGCCACCGCGAGCAGGGCGTGGAGCAGCACCGGTGAGCTGTCGCCGAACGCGTGCTCCTCGGCCGCGAGCAGCAGCAGGTAGGTCGACTGCGCCTCGCCGTCTCGCTGCGCCTCCTCGTAGAACCGGCCGAGGTTGTACAGGCTCTGTTCGAGCCGCCGGCTCTCAGGCGGCTCCGACTGAGCGATGTCCAGCGCGGCCCGGAACTCGCGCTCCGCGCGCGCCTGGTCGCCGGTGCGGAAGGCCCACTCGCCGGCCGTGGTGTGCTGCTGCCAGGCGTCCTGCGCAGCTGCCGGGACCGCCATGGCCGCGACGAGGATCAGCGCGATCACGAGCTGGCGACTCATCGTATACCCCTGTCGCCAGGATACCCGAGCTTCTCCCCTCGCTCCCGTCCCCGTCCCCGTTCCCGTCCCCGTTCCCGAGCATTCCTCAAACCGACATCGCGATCAGCACCTGCCCCGCGTAGTAGAGCGGCAGCCCGATCGCGCGGTTGAGGAGCTCGGCCTTGACGAAGCGGTGCCGCGCGACCGCCAGGTCCGAGACGTAGAACAGGAGCGCCCCGGCGGCGACGGTCCACGACATGGCGCCGGCCCGGGCGACCCCGATCGCCCCCCACACCATCACCGAGATCACGACGATGTAGGCCGCGACCGGCAGCCGCCGCCGTCCCAGGTGCGGCCACAGCCAGCGCAGCACGGCCGCCGCGAACGGCGCCAGCGCCAGCAACGCCAGCCGCGGCCACGCGGCCGGCGGCAGCGCGGTCGCGAACGCGCCGATGTAGGCGCAGTGGCCGAGCAGGAAGGCGAGCAGTCCGATGTCGAAGGAGCGGCCGTGACCGAGCAGCAGCAGGTCGCCGGCGGCGCACAGCGCGAGCCCCGCCACCACCCAGGCCCCGCTGGCGCCGGCCCCCTCCCAGCGCAGCCCGCCCAGTGCGACGAAGCACAACGAGGCGGCAGCCTTGGACGCGATCTCCAGGGCGCGATCGCCGCGACGGATTGCCGCCACCAGCGACGCCACCGCTGCTGCCGTGACCGCCACCAGACTGGTCTCGAGCATGCTTCCGTTCCCCCTCGATCGCGATCTCGCCCGGCGGCTAGAGCACGATGCCGAGGTACCTCGTCAGCTCCGGCACGCCGGCAAGGGCGATGTCCGCCAGCTCGCGGTGGAGCTCGGCGCCCTGGTACAGCAAGCACACCGCACCGCAACCGGCGGCGCGGGCGGACTCCACATCGTAGCGCGAGTCGCCCACCGCGAGGCACCGCTCGGGCGCCACGCCGAGCCGGCGCACCGCCTCCTCGAGGGGTGCCCCGGAGGGCTTCCACAGCCCGCTGTCGCGGGTCAGCACCACGTCGAAGCGCAGCCCGAAGCGATCCAGCAGCTGCCGCGCGTTGCGCTCCGAGTTGTTGGTCACCAGGGCGGTCGGCAGGCGGTGCGCGGCGAGCAGCTCGAGCAGCTCCGGCACCCCCCGTTTCAGCCTCGCGGCGCCGGTCGCCCGATCCTCGATCGCCTCGAGCTCGGCCCACCGTCGCGCCCGTTCACCCTCGGGCAAGCCGTTGAGGTCGTCGATGATCGACCGGCCGGACACGCCGAGGCGGCGCCTGATCTCCGGCCAGTCGTAGTCGGAGTCGATCAGCGTGCCGTCCATGTCTAAGACCACCGCGGCGGTCCCGCGGCCGGCGAACGCGCGCAGGATCTCGTCGCGGGGGAATCGCGGCAGCGGCGGCGGGGCCGGCGCCGCCCGTGCCCGCGCCCGGCCGATCCACTCGATCCCGACGCCGGCCGCCGCGAGCCCGGCGGCCACGCGCTCGCGGCCTTCCCCGGCGCAGCCCACGAGCAGCGAGCCGGAGCCGATCAGCCCCAGCGGGTCGATCCCCAGGTCGCTGCAGAGCAGGCGCGTCTCGGGGCGCACCGGCACCCGCTCCAGCTCGATCTCCAGGGTCAGTCCCGATGCGCTCGCGAGCTCCGCCAGCGCCTCGCCGACGCCGCCCTCGGTGACGTCGTGGAGCGCGCTGACCGACGGGTCGGCCGCCGCGGCGAGCGCTTCCGGAACGACCGAGAGCCAGTCACCCGACAGGATCTCGTCGAGGCCGCGAAACGCCGCTTCGCCGTGGAGCGCGCGCAGCCGCGGCCCGAGCTCGCCGAGCAGGATCGCGGTTCCTTCGAGCCCCGCCCAGCGGGTGATGCCGACCCAATCGCCGTCGCGCGCTCCGCCAGTGGTGATCGGGCGCCCGACCACCCGCCCCAGCATCGTGCCCACCACCACGCTGTGGGCAAGGCCGGGCGTGACCTCGGTGTGCCCGCCGATCAGCGCGACGCCGAGCCGGTCGCAGGCCGCCACCACCTGGCCGAGCAGCTCGCGGATGCGGTCGAGCTCCGCCTCGTCGGGCGCCACCAGCAGCACCGCCAGGAACAGCGACGGCCGCGCCCCTCGGACCGCCACGTCGTTGGCGTTCACGGTCACCGCCAGACGCCCGGCGTCCTTCGCCGTGAACGACACCGGGTCGGTGGCGACCGCCCACAGCTCGCCCCCGATCGTCACCAGCGCCGCGTCCTCGCCGGCGGCGGGCCCGAGGACGACCGCCGGCGGCAGCTCGCGACGCACCACCTCGGCGACCAGGTCCCACGGCACCTTGCCACGGGGAAAGCGGCGGCCCATGCCGATACCGTAGTCGCGCCCGGCCGAACCGACAAGCGGCCGGGCCGCGCCGGGATGCCGCACCCGCCGCGAGCACCGTTCGGTCCGCGCTCGGATACGATGGAGGCGGATGAAGCGCGCACATCGGCATCTCGGGCTGACGCTCGGGCTCGCGGCCGGCCTCGCCACCGCCTGCTCCGGCCCGGCCCCACAAGCGCCAGTCGGCGACGGCGCGCCGGCCCCAGGCGGCACGGTGGTGATCGGCGGCCTGGGCGACGTCATGACCTGGAACCCCTACCTGGCCGAGGACCAGACCACGGACGAGATCCTGAGCCTGGTCTACCCGTCGCTGGCCGTCGAGCAGGTCGACTACCACGACCATCCACCGTCCTTCGCCCCCGGCCTCGCCTCCCGTTGGGAGCACTCCGAGGACGGGCTCGAGCTGACGTTCTTCCTCGACCCGGCGGCGCGGTGGAGCGACGGTGCCCCCGTCACCGCCGACGATGTGGCCTTCAGCTGGCGGACCCAGGTCGCCCCCGAGATCGCGTGGCTGGGCAGCGACGCCAAGGGCTCGATCCTGGAGGTCGCGGCGATCGGGCCGAAGACTGTGCGCTTCCGGTTCGATCACGCCTACCCCTACCAGCTGATGGACGCCAACGAGGGGCTCATCATCCCGGCCCACGCCTGGGGCGGCATCCCGTACGCCGCGTGGCGCGACCTCGACTGGGCGGGCCGGGTGGTGTCCGCAGGTCCCTTCCGGAAGGCCTCCCACCGTCCCCAGCAGGAGCTCGTCCTGGAGCGCAACCCCGACTACTGGAGGGCCGGCCGCCCCTACCTCGACCGGGTGATCTGGCGGCCGATGCCGTCCCAGGTGGGGCTGCTCGCGCAGCTGCTGACCGGCGGCATCGACCTCGTCAACGGGCTCGACCCTGCCGACGCCCGGCGGGTCGCCGCCGACCCCCGCCTGCGGCTGGTCAGCTTCCCCGACCGCGGCTACAGCCAGGTCCGCTGGAACCTGCGGCGCCCGTTCCTCTCCGACCGCCGGGTGCGCATGGCGCTGGCCATGGCCATCGACCGCCAGGCGATCATCGACGTCGTCCACCTCGGTCACGCCCGGCCGGCGGTCGGGCCGGTGCTGTCCACGATGTGGGCCTTCAACCGCGCCCTGCAGCCGGTGCCGCACGACCCGGCCGCGGCGCGACGGCTGCTTGCCGATGCCGGCTGGGCCGACAGCGACGGCGACGGCAGCCTCGACCGCGACGGTGACGAGCTCGCGTTCGAGCTCCTCACCAACTCGGAGAACGACCTCCGCCAGGACATCTGCCTGCTCATCGAGGCCAACCTCGCCCGGGTGGGGGCCGTCGCCCGGCCGCGCTTCGTCGAGTGGGGCACCCTGCTCGCGCTCGAGTCCGCCGGCGACTTCGACGCCATCGTCTCGGGCTGGATCGAGCCGACCCTGATCGACCTCGAGCCGCTCTGGCACACCGCGCCGCCGGGCGAGCCGACCCTCAACTCGGTCGGCTACTCCAACCCGGAGGTCGACCGGCTGCTCGAGGCAGCCGCCGAGGCGGCCACGTTCGAGCAGCAGAAGCCGCTCTTCGATCGGGTCCAGGAGCTGATCGTCTTCGACCAGCCGTACGCCTTCCTGGCCGAGACCGAGCGCCTGGTCGGGGTCAGCTCTCGCGTCCGCGGCGCGGTCTTCAACGACGCGTCACCCTACTTCAACCTCGAGGAGTGGCACGTCAACGTCGCGAGGCAGGACTGAGATGGCCCGGATCGCGATCCGCCGGCTCGCCACCCTGGTGCCCCTGGTCTGGCTGGTGGTGACGCTGACCTTCCTGGTGGTGAAGCTCGCCCCCGGCAGCTACGCCGACACCCTCGACCATCCCCGGCTCACCCCCGAGGCCCGCGAGGCGCTGCGGGCCTCGTACGGCCTCGACCGGCCGCTCGGCGAGCAGTACCTGCGCTGGCTCTCCGCCGCCGCGACCGGAGACCTCGGCGGGTCGTACCTGTACAAGGAGCCGGTCAGCCGGGTGATCGGCCGCGCCCTGCCGCCGACCGTGCTGCTCGCCGGGACCGCGCTGCTGCTCGACCTGGTCCTCGGCCTGCTGCTGGCGATGACCGCCGCGCGCCGGCCGTACGGCTGGGTCGACCGGCTGACCGGCGTGCTCGGCCTCGGCATCTACGGCATGCCGTCATTTTGGATCGCTGGCCTGCTGGTCCTGGTGTTCGCGCTCGGCCTCGGCTGGCTGCCGGTCTCGCACATGCACTCGGTCGATGCCGGCCAGCTCTCCGCGCAGGGCCGCCTGCTCGACCTGCTCCGTCACCTCGTCCTGCCCGCGGCGAGCCTCGGCCTGGTGGGGGCTGCCGCGACCGCCCGCCTGCTGCGCTCGACCCTGCTCGAGGCGCGCGCGTCGCGGTTCGTGCTCGCGGCCCGGGCGCGCGGGCTGAGCCGGAGCCGGATCCTCTGGGTGCACTCGCTGCGGCCGGCGCTGCTGCCGGCGATCACGGCGCTCGGCCTGTCGCTGCCAATGGTGGTCTCCGGCTCGGTGGTCATCGAGTCGGTCTTCTCCTGGCCCGGCATGGGCATGGCGCTGTGGCGGGCCGCCGAGGCGCGCGACGTCCCGCTGGTCATGGGCCTGACCCTGGTCGGAGCGGCGGCCGTGATCGTCGGCAACCTGGTCGCCGACCTGCTCTACGCGGTGGCCGACCCGCGGGCGCGGGAGGAGCGATGACCACCGCGACGAGGCTCCGGATCGGCGCCGTCGCCGTCGCGGGGCTCGCCGCCGCATGCATCCTCGGCCCGCTGGCCGTCCCCGGCCCGCCGGCCGACCCGGTGCTGGGCGCGCTGCAGCCGCCGCTGACCACGGTCACCGCGCTCGAGCTCGACGACGGCACCGTGGTGGTGGCGCCGCGGGTGGAGGCAACCCGCGACGGCCTCGTCGCCACCGGCGCCGGCCGGCGGCGGATCGTCGACCCGGCGCGCGTCACCGCGACCACCCGCCACCGGCTGTGCCTCGGCAGCGACCGGTTCGGCCGGGACGTGCTTCGGGAGCTGCTCGTCGGCGGCAGGATCTCGCTCGCGATCGCGGCGTTCAGCCTGGTGCTCGCGGTCGTCATCGGCGGTGCGGTGGGGATCGCCGCCGCCACCGGCGGCCGCGTGGTCGATGCGGTGCTGATGCGCTGCGTCGACGCCTTCCTCGCCTTTCCGCTGCTGTTCCTGATGATCCTGGCCGCCGCCCTGCTCCGCCCCGACCCGCTGCTGCTCGTGGTCCTGCTCGGCTGCACGTCCTGGATGGGGGTCGCCCGGCTGGTGCGCGGCCAGGTGCTGTCGCTGCGCTCGCGGCCTTTTGTGGCGGCCGCCCGGGTCAGCGGCAGCCGGTGGCACCGGATCGCGATCTGGCACTACGCCCCCAACCTGGTCGGCCCGGTCTCCCAGGACACGGCGCTGCGGATGGGCGACCTCGTGCTCGCCGAGGCGACGCTGTCCTACCTCGGCCTCGGGGTGCCGCCGTCGGTGCCCACGTGGGGCTCTATGGTGGCCCAAGGCCACCGGGCGCTCCCTGACGGCTGGTGGCTGGCGGTGTTTCCCGGCGCCGCCATCGCGCTCGTGGTCATCGGCCTCGCAGTGATCGGCGACAGCCTCCAGCGGCTCGGCGATCCCGAGCCCTGAGGCGCCGGCCCCCGGCCGGCGGCGCCGACCGAGGCCGGCGCCGCCGACGTCGCCGCGCCGTGCTCCCCCGCTGGGCAGACGGCACCCCGATCTCACTCGGTGATGAAGCAGCTCTCCGTGATCGTCCGGTTCCCGCCCGCCTCGATGGCGATGATCTCGAACCCGTACTCGGTCCGCGCGCGGAGCAGCTCGACGGGCAGCGTGACCGAGGTCATCCGGGGATCGACGGTCATGCTGATCCCGAGGCCCGCCTGCTCGTCCTCGACGACCACCTGATAGGCCACGATGTTGAGCTCGCGCGGCAGCCCCGGACCGGGTATCGGGATCGGCTCCGACACCGGCTCCCAGTCGATGCTCGCGAGGCCGCGCGAGACCCCGGCGCATCGCTGGCTGGGCAGCGGCAGCGGGCTGACCAGCTTGGGCCCCGCCGGGAGAATGTGGCTGAGCACCGCCCTGCCGATCGCATAGTCGCCGTTGGTCAGCGTGGCGAGATACCGGTACTCTCCGGCCGGCATCAGCCCGACCAGCTCCGCGAGCTCGTCGAGGCTGCCGTACTCGGGCTCCTCCGACTCCAGGTACAGCTCGGTCCCGCCACCGATCCGGCGGAGGCCGCCCCAGGTCACCGCGCGGTAGACGGCTCGCCCGTTGGGGCTGAACACGCGCACGTCGCGCCAGCCCGCGCTGTCGAGGAAGATCTGAAAGCCGGCATCCCGGTCGGTGGCGTTCACCTCGATGACGATCGACGCGTCGTCCATCGGGATGATCGCCTTGGACGGGTCGAGGCTGGCGATGGCCTGGTCCCACGTCTCGGTGGCGGCGTGGTCCGCCACCCAGCCACCCTTGTCGCGCCCAGCCTCCCCTCCCCAAGTCTCGCCCGCTCCTGCAAGCGGCCCCGCCGCCTGCGCGAGCAGCACGGTCGCGATGAAAACGAAGCTCTTCATGGCCGTCCCTCCCTTCTCGCACGTCTGACGATCTGCGAGTCTGTGCTGAGAAATCGTCTCGACTGATCGGGGTGTTCCCGCCCGGCCCGGACCCGGGATCGGTAATCCAGGTCGCAGTGACCACGGGCACAAGCCGCTATACTGTCAACGTCATGGCGACACCGACCGTGCCCGGCCGGATCCTGCTGGTCGATGACGATCCCTCGATCCGTGAGAGCCTGGCCGCCGCCCTCGACCCCACCCGCTACGTCCTGGTTTCGGCCGGAGACGGCGCCTCGGCGCTGTCGGTGGCCGAGGGCTTCTCGCCCGAGGTCGTGCTGCTCGATCTGGGCCTGCCTGACGTCCAGGGGCTCGACCTGATCCCGCGGTTGCGCGAGCTCGACGAGCTCGCCGGCATCGTCGTCCTGACCGCGACCAGCGAGATCTCGATGGTGGTGCGGGCGATGCGGCTCGGCGCCGACAACTTCCTGGCCAAGCCGGTGTCGCTCGAGACCCTCAACGACGTCCTCGGCAGGACCCTGATCGCGCGCCGCCGCGACCGCCAGCTGCGGGCGCTGGTGGCCCGCACCGCCGGGCCCGACGCGCCGGTGCTGATCGGCTCGTCGCGGCCGATGCGGCGGGTGGTCGCTCTCATCCACCAGGTTGCGGACACCGACGCCACGGTCCTGCTGGAAGGCGAGTCCGGCACCGGCAAGGGCCTGGCCGCCGAGATGATTCACCGCGCGAGCGTGCGCGCCGAGGGCCCCTTCCTCGACATGAACTGCGCGGGCCTGTCGCCGGCCCTGCTCGAGTCGGAGCTGTTCGGCCACGAGAAGGGGGCGTTCACCGACGCCCAGCAGCCCAAGCCCGGGCTGCTCGAGATCGCCTCCGGCGGCACCGTGTTCCTGGACGAGATCGGGGAGATGCCCCCGGAGGTCCAGAGCAAGCTGCTCAAGGTGCTGGAGAGCCGCCGCTTCCGCCGGGTGGGCGGGATCAGGGACATCTCGACCAACGTGCGGCTGATCGCCGCCTCGAACCGTGACCTCAAGGACGCACTGCAGGGCGGCGAGTTCCGCGAGGACCTCTACTACCGGCTCAACGTGTTCGCGATCAACATCCCGCCGCTGCGCCACCGCGCCGACGACATCCTCGAGCTCGCCCACCACTTTCTCGGCGACCTCAACCGGACGATGGGGACCAGGGTCGACGGCTTCGAGCCGACCGCGTCCGACATCCTCAAGCACTACTACTGGCCGGGCAACGTGCGCGAGCTGCGCAACGTGGTCGAGCGCGCGGTGATCCTGGTGCGCCAGGGCCAGATCCGCACCCACCACCTGCCGGCCGACCTGCTCAAGCCGTCACGGACCGGCGCCGCGGCCGCGGTCCGGCCGCTCGCCGAGAGCGAGGCCGAGCATGTCACCCACGCCCTCGAGGTCACCGGCGGCAACATCAAGCGCGCCGCCGAGCTGCTCGACATCTCGCGCACCACGCTCTACAACAAGATCAAGGCCCACAAGATCCGGGTCGCCGAGTAGCCGCCGCGCGGGCGACGCGGCAGCCGTTCCGGCCGGCCCCCGGCCCCGTCAGAACTGATCGGCGATCGCCTCCTCCAGCTCCTGGCGCTGCGCCCGCAGTGCCGCGAGCTCGGCCGTGAGGTCGCGGATCTTGGCCGCGACGGCGACGGCCTTGCCGTCGTACTCACGCACCTTCTCCTCGCGGTACGCGATGCTCTCCTCGCGATTCTCGTCGTCGACCCCGACCAGCGGGACACTGCTGCGCAGCTCATCGAGGCGCGAGCGGCTCTCGTCGACCACATCCTCGGCGGTGCGCAGCTCCGTCTCGAGCTGTTGCAGGCGCTCCTCGAGGGTCGTGATCCTGCCCATGGTGGTCGCGTAGAGCGAGGCGATCGCCTGCTCGCGGCTGCCCTCGAGGAGCTGCTCCAGCAGCCGCTCGATCCGCTCGACCGCAGCCGCGATGCCCGCCATCTCGTCACGCGGCGGCGCCTGCTCGGCCGCGATGGCCGCCCCTGCGGACGACACGGCGATCAGCAGCAACGCCACGGCAACGCGTCGGAAGGTGCCAAGCACGGAATCCTCCTGCGCTGAAGTCGATCGACAGTGTATCCCGTTTCACCGCTGCCGGGCCGGTGGCTGTGCGGCGGAGGCCAGTGCCGGCTCCGCCGTGGGTCAGGTGGTGTGACCCGGCGTCGACTCTAGCCGGCGCCGACGACGATCGCGGCCACGGCGAGCCAGACCACGACGCAGGAGAGCAGCGGTCGGTCGAGCATCAGCACCCGGGTCGGGCTGCCACCCAGCTCCTGGCGATGGAGCAGGTAAAGGTAGCGAAGGAGGCCGTAGAGCACGACCGGCACCGTCACCATCAGCCCCTCGGAGCCGACCTTGGCGACCGTCTCCGGCGCGACCGTGTACAGGGTGTAGGCGAGGACGGTGGCGCCCAGCACCACGCTGATCGCCTGGTCGACCAGCGGCAGCGTGTAGTGGCCGAGCACCACCCGGTGGTTGCCGGCGCCCTCACCGAGCAGCGCCAGCTCGGCCCGGCGCTTGCCCAGCGCGAGGTAGAGCGCGAGCAGGTAGGCGCACAGCAGGAGCCAGCGCGAGACCGGCACCGGGATGGCCGCGGCGCCGCCGACCACCCGCAGCACGAACCCGGCGGCCACCACCAGGACGTCGATGAACACCAGCTCCTTGAGCAGGGCCGAGTAGAGCACGGTCAGCACCAGGTAGCCGCCGAGCACGTGCGGAAACCAGCCGCCGAGCACGAAGGCCGCAGCCACGGCCAGGACGGCCGCCAGCGCCGCGGCTGCCAGCGCCGCCGCCACCGAGAGCTCGCCGGACGCGATCGGCCGGGTGCGCTTGCTCGGGTGCTGGCGGTCGGCCTCGCGGTCGAGCACGTCGTTGAGCAGGTAGGTGGCCGAGGAGGCGGCGCAGAACGCCGCCACCGCGAGCAGGCTGCGCAGCCAGGCGTCGCCGTCCCCGGCCCGGCCCGAGAACACGATCGGCGCCAGCACGAAGCCGTTCTTCAGCCACTGCGCCGGCCGCAGGCTGCGAATGAGGGCTTTGAGGGTGCGCGTCACGTGCCTATTGTAACGGCAGCCGCCATTCGCGAAGATCCCACTCGTTCCCGTTCCCGTTCCCGTACCCGAGGCGATCCGGTCTCGGAGAGGGCAGTGCGCCGCCCTAGCCGAGCAGTCGGCAAAGGCAAATCGGCGGTGTCTCGGCCCATCCGGGAACGGGAGCGGGTACGGGTACGGGAACGACCTCCACCCGTTCCTCCAAATCGGCCCAGCCGCGCGTTCCCCGGTCGCCCCTAACCGCCGGTCACGGCACGAGCCGCCCCCCCGGCCGCCGCGGGGGCACCGAGGAGGGCCCGACCTCGACCAGCGCCGCGGTGCTGCCGCCGCCGAGGCCGTTGGGCAGGGTGGCGACGACCCACGCACTGCCGAGGCTGAGGGCCTCGACCGGGATCGCGACGCCCGTGCTGCCGCGCGGCACCGTCACCTCCGCCGGGACCGCGACCACGGCCGGCTCGCTGGAGGCGAGGTCGACGTCGACGTCCACCTCGAGCACCTCCTCGAGGCTGATCACCAGCTCGGTGGGCACCCCCACCCGCGCCACCCGCAGCTGCGGGTCGAGGGCCGCCAGGGTGCCGACGCACTCGGCCTCGAGCAGCGCCCGGTCCTCGCCCACCGCCACGAAGCCGCCGCTGCCGTTGCCGGCGACCCCGAGCAGGGCCGGCGCCTCGATCGGGAAGGCGGTCCAGTGCCGGCCGTCGGCGCTCGCCAGCGCCACGCCGGTCGCCGGCGCGTCGCCCTCGTCCAGAGTGAGCCCGACCGCCGCGAAGCGGCTGCCGTTCCAGGCCACGCCCCGCAGCTCGGCCGAGATCCCGGTGACCGGCGCGAACCAGTAGCGCTGTGCCGTGGTCGCCAGGATGGTGCCGGCGTCCCCGACCGCGACCGCGACCTCGTCGCCGGCGGCGACGCCGCGAAGGTGGGCCACCGACGCGCTCGGCTCGCCCCCCCAGTTCCAGGAGTCGAGGCTCGACAGGATCGCCCCGTCCGCGCCGACCGCAATGAAGCGGCTGCCGTCCCACGCCACCCGTTCGAGGTCTTCGGATGTCGTCGACCACTGCTCGTCCCAGACGCTGCCGTCGGCGCTGGTCAGCAGCACGCCCTCGTCGCCGACGGCGACAAAGGTGCCGCCGCCCCAGGTCACGGAGTTCAACGGCCGCACCGTGGGCACATCGCGGACCTCCCACTCGTGGCCGTCGAGGCTGGTGGCCGCCCAGCCGTCGCCGACCGCGACCAGGCCCGGACCGCCCGAGGCGATGCCCCGGATCGGCTCGATGTCGACCGCTGCCACCGACCACGGGCCGCCGGTGCGAGCCTCGGCGACGGTGCCGCCGCCGAGCCGCCTGCCCTCGTCGCAGAGGCCGACGCCGCCGCCGGCCACCAGGCCGCCCTCGGTTGCGGCAACATCCGCGAAGCCGTCGGCGCACGCCGCCGAGCTGCAGCCGGACCCCGGCGCCACCCACTCCACCCCGTCGCTGCTGGTCAGCAGGTCGCCGCCGTCGCCGAGGGCGACGATGGTGCCCGGTGCCTGGGCCAGGGCCGGGAAGCCGCCGCCGAAGTCCTGCCAGGTCAGCTCCCACGTCAGGCCGCCGTCGAGCGAGGTGTAGAGCTGGGCGTCGGGCACGAGCAGGGTCGCGACGCAGGCGCCGAAGCCGCTCAGCACCGCGCCCGAGGGGATCCCGGCCACGCCCACGAAGCGGCTGAACGGATCGCAGCCGTCGACCGTCACGGCGAGGGTCCACCGCTCACCGTCGGGGCTGGTCCAGGCCTCCGGCCCGCCCGCCCACACCAGCCGGCTCCCGGCCCAGGCCAGGTCGTAGCGCTCGAGCTCGAACAGGTGGTCCTTGGGGCCAGGAACGGCGCCGGCGTAGATCCAGCTCTCACCATTCGCGCTGCGGAAGATCTCGCCCTCGCTGCAGGCGTAGAACGCGTCACCGGCCCACACCACCGCATGGACCTCGTCGGGCAGCGTGGTCGCGACCCGCGACCAGGCGACGCCGTCGCTGCTGACCAGGACGTCGCCTCCCAGCCCGGAGCCCACCGCCACGAAGTGCGACGCCCCGAACTCGACGTCGTGGAGGGTCACCTCCGGGTCGCTGAAGGAGACGCTCCAGTCGTCGCCCTGACGGCTCGACAGGACCACCCCCTCCCCCACCGCCACCCAGTGCTGCGCCGCGAACTCGACTCCGAAGAGATCGGAATGGGAGCCCGAGCTGCGGCGCTCCCAGCGCTCGCCGTCGGCGCTGGCCAGGATCAGTCCGCCGGCGCCCACCGCCATGAACCCGCCGGGGCCGAAGGCGGCGCGGTGGAGCGTGATCCGGGGCGGCATCGGGTTGACCCACCGCCACGGGCAGGCGACGTCGACCGCGGCGGCAGGGGCGGCGACCAGGACCAAGGCCGTGCTCACCCAGAGACGGGCCAGCGCTCGCAGTTTCATGGCGCCCTCCCGGCCAGCGGGGGCTGCAGCCGGGCGCTGCGAGCCCTTGGCTCCACGCTACACCCGCCCGCAGGCCACCTCGGTGAGAGGGGTCACCGGGCGATCGGGCGCCGGGGGCGCGCAAGCTGCCGGCGGGCCGCCGCAGCGGCCCGCCGCCACGTCGTCGCGCCTCGATCAGTCGTCGGGCGCCCCACGCTCGATCCAGTCGCGCAGCAGGTCGATCAGCGTGGCCGACAGGGGCGGCCCGCCGAGCGGCATCCGCGACCCGGCGATCGAGGGGTCGCCGGTCACCTTGAGGAAGAGGTAGCTCGCCGCCGGGCTGTTCGGCTCGATCCGGTCGAGGGTCGGCCGCTCGTTCGACGGCACGTTGACGATGTTGCCGTAGGCGGCGCCGGCGGAAAGGTTCATGCCCTGCGCCGGCGAGGAGCCGCCATGGCAGCCCGCGAAGGCGCAGCTGGCCGTGAAGATCTGGCTCTGCACCTGGCTGAAGGTGGCGCCGCCGCCGCCGCCTTCGACGACCACGGTGCGGGTGTCCGGGCTGGGGTCGGCCAGGCCTTGCGAGTCGGTGACCGTGAAGGTCACGGTGTAGGTGCCGGAGGCGGTGTAGGTGTGGGGGCCCGGCGACAGCTCGGTCGAGCTGATGTCGTCGCCGAAGTCCCAGAGGTAGGTCATGGTGTCGCCGTCAGGGTCGGTGGCGGAGCCGGTGAAGACCACCGAGTCGTCCTCGTTGATGGTCACGCTGCCGGCCGGCTGGACGATGGTGCCCTCAGGCGGCCGGTTGACCGGCGGGCCGCCCCGCGCCCCGATGATCACCGAGGGCGCCGGGGCAGGGCTGACGTAGACCGCATCGTTGGTGACGTTGTCGACCACCGACATGTAGGCCGCGATCGGCCGCGCGGCGGTGAAGGTCACGACCAGGTCGTCGCGGGTCCGCTCCGACTGGGGCACCGAGGGGACGAGCTGGAAGACGCCTCTGACCTCGTTGGCGTAGGGCGCGAGGATGAGGTCGTTGGCGCCGAGCAGGCGGCCGTCGACGCTCCACACGCTGAAGGTCGCAGCGACCTCGGCCGGAGACGGGTTGAAGTAGCCGACGTTGCTGCGCCAGCCCTCCCCGGACGACGCCGGCCGGCTGGCACCGAGCAGCAGGGCGCCCGAGCCCCGCAGCTCATCGGGCCTCACCGCCGGCGCGTACTGGCCGAAGGTGCCGCCGATCTGGGGGTTGCCGCGCTGGTCGTTGAAGATCCTCGAGGCCGCGGCCAGCGACTCCGGCGCGAGCAGCCGCATGGCGCCGTTTCCGTCGGCCCCGAACAGCGTCGCCACCGAGTCATCGATGACCGCCGTGCTGGCGCCACCGACGCCCAGCTCGACCGTCACGTCGGGCCCGGTCATGCCCCCCGCGCTCGATGGGTACCACTCCGCCCACACCGAGGCATCCTCGTCCGCGAGGTTGAAGACGCGGAGGTCGGTGCGCCAGTTGCTCCCCGCCTGGCCCATCACCCGCGACGCGACCGGCAGGATGAGCAGGCTCTCGGTGGCTCGCAGCTGGCCGCGCACCGCGCCGTTGGGGTAGTCGGGGCTGTGGACGTTGAGGTAGTAGTCCTCGGGGCGGGCCAGGATCGCCGCCTCGATCTCCTCGTCGACCGCGACCGAGCCGACCGCGATGCCGCCCTCGAACTGGGCGTCGAAGCCGATCGCGATCGGCCGGTTCTGATCGGCGGTGCCGGCGTGGATGTGGGCCGCCGAGGGGGCGTCGACGTTGGCGACGGCCAGGAAGTAGTGAGCCGCGTGGTCGTCGAAGACCACAGCGCCGAAGCCCTCGCCGTCCGGGTCGCCGGCGTCATCGACCTGGCGGAAGCCGCGCATGGTGCCTGCGATGGCCCACCGAGAGGGCCCGTCGCCGAGGACCTGGCCGCGCACCGCACCCCCCGGATGATCGGCGTTGTGGACGTTGACGTAGAAGCCCGCCGGATTGTCGCGGATGGCGGCGATGGTTTCCGGCGCGGCCGCCACGGTGCCGGAGGCGACATAGGTGCCGGGGGCGACCTCGGCAAAGACCGGGGCGAAGTTGACGACCACGCCGCCGTCCTGCCCGGCCGAGGCGGCGTGGATGTGGGACGCGGTGGGCTGGCTGATGTCGGTCACCCACAGGTGGTAGGTGACCGTGTCAGCGCCCAGGCCCACAACCCCCAGCCCCCAGCCGTCGGCGTCACCGCCGCCGACCTCCCGACTGCCCGCGAGGTGGGCCGCGAACCACGGGGTCTGCGCCGCGGCGGTCCCCGCCGCCAGGCAGCCGACCGCCAAGATCAGCCCGACCGGAATCGACCCGACTCGTCTGTTCGCGCGCATGACCTGCTCCTTTGACCAGCGTTGGATGCGGCTGAGATTGGCCGGGAGCCCCCTCGACCTGCTCGAGGAACTCGGCTGGCACCGCTCCCGCCCTGTCGTCCGGCCCGCTGCGGGCAGGCCAGATTTCGAGACCGAGTTTCAGAAAGTGAAATCTCCCGGTTCCGGCGTTTCTTCCCGCGATCGCTGGCCGCCGCGGTCCACGACTTGTCAGGAGCTGGTTCCCATCGTCAGGATGCGCGCCGCGCATCCCGAGGAGCGTGTGGGGCAGAGGCCGGCCTGGATGAGGTCATCAGGAGCGCGCACAGGTGCCTGGGCCCCACTCGCTGCTACGTGTGCTCGAGCACGATCAGCAGCCCGATCCCGATCAGCACCACCCCGCCGGCCACCTCGGCCCAGGCGCCGAAGCTGCGCCCGAGGCGGCTGCCGAAGACCATGCCGATCGCGGTCAGCGCCCCTGCGGTGCCGCCGATCACCAGGCTCGGCACCCACACCCGCACGCCGAGCGCCGCGAAGCTCAGGCCGGCCGCGAGCGCGTCGAGGCTGGTGGCGAGCGACAGGACGACCAGAGACGCGCCCCGGGTCGGGTCCTGCAGCGATGCGCCCGGCTCCCCGCCCCGAACTCCCGACCTGATCGCCCGCAGGCCGACGAACGCCAGCAGGGCGAAGGCGCACCAGTGGTCCCACGACGCGATCCACGCCACGACCGACACCCCGGCCAGCCAGCCGACGATCGGCATCACGGCCTGGAACAGGCCGAAGTGCCAGGCCAGCCGCAGGACCTGGCGCCGGCTCACCGAGCGCAGCGAGACGCTGACCGCGATTGCCGCCGCAAGCGCGTCCATCGCCAGCCCGATCGCCACCCCGAGCAGCACCAGCCAGCTCAAGGCCCGCCTCCGCAGGCCGGCCGGCTCATCCGGCGCTCCGCGCTGCCCGACGCGCGCCGGGCAGCGGGGCCTGCCGGCTCGCGATCCACCGGGCGACGAGGTCGGTCACGGCTCCGGGCGCCTCGTGGTGCGGGGCGTGGCCGCGGCCCTCGAGCAGGACCGCCTGAACCGGGCCCGACACCCTCGACGCGATCTCGGTGAGGTGCCCGGGGGTCGCGTACTCGTCGTCGGCACCCTGCAACAGCAGGGCCGGGCAGCGGACGGCCGCCAGCTCGCCGGCGATGCTCCAACCGTCGAACCACGGGGCGAGCCAGGTGTCGGCCCAGCTCCGGAAGACGCGCTCCGTCTGCGCCCCGTGCAGCCGCTCGAGGCGAGGCCGCAGATCGCCGGTCTCCCAACGGCGCACCGTGCGCCGGATGCCGGCGCGCGCCGCCTCCTCGACGAACGCGTGCGCCGCCTCGGCGACGATCGCGACCGGCTCGTGGTGGGCCGCGTACAACAAGGCGATGGTGCCCCCGTCCGAGTGCCCGAGCAGCAGCGGCCGCTCGATCGCGCAGGCCGCCAGCACCGCCGGCAGCTCGTCGAGGGCCGCGCGGTGCAGGTAGTCGGCGCCCCACGGCCGGTCGAGGGCGGCGGAGCGGCCATATCCCCGCCGGTCGTAGAGCAGCGCCGGCAGGCCGGTGGCTCGCACCAGGCGCTCCGGGAAGGACCGCCAGGCGTCGACGCACCCGAGCCCCTCGTGGAGCAAGACCAGGGTCGCCGCGGCCGCAGCGGAACCGGCCGGCCGCAGCCGCCGCGCCGCCAGGAGCACCCCGCCGACCTCGAGCTCGAGGTCGTCGCGCTCCACGTCCGGCACCGCCACGGTCATTCGGTGATTGTAGCCCCGGATCAGGGCCGCGACCGGTACCATGGTCTCGTCGGATGCGGGAGGTCAACCGTGCCAGTCGCCAGGGCCGCCGTCATCGCCGCCGCCTGCCTGGCGGCCGTCGCCTGCTGGGAGGAGCCGGTCCGCGAGCACCTCCACCTGACCGTGCTCGGCGACCGCGCGTTCGTGATCGCCGCCATCCAGGACGTCGCCGGGCCGGCGGTCGCGGAGTCGAATCCACGGCTTGCCGCCCGCCTCGACGAGGCGCGCGCCGCCATCGAGCGCGGCTCGGACCGCTGGCGGCCGCTCTTCGACGAGCTGCAGCCCGCCATCGAGCGCACCACCATCGACAAGGAAGACGGCGTCGCCCGGCGGGCGATCTGCGCCGCCGCCACCGCCGACTTCGAGCCCGTGGCGCGCCTGCTCGCGGCCCAGGGCCTCGACGCCACCCTCCAGCACCGGAGCCTCGACGACGACCACCTCGAGCACGAGCTGCGGGTCTGGCCCATCGGCAGCCCGCCGGCGACCTCGAACGAGCGGGCGGAGGTCGAGCGGCGGCTCGACGAGTGGTCGGTGACCATCGCCGAGTACCTCACCGAGGCGGCCGCGTTCTACCGGTACCTCGACCGGCGGCCGGACCGCGCCGTGCCCTGCCTTTCCCACCTCTTCGACCGCCACGGCCCCGACCCGCAGCCGCTCGAGCCGGAGGAGGACGAGCTCGTCGGCCGGCTCAAGGGCAGCATCCAGGCAGTGGCCGAGTCCCTGAAGGTGGCTGCGGGTGATGCCCACACGCTCAACGAGCTCAGCCGCCTCGCGTACGACCCCTTCCCGGCGCGCCTGACCGTCGCCGTCCGCGGTGAGCTCGTGGAGGTCGAGGGGCTCGTCGAGGGCGATGGCTTCGTCGAGCGGTCGTCGGTCGACCTGTGGCGGGCGCTCGCCGGCCTCGAGGGTCGCTGGCTCAGCCCCGACCTGGTGACCGCGATGATCGCGCCGGGCCCGCAGGAGCTCCAGCCCGATCCCGACCCGCAGGCCTTCGCGGCCATCGGCCGCCGCTGGGCCGAGCCGCCCGCACCCCCGGCGGTCGCCGCTGCACTGCGGGCCGGCCTCGTGCCCGCGGAGCTCCACCGCGTGCTCTGGCGGTCGACCGCGGCGGAGGCCGTCGGACTCGACGAGGATCCTTGGCGCCTCCTGGACGGCGCCCTGGCCAATCTCCCGCCCTGACCGGGGGGCCGGCCGCAGCCCGGAAGCCGAGACCCGATTGACAGACGCCCGCCCCGGACCCACCATTGAGGCCATGGGCGACTACGAGAAGGTCTGGCGGGAGTTCGAGCGCAACGAGGTCACTCACTCGGTGGCCCACTACCTGCTGGCGGTGGCCGCACTCGGCAAGTCGGGCCGGGAGCCGCGCGCGGTCGACGTCGCGCGTGCCCTCGACGTGTCGCGCGCCGCGGTGTCGCTGCAGGTGAGGACGCTGCGCGAGAGCGGCCTGGTCGACGTCACCGACGACCACCGCATTCACCTCACGCGAACCGGCGCCGACCTGGTGGCCCGGATCGCGTCCAAGCGCGAGGTCGTCCGGCTGTTCCTCGCCGAGGTGCTGGGCGTCGACCCCGAGACCGCGGAGCGCGACGCCTGCAAGATCGAGCACCTGATCTCCGAGCAGTCGGGAGCGGCCCTGGTCCGCTTCATCGGCTGCCTGCGCGCCGATGAGTCGTCGCTGGCCGAGCTGATCCGCCGCACCCGCGCGGCGGCGGCCGCGGGCGGGGACGGCACGGGCGAGGGCCCGTAGACCGCCGGCCGCGAGCGAGAACGGCCCCCGGTCCTGCCGGCCGCGACCGACGCCGCGGCCTCGCGGGGCGCGGCACATGGACCGTCCAGGCGGTCGACGGTACGATGGGCGGCGTGAGCGCCCGCGACATCTCCACTGCACGGCCTCCCGACCCGCGCGAGGAGTTCCCGGCGGCGTCGGTCGAGGACTGGCGGAAGGCAGCCGCGCGGAGCCTCGCCGGCCGGCGCCTCGACGACCTCACCGTGGAGCACTGCCCGGGCGTCGCGGTGCGGCCCCTCTACACCGAGCAGGACCTTCCGGCGCTGTCCGGCGAGCCCGGCCGCACGCTTTTCGCCCGCGGCGCCGGCGCGATGGCCCACCCTGCGGCCGGGTGGCGGGCCTGCCAGCGCTGCGACCATCCCGACCCGGCCGAGGCCGGGCGCTGGGTCGCGGAGGCGGCCCGGCGCGACGTCTCCTGCGCGTGGCTGGTCTTCGATGCCGCGGCCCGCCGCGGTCTCGACGCCGCCGACCCGGCGTCGGCCGCGCTCGCGGTTGACGGCGTGGTGACCTCCTCGGCCGCCGACCTCGGCCCGGTGCTCGAGGCGATCGCCGCTGCCGGGACCGCCGTGCATCTCGACGGCGGCGGCAATGGCATCGCGCTTGCCGCTGCGGCTGCAGCCGCGCGACAGCTCCGGGGCGCGCCGGCCGGCGCGCGCGGCGCGTGGCGCGGCTGGGCCCCGCGGGCCGCCCTGGCCAGCGCCGGCGCGCTGCCGGACGGCCGCGCGCGCACGCGGGACCTGCTGGCCGACGTGGTGTCGTGGACAGTCCGTCACGGGCCCGCCCTGCACGCCGTCCGGGTGTCCACGCTGCCCTACCACATGGCCGGCGCGAGCGCTGTCCAGGAGCTGGCCTGCGCCATCGCCACCGCCGTCGAGTACCTGCGCCGCACGACGGCGGCCGGGGTCGAGCTCGACGTGGCCTACCGCCGGCTCGGCTTCCTCGCCCCGATCGGCCGCGACCTGCCGATCGAGATCGCCAAGCTGCGCGCCCTGCGCGTGATGTGGGCGCGGGTGGTGGAGGCGTCGGGCGGCAGTGAGGAGGCGCAGGCGGCCACGATCCACGCCGTGACCTCGCCGCGCTGCCTGACCCGGCGCGATCCCTGGGTCAACATGCTGCGGGCCACCGTCGGCGCGTTCGCCGGGGTCGCCGGCGGCGCCGACATCCTGACCGTGCTGCCGTTCGACGGCGCGATCGGGCACCCCGACAGCTTCGGCCGGCGCATCGCCGCCAACCTCCACACGATCCTGCGCGAGGAGAGCCACCTCGGGCTGGTGGCCGACCCCGCGGGCGGCAGCTACGCGATCGAGCGGCTGACTCGGGACTTGGCCGACGCCGGGTGGGCGGCGTTTCAGGCGATCGAGCGTTCGGGCGGCATCGCTGCCGCGCTGCTCGGCGGCGGGCTGCGGCGCGAGCTCGCGGAGTCAGCGCGCCGCCGGGACGAGGAGCTGCGCAGCGGCCGATCGCCGATCACCGGCGTCACCTCCCACCCCGACCCTGCCGAGCGGCTGCTCGAGCGGCCGGTGACCACGCGAGCGGACGTCTCTGTCCGCGCCGCCGCAGCCGCTGGAGGCGCACCTGGCGCCGGCCTCGCGGCGGCGCTCGAGGCG
>ERZ1649853.165-NODE-165-length-28092-cov-7.605842_pt1 | contig 28092 bp, 28 predicted proteins | sample MGYA00575353_ERZ1649853 | MGnify/ENA primary metagenome ERZ1649853 (study PRJEB40853, sample SAMN11349654) | freshwater sediment metagenome | isolation source: river sediment | host: Sediment | place: India: Okhla Barrage, New Delhi | collected 2017-02-21 ...
GCCGCCCTGGTCGGCGCCGCGGAGGAGATCAGCGGGGGCCGGGACGCGCTGGCCGAGAGGCCTCTGTTGCTCGGCTTCGCGAACCCCGTCAGCCCGCTCACCCTGTCCAAGGAGTCCACCGAGGGTCTCATCTCGTACGCGAGGGCAGGCCAGCCCTGCGTCTACCCGCCGGAGTGCATGGCGGGCGGCACCTCCCCCGCGACCATAGCGGGGCTGCTGGTCCAGCAGAACGCGGAGGTCCTGGCCTCTATCACTGTCGCCCAGCTGGCCAACCCTGGCGCACCCTCGATATACAGCAGCGTCTCCGGGACCATGGACATGCGGACCGGGGCCATCGCGCTCGGGGGCCCGGAGGTCGGCCTAATAATGGCCGGGACCGCCCAGCTCGCGAGGCGCTACAAGGTCCCCTGCCGCGGGACCGGCGGGAACACGGAGTCGATGCTCCCCGACTACCAGGCCGGCGCCGAGGCGGCCAACACCCTCCTCATGGCCGGGCTGAGCGGCATCGACTTCGTCTACGACGCCGCGGGGAGCATCGAGTCCAGCCTCACCGCGAGCTTCACCAAGATGGTCCTGGACGATGCATTGTGCGGCAGCGTCAAGAGGGTGCTGTCGGGCGTGGAAGTCGACGAGGAGTCCCTCGCGGTCGAGGTCATCGGTTCGGCCGGGCCCAGGGGCGCCTTCCTGAGCCACCCGCACACCCTCAGGCACTTCAGGCGCGAGGCGTTCGTGCCGCCGCAGTTCTGGCGCGGCCCGCGGTCCGCCTGGGCGTCGGAGGACCTAGTGGAGAAGGCGAGGGAGAGGGCACGGGAGATCCTCAGGGAGCACGAGGTCGCGGTCCCGCTCGACCCGGAGGTCGAGCGCAGGATGGCCGCGTACATCAGGTCCGTCTCTAAGAAACCGAGGGCCTGAGCCTCAGTACTGGCCCATCTCGGCCTTCATGAACTCCCTCAGCATGCAGGTCGCGTAGCAGCCCTTGTTGAGCGAGAAGCTGAAGGTCGCCTCCCCGTCCCCGTGGACTATCTCCAGCTCCCTGTACGGGGCGAGGAGCTCCCTCCTGGTGCCCTTGGAGGAGGCCTCGCCGAGGCCGACTATCTGGAAGTCCATCTTCGATATCCCCTCCCCCGCGACGACCTCTCTCTCTATCTCCCCCATGGGCCCCTCCGCGAAGGCCGACTCGGTCCCGTAGAGGAGGCCGCTCACGAAGGCCTTTCCCTCCCGCGCGTTCCTTCTGGCCTTCTCCAGGTTGTCGGCCGTGACCGGGATCGGCGAGTCGTGGTCCGGCAGACGGTTCTTGTCCAGCGGGAGGACGAGGTCTCCGACCTCCGGGTCCATCAGCGACATGCCCCTCCGGAGCCTCTCGCTCAGCATCCTGTTGAAGAGGTACGACTGGTAGGCGTGAACGAACATCATCAGGAGGTTCTGCGGCAGCGTCTTCAGGGCGCCGAGGTAGTCGCCAGGGGACTCGGCCAGGTGCCTGATCATGGTCCTCTCGAAAGTCAGTTTCATGGGGAACTCCCGCAGGGCCGCCTCGAAGTCACGGGACCCCTGGAGGCGCCTCCTGGCCTCCGTCACCTCGGAGTCCTCCATGAGCGGGTTGGCCACATACCTCATCACGGCGGCCTCGAAGTCGCCCATCGTGAGGTCCTTCCCTATCATGTGCGTTATGGGCCTCACCGAGCCGAAGCGCTGGACGCCGAAGTAGTTGGGGAACCCGCCCGCGCGGTCCAGGACCTGCCTCGCCCGCTCGCAGGATTCCCTGGCGTCGACCCCATGGTCTATGTCGGAGACCTTGATCGAGAACCTGTTGCCTATGAGGTCCCCGATCTCTATCATCCTCCTGGCCCTGTACGCGTCCGTGACGCGGACGTCCGGGATCGTCAGGGCCACGACGTCCTCGATCGGGGCATTGAAGGACATCAGCTGCGTGGCGACGGCCCTCCCGTCCTTGGTGCCAGCGAAGCCTATCCGGGACCTCCCCACGTGCAGGTTCGAGGCGAGCCTGCGAACGAGCCGGTTCGCCTCCCAGTTCCGGTGCCAGACCTTCGCGACCACGAACCTGCCGTCGGCGGACTCGGGCGGCATGATCGATATCTCATCGACCACGAAGTCCTCCGGGGCCTTCTTCAGCTTCCCGCCTATGCCGGGGACCCCCTCGGTCAGGAACAGCTCCATCCCCAGGTCGCTCTCGTTCATGGCAGGATGTGAATGGTTTGGCGGTTTAAAAGCATCCAGCCTCAGCCCAGCTGCTTCTCTATGAGCTGCCGGGCCTCGATGTACTGGTTGACGAGGGACTTGGCCGCCTTCTTGAGGGCCGCCTGGGGCTTCCCGTCGTTCACCCTGACGAGCAGGACGGGCTTGTCCAGCTGCGGGTGGCCGGTCGTGTACCTCGCGTCCGCGACGTTCTTGTCCTGGAGCAGCTCGTGTATCAGAGGGTAGATCAGGGTCTCGTCGGTGTCTAGGATCTCGACCTTGATGCTCTCCTTCTTCTTCTCGACCAGCTTGAACTCCATGGTTCTCGGATTCACTCGTATGGGTAGGTGGTTCATAAAGCTTACTGAGGGTCCCGGCGGCCGCCGGGGCCGGTCCAGAGGGCTTCTGGCCCCCGTTACCCCTTATTGCCCTTCTTCTTCGCCTTCGCGGGCTCCGTCTTCATGAACTGCTCGGGCCTGGCGGGCGCCGCTATCACCACGTCCCGGTTCCGCGGGTACATGGTGCCGCACATCTTGCACACGTCGACCTCGCACCAGCGGGCGTCGGAGGTGGCGATCAGCTTGATGATGCAGGCCCCTTTGCACATCGGGCACTCGTCCGTAGCCATGTTCTCAACCCTCGGGGTACCTCTTGCGCATTGTGGTATGAATGCCTTCTGCAATAACCCTTCCGATTCCCTCCACCCCCATGAGGTCCTCCACGGATGCGTCGGCGACCCCCTTGACGCTCCCGAACCGCCTGAGGAGGCGGTCGGCGAGGGTCGCGGACACGTTGGGCAGCCCCTGGACCAGGAACATCTGCCTGCTCGCGAGGTCCAGGGTCGTCTGGGTGCCCTTCCCCGCCCTGCCCTTCGCCGCCTCCTGCCTGTGCATCGAAGCGACGGCGGAGGCGGTCTGGGCGGCGTCGTTGGTCGAGAGGACCGTCATCCTGAGCTCCGAGAGAAGCGAGCTGAGGTAGTCGTACACTGCGGAGTTGCCCTCCTGCGACCCCCGCCCCTCGGCCTCGCCCTGGACTATCAGGACAGGGTGCGCGAAGCTGTGTTTGAGCTTGGTGAGGGCGGCAATCATCGAGCCGTCGTTGACCTGGCCGATGAAGCCCTCCACGGTCCTGAAGGCCACGGCGACCCTCCCTGAGACGACTATGTCCGCAGCCTCCAGCTCCTCCTCCCTGAGGGCGAACCCCTCGCCCGCCAGGGCGGCTGCCAGCTCGGACCGGGCGACCTCGCCGGAGACGACGAGCGGGGCCCCGCCCGCGGCTGCCGCCTTCGAGAACTCCCCCAGGGACTTCTGCCCCTTCACCTCGGCCGTCTTCAGGGCGAGCTCCTCCCGCTCGTCGGGCGCCTTGGGCGTGAGCATGTCCTCGAGCTGCCCCCTGGTGAGCCCCTCCCTCCGCCCGGGCTCCTCCGGGAGCCCCCTCCGGACCCGCAGCTTCCTCTTGAGGGAGTCCAGCTCGCGGCGCATCTGCATCTCCTTCTTCCTGCTGGACCAGAAGTACGCCTCGTCCTTGGTGTCCCTCGTCACGAACATGACCACTCTCCCGGCCTGCCTCCTGCCGGTCCTGCCCCTCCTCTGGATGGTCCTTATCTCCGACGGGACGGGCTCGTAGAACACCACCAGGTCCGTCGTAGGTATGTCCAGACCCTCCTCGGCTATGGACGTGGCTACGAGCACGTTGTGCTCCCCCGCCCTGAACCGGTCTATGATCTCCTTCTGCTCCCTCTGGTTGAGGCCGATGTCCTCCCCCTTGCTGGACTGCCCGACGAACCTCACGGGCCTCAACCCCTCGATCGAGGACAGCTTCTGGGTGAGCAGGTCGCAAGTGTCCCTGTAATGAGTGAATACGATGGCCCTGGAGTCCGGCTTGGACGCGAACTGGGCCTTGAGTATGGGGACGATCTTCTCCAGCTTCGGGTGCTCCCTCTGCATGCCGTACAGTAGCGTGCGGGCCTGCTGGAACCTCGCGTCCTTGACCAGGTCCCGGGAGGCCTTCGGCCCCCCCTTCTCCTGTCCCTGCTTGACCAGCTTGTCGAAGTACCCCTCGAGCGCGCCCTTGCCCTGGGTCTGGGCGAGCTCGATACCGTGGTTGATCTTCATGGCCAGGGAGTTGGCGCTCGCGGCCTGGAACAGGTGGAAGTTCTTGGTGCCTGCGTCCAGCTTCGCCCTTATGACCCTGCCCGCCTCGAGCAGGTCCCTGGTCGTCGGCGGCTTCTTCGGGTCAAGGTACCCCTGGGCGCGGAGTCTCGCGATCTGGTCGTCCAGGACGCGCTGTAGGAGGTAGATCACCCGGCCCATCTCCTCCGGCATCGACACCCCTATGAACTCCATCTTGACGTCCTGGGTGTACTTCACGACGTCCTCGTCGAGCTCGGACCTGATCTCGACGTTGGTCATGCCGAGGTTCTCGCAGACCTCGGCGATCTTGGCGACGTCCGAGCCAGGCGATGCCGTCATCCCCAGCGCGAGGCCGCCGGTCTCCGAGAACCCCTTGCCTATCGAGACATAGGCGTAGTCGCCGACCGCCCTGTGCGCCTCGTCGAAGACGATGAGGTCGACGCCCTTGAGGAAGATCCTCCCCTCCTCGAGGTCGTTCTCGATGACCTGAGGGGTCGAGACCACGAGTCTCCCGCTGTGCCAGAGCTCCTTCCTCTTCGGCGGGCTCACCTCTCCGGTGAACATGACTGGCTCGTGGACCAGCAGGTGGTCCCTCAGGAAATTGGAGTGCTGCTCCACCAGGGGCTTCGTGGGCGCCATGAGGAGGACCTTCCCCTCCTTCCTGGAGAGCGTCTCCGCGATCACCATGAGGGCGACGACGGTCTTGCCCATGCCTGTCGGGAGCACCACGAGAGTCGACTCGGTGAGGGCGGCCTTGGCTATGTTGACCTGGTAGTCCCTCTCCTCGACGCTGCCTGGCCTTATGAGCTCGTGCTCTACCGACACAGGCCGTTGAGAACGCCACGTGGGTATGAATGTTTTCTCTGCAGCGGCACGAATGTACTGTGCCTAGTGGCAGCCCGCGCAGCTTCCGCCGCAGGACGACCCCGAGGACTTGACCTTCACGACGACTCCGGGCCCCTGCGGGGTGTCTACGGAGTCGATGACGGCCTCCTTGAGCTCGTCCTCGAGCCCCTTCTCGTAGATGAGCGTGAACCCGTCGACCTTGACCTCGACGTCGGTGTCCTTCTTCTTGTCGAAGCCCATCATGTAGGCGGGGCCTGAGCAGGAGAACCCTGCGAAGAATATCCTGATCGGCTCGTTCTTCTTCTCGTCCGTGAGTATGGCGTTTATGGTCTCGGTGGCCTTCGGCGTGACTGTAACCATGCGGTTAGCCTCGGGTCGAGCTAGGTGGCATATGATATAATTGCTTTTCGCCAATCGCGGAAGGTGCCTGAAGCGAACGTCCTGGCCTTATAAGCATCCTTCCATCGGCGCGACCACCGCTCACACCTTGACCCTGCCGAAACCCTCGCCGCCAACGGGCTTGGTCGCGTCTATGCCCATCTTGGTCGTGGTCTCCTCGGCGCTCGGGTCGAGGCTGCTGCCCCTCGCCTTCTCGATCATGACGAGGCCCTTGTGCCCCTGGAACCTGGTGGCGACGGCCCACTCGACCTCGCGGTCGTCGAAGACGTCTATGTCGCCGTCGACGACGGTCACGAGCTTCATGGACGGGTGCGCCCCGAGGGCGGCCATGACCGCGTTGACGGAGTCGCCCTCCTTCTGCTTGGTTATGGACACGACCCCATGCAGCCAGCAGCAGCCGCCCTCGGTCAGCCTCACGGCGTGCACCTCCGGGACGGCGGTGCTCACGGCCCTCTGTATAACGGGCTCCCTCGGCATGCCCATCATGAGGAAGTGCTCCTCCCTCCCTGGCAGGATCATCTGGAAGACGGGGTTGTCCCTGTGGTATATCCTGTCGATCTCGGCGACCGGCTGGCTCCGGACCGGGTCCACCGTGCCGGTGATGTCGACGAAGGGCCCCTCGTCAGCGACCTCGCCGGTCAGCCGCCCCTCGAGGATGTACTCCGCGAAGGCCGGGACCAGGAGGCCGTTGCTGACCTTCCTGACGTACACCGGCTCGTTCAGGCAGAGCTGCCTCAGGGAGCTCGCGACATCCAGCTCGTTCTTGCCGAACTCGAGGTTCATGGCGGCCGCGAGCATGACCGACGGGCAGAGCCCCACGGCGACCGCGATCTTGAGCTCCTTGCCCTGCGACAGCGCCCTCCTGTGGAGGGCGTGGAGGTGCCTCGGGACGACCCTGACGGCGAACCTCCTGTCGTCCAGGAGCATCATCCTGTGGAAAGACATGTTCCTTATGCCGTCGTGCTCGGCGACGACCACGCCGGCCGTGACGAACCTCCCCCCGTCTGTGGGGTAGAACTTCGGTATCGCGGACGCCCGCAGGTCGAAGTCGGTGAGGACGTTCTCGTCGAAGGGGGCGCTGTCCACCTCCTGGGGCGGCGTGGGCGCGTCCATCGCCTTGACCATCTTCAGCGTGAGGTCCGCGGGGGTCGTCCCCATGGCCCGGGCGATCCTCTCCCTCGTGGACCACAGGTTCCCGACGGCGGCGTACCCGTCAAGGTCCTCGAACAGCATCGGCGTGGTCGGGGACTTCAGGAGGTACTTGGTGACCTCGACGTCCCTGGAGACCTTGCCCTTTATCACAACCTTGTCCTCGACATCGGCTAGCATCGCCCTGACGGACAGACCATCACCGCCCGATGCATGCGAGTCAGCGTATTTCTACCCTTTCTCGGGCGGGTCCGGAGGCCCACGCCTGGCCTGTGCTCAATCTTCTTATACGCATTCGCCAATCGAGTCGCGATGGACATAGAGTCGCTCGTCCGCAAGTACGCCCTCCAGAACGCCGTCCAGTACGACGGCAAGGCCACGCTCGGCTCAGTGCTGGGCAAGGTGATGGCCGAGAACCCGGAACTCAGGCCAAGGGCCAAGGAGGTCTCCGCCGCAGCGAAGGGCGTCGTGGACGAGGTCAACAGGATGTCCCCGGACGCCCAGAGGGCGGCGCTCACGTCCGTCGCGCCGGAGCTCCTGGTGAGGGAGTCGCGGCAGAGGGAGATGGGCCTCCCGGACCTCAGGAACGTGAAGGGCGAGGTCAGGATGCGCATGGCCCCGAACCCGTCGGGCCCCCTGCACATAGGCCACAGCAGGATGGCCGTGCTCAACGACGAGTATGTCAAGCGCTACGGCGGAATCTGCTACAACAGGTTCGAGGACACCGACCCTGCCAGGATAGACCCGTCCGGCTATGACTCGATCCCCAGGGACTTCGAGTGGCTCGGTGTGAAGATCCACAAGACCGTCATCCAGAGCGACCGTTTCGAGACATACTACGACGTGGCGAGGAAGCTCCTGGACATGGGCAAGGCGTACGTGTGCACGTGCAAGGTCGACGACTGGAGGGCGCTCAAGAACCAGAAGAGGGCCTGCCCCCACAGGGAGGAGCCGGTCGAGCAGCAGTTGCACCGCTGGGACAAGATGTTCGACGGCTCGTACAAGGCGGAGGAGGCCTCGGTCATGGTCAAGACCGACCTCCAGCACCCGAACCCGGCCATCCGCGACTTCGTCGCCCTGAGGATCGACGACACGCCGCACCCCAGGACCGGGACGAGGTACCGGGTCTACCCGCTCATGAACCTCGCGGTCGCGGTCGACGACCACCTCCTGGACCTGACGCACGTGCTGAGGGGCAAGGACCACCTGAACAACACCTACCGGCAGGAGTACCTCTACGACTACTTCGGGTGGAGGAAGCCGGAGTACATCCACTACGGGCGCGTGTCCATAGAGGGCGCCGAGCTCTCGACTTCGAAGATGTCGAAGGGCATCAGGGACGGCCTCTACAAGGGCTGGGACGACCCGCAGCTGGGGACCCTCGGGGCGATGAGGCGCCGGGGGATAAGGCCCGATGCGATCAGGCGGTACTGGACCGAGGTGGGCATCAAGGAGGTTGACATCGAGTTCTCCTGGAAGACCCTGTTCACCTACAACCGCGAGCTGATCGACGACGGGGCGGACAGGTATTTCTTCGTCAGCGACCCGGTCCCGTTCACGGTCGAGGGGCTCGACTCCGACATGACCGCGAAGGCCCCGCTCCACCCTGACCACCCCGAGAAGGGGACCAGGGCGCTCAGGGTCGCGGAGGGGTCCAAGGTCTTCCTGGCGAGGGACGACCTCGGTGACGCGCCCAAGAGGCTCCGGCTCAAGGACCTCTGCAACTTCGATGTCAGGGGCGACAAGCTGGTCAACGCGGGGAACGACCTCGCCGTCCTCAAGGAGGGCGTGAGGATCGTGCACTGGGCTCCGGCGGACGCGGTCCCGGCCGAGGTGGTCATGACGGACGGCACGACCCGGACCGGCGTCGCTGAACCGTCCCTCGCGGACGCCCTCGGCAAGGTAGTCCAGCTGGAGCGGTTCGCCTTCGTGCGCGTGGAGCAGGTCAGCCCGTCGATAAGGTGCGTGTTCACCCACAGGTGACCTCAGACGTCCCAGAAGGGGACGATGTCGCAGGACAGGCACGCGTGGCACATGGTCCTGAACCTCAGGGTCGACAGGCCGTGCCTCTCGAGTATGGTCCTCTCCTCCACCGCAAGCCTGAGCATCCTGTCAGCTGTGACGGGCTCCAGCCTCCCGAGGCTCTCCTCGAGGGCCTGGGCGTTCGTCTCGTCGGTCCTCAGGGCCCTGAGCGTGGCCACGGCGCCCATGTTGGCCAGGACCTTGGCCCCCTCAAGGACGTTCTCGTCGTCCTCGCCCAGTCCGAAGATGATGTTGGAGCACACCCTGTTCCTTCCGAAGACCTCACCGGCGTGGTTTATCGCGTGGAGCACGTGGTCGAGGTCCATGTCCCCGCAGACCTTCTCGAATATGTCCCTGTCGAACGTCTCGACGTTGAGCTTGATCTCGTCGGCCCCGGCATCTCTGAGCATGTCGACCTCGTCCGGCCTGGTGGCGTAGGGTTCGACGCCTATGGGCACGTCTGGCAGGGCCGCCCTGACGCGTCGCACGAGCCCGGCCATCCTCCTGACCGTGACCGACGGCGTCTGAGCGACCGCACTGGTGAAGGCGACCGACTGGAACCCCTCCCTCGTGGACGCGTCCAGGACCATCTCCACGATCCTGTCGTCCGTGAGGTCCTTGGTCGCGTCGCGGGCGAGCCTCGGGGAGTTGCAGAACTTGCAGTCGTAGACGCACGCGCTCTCGATGTTGACGAAGGCCTGGTAGGGGGCGTGCATGAGCGTGGGGACGAGCTCCACGCCGTCTATGAAGTCCTTGCCGCGCCTCGAGATGGAGAACACGCTGCCCATGGGCACGAGCTCGAACTCTCCGGGGTCCCTGGATACCGCCTTCTTGGCCCTGGTCCCCCCGAACGAGAAGACGACGGATGTCCGGCCGGCCCCGGGCCCCGCCGTCGACCTGCTGGCGGGGAACGGCAGCCTGAAGCCTTCCGGCAGCTGGACGTGGCCTCCAGCGAGCAACTCGGCCTTGAGCCTGGCCGTCCCGGGCCTCACTTTCGCTTCCATACGGCACCGTCTTTGGTGTCACTCACTTCGATCCCGAACTCGGCCAGTCTCTTCCTGACCCTGTCGGCGTACGCGAAGTCCTTCCTGGCCCTGGCAGCGGAGCGGGCCCTCACCCACCTGTCCACCGCCTCGTCGGTGAGGCCGTCCCCGGTGATAGTGTCAGGGTCGGGGAGGACGCCTGCCTCGGCCTCGCTGACGGAGACGGCATCGGAGACGACGACCTGCCTCTTCCCTTCCAGGACGTCGAATATCTCGTTGAACCTCCGGAACACGCCCACGACGTTCTCGGCGCCCTTCCTGCTCAGGCGCCCTTCGCCGACGAGCCTGTTCGCCTCCCTTGCGAAGTCGAACATGACCGCGACCGCGTCCCTGCTCGAGAAGTCGTCGTCCATCCGCTCCTCGACCATCCTCCAGGCGTCGTCGCACAGCCCCTGCGCGTCGTCCACACCCTTCGCGCCGTCCAGCGCCGCCAGGGCCACGTCGTAGGAGTTGTTGAGCTTCTCCAGCGCCTTCTTCGACTCCTCTAGCGAGCCCTCGTCGAACTCGAGGGGGGCGCTGTAGGTCGCGTTCAGGATGAAGAACCTGACGACCTCCGGCCTGTACCTCGCGAGGATGTCCCGGACAGTGAAGAAGTTCTTCAGCGACTTGGACATCTTCTCCTCGCCTATCGTGAGCATGCCGTTGTGCATCCAGTACCTCACGAACAGCGCGCCGTTGTACGCCTCTGACTGGAGTATCTCGTTCTCGTGGTGCGGGAACACCAGGTCCGTGCCCCCGCCGTGGATGTCGACCGTTGGGCCGATGTGCTTCAGGCACATCGCGGAGCACTCTATGTGCCAGCCCGGCCTACCCTTGCCCCAGGGGGAGTCCCATGCGATCTCGCCGGGCTTGGCCGCCTTCCAGAGGGCGAAGTCCATCGGGTCCCGCTTGTCCTCGCCCGGGTCGACCCTCGCCCCGGCGACGGTCTGGTCAAGGCTCTGTCCCGAGAGCTTGCCGTACTCGGCCGCCTTCCGGACGCTGAAGTAGACCGACCCGTTCGACTCGTAGGCGTACCCCTTCTCCTCGAGCCCCTTGACCATCGCGATGATCTCGGGCATGGTGTCGCTGGCCTTGGGGTACACGTCGGCCCTCTTCACCTTCAGGCGGGCCATGTCGTCGTCGTACTCCTTGATCATGTCCCCCGAGAGCTTCAGCGGGTCGATGCCCATCTCGTTCGCGCGGGCGATGATCTTGTCGTCGACGTCGGTGAAGTTGGTCACGTGCTTGACGTCGTACCCGCGGTACCTGAGCCACCGCACTACGAGGTCGAAGTTGATGGCGGACTTGGCATGGCCGAGGTGCGACCTGTCGTAGACCGTCACGCCGCAGACGTACATGCCGACCTTGCCCTCTGTGAGCGGCTCGAAGACCTCCTTTCTCCTGGTGAGCGAGTTGTGGACTGCGAGAACCATCGGACTCCCTCTCAAATCACGGCTGGGCCTATTAATCCTTCTGGACGGCGGGACACGCCAGCTGCTCGGCCCTCTTCTCGGTCTTCTTCGCGGCGGCGATCTTCTTCGCGGACTCCACGCCGAGCTTCTTCTCTATGAGCTCCAGCCGGTACTCCATCTCCGAGATGCTGTGGCAGAGGTCGACGAAGGCGTTGACGACCGGGTCGGGCAGCTCCTCGTGGTGCAGGTCTATCGAGGTGGCCCCCTCCCTCTTCACTATCTTCGCGGGCACCCCTACGACCGTCGAGTTCGGCGGCACCGACTTAACCACGACGGAGCCCGCGCCAACCCTCACGTTGTCCCCGATGATGATGGGCCCGAGTATCGTCGCGCCCGCGCCGATGACGACGTTGTTTCCTATGGTCGGATGCCTCTTCCTCTTCTCGGTGCTCACGCCGCCGAGGGTCACGCCCTGGTAGATGGACACGTTGTCGCCGATCTCGGCCGTCTCGCCTATGACCACGCCCGTGGCGTGGTCGATGAAGAACTCCCTGCCTATCGTCGCGCCCGGGTGTATGTCAGCGCCCGTGAGCACGCGCGCCGCATAGTTCAGCGCCCTGGCAGTCTTGAAGTGCCCCTTGAGGTACTGCCTGTGCGACGCCCGGTAGCACCTAATCGCGTGCAGGCCGGGGCTGAAGAGCATCGCCTCGGCCCTGCTCTTCGCAGCCGGGTCCCTCTCGAGGACGATGTCGATGTCCCTCTTCTCCCTGTCTGCCATGGCGGTCAGTCTCCAAACAGGTCAGTGCTCAAATATCTTTCTCCAGTGTCTGGCAGCACCACGACGACGTTCTTGCCGGGCCCCAGCTCCCTGGCGACCTCGAGCGCCGCCCAGGCGGCCGCCCCAGAGGAGACGCCGACGAGCATCCCCTCGAGCCTGGCGAGGTCCCTGGCGGTCCTGACAGCGTCCTCGCCCCTGACCCTGATCACGGAGTCGTAGATCTTCGTGTCGAGGGCCTTCGGCACGAACCCCGCGCCGATCCCCTGGATCCCGTGCGGGCCGGGCTCCCCGCCGGACAGGACCGGGGACTCGTTCGGTTCCACGGCGACAATCCTCACCCCGGGGTGCCTGCGCCTGAGCGCCTGCCCGACCCCGGTTATGGTGCCGCCTGTCCCCACACCCGCCACGAAGGCGTCCACCTTGTCCATCGCCCTGAGTATCTCCCTCCCCGTGGTCTTCCTGTGGGTCCACGGGTTGGACTTGTTCCTGAACTGCTGGGGCATGAACGCCCCGGGGGTGGTGGCCTCGATCTCCCCCGCTCTGTCGACCGCCCCCTGCATCCCCGCCGGTCCCGGAGTGAGGACCAGCTCGGCACCGAGCGCCCTGAGCACCTTCCTGCGCTCGACGCTCATGGTCTCGGGCATCGTGAGTATCAGCCTGTAACCTTTGACTGCGCAGACCATGGCGAGGCCGATCCCCGTGTTCCCGGAGGTGGGCTCGACGATGACCCCGCCCTCCTTGAGCAGGCCCTTCCTCTCGGCGGCCTCGACCATCCCCTTGGCGACCCGGTCCTTGACGGAGCCTGTTGGGTTGAACCATTCTAGCTTGGCGTAGACGGCAGCCCCGCTCGCCGGGGCTATCCTAGAAAGTCTCACGATCGGCGTGTCGCCGACCGTCTCGAGTATGTTTCCCAGCGGCCTCTTTCTAGCCATTCGGCACCGTGAGAGGATATGGCACGAGATTATATAGGTTAGCCGCGCGCCCCAGGCCCCCTAGGGGGCCGACGTACCGAAGTGTCCCACGGACCGGGCGGAGGGGGAGTCAGTGCGCCCGCGTCCTTCGAAGTTTGCACCACATTTCTAGGTCTGAACCACAACGCTATTTACACTGTGAACTCGGTCGTCCGGCAGTAGGCGTGCTTAGGGGAGGGCGACGCGGAGCACTGATGGCACTCGTCCGAGTGCGCCACCATCGAAGAAGAATGGGGGGAGACACACGCGCAACAAGAAGCTGCTTGTGGGAGCAGTCGCCGCCATAATGCTGTCATTGACGGCAGTGCAGGCGACCGCTGAGTACAGCCTGGAAGAGAGCGTAACATATGCCGAGGGCATAGGCTTCGACGGCCTGGAGGTGGTCCCGGACGCGGCTTACCCCGCGACCATAGTCGGCCCCGCGACCAACGTCATGGTCGACTGGTCCGACGACATAGTGTTCCACCAGTTCCCGGTCGGGCAGAAGGTGAGGACCGAGGTCGTGCTGCACGACCTCAACCTGGACGGATCGGTCGGGCCGGCGGTCTACACGATAACCGCGCACCTGCTGATAGCGCCGGTCAATGCGGATGGCACGCTAGGCGCGCCGGTCTACCAGAGCTGCATCGCCGACGGCCTCTGGGTCGACGGTCCGTCGGACGCCTACTCCGCCGAGGTCAACGAGCTGGGCCTCCTGCTCTACGGGTTCAACTGGGACACCAGGGGACTCGACGCCGGGACCTACCGCCTGGTCTTCTGGCTTGAGAAGGACGCGAGCTGCCCAGACGTGAACCCGTACAGCGGGCTGCCGATCGTCTACAACCCGGTCCAGATGACGACCGGGGCGCCGGGAGACACGGACGGCTCCGCGGGCACCATCTACGGCCTCGTCGGCTATGACTTCGCCGAGAACACGTCCTGGCTGGACATAACGCTCCTGGCGAAGAAGTCCGGCAGGAGGTAAGGGCAAACCACAACCGGGTGCAAGGGCCGTCCGGCCCTGCACCCGCGCCAATTTCTCGCCCATCGGCGCCTCAGGACGAGTATATGAAGTCAGTACGGCCACATTAATGCCGTTATTTCGAAGAATGCACCAATATCGATTTATGTCCTCCAATCATGACTCTCCTTGGCACGGTGGGTCCCCGGGGACGCTGTTCCCGCACGGGGCCCATTTGCACTGAGATGAGGGGGAGACATGAAAGGCAAGGCAATGGTAGCAGGAGCACTGGCGCTGGCGATGGTGGCCATGTGCTCGGGACAGGTAGCGGCGGAATACCCGTTGCTGGTGGACGTCGTGTGCCCTGAGGGGTACTTCGTCGGCGGCGAACCGGTCGTCGACGGGCAGGTCTGGGACAGCGGGACGCTGAGCGTCCGGAAGGCGACGGACGTCATGCTGGACTGGTCGGACGACATAGTGTACCACCAGTGGACCGCTGGCTCGAAGGTCAGGGTCGAGGTCGTCCTGACTGAGCCGGCGACCGGGATGTACGTGTACACCTTGGCGGCGCACTTCCAGATTGAGCAGCTGGTCGACGGGAACTGGAACGTGATATACGCGGCGAGATCCATAGGCGGGGACCTGTGGATCGAGGGCCAGGAGAGCAAGGACGCGTACAGGGCTGAGATAAACTCCGAGGGCTGGCTCCTGTACGGCTTCAACTGGGACACGAAGGACCTCCCCGCGGGGACGTACAGGCTTAGCTTCTGGATCGGCGATGTTCCGGCGACAGACCCGCTCGGTAACGCCATCGATTCGCTGGGAGTAGACATAACCTCCGGCGCACCGGGCGACACCGAGGCCGCGAGCGGCGAGATCCTCGCGGACGTCTGGTACTCCGACGACTTCCAGAAGTCGACGCTGACCCTGGAGCTGCTCCCGAAGGAACACGGCCGGGGCATCAGCGGCAAGTGATCCGCCCGGACGTGAGAAACCTCCAAACCCCTTAACCGGTTTTACAGCCCCTACGGCATCGAAACAGGCCGTCCGGGGACGGTATCATTCTTGATAAAGTCAGTACGCTAGGACTTGACAATGTTATACCTACCGCTGTACCAAAACCGAATACTACCCCCGCGCGGCATACCGCAGGCTCACGGCCGGCACGGAGTCAGTACCGAGGACCGGGAGTCCTCACGGCCTAGGATAAGGGGGAGACATGAAGACGAAGACTTTGGGTGTTGGAGCGTTGGCGCTGGTCCTGGTGTCGATGGCTTTGCTCTCTGCCCCCGCAGAGGCGAAGTACAACGGCGACAGGCCCGACGTCACGGGCATATATGACTACAACCAGAACATCACGTTCAGCGAGATCGTGGTGTTGCAGGAGCTGGACATCGGGACCGGCCTGTTCGTCGACGTCGAGTACGGCGTGGACTTCGACGGGACGCTGTTCAGGCTCGGCGAGTTCGTGAACGAGACCTACGACAAGGTCTGGTACGCGACGAAGGGGCCTGTCAGCATGACGGCGGACTGGTCGGACGATCTGGTCCTCCACCAGTGGAAGGCCGGACAGAAGGTGAGGACCGAGGTGATCCTCAAGGTGCCAGGCATAGAGTCGTCCGTGTACACCATAAGGGCGAACTTCACGATCGAGCACGTGGCCGACGCTGAGGGCCTCGTCGTGATCCACGAGGTCTACGCCGGGAACGTGTCGGAGGGTCTGTACGCCGACGGCCCGACGGACGCCTACACCGCTGAGGTCAACCAGCTCGGCATGCTCCTGTACGGGTACAACTGGGACACGAAGCACGTGGACACCGAGCGGGGCTACTACAAGCTGACCTTCAGCATCGAGACGGACTGCTGGGTCCCGGCCGCGTTCCCGTACACGATAAGCGAGTGGTGCGGCCTGACCATCGTCGACGTGGAGGACTACAAGTACGTCGCGGACGGCGCGGCATACACGACCGCCATGACGCACGACTCGCTGTCGACGTCGATCGTGATCGAGCTGCTCTGAGTCCAGCACCCGCTGTGGGACGAGAGAAACCCAAATGGGCTGTGCGCCCGTGGCGCGCCGCCCCAAACCCTGGCTTTTTTCCTACCGGGCGCCGCTCAGTGCTTCTTGCAGATGTCGCACCCGCTCAGGTTGGCGGACGCCCTGTGGAGCCTGCAGAACCGTTCGTCGGCCCTTATCTCCGTGCACGCCTTGCACAGGACCCCGTACCACTGGTACTTGGTCTCGCCTGCGACGATCCTCCTCGAGATCTCGTCCGCGTACTTGAGTATCTGGGGGAAGTCATCGAGCATCTTGGTGCTGCCCCCCCTCGTGGAGCTCAGGTACTGGCTGACCGAGGCCTGCGTGATCCCGAGCTTCTTGGCTATGTCGGACTGCTTCATCCGGTACCTGCTCGAGAGTTCCCTCACGACCGACGCCCTCAGCGTCGGAAGAATCTTCCCGACCACTAGTTCACATGGGGTCTTCATGATGCCACCGCGGATTCGTCATGGCCCGACCCTATCAGGCCGTTAACGCCATATGTACGGCCTGAAAGTCAGGACGCGCTATAAACCTTTCAATGCCCGTGCTTCGGGAGATGCGGGGCCGGGGAGGAGATTTGAACTCCTGTTTGCGGATCTGCAGTCCGCCACATGGCCGCTCTGTCACCCCGGCATGGCCAGGCGATTATGCGCCTCCGGCTCTTTATTGTTTGCCTGCGCGGCCCCGTCCAGGAACAGAATAAATAGTCAGCACACGATTTTGCCGCCGTGAGGTTCTCGGCGGTCAGCCCCTACAACGCGGCGGCCAAGGCCCGCCTGCCTGAGAATATCGTGGTCTACGACAGCACGCTCAGGGACGGGGAGCAGATGCCAGGGGTGCACTTCACCCTCGAGCAGAAGCTCTCCATAGCCCGCAAGCTGGACGAGGTGGGCGTCCACCAGATCGAGGCTGGCTTCCCGGCGGTCTCCGAGGCGGAGAAGGACGCCGTGAAGCAGATATCGTCCATGGGCCTGGACGCCGACGTATTGTGCCTGTCAAGGGCGCTGAAACAGGACATCGACGCCGCCGTGGAGTGCGACGTGGACATGGTCCTCCTGTTCATAGCGACGAGCGACCTGCACCTCAGGTACAAGCTCAAGATGACTAGGGAGCAGGTGGTCGAGAAGGCCGTCCAGGCGGTCGAGTACGCCCACGCCCACGGCATCAGGGCCAGCATGAGCTCGGAGGACAGCACGAGGTCCGATGTGCCTCTCATGGCGGAGTTGTTCTCGAGGTGCGAGAGGGCGGGGGCGGCCAGGCTCGGCATCACGGACACCCTCGGGTGCGGCGGGCCCGAGTCCATCCACTACGTCGTGTCGAGGTTGAGGGAGAGCACGAGCCTCCCCCTCTCCGCGCACCTGCACAACGACTTCGGGCTCGCGACCGCGAACTCCATCTCCGCCCTCTCGGCGGGCGCGGAGGCCATAGCGACCACGGTCGGTGGCATCGGCGAGAGGGCCGGCAACGTCTCCCTCGAGCAGTTCGTGATGGCGTTGAAGCACCTCTACAAGAGGGACATCGGCGTGAGGACCGACGGGCTGACGGAACTCACGAGGACGGTCTTCGAGGCGGCCAAGCTGCCCATGCCGGCGAACCAGCCATGGGTCGGCACCAACGCCTTCTCCCACGAGTCCGGGATACACGTCGCGGCGGTCCTCAGCTGCCCCATGACCTACGAGTGCGTCAACCCAGAGGAAGTGGGCAACAGGAGGAGGCTCGTCCTGGGGAAGCACTCGGGGACGCACATCGTCAAGAGCCGCCTGGACGAGAAGGGCGTCTCCGCGACGCAGGAGCAGATATGCGACATGGTCCGGGCCATAAAGCGCGCGGGAGAGGAGCACGGACGGGTCTCGGACGAGGAGTTCTGGTCGATCGTCGGCGGGGTCATCGGCAGGGCCGCGCCGAACCCGGAATGCGTCGAGAAGAAGGGATGATGGTCGGGCCCAGTCGCGGGCCCGACGGTGTGGTGGGGTTTCAACGGGTTTGCGTACGTGGCACTGTCAGACCTTTCCGAAGGTCTTCGTCAGGTTCTTCTTCAGCCTGACCTGTCTCTGGCAGTTCGGGTAGGTGCAGGGGGTACAGTGGTACTTCGCCCTGCACGAGGTCTCGATCTGCTCGTACTTCTCGTTCCATCTTGCTACATTCTCTGGCAGCGTATCCCTTCTTGTCCCTCGCTTGTCTGGCCATGTTAAAAAGGGTTTCGCACCTGCCAGCGCGATGGTTGCGCCGAGGGTGTTGGCGAGCTGGCATGTCCGATTTTGAGGCAGACCGAAATTCGAAAACCATAGGCGATGTACGAAATCCGCAGGGCCGCCCCTCAGATGCCGACCTTCCGCCCCGACCGGTCAAGCCTCGTCCTGCCCAGCTCCCCGAACCCCTCCAGCTCCTCCAGTCCGAAGACCGGTCCGTCCGTGCACACGTGCCTGCCGTCCAGGGCGCAGGAGTCGCAGACGCCTATCCCGCACTTCATGATGCGCTCAACGGAGGCCTGCATGGGCAGTCCCTCCGCCCTGCAGATGGCGACCATCCCGGCGATCATCCTCTCGGGGCCGCAGACATGGACGGAGTCGTGCCCGCCTCCCCGGATGAGGTCCGAAGCCAGCTCCGTCGCCAGGCCCCTGCGGCCCTTGCTCCCGTCGTCGGTGGAGACGTGGACCCTCGCGCCGGCAGCGGCGCACCTCTGCTCGAAGACCAGCTCGCCCGCGGACCTCGCCCCGAGGACGAGGTCCACTTGGAGGCCGCCTCTGGCCGCGGCCTCGACGAGGGGCGCGGTGGGGGCTATGCCTGCCCCGCCAGCCACCACCAGCGGCCTCTTCCCGCGCAGGGCGAAGCCGCGGCCATACGGCCCCCTCACGCCGATGACGTCGCCCTCCGCGGCCCTGGAGAGGGCCCTTGTCCCGTCCCCGACGACCTGGTATGTTATGCCGAACCGCTCGCCCGTGTAGGACAGGGACATCGGGAACTCGTCCACCCCAGGGACCCATACCATCACGAACTGCCCGGGGTCGGCCGCCATCTCCCCATGGAACCTCATGGTTCTGGTGGACGCGGTCTCGCTCGTGTGCCCGGCGACCCTGAGCATCCTAAGGCCTGGAGCCATGTGCAGCACCCACCATGTCGCCGACCTTGGAGTAACCGTACTCGTCCATGAACGTGGAGACCTCTTCGCATATCGACCTGAAGACGCCGGGCCCACGTGTCCATACGGCGGTCCCTACCTGGACCGCGCTGGCGCCGGCCATGATGTACTCGAGGGCGTCCCTGCCGGTCGAGATGCCGCCCACCCCTATCACTGGTATCCCCACCGCCTCGTGTATCTCGTACACGCACCTGACGCCGACGGGCCTGACCGCGGGCCCGGAAAGCCCACCGAACCTGTTGGCAAGGACGGGCATCCTCGCCTCGGGAGATATCGCCATGCCCTTGAGCGTGTTGATCGCTACGACCGCGTCCGCCCCGGCTCCCTCCGCCGCCCTCGCTAGGCCGGCGATGGAGGAGGTGTTCGGAGTCAGTTTCGCGAAGAGGGGGACCTTGATCCGCTCCCTCACGGCCCTGCAGGCGCGGCCGACGTCCTCGGGGGTCGAGCCCATCTCCGTGCCGAGGCCCTTCGCGTGGGGGCAGCTCAGGTTGAGCTCCACCGCGTCTGCGCCGGCCCCGGCCATCAACGCCGCGACCTCGGCGAGCTCCTCGGCGGTCCCGCCTATGACGCTGCCTATCACCGTGACGCCCTCCGCCTTGACGGCCCTGACCTCGTCCGAGAAGTAGTCCATGCCAGGGTTGGGCAGCCCCATGGCGTTCAGCAGGCCCACGTCGAGCTCCACGACGCAGGGGTTCGCGTGCCCTTCCCTGGGCGCAATGCCCACGGACTTGGTCACGACGGCCCCCGCCCCCGCCCGGGCGACCTCGACCATGGTCCTGGCCGTCTCGTCGAGGACGCCCGAAGCGAGCATGGTGGGGTTCCGAAGCCTGAGACCGCACAGCTCCACGCCTAGTTCCGCCATGGGCGTCGCTTCTGATACCCTGTCGTGATAGAAGTACTTTGCTGGGGCGGGGCCGGTGGGGGCTCAGGCCTTGGCGGCCTTCTTGGCCTCGTAGTCCTTGATGGCCTCCCTCAGCGCGTCGGAGGCCAGGTTCGAACAGTGCATCTTCTGGGGCGGCAGGCCGTCAAGGGAGGTCGCGACGTCGGCCCTGGATATCTTCTTCGCCTCCTCCAGGGTCTTGCCCTTCGCCATCTCCGTGATCATGGAGCTCGTGGCTATGGCCGCCCCGCACCCGAAGGTCTTGAACTTGATGTCTGTGATGACGCCGTCCTTGACCTTGATGTAGAGCCACATGACGTCCCCGCACTGGGGGTTCCCGACCTTGCCTATGCCGTCCGCGTCCGGTATCTCCCCGACGTTCCTGGGGTTGGCGAAGTGGTCCATCACCTTCTCACTGTACACAGCTGCCACCCTCTCCGCCCATGCTCCTCGCCTCGCTGAAGGGGGATATCTCCCTCAGCCTCGAGACGATGCCGGGCAGCACTGCGAGGAAATGGTCTACGTCCTCATAGGTGTTTTCCCTTCCCAGGGTGAGGCGCAGGTTCCCGTGGGCCTGTTCGTGGGTCAGCCCGAGGGCCATCAGGACGTGCGAGGGCTCTAGCGAACCCGTGGAGCAGGCAGAACCGGTCGAGACCGCCACGCCCTTCATGTCCAGCTGGAGCATGAGGGCCTCGCCCTCGATGAAGTCGAACCTGAAGTTGACGTTGTTGACGAGCCGATGGGTCCTGTGGCCGTTCAGGTAGGCCCTGGGGACCAGCTCCGGCACCTCCTTGACGATCCTGTCCCTGAGGTCGCGCATGGCGGCCGTGGTGGGCACGAAGTCACGCCTGGCTATCTCCGCCGCCTTGCCAAGGCCGACGATGCCAGGGACGTTCTCCGTCGAGGACCTCATGCCGCGCTCGTGGCCCCCGCCGTGGATCTGCGGCTCGATCTTCGTGCCCTTCCGCACATACAGCGCGCCGATGCCCTTGGGGCCGTGGAACTTGTGCGCGGACAGGGACAGCAGGTCTATGTTGTCCCTCTTGACGTCTATGTCCATCTTCCCTATCGCCTGCACTGCGTCAGTGTGGAACGGTATGCCCCTGGACCTCGCCGCGGCGCCTATCTCCATGATCGGCTGGATTGTTCCGATCTCGTTGTTCGCGGCCATGACCGACACCAGGACGGTGTCGTCTCTCATGGCTGCCTCGGCCTCTGCGGCGTCGACCAGGCCGTCCTTAGAGATAGGCAGCTCGGTAACCTCGAAGCCGAGTCGTCCGAGGTGCGCGCACGACTCCAGGACCGCGTGGTGCTCGATGCAGGTCGTCAGGATGTGCCCCTTCGCCCTGCCCTTGTAGGCCGCGACGCCCTTGATGGCGAGGTTGTCCGCCTCCGTGCCCCCGGACGTGAAGACGATCTCGCCCGGGTCAGCGTTGATCAGGGCCGCTAGGTGCTTCCTGGCGTGCTCCATGGACGCCCTCGCCTCGCGGCCGAAGGAGTGCAGGCTCGAAGCGTTCCCGAACCTCTCGGTGTAGAACGGCGCCATGGCCTCGAAGACCTCCGGGAGGACCCGGGACGTGGCGCTGTGGTCGAAGTACACCCGTCTCATCGGACTGGCGGTCATGACAAGCGAGGGTGATGAGGGGCGGTACCATTAAACTTGCCGTCGTGATGGCGCCGCCCCGGGGATGGAAAGGACTTATACGGCCGATTGTCATGCGATGCCGACCAGCATGGACGTCGAACGGGTGAGGCGGGACTTCCCTGTGCTCGCCAGGGAGCTCGACGGCAGGCCGATGGTGTACCTCGACAGCGCCTGCCAGACGCTCAGGCCCAGGCAGGTCCTGGAGGCCGTGTCCGAGTACTACGAGTCCTTCCCCGCCTGTGCCGGGAGGAGCGTTCACAAGCTGGCGACGGAGGTGTCGCTCAGGTGCGACGACGTCCGGGCCAAGGCCGCCTCTTTCCTCGGCGCGGAGGACCCGTCCGAGGTCGCCTTCATGAAGAACACGACAGAGGGGCTGAACACGGTCATCATGGGCCTGCCCTGGAGCAGCGGCGACGAGGTCGTGACCACGGACTACGAGCACAACTCCGTGCACGTGCCCGTCCTCAGGGCCAGGGACCAGTTCCACCTCAGGCACAGGATCGTCAGGTCGGCGGGCGACATGACCTTCGACCTCGCGTCGTTCGAGGAGGCGATGTCCAAGAAGGTCAGGTTGGTCGCGGTGTGCCTGACCTCTAACGTGACGGGGCACACGCTTCCCGCGAAGGATGTGGTCGACATAGCGCACTCGTACGGGGCGAAGGTGCTCTTCGACGCGGCGCAGGCCGCGCCGAGCATGCCGGTCGACGTCAGGAGGCTGGGGGTCGACTTCCTGGCGGCCTCGGCCCACAAGATGCTGGGCCCGTCCGGGGTGGGGTTGTTCTACGCCAGCTCGGGCTCGGTCGGCGACATCCCCCCGATAATGTGCGGCGGCCACGGGGTAGTAGACACCACGCACGAGTCCTACAGCCTCCTGCCGCCCCCGGAACGCTTCGAGACCGGGCTCCAGAACTACTCCGGCATAATCGGCACGGGCGCGGCCCTGGACTACCTCTCCTCCGTCGGGATGGAGGAGGTCAGGGCGCACGAGGCCATGCTCAACTCCAGGATCACCCGCGCGCTCAGGGGCGTTGACGGGGTGGACGTGGTGGGGCCGTCTGACCCGAACCTCAGGGGCGGGATATACAGCTTCAACGTGAGGGGGCTGTCACCGCACGACGTGGCGATGATTCTCGACAACTCCAGGAACATAATGATGCGGTCCGGGATGCACTGCTGCCACCCCCTGTTCCACTCGCTCGGGCTCGCCGGGTGCGCGCGCGCGTCCGTGTACATGTACAACACCGCGCGGGAGGCCGACATGTTCTCGGAGTCTGTCCGTGGCCTGGCTGAGGGCTTCAGGGGCCGCTGAGGCGGACGAAGAGGAGGGACTCCTCCGAGTCGTCCAGGGGGACCGACAGGGTCTCCAGCCAGAGCGCCTCTCCCGAACGTGCGCACAGGGCGGGGGCCGCGAGGTCCAGTGCCGCCAGTGCGGTCGAGTCGAGGGGCCGGCCGTCCCACTCCCAGGTGTGGGGCGCGGGGCGGACGTCAGCCGTCCTCGAGGCGCCCCCGGAGCTGGCCATGGCCGACCCGCCGTCGATGCGCAGCTCCACGCCATCGCCCGACGGTAGCGCGGGCACCTGCCACAGGAGGTGGCACTCCCCGCGGACTGCAGCCAGGGACGCCGCGGCCTCCTGCAGGACCGCCAGGACCTCTACGAGGTCCTCCCCCGGGCCTTGGGACGTCGAGGCCTCGAGGGCCCCTGCGAGCCCGCCGGCGACCAGGAGCGCGCAAATGGACATCACGACCTTCGATACGACGAAGTCCGTCACGCCACCCCCACGCAGACCAGCAAGGCCCCCTCGGCCTGCCGCACCTCCATGCGCAGCGAGAATCGTTCCGAGTCGACCTGGAGGCCCTGAAGATGCACCGAGCACATGTCCACGGCGGGGTCCGTGGCGAGGCTGATCAGCCTCCCCCCCGAGGAGAGCTCAAGCACCACAGCGTTGGCGTAGGCGCCGCCGGGCATGTCCCCGACGACCAGCCTGAGGGCCCTGAGGGACCCCTCCGAGGACAGGTCCATGTCCACCGTCCTGGCGGCCCCGGGTCCCTGCATCGAAAGCATCTGGGCGGTGTGCACGACCCTGTCCATCGCGAGCCTGGCCCTCGAGACGAAGTCCCTGTCCTGGAGCACCTCTAGGGCCTCCGCCGCCGGCGCTATGGACATGGCCGCCACGACAGCGACGATCATGAGCCTTAGGGGGAGCGCCTCGAGCGCCCCCTCGTCCCTCGACAGCCTCATCGGCATCAGTCCGGGACGACCGGGATCTCGTAGCTCGAGTCGATGCCGTAGTCTCCCTTCGCGACCGTCACGGTTATGGTCGAGAGGCGCGAGCCGAACTGCTCGACGCACACGCCGGTGAAGACCACCTGGCCGTTCTCGTTCGTGACGCCCCTGACGGCGTCCCCCGAGGCCGTCCTGACGTTCGCCCCCTCGAGCATGACGGTGGCGCCCTCGAGCCTGTCGCCCCCCTGGTCCGTGACTATCACGCTTATGGTGAGGTCCTCCCTGGTGTACAGCCCGTCGCTGTCATCGTCGTGCACGAGGATCTCGCCAGGCGTCACGAAGACCTCACCTATCGACTTCGGGGTCGATATCGAGTTCATCCACCCGACGACTATGGTCAGGCCCAGCCCGGCCACGACCACCATTATCAGGAGCTGCAGCGGCAGCCCCTCTATGCCTCCGTCCACATCGCCCCTCATGGGCCCTCTCCTTCTCCTCATCACAGGGTCACCTGCCTCCGCCATCGGCGGTCTGGGGAGCGCCCGCGCGGGGATTTCTGGGGCTCGGTTACATGTAGCCTAAGCGCCGAGCTGACCGGCCAGGGAGGGGCCTGGCGGGGTGCGTCCGCATGCGTTATCATGGCTGATACCCACGAAAACACCTACTTATACGCTCAGGGCCGGTAGTTCCCCACACAAGGAGATGCGTGGATGGCTGCGTCGAAGTGTCCGAAGTGCGGGGAGAAGGCCCACTTCGTCGAACACATAGAGAAATGGTACTGCTACGACTGCAACGCGTACATGGAAGCGGAGGTCCGCGATGCGGAGCCAGTCGAGGCGGAGCCGTCCGTGGCAGAGGCGAAATCGGCCGTCCACGGGGACTTCAAGGATTACTCTGAGGATCACGTAGCCGAGACCGCGCCGGAAGCCGCCGATGAGGCCGCGGAGCCGGTACGCGAGGCCGCGAAGGAGCCGGCGAGGCCGGAGCCTGCGGTGGCCGCTGCGGAACCTGCCCCGAAGCCGGAGCCGGCGGCGAAGGCGGAGCCCGGGGTGCGGATGTGCCCCGCGTGCGGTCAGGCGCTGAAGTGGATCGAGAAGTACCAGAGGCACTACTGCTACGGGTGCAAGAAGTATGCGCCCAAGGAGGACAAGCCCAAGGATGAGCCGAAGGCGGCTCCAGCGGCTGAGATGAAGACGTGCCCCGTGTGCCACGGCGCGCTCAAGTACGTGGACAAGTACAGCGAGTGGTACTGCTACAAGTGCAAGAAGTACCCGCTGCGCAAGAAGAAGCAGGAGGCAGCGAAGCCGGCCGAGGTCAGGCCGGCGGAGCCGAGGCCTGTCGAGCCGAAGCCGGTGGAGGCCAAGCCGGCCGTGTCCACGCCCGCGCCCCCGGCCGAGAAGGCCGAGAAGGCGTGCCCGAAGTGCGGGAAGCCGCTGAAGTGGATCGAGAAGTACGAGAGACACTACTGCCACGAGTGCAAGGCCTACGCCCCGAAGGAGGCGAAGGTGTGCCCGGCGTGCAACGAGGCCATGAAGTTCGTGCCGCAGTACAACGAGTGGTACTGCTACAAGTGCAAGAAGTACTCGCTGAGGCCGAGCAAGCCGATCCTCCTTCTCTAAACCCCAGACAAACCCCTGAAGCCCCGGCGCCGAGGCCCCCGGTGGCGTTTTGAGGAGCCACCGGGGAGGTTCGAACTCCCGACCTGCTGATTACAAATCAGCTGCTCTTCCGGCTGAGCTACGGTGGCACGGGTGCGGCCTGCTGAGTAATCAGGCAGCTCACATATAGCTTTTGACGAGGGGGCCGGGCCAGCGGTGCCCGGAGCCAGATGCGTGCCGCCTCTCAGGCCGGGGCATAACCTTTAAATGGTGGCTATGTATCCGCAAAGAACGCGCGTGAAGCGGTGATGAGCCAATGACCGAGAAGGAAGGTGCCAAGAAGCACCATGCCAAAGACGAGGAGAAGCAGGAGGCCGAGGCCAAGGTCGAGGCTGGCGACGTAGTGATGGTCGAGTACGAGGCCTGGGTGGAGGACACCAAGGAGCTCTTCGACACCACGAGCGAGTCCGTCGCCAAGGACAACGGCATATTCAACGAGAAGATGGTCTACGGGCCGCAGCCGCTGATCGTGGGCAAGGGGAGGCTCTTCCCCGGCCTGGACGAGCACATGGCCAAGGCCGAGGTCGGCAAGGACTACGAGGTCCTAATCCCCCCGGAGAAGGGCGCGGGCGTCAGGGACCCGAAGCTGGTCGAGCTCCACCCCGTCAGGGAGTTCCTGAGGCAGGAGATCGAGCCGAGGGTCGGGCTCGAGGTCACGGTCAAGAACAGGCCAGGCTACATCACGGCGGTCACGGCCGGCCGCGTCAGGGTCGACTTCAACAACAAGCTCGCCGGCAGGACCCTGAAGTACAAGTACAAGGTCGTCTCGAAGCCGACCAAGCCGAAGGAGGTCGCGGAGCTCATACTCAAGATGGCCTACGGCACATCCGAGGGCTTCGACGTCGAGCACCACGGCAAGGAGTACAAGGTCAAGCTCCCCGACTCGTGCAAGTACGACCAGAGGTGGATCCTCGCCAAGTACGGCGTGGTCAGGGACCTCAGGGAGGTCCTCGGGGCGGAGACCGTCTCCTTCATCGAGGAGTACGCCAAGCCCGAGAAGAAGGAGGAGCCCAAGGAGGAGCCGAAGGCGGAGAAGCCCGCCGAGGCCGCCCCCGAGGGGAAGCCCGAGGAGAAGGCCCCCGAGGAGCTGTCGGAAGAGGACAGGAAGGAGTGAGCCCCCTCCGGCACATATATATCAGCAGGCGCCCAGTGACTGGGCGGCCTGCCCACACGCGGGCGCGTGGCCTAGTCAGGATATGGCACTTGCCTCCTAAGCAAGCGGTCAAGGGTTCGAATCCCTTCGCGCCCGCTCCCACTCCGCCTGGCTCATGCATTTAATATAGTGACAAGTTTTTATATAATCAATAGTCAAATATACCCTGGACGGGGGAGAGGGACCGGGACAGCCCTGCCCTGACCCCCTTTGAACGAGGTGTACAAGATGGGAACACCAGAGCAACCCAGTTCCAGGATGTGCGTCCAGTGCGGGAAGCCGATCGCCCAGGACGCGAACGTGTGCCCGTACTGCGGCAAGGACTACCGTGTCCAAGCTGCGCCGGCGGCCAAGAAGAAGACCGTGATGCCACTCATCGGCGGCATTCTGATACTGATAGGCGGGCTGTTGACCCTGCTGACGGGTATCGGCCTTGTCGCCAGTGTGGGCGCCTTCGACGCCGTGATGCTGTTCGATGTCGAGGGCATCGACATGCTCGAGGACATCCTGACCGTATGTGGGATCATAATCCTCATACTCGGCCTGGTAGGCATCCTCGGCGGGATATTCGCGGTCATGAGGAAGCACTTCGGGCTCGCGATACTCGGCGGCATATTCGCCCTCCTGGGATGGTTCATCCCCGCGCTCATCGGGCTCATCCTGGTGGGCATGTCGAAGGACGAGTTCGAGTGACCGGCACCTGCCGGCCCGCGGACCCCAAACCCCTTCCCGTCATTTGATTCTCAGGACAGTCGCGCCGTCACCTGCGCGCGCCCCGCCACCGCCTCTCGAACTCGGCCTCCCACCAGCAGGCGTACCGCCTGACCCCCCTGCCCCTCAGGGCCAGCGCCTCCTCTGCGAGTGCGTGGGCGAGGCTCGCCGCCTCCGGGGGCCAGGACCCCCTGAGCCCCCTGGGGACGACGAGGTAGCTCGGCGAGTCGTCTATGTACCGGGACGGGAGCCTCGCGAGGGCGTGTATGTCGGTGGCCCTCTCCCCTCCCGGGATCCCCTTCGAGTTGAACTGCGCGAGGTGCATCAGCTCGTGCGCCATGGTCCAATACGTCGGGTACCTCCAGCCGCCGCCCCTGCGCCTGCGCACCTCGAGCATCAGCTTGACGAAGCCGTCCTCCGACTGGAAGACCGACCCGTCGTAGGCCCTCGTGATCCCGACCTTGAGCCCCCGCCTCATCTCGGGGAAGTAGGCGCTGAGCGTCTCGAGCCTCCTCCCGAGCTCCAGGCGCACCTCCGGGGGCAGTTTCAGGGCGGTCCTGGTCCAGGTTATGTCGAGGGTCATGCGGCAGACCCTATGGCGGAGGCCCCTCTTATCCGATGCGCCCGACCGTCACTCCTCCACGAGGACCTTCCCCTCGATGGAGACGACGAACTTGCTGAGCGGTATGTCCCTGCCGGACCTCCTCAGGGCCTCCTTGGTCAGCCTCATGAGCCCCTGGCAGCACGGGACCTCCATCATCACGACCGTGAGGCTCC
>ERZ1649853.166-NODE-166-length-28078-cov-7.225351_pt1 | contig 28078 bp, 27 predicted proteins | sample MGYA00575353_ERZ1649853 | MGnify/ENA primary metagenome ERZ1649853 (study PRJEB40853, sample SAMN11349654) | freshwater sediment metagenome | isolation source: river sediment | host: Sediment | place: India: Okhla Barrage, New Delhi | collected 2017-02-21 ...
GACGAGCTCGATGTCCGTGGCACGGGCGCAGCCCAAGGCGGTCACAGCGGTGTGTCCTTCTACGCGTGCAATGTCGGCTATCCCACTTACTAAATACTCGTCGTCGATACAGTGTCAACTTCGGCCGGAGCGAACGCGTCGCTCGCGCGCCGAATAGACACCGAGGAGAGCGATGACATGATTGGATTCCCAAAGGGGAAAGTCGCGTTCCGCATGTTCGACAGGGGCGATCTCGATTCGCTCCACTGGGGAACGTTGGATATTCTTGAGAATGCGGGTATCAAAGTCTTCAGCAAGGAATGTCTGAAGCTGCTCGAGGACGCTGGCAGCACAGTGGACTACAAGACCAGCAACGCGAAGATACCTGGAAACGTCGTCGAGGGTGCGATCGCCAAGGCGAAGAAGAACATCACGCTCTGTGCGAGGAACCCCAAGTACGACGTCGTCCTGGACGGAAGGCGGGTTTACTGCACCACCGACGGGAACGGCACGAGCGTCATGGACTTCAAGACGGGCAAGCGGAGGATGTCCACGAGCGACGACCTCGCGATGGTCGGCAGGTTCGCGAACGCCCTGGACTCGGCGCACGTCTTCTGGCCATGCGTCAGCTGCCAGGACATCCCGGACTACTACAGACATGTGGCAGACCTCAAGGTCGCGCTGAGCAACATCGAGAAGCACGTCCAGGTCGAGACCACCAGCCACAGGCGAGAGGCCCAGTGGCTCGTGAAGCTAGGCGCGGCGCTCGCAGGGGACGAGAAGGCCTTGAGGAGGAAGCCGATATTCTCATCGATGCACTGTCCGTTCTCGCCTCTGCAGCTCGACGGCGGTTCCACCGAAGGCGCGCTCGCGCTCGCTCGGGCGGGCGTCCCGATATCATTCTACGGCATGCCGCAGGCAGGGATCACGGGGCCCGTGACGCTCGCGGGCTCGATCATTGTCAACAACGCCGAGGTCTTAGCGGGCCTGACGATGGCCCAGCTCGCAGCCCCCGGGTCTCCGTTCATATACGGGACCGGCGGCGCAGCGTTCGACATGAGGACCATGACCTGGGCAGGGGGCGGACCCGAGAGGGCCCTGATATCGGCAGGCGCCGGGGAGTTGGCCCACAACTACGGCTTCGCGATACTGTGTGGTGGGATAGTCACCTCCGCGAAACAGCCCGGACCGCAAGCGTGTTACGAGAAGATGTCCAGCGGGATGCCGCAGTTCTACACCGGCTGCGACATGATCGCCGGTCTCGGGCTCTTGGACGACGTGACTATGCTGTCCTACGAGCAGATGGTCATCGACGACGAGATGGCGAGGATAATGGCGAGGCTGGCCCAGGGCGTCATCGTCGACGACGATCACATGGCTATCGATCTGATAAAGAAGGTCGGGCCCGGCGGCAGCTTCCTGCCCGAGAGGCACACGATGCAGTGGCTATACAAGGAGCACTTCATAACCGACATAACCGACAGGCGCACCGGAGAGACCTGGGAGGCCGACGGCAAGAAGTCGGTCGTCGACAGGGCCAGGGCGAAGGCCGAGAAGATCATGAGAGAGCACAAGGTCCAGCCGGTCGCTCCCGACGTCGCCAGGGAATTCGAGTCCATAGTGAAGGACGCCGACAAGGACATCAAGGCGCACGGACTTGACTGAGCATCAGGAAGTGCCGGACTGAAACCATCGCAGGGCGCCTCGAGGCGTCCCTGCTCCTAAATCCTTTGAAGAGAGTGATCCCCGATTGATACCGCTTGAGCTGATCAGAGAGTTCGAAAATCAGATGAAGTCCCTGAGGATAGGCAACACGCCGCTCGTCAGGGCCCAGAAGCTGGAGAAGGCCCTCGGGATAAGGAGGCTGCACCTCAAGCTCGAAGGCGAGAATCCCTCAGGGACGCACAAGGACAGGGCCGCCCTCCTGAACTGCCTGGACGCCCGGAACAAGGGTATGAGGGCCGTCACAGCGGTTAGCTGCGGCAACTACGGGGCGGCGCTGACGTATGTCGCCGAGAAACTCAACATGCAATCCTACATCTACATCCCTGCGGACTTCGCCGCGCCGAGGCGGGCGGAGATAGAGTCCATGGGCGGTAAGGTCGTGGGCGTTGACGGAGACTACGAGGCTGCGCTGAGAAGGTCCGCGCAGGATGCATACGCCAACAGGTGGTACAACGCGAACCCCGGCGGGGCCAACAAGGAGCTGGGACTCTATGCATACACTTTCATATCCAAGGAGATCGCGCAGTCCATGGGCCGGCAGCCGGATTGGGTCTCCGTCCCCGTGGGGAACGGCACGCTCATCGGAGGCGTGTGGCAGGGCTTCAGGACAATGGGCATGAAGCCGCGCATGCTCGGTGTGTCCAACAACAACTCCGCAGTCCACGGCCTTGCCAAGGGCGCAAAGGAGGCAGTGGACGTACCGGACCTGCAGATAACCGAGGTGAACGAGCCGCTCTCGGGCAATTTCCTGGCGGATTCGGACGAGGTCGTTTCCGCCGTGCTCGATTCGAACGGCGCTGCGGTTGAGATCATGGACCCCGAGCTCGTCGAGGCGGCCGAGCTGATCATGCGTGAGGAGGGCCTCGACATACTCCCTGCATCCGCAGGCGCCGTCCTCGGCATAGGCAGGCTCGACTCCCGGAACCACGGCTTCGTGGCCGTCCTATCTGGACGGGGTCACAGGAAGTAGCCCTAGACGCTGTACGGAAGTGTGCATTCCTGTTTCCTGGATGCCTCCAACGGCCAACTTATTAATATCGGCTGGGCAATTGCGCGTCTGATGCAAGACTCCGCTGGACAGGGCAGATTGCTACCTATTCTGGTCGAGCTAGAGGTCCTTGTCGACCTGCGGATCTTGCGCCCGTGATGGACCCTCCTGGATTTGTGGGTGTCCGTGCGGGCAGGATTGAGGAGAGTGTAGATGATGAAAGGTGCTAGGGCGGCCGTCGAGTTGCTGGAGAGGCAGAACGTAGAGGTGATGTTCGGCATTCCAGGCGGAGTTCTGCTTCCATTCTACGACGAGCTCGTCCAGTCTGACATACGGCACATACTCCCCAGGCACGAGCAGTGCGCCGGCCACATGGCGGACGGGTACGCCAGGGTCTCCAAGAAGACGGGCGTCTGCGTCGTCACTTCCGGGCCGGGCGCGACGAACCTCGTGACAGGCGTCGCCACCGCGTTCATGGACTCCTCACCGATGGTCGCAATCACAGGTCAGGTGGCCACCCAGGTCCTGGGCAACGATGCCTTCCAGGAAGCCGACTCCTTCAGCCTCATGATGCCGGTCACGAAGCACAACTTCAGGGTGACCGACCCCAAGGTCTTCCCGGAGACGATGAAGAAGGCATTTCTGATCGCCACGACGGGCAGGTACGGGCCTGTCCATGTCGACATCCCCACGGACATCTTCCAGGCGGAGATAACCGACGAGCAGATGGAGAAAGAGGTCAGGGTGCCCAAGCCGAAGAAGAACCTGTCCGGCCTGCTCGACGCCATCAAGCTGCTCGAGAGGGCCGAGAGACCGACGATAATGGTCGGCGGGGGCGTGACGTGGTCCCGGGCGGGAGCAGAGATAATGATGCTCTCCGAGATGCTCATGGCTCCAGTAGTCACGACGCTCATGGCGAAGGGATCCGTGCCCGAGAACCACCCGCTGGTGCTCGGGGTGTGCGGCATGCACGGCCGGCAGGTGGCCAACTACGCACTCAACAACTGCGATGTGCTCCTGGCGATAGGGACGAGGTTCAGCGACCGCGTCACGGGGAAGCTCAGCGAGTTCGGGACCAAGACGAAGGTCGTCCATGTGGACATAGACTCTTCCGAGATAGGCAAGAACGTCAAGGGCAGGGTCGGCCTCGTCGGGGACGCCTGGACGGTCATACACGCGCTCATCGCGGGACTTCAGAAGCGCAAGAAAGCGGCGACCTGGAGAGACCGGATAGTGCAGCTCAACAAGGACTGCACGTGCGACTACGACCTCAAGTCGCCTCCCCTGAAGCCCCAGAAGGTCATCTACGAGCTCTCGAAGAACCTCCCGGACGACGCGATCCTGACGACTGAAGTCGGCCAGAACCAGATGTGGGCGGCCCATTTCTACAAGTGCTACGGCAAGAGGATGTTCATCACCTCTGGCGGCCTGGGCACGATGGGCTTCGGGTTCCCCGCGGCCCTGGGTGCTAAGGTCGCGAGGCCCGAGAGCGTCGTGGTCGACGTGGCTGGAGACGGGAGCCTGCAGATGGTCTCCCAGGAGTTCGCGACGGCCGTCGAGAACGACCTCCCGGTGGTTGTAGCGCTCCTCAACAACGGCTGGCTGGGCATGGTCAAGCAGTGGCAGAAGCTCTTCTACGGGTCGAGGTACAAGGCGACTCAGTTCACGGCAGGCTCCCCCGACTTCGTCAAGTTGGCCGAGGCCTACGGGGCGGAAGCCATAAGAGTCGAGAAGCCTTCCGAGGTCGCCGAAGCGATAGTCAGGGCCACGAAGGCAGACGTGCCCGTGCTGCTCGACTTCGTCGTGGACCCTGAGGAGGACGTCCTGCCCATGACGCCGCCGGGCAAGACCAGCGCGGACTGCATAAAGGGCAGATGCCAGTGGAAGGACGGGGTGTGCTGAATGGAAGTGATGATGCTGCTGGTGTACGACCAGCCGGGCGTGATGCAACGGGTCATGGGCGAATTCAACCGAAAGAGGATCAACGTGGAGACCATCGTCGTTGGGAAGTGCGAGATGCCCGAGCGAGCCCGCATCGTGCTGTCCATCCTCGACAGGGAGAAGGCTATCAGCGTGATAGAGCACCTGAGGGCGCTCCACGAGGTCATCGAGTGCGACCTCGTTGACCAGTCGAGGCACGAGGCTTATGCGCTGCTCTTCCACAAGGAGGGCGTGTGCCGGGTCACGGGCACGGTGGAAGAGGTGGATCTCATTGTCAACAAGAGCGGAGCTGACAGGTACATACAGGCGATGAACGCGATCTGAGACAGGAGTTGGCAGACATGGCTAGGATATACTACAACAAGGACGCGGACCTGAAGGTCCTGAAGGGCAGACGAGTGGCCGTCATTGGGTACGGCATACAGGGCAGGGCGCAGTCCCTGAACCTGAGAGACAGCGGGGTCGATGTCGTCCTCGGCCTGAACCTCAAGGACGAGACCTGGAAGAGGGCCAAGGCGGACAAGATGAAGATCGAGAGCATACCCGAGGCGGTCCAGGGCTCGGACATAGTGATGATGCTCATACCAGACGAGGTGCAGAAGGCGGTCTACGACAAGGATGTGGCCCCGTACCTCAGGAAGGGCATGACGCTAGACTTCGCCCACGGGTTCAACATACACTTCAAGAGGATCGTCCCACCGAAGGACATCGACGTGATCATGGTCGCGCCGAAGGGTCCTGGTGCGCTCGTCAGGGAAACTTATCTGTCTGGCATCGGCGTGCCGGCGCTCATAGCCGTGCACCAGGACCACTCGGGCAAGGCGAAGAAGACAGCGCTGGCCATCGCCAAGGGCCTGAAGGCGACGACCAGGGGTGTCATCGAGACCACCTTCGACGAGGAGACGGAGACCGACCTGTTCGGCGAGCAGGCGGACCTGTGCGGGGGCGCGAGCGAGCTCATAAAGAAGTCGTTCGAGGTGCTCGTCGAGGCGGGGTACCAGCCGGAGATAGCGTACTTCGAGGTGCTCCACGAGCTCAAGCTCATCATCGACCTCGTCCAGAAGGGCGGCATCGAGGGCATGTGGGACGGCGTGTCGAACACCGCCGAATACGGTGGAAGGACCCGCGGGCCCGTTGTCATCGACGACAGGGTCAAGGGGAAGATGGAAGACCTCCTTGCAGACATCCAGTCGGGCAAGTTCGCCAAGGAATGGGTCGCGGAGTACGAGGCTGGCATGCCGGCGCTGACGAAGCTCAGGAACGATGGGGAGAAGTCCCAGATAGAAATCGTCGGGCGCAGGATACGCAAGATGTTCGACTGATGTACCGTGATTAGGTACAGAAGGCATACATAGCCAATCCAACTTCCAGCAGAGTGAGCGCGTGGCACCATGACTTCCTACAGGAGTGTGGACCCCAGATATGGCAAGTTCGCAAAGGACAGGCGTGTCTTCATGGGCGAGGTGCGCGGGGACGAGGTCGTTGAGACCGATGCCCGCTGCCTGGCAGACGCCATGAGGTACGGCGCTGAACCGACCCGCAGAAAACACAAGCTGTCCGACCTGCGGACGCTCGCGCCGGTCGACCGGCCATCCAAGATCGTCTGCATCGGCCTGAACTACAGGAGCCACATCAAGGAGATGAAGGCCGAAACCCCCAAGGTCCCGATCATATTCTCGAAACCGTCCTCGGCCGTCGTCGGGCCCGAGGAGGCGATAGTCATACCCCCGATGTCCGCGCGAGTCGACTTCGAGGGAGAGAGCGCGCTCATCATCGGGCGCAGGGCCACCCAGGTCAAGGACGGGCTGAGCCATGTGTTCGGGTGGACGTGCCTCAACGACGTGACCGCGAGGGACCTGCAGAAGACCGATGTGGATTGGACCAGGGCGAAGGGGTTCGACACCTTCGCGCCCGTGGGGCCCTACATATCGAAGCGGCCGCCGACGAAGGTCACGACGAGGTTGAACGGCAAGACGGTCCAGGACGCGCAGCTCTCGGACAGGGTCTTCGGGGACGCGGCGCTCGTCGAGTACATATCGACTATCATGACCCTCGAGCCAGGCGACATCATAGCTACTGGCACACCCTCGGGTATCGCTCCCATGACCCACGGCGACGTGGTCGAGGTGGAGCTGGACGGGGTCGGATGCCTCAGAAACCAAGTAGTCAAACCGCGATAACGCGAAAGGAGATGGCGTAAATGCAGATCCAGCCAACGGACAAGATATGGAAGAACGGAGCCCTCATACCATGGAAGGACGCGACCGTGCACGTTCTGACGCACGGCCTGCACTACGGCACCGGAGCTTTCGAGGGCATCAGATGCTACAGCACACCCAAGGGGCCGGCTATATTCAGGCTCAAGGAGCACATGGACAGGCTCCACACGTCCTCCAAGGCTATCAATCTCAAGCTGCCGTACACCGCGGAGGCGCTGTGCAGGGCCGCGAAGGACACGGTCAGGGAGAACAAGCTTGACTCCTGCTACATCAGGCCGATTGCGTTCTACGGCGTGTCGGGCATCGGGGTGAACCCGCTCGGGTACCCGGTCGATGTCTTCATCATCGCGTTCCCTATGGGCGCATACCTTGGGGACGAGGGCCTGAAGAACGGCATACGCATCCACACATCCTCCTGGCACAGGATCACGAGCGGGACCGCCCCTGCGACCGCGAAGATATGCGGGGACTACCTCAACAGCGCGCTCGCGGTCATGGAGGCAAAGCTCAACGGGTTCGAGGAGACCCTCATGCTCAACGAGCTGCACATGGTCGCCGAAGGCTCGGGCGAGAACATATTCATGGTCCGCAAGGGCAAGATATTCACACCACCGCTGAACGCGGGCATACTGCCCGGGATAACCAGAGAGTCCGTGATGGAGATCGCTTCCGACCTCGGGATGGTCGTCGTCGAGCAGAACTTCACCAGGAGCGAGTTGTACATGGCTGACGAGCTGTTCTTCACCGGGACCGCGGCCGAGGTCACCCCCATACGAGAGGTGGACCGCAGGACAGTAGGTGACGGCAAGCCAGGGCCGATAACGAGGCAGCTGCAGGCCAAGTTCCTAGACGCCGTGCGGGGCAAGGACCCCAAGTACACGAAGTGGCTGGACGTCGTCGAGTGACCGAGGCCCGCGCCCGTGGCAAGGATTATATACGCACGAGGCCCATTGCCGTCTGACGATTGTCATACGACGGGATGGGATGGTCATGTCGTACGCTAGACTCCTCAAACTCGTGGGCCAGGCGGAAAAGGAAGGAATTACGCTCGCGGAGCTGCTGACAAGGGATTTGTCTTCTGAAGAACTCGACTCAGCTCAGGCAGGCCTCGCCGTCGACATAGCTGAGAACTACTCCTCCATCGAAGACTTCATGGACGACGTCGAGGTGCCCAGCATAGACGAGATCATGGCCTCCGAAGGGCAAGACGGGCTCGAGGAGACCTGCTAGGCGAAAACGCAGCGTCAGACAGCTGCAGCCGGTCCTCACTTCTTCTGCAGTATTCGGTTCTCCAGGTCAATCACGTTGAAGCCGTCCCTCGGAGCACCGAGAAGCGTTTCTGTCCTCCCGAGCATTAGGTATCCTCCTTGACGAAGAGCCTCGTACAGGTTCCTGGCGACGGTCTCATGCATCTTCCTCGAGAAGTAGATCATCACGTTCCTGCAGACCACCACGTCGAAGTACTTCAGGCTCGGCTTGTCCAGCAGGTTCTCCCGCACGAACCTGACCCTCTTCGCGACCGCATCCGATATTTCGAACGAGTCGCCCTTCTGGACGAAGTACTTGGCAGCCATCCGCTCGGGCAGGCTGCGCACGTCCTCCTTCGTATAGATCCCTGCCTTGGCCTTCGTGAGAGCGCGCTGGGAAATGTCCGTGCCAAGGACCGAAACCATGGGCTGCTCCGCCGGGTCTATCTCCTCGAGGACCTCGGCCACGCACATGGCCATCGTATAGGTCTCCTGACCGCTCGCGCAACCTGCGCTCCACATCCTGAGGAGCCCCCCTGCCTCCATCTTGTACTTCAACATCGGCTTGAGAATGGACTTGACGAACCCCTCCCAGGCGGCCCTGTCCCTGAAGAACTCGGTCACATTGATGGACAGGGTGTTCAGGAGTTCGTTCGTCTCGTCGTCACTGTGGGTCAGGACCTTCAAATAGCCAGCATGGTCACCGGAATGGGACCTGCTGACCCTCCGCTTTATGCACCTGAGGACGAACGACTGTGAGTAGCCCGAGAGGTCGATGCCTCGTGACCTGAACAGGTGTTTCATCACCTGTGTCACGAACTCTTCCTCGGTCGGTTCCATTGGGGCGAGCTATCGCCTTGTGCATAGATATTCCTTGCCGCCCGAAAACGTGCCGCCAGTAGTTGCACTGGAAGTGCCACTATCAAAAATGAAATTGAATACGACATATATTAATAGGGAACAAGGGGATTTTGAACACCAGCTAAGCTCCCCTGCTGGATGGGTACTAGCACAGCTAGCATGCTGGAGCTTCGCGGTGGTCCGGTGGAAGAATGAGAATCGGCTTGACGGCGAAACTTGTCGCCGTGATGTTGTGCCTGTCCCTCGTGCCCATAGCTGCGATGAGCGTGATCTCCATAGACGGACTCTACGAGATCCAGCGCGGCACGCAGATACTGCATGATGAGTCTTTCGAGACCGTCGCTGCCATTACTGGCGGCGGGAACACTCTATCGTCAGTCCATGAGTCGTTCATGCTCATGGTACTCGACTACGGAGGCGAAGAGGGGTACAGGAACCAGGTCGAGATGGTGAACGAGAAGATGGCTTTCGAGCAGTTCCTGCAGGATTACAGGACGAAGTACTCCTTGGGAGTCGCGGAGCACATGGAGAGCCTCCTGACCTCCAAAGGTGAAGCCGACCTGATCACCGCTGAGACGACCGTGTTCAACGCCCTCGAGTCCGAATGGGCCATGTACGACGAGGCCACGGAGTCGGCGGCCCTCTACCTGTCGGCCAGCAACCCCGCAGCTGCGCTCGACATGGCAACGAACGCCACTAGCTACCTCGAAACAATCAACGAGGACATGGAGTCGCTCATCGACATCAACACGCAGGCGGCGGACGTCCTGTCGGAGATATCCAATGACACTATCAAGGACGCGTTCTTCTGGACGATGCTGGGTGCAGCGGCCGTGGGTGCGGCAGTCGTCCCAGTCGCCCTCCTGATATCGTCCAAGACGACCAAGCCCATAGTCCAGGTCTCCAAGACCGCGAAGCGTATCGCCGGAGGAGACTTCAGGACGAAGATGGAAGTAGGGACGTACAATGACGAGATCGGAGACCTCGTCCGGGCCATGGACATGCTCATCGAGAACACCTCAGGGCCCCTGGTCGAGCTCACTGAGAGCGCCCAGGCCATCGCTGCGGGCGACCTGTCCAAGACCATCGACGTCGAGGGCAAGGGAGACATGGCCAAGCTGGTCTCCGCCTTCAGGATCATGCAGTCCGGCCTGGCCAAGTTGACCAAGGAGATCAGCATCGCATCCGAGTCCCTCAGGGATTCCTCATCTGCTCTCGCTGAGACCGTCGCGCACATGACCGAGAGCACGCAGCAGGTGTCAACGTCAGTCGCGCAGGCTTCGAGGAGCTCGCAGACCGAGTCCGTCAGAATCGACGAGATGGTCAAGATGCTCTCCGAGCAGACAAAGGCCATATACGACGTCGTGCAGAGCGCTCAGAACGCTGCGAGCGCCTCCGCGAACGCGAGCGAGGTCGCGCAGAACGGGAGCAAGTCTGCCCAGAACTCCCTCGAAAAGATGAACTCGCTCCTGAAGAACGTGGAGAGCACGGCGGACTCGATCAAGCAACTCTCGCGGAAGTCGAAGGAGATCTCCCAGATAGTGTCGATCATCACGAGCATCGCGCAGCAGACCAACCTCCTGTCGCTCAACGCAGCCATCGAGGCCGCCAGGGCGGGCGAGCAGGGCCGCGGATTCGCGGTCGTCGCCGACGAGGTCAGGAAGCTCGCCGAGGGCTCGAGGAAGGCCGCGGACCAGATCCAGCACCTCATCGAGCAGGTCGAAAGCGACATAGAGTCGACGACGCAGCAGATGGAGCACACGATGAAGGACGCGTCTGAGAGCTCGAGGACAATATCCGACTCGCTGAAGTCCCTCGAGGACATCGCGGCGACGGTAGAAGAGACCGCGGCGATGGTCGAGGAGATATCCGCTTCCACGGAGGAGCAGAAGGCGCTCATCGAGAGCCTGGCCAAGTCACTCGACGAGGTCGCGACGATTGCCAAGGAGAACTCGTCGGCTGCAGAGGGGACCTCGCTCTCGTCCGAAAACCTAGCCGCGGGCATGGAAGAGCTAACGGCCTCAGCGCACGAGCTCGCAGAGCTGGCGGGCAAGCTGAGCGACACGACCAAGGTCGCGGAGACCACGCTTCCGAGACACACGAACGGCTCGGAGCAGGAGTCTAGCGACGAGGCAAGGGGTTCCTGATGCCGGGCACCGAGATCAAGCAGTATGTGATATTCCGGCTCGGCAGTGAAGAGTACGGGTTCGATGTCGCTACTGTCCGTGAGATCCACGACGTGGGGGACCTGGCGAAGGTCCACCGCGCAGCTTCGCATATCGAGGGCGTGATGAACCTCAGGGGGAAACTCCTGACCGTGGTCAACATGCGCAAGAGGTTCCAGATGGAGAGCGCCGAGGTCCCGCAGCAGCAGAAGATCGTCGTGATTGAGGCGCCTGACGCACCCGTCGGGTTCCTCGTCGACGAGGTCGTGGAGGTCGCGCGCATACCTGACGAGCTCTTGGAGAAGCCACCGGCGTATGTCACGAGCGGCATCGAGGCCGAATACGTGACCAACATAGCCAAGTACGACAACCGGCTGATCACGATAGTCAACCCAGTAAAGATCCTAGAACTATCAGCTGATTACGAAAGCGGCCCGGGAGGAAGGTAACATGGCGAAAGTCCTTGTCGTTGACGACTCGGAATTCATGAGAAAGGTCTTGAGGAACATACTGGAGGCCGGCGGGCACAAGGTCACCGAAGCCAGGAACGCCGACGAGGCCCTCGAGAGGTTCAAGAAGGACGGGGCCGACGTCGTGACCATGGACATCGTCATGCCCAACACGGACGGCATAGAGTGCGTCCGCAGGCTGAAACAGGCCAGTGGCAAGGTCAAGATCATCATGATCTCTGCCCTGGGCCACCAGAAGACCGTAATGCGGTCCCTCGAGGCTGGCGCCGTTGATTTCATAATCAAACCGTTCACTGCGGATGACGTCCTGGAGTCGGTCAACGCGGTCCTCCAGATGGAGATATGAGGCGACCCCGATGCCGTCGAAGGTCAGGACCCTCATAGTCGACGACAGCGCGTACATGCGCGTCGTCATCAAGGACATGCTGGAGTCCGACCTGGGAATAGAGGTCGTCGGCGTCGCCAAGGACGGCTTCGAGGCCGTGGAGAAGACCAAGGAGCTAAAGCCTGACGTCGTCCTGCTCGACATACAGATGCCTCGTATGGACGGCATAGCCACCCTCCAGAGGATCATGAAGGAGTCCCCCACCAGGGTCATAATGCTCAGCGCGATGGACAAGAAGGATGACCAGCTCCCGATACATGCCCTCGAGATGGGCGCGGTGGACTTCATATCCAAGCCCAGCGGGCCAGTGTCAGTGGACATCGTCAGCTTCTCAGACAAGATCGTTGAGATCGTCAAGAACTCCGCCATGGCAAAGGTGGACGTCCTGAGACGGGCGCGCACGCCCCTGCCCTCCAGGCTCCAGGCACTCAGGAAGGAGGGCGCGAAGGGGCACAAGGTCATAGCCATCGGAGCATCTTTGGGAGGACCGAGGGCGCTGGAGTCCCTGTTCGCTGCGTTGCCCAAGGACCTCCCGGCATCGCTCCTCATCGTACAGCACATCCCGCAGGACTTCTCACTCACATTCGCAAAGAGGCTCGATTCCGTCCAGGGGCCGCGGGTGAAGCTCGCGACCGACGGCATGCGGGCTGAGAAGGGGAGCGCGTACCTCGCACCAGGAGGCAAACACCTCAAGGTTGGCTGGAAGGGCGCCTCCACCGTCCAGCTGCGGCTTGAAGATGGCGACCCAGTGAACTACGTGAAGCCGTCAGTAGACGTGCTCTTCAGGAGCGTCGCGGACGCCCTCGGGAACCTCTCGATGGGCATCGTGCTGACGGGCATGGGAGTCGACGGCGCGAAGGGAGCTCTCGCGATACGCAGGGCCGGTGGAAAGGTCGTCGCGCAGGACGAGCAGACCTCCCTCGCATATGGCATGCCCAGGGCGGTCGCCGAGGCAGGGGCTGCGAACAGGGTCCTCCCGCTGGAGGAGATACCGAAGGAGATAATCAGGTTCCTAGAGGAGTGATTTCACTTGCCAAAAGAGCTGGACATGAACAAATACACCAAGTTGTTCGTCTCTGAGTCGAGGGAGTTCCTTCGCCAGATGAACGACTCGATGGTCCAGCTCGAGGAGAATCCGGGCGACAAAGAGCTCGTCGACAGGATGTTCCGCGCGTGCCACTCGATCAAGGGCATGGCCGGGATGATGAACATGAAGGTGGTCCAGGAGACCTCCCACGCACTGGAAGACGTGCTGGCGGCCGTCAGGGACGGCCGGCTCAAGCCCACGGGCGCTGTCGCTGACGCGCTCTACAAAGGCTTCGACATCCTCGAAGCGATGGTCCTCGCGGTCGAATCCAGCCAGCCCGTCCAGGAGCCGACCGACCTGCTCCAGGAACTCAGGGAGGTGCAGGAGTCGACACCGCCCGCCGAGCCGGAGAAGAAGGAAGAGAAGCCGAAGAAGAAAGCCAAGGCGAAGCTGGACGACAGCACCTCGATCTTGATCAAGCTCGGACGGAGATGCTCCCTTCCCTCGGCGAGGGCGATCGTCATAATCAAGGAGCTTAGCAAGGCCTCCGAGGTGATCTCGACCGCCCCGACAGAGGACGAGATCGAAAGGGAGACCATCTTCGAGGAGCTGAATATCGTCGTCACGCCAGGGGACAAGTTCCCCGAGGCAATCAAGCGGGTCGTCGCGATGACCGATGTCGAAGAGGTCTCCTTCGGCAAGGCCTCCGAGCCGCTCGAGAAATGGACCAGGCTCGCGAGGAAGGAGACCGTCCAGGCGGCGGGGCCGTCAGACGTCGCAGCGGCGCATACTGTCAGGGTCGGCATGGACAAGCTCGATGACCTGTTGGACAACGTCGGAGAGCTCGTGATCGGTCGGAGCAGGCTCATGGAGAAGGCGGCGGCTCACGGGGACTACGAGCTCCAGGAGATTTCCACGGCCATCGACAAACTCACGTCCGACATCCAGGAGCGGGTCCTCAGCATACGCATGATCCCTCTAGACATAGTCATGAGCAGGTTCCCGAGGATGGTCCGGGACATCTCCAAGAACCAAGGCAAGGAGGTCGAGCTCGTCGTGGAGGGCGCCGGCATCGAGCTTGACAGGACGGTCGTGGACAAGATAACAGAGCCCATGATGCACCTCCTCAGGAACTGCATCGACCACGGGATCGAGACCGTTGAGGAGCGCGTCAGGTCAGGCAAGCGGGCCAAGGGGCTCATAAGGATCGTCGCGTCGAAGCAGCAGGACCACGTCCTGATAGAGGTCTCTGACGACGGCAAGGGCATAGACCTCAACAAGATCAGGGCCGCCGCGGTCACGAAGGGGCTCATGACGAAGGAGCAGGCAGAGGCCGCCCTCGGGAGGGACCTCATGAACCTCCTGTTCAGGGCTGGCTTCTCCACCAAAGCAGAGGTGACGGACATCTCAGGCAGAGGAGTGGGCCTGGATGTCGTCCGCAAGAACGTCGAGGAGCTCGGCGGGACTGTCATGGTAAACACATCCCTGGGCGCAGGGACGACCTTCTCGCTCTGGCTGCCTTTCACGCTTGCCATCATCGAGGCCATGCTCGTCGGGATCGGCGGGCAGACATACGCCGTGCCCATGAGCACCATCGTCGAATCACACAGGTACGAGCCGTCTGAGATCAAGACCATAAGGAGCCGGGAGGTCGTGCAGCTCAGAGGCGAAGTGCTGCCCTTGATAGGCATGAGCGCGTTCTTCGGGCTCGAGCCCAAGCCCAGGGAAGACACCATCGCAACGCTAATCGTCCAGAGCAGGGACAGACGGGCCGCCCTCGAGGTGGAAGAACTGATCGGCCACCAGCAGATCGTCGTGAAGTCCCTCGACCAGAGGCTGAGGAGGGTCAAGGGGATATCTGGCGGGACGATCCTCGGCAGTGGCAAGATCGCACTCATACTCGATGTCGACACGATACTAGGGAGCTGAATCCATGGCTACCAAGGACCCGGCGAAAGTCCTCGAAATAGTCAGCGAATTCGCGAACATAGGCGCTGGAAGCGCAGCGACGGCACTGTCGTCCATGCTCGACACGGAGCTCATGAACGACGTTACGACGGTCAAGCTCCTGTCCCTGAGTGAGGTCGCGCCCTGGCTCGGGGGGGCGGACAAGATCGTCGCTGGGACCTACACGTACCTCTGTGGGGACCTGAAGAGCGGCATACTCGTGATACTGCCTGAGGACTCGGCCGTCTCGCTCCTGGGCCACCTGACCAAGGAGCCCGTGGACCTGTCGAATCTGACCGAGATACAGCGCTCTGCGCTGAGGGAGGTCGGGAACATCTGTCTCTGTTGGTACCTCATCGCCGTCTCGAAAATGATCAAGATAGACATGATCCCCGCACCCCCGGACGCGAGCGTCGACCGCCTAGGCGCGGTCCTCGACATGCCCCTGGCGTGTCTCGGCCTCAAGGTCGACACCGTCATCGCGGTGCACACTTCGTTCAAGGGCATAGACAAGCAGGTGGATGGGTATTTCCTGATGCTGCCCGAGGAATCAACACTCGATGTCATTCTGGAGAAAATGGGAGAAACTGTCAAATGACGGGTTCGCAAATCGTGGGCATAGGCCAGATGGCGGTCTGCCACTCGCCTGAGAAGCTTCAATGCTTGGGCCTAGGGTCCTGTGTAGCCGTGGTCCTGTACGACCCGAGCGCGAAGGTGGGCGGGATAGTCCACGTGCTGCTGCCCAAGGCGCCCAACAACTGCGACCGAGAAGAGAAGTACGCGGACACGGGCACCAGGAAGCTCTTCAAGGAGTTGTCCATCCGCGGTGCCAGGAAGGAGCGGCTCGTGGCCAAGCTCGTCGGGGGCGCCCAGATGTTCACATCGATCAACTTGGCGCTGGCCGACATCGGCAGGGAAAACAGCTCGATGGCTCGGAGGGTGCTCGGAGAGCTGGGGATCAAGGTAGTCGCTGAGGACCTCGCAGGGAACAGGGGAAGGTCGCTCTCGTTCGACGCATCGAACGGCTTCGTGACCGTCCAGACGACCTTCGGCCCGACCAGGGTGCTCTGAAGGGATGGCCCTGGGCCTCAGAAAGGCTTTTGTAGCACTGCATGCCTCATATCAGGACGCCAGGAGAAGGCGGATGGCTGACGGTAGGCTCCTGTTCATCAGGGGCCGGCTGAGGAAAGTCCCCTCTCCATGAGAAAGTGGGCTGCCAGAGCAGCAGGGCGAGAGTCCTGGCAAGGGCGCAGAAACGACACAGCTCCGGGATAACGTGATGATTCCCTCGGGGATGAAGTCTCCCGGAGATATGGTGAAACGGCGACTCCCCACTGGAGCAAGCTCAAACGGCCGTATCGATCTCTCATCGTCGGCGGGTAGAGTGCAATAGTCGAATGCCATCAACCCCGAAAGGGGCTAACAGAAAGGGGCTTACGTCCTTCACCTGGCACTATCATTTTCGAAGATCCGGCAGACGGCGCAAGGCGCCCTGCTGCCAAAGAGGAAATGCCATTGTGGCGGAATGGCGGAAGGGATTGACCAGACGTGAACATCTCAGAGGTGCTTGGAGGAAGCGACAATCCAATTCCTCGTAATCATGCTCCCACAGTCTCTCGAATCGTGCTGATGAATCGGGTCAGCAAAGCAAAAGTCAGCACTGTGAAGGCAATTGAAAGGATAATCCAAACACATAGAGCGCCAGACAAGTCGAGATGGGGTTCGAATGTCGATAAGGGCAGCACTGTCCTGATGATTTGGAAGAATCCAAGGAAAACGAGAAATGCGAGAAAGGTCCAGACTGTCCCCCTGAGACTCCTTCTGCGAGACAATTCCTCTCTCCATTTCCACAAGAGCCTCCCGTTCTTGTCAACCGGTTGTATTCGCGGCATCTGATGTGGGAGCATTTTCTACCTCTGGTTGAATGCTGTAGGCATGGGCCTTGCTTAAGGCTTATGGATGGTGTCCCGCTCGACGGGCCTGAGGTTCGAACGAAGACCGGTCGTGATTCTGCTCTAACCAGGTCGCCGTGAGAAAAGGCCATAGGAGCGAAGAGGCAATATCTGGTTGAGGAGATGGTTATGAGCCCGCAGGAATGTATTCTACGAGCTGAAGAAGGTTATCTGAATGCTGCCAGGAAAGGAGATGCGATCCTGGCGAGTAGTTACTTCACAGACGATGCTGTCTGTTATCCGTCCAATTCTGCGCCATTGTCTGGTAGGGCTGAGATTGAACGGATCCACATGCATGAGTTCAAGGAAAACATCGATGCAAAGTGGCGGACATCTAAGACTCTGGAAACTCCAGACGAGACGTTGGTCATCGGAACCTACGAGATCTGGAACCCGAAGCACGGAAATGCGATGGTGGACAAAGGCAACCAGATGATCGTCTGGAAGCGATGCTCAGACAATGAGTGGAGAATTCACAGGTATATGTGGGTCAGCTCTCTTCCCCGGAAGAGCTCATGAGGGAGGAAATGCGACCTTCATATTCAGAATGGCGAGAATGGGCGAGTGGGAGCTATAGAGACAGAACCTGTCTCATTTGTGCCTGATTCATGTTCGAACATACGTCTTTCCGAAGGGCTTGTGTCGTTTCACCTGGCACATCATTCTTTTTTCTCAGCGGACGAAAGAAGACCGACATCATTCGAACACGAAAGGGGCTTGGAGACCATGAAAGGTTATTTAGCGGCTGTGAAGAATCTGGACGGCTGAAGGATGAGCGGCCTGGGGGGTGGCATCTTGCAGAATCCAGAATTGGCAGGTCATGGCTACATCGCCTCGCTAGATAGAGTAACGAAGTCGTATGGCAACCTCAGGGCAATCACAGACATCACCCTCGGTGTTAGGAAGGGCGAGATATTCGGATACATTGGACCCAACGGCGCCGGGAAGACGACAACGATCAAGATACTCGTTGGGCTGATCAAAGACTATGATGGAGCGATGGCTATCGGTTCGAATGGAACAGCAAGCTCCAGAGGGAGAGCACTGGGCTACCTTCCACAGTACGCTGCTTTCCAGGAATGGAGGACAGTCAGTCAAGCATTGACAACCTTCGGAAAGCTCTCAGGCATGTCCACCCTGAGTATCAAGCAGAGGATGTCAGAAGTCCTCGAGCTTCTCGGTATCCCCGAGACGAAGAACAGGAAGATCGCACAACTATCAGGCGGGACAATCCAGAAGGTGGGCATGGCACAGGCCATACTGCATGAACCTGAGTTCCTCGTTTTAGACGAGCCCATGGCTGGCCTGGACCCGGCGAGCAGGTACCAGTTCAAGAACGTGTTCAGGCAGTTGTCGAGAGAAGGCACCACGATACTCTTCTCCTCACACATTCTGAGCGACGTGCAAGACATCGCATCACGCATAGGGATCATAAGCAGAGGCAGATTGATGCATGCAGGAACTCTGGATGAGCTGAAAGAGAGACTGAAGATCCCGAAGAACATCGATGTCATGCTCTCAAAGGATTCAGGTCGCCTCAAGGAGCTGGAGCGGATCAAAGGGGTCCAGAGCATCGAAAGAGTCGAGCAGGGGAGGTACGTCGTTCATCTCACAAGCGAGGCCGACATCGATATCGCGGTCGACACGCTGATAAGGAATCTAGTAGATGGCGGATCGAAGATACGTTTCATCAATCCCGTTAGCCTCGATCTTGAAGACCTCTACATGCGGTTCGTCAATCAGGGGGAGTCAACATGAGCTTGGCAATACTGTTCATGGACGAACTGAACGGGTTCTACCGCTCCAAGGTGATGCTATTTCTCTGGGCGGGTTTGCCGGTACTCGCCGTCTTCCTCTACCTGATGTCCCCTGATACCGGATCAGTCCCGTTCTCATCCTTCACCGCCATCCTCGTGGGCTCGATTGGCGGAGTGATCTCCGCGGCAATGCTCGCAGTTGGCATCATAAACGAGCGAGAGAGACACGTGTACGACCTCTTCGTGATCCGGCCGGTCAAGCGACGGAACATAATGCTGGCGAAGTTCCTGGCGGTGTACGTCTGCATCATGATCGCAGGTTCAATTGCCCTGCTTCTCGGATTTGGCATTGATTATCTCAACTCGGACCTGCCCCTTGACGAGGTTGTATCGTTGAGTCTGCCAGGATTCATCATAATAGTGGCCATGATGGCGATATCCTGCTCTGCCGGCGTGCTGATCGGCGTCTTCTCGCCTTCGGTCCTCGTGGGAGTCATCCTGGTGATGTACGGTGCGAACCAGCTTTCGGCCATAGTGATACTCCCGGTCCTGACCGCATCGACTGACGACTACTTCCCCCTGTTACCAGGTGTGGCTGTCACCGCGGCGCTATTGTTCCTAGCGGTGTTGATCTTCGAGAAGAAGCAGCTTTGAGGTCTCAACTAGCGCTCCTCCCTCAACGAGGGTACCACTCTCGGGCAAGTAGGCAAAGGAAGACTCGGGGCAGACTCAGCCCCTGCAGGAATAGCTTGAATTGGCGGCAAGACACTGTACGGCCGAATACATGAGGGCCAGGACCTACGACCATAAGGTGGGCGAGACCAGGTTCATCGGCTGCTGTGGAGCCCACTGCAAGACCTGCCGGGCGCTCGTTCTCGGACACTGCAAGGGGTGCAAGCTCGGCTACGACGAAGGAGAGAGAGACATATCTAGAGCGAGGTGCAAGATCAAACTGTGCTGCTTCGGGGCGAAGAAGCTAGAAACATGTGCCGAATGCCCCGAATGTGACAGTTGCAGCGTCCTCTCCGCCTTCCATGCGAAGAGCGCGCGTGAGTACAAGAGCTACAGGGAAGCGCTCGAGTTCATCCGCGCCAATGGGTATTCGGAATTCTCGAAGAAGGCGAAGAACTGGAAGAGGGCATGCGGAAAGCTTTGAGATAGGCCGCCTTCGACAGGTGCAAGCGTCTGTATCCGCCCAGGCCCGCACACCCGCCTTAATTCACGCACCAAGGAACATCCGGGGATCCCGAGCTGCTATCTGCCCCGCACCCATCTGACGACCAACACGCACATCACCAAAGCCGTTGCCACTGCACAGAGCGCAGGGACGGCCATGCTTCCGAGTCGATCCAATGCCAGGAGGATTGTCGGAACGATCGCCGTGGGAAGGAGGACCATAAGCAGTCGGACCCGCATCGTGAGCTGAGCACCCGTTCTGATCGGCCACAGCCCGTGCTCGGAGTGCCCTCTCAGGTGCCTAGCGGTATACAGCGGCGGTGGTGTCGGAACCGAACCCAATCAGATCACCTCAGTTGGCTCTTGAAGAAAGACGTCACCGAAGGAGGATAAAGCCTCTCGCGGGCTCCCGCCGAGCCCTCTTCAGCGGACCGGACGTTGGGTCCGCAAGCAGTAGCCCGCAAAAATCTATATTCAACCCGTATTTCTGGATTCAGTCGATAAGACATGAACGCGTTTCTGAAGGACAACAAGAAGCTGGCCGGCGTGTTGTTGATAGTCGCCTCTGCGCAGTTCCTGACACTGATGATGCTTGGGGAGGCGATCGCCCCCGACTATAGCATGCACGAGAACGCCATCAGCGACCTCGGGACGATAGACGAGACCAGGCTGCTCTTCAACTCCTCGTTGTTCGCAATCGGCCTGCTGAACCTTCTGGCCGGGTACTTCTTCTACCAGTTGCACGGGAACCGCATCTTGTTCATACTCTTCGGTGTGGCCGGTATCGGGGCAATGGGCGCAGGGCTGATCCCGCTCGACAACCCGATAGGCGTCCACGGGCTCTTCGCGTTGCTGGCGTTCCTGTTCATGAACCTGGAAGCGCTCCTCAGCTCGAGGCTCTTCAGGGGGCCGCTAATGATAGCATCGATCTTGGTGGGCGTCCTCGGCATGATATTCCTCGTGATGATGATCCTCGTGGACGGCGGGTCAGTAGACCCTTCCGGGAGCATCGGGCACGGCGGGGTTGAGCGCATGATCGCCTACCCCGTCCTCATATGGATGCTGATCGTAGGCGGCTACCTGCTCGGGGAACCGCAGCTCCAGACGAAGAAGTAGGGCCTAGAATGAGGTATGGAGCATCTCGGTCTATAGCTCGGCACTTGACAAGCGTTCAGAGGGTTCGCGAAGGAACACGCATTCATTGAAGGTTCTCGCGGCCCCGGCCGGATTGCGGAGACGCAGGGCAGGTTATCATCGGTCAGAAGTAGCGTCAGAGGGAATAAGTACTGACACGTGTCCTTCAACCGTCGATGAACAACCCCCTTCACATCTTGGCCGTGACTCTAACCATCGCCGGATTCCTGGCGCTCGGCTCCATGGCTCCGGCCATGCATGCCGTTGCGGACGAATCAGAGCCTGAGTTGGTGCCGGAACCTTGGGTCCACGAAACCCACGAATACGACGTATCCGGGGAGATCGACGGCACACCCACTGACGAGTTCTTCGTAAACGAGAAGTGGTCGATAGAGGTCAGACACGGCGACGTGATGACGCTCATCATGGCCAGGAACATCACTCAGGGCGGCGTCGCGTCAGTGGACTACACGAACAACATCCACTACGACATCAACGGGAAGCTGTACATCGCGCAGTTCATGATAGTGGAGCTGGTGTTCAAGATAGGCGGCTACGGGATACACGCGCCCCTCACTACTTGCACGGATTTCTCGCTGGAGTACTCCTCGATAGTGTACGACGGCGTCGTACCGACCTTCTACTGCAACATCACATACGAGGACATCCGAGTGTACAGCGGAAGCACGTTCCCGGCGGAGTTCGGCACATCGACGGTCGACCTGACCCTGATACACTACATCAGGACCGACTTGAACAACACGCACATCAAGGTAGAGGCGGTGTTTGACTTCAGCGATGCGGTTTTCTTCGACCAGAACAACAGCAACTACGAGTTCCCTGCGGGGGAACCTTTCACCGCGGAGATAGGCTACATGATGATGGTGGCCAACCCCGAGGACTTCCGGACGATCGGGCCTCTGATCCCATCGAGCTATTCCGACACCACCCTGGAATACAACCTGACGCTCGACAACGGCTCGCCCCTCACCATCTCGAAGCTCGAGATGAGGGAGGACTTCACGACCTTCAATTCGACAGGTTCCAGCGCCTCCGTCGGGTATTCGTCCATGGAGGTGTTCTCCGGGAACGCACACGTCACACACGGGTTCCCGGGCCTGGTCTACAAGGACACCTCGTCCATATGGAGCGACCCCGAGATAGTCATCTACCATGACGCGGTGACGGGGGACAACGACCCGGGCCAGTCCGTTCCATGGGCCTTGATGGGCGCCGTTGCGGCGGCGGGAGCAGTGGCCGCTGTCGTGGCGGTCATGCTCGTGAAGAAGAGGAAGGCCCGCAGAGCAGGGTGATGGCCCGGGCGTTCAGCCGAACGTGCTGTCCAGCGCCCCAAGGCCGACCGTGGTGCAGATCTCTTCGGCGAACCGCACATGCTCCTCGTTGTGCGAGGCAATGCCTCCTTCGAGCACATAAGGGCGCACATCCCAGTCGAGCGCGCTGAAATATGTAGCTAAGACGCACCCGCTGGCGCTGAGGCCGACTATCACAAGGGCGTCGCAACCCTCCCGCTTGAGCATCGCACCGAACTCGGGGTTGCCGAAGGCGCTTGCGTGTCGTTTTGTCGCCTTGAGGTCGGTGTCTCTTACATGGACGCTGCTCGGGACCTCGTAGCCGCGAGTGCCGGGCACGAGGCCCATCTCGGGGTCCTCCGTGTATCCGACCACTATGGGCAGCCGCTTGTTCCTGAACCAGTCTATGGCCTCGTTGATTCTCGCGAGCCGCTGCTCGACGGACCTCCGGAGATCCTGGTTGCTGTCAGGCTCGTACAGCCACACATTCTGTATGTCTTGGACCAGCAGTGCGGGCTTCATGGCCAACGAAGGCCCTGAAGGGCTCCGCCTAACATAGCGGTTTCCTTCAGTAACGTCCCTCAGACTGTGCTCGCGCCGAAATGCTAGTTGTACTCGTCTAGGAACGCCCACCAGCCCAAGTTGAGGGCGAACGCGACCTCCCCGTAGGCCTCGGAGTACGATTTCCAGTCGCCGCCACAGCCCCACCACAAGGTGAGTCCTCTCGCGTCCACGGCCGACCGCCCTCCCCAGTTGGCTATCACAGACCCGTCTATGGCAGCTACCATTCCTGCGGTTGCCGATCTCAGCCCCTCGTTCGCGATTAGCTCGTCTGCCAGCAGGGTGTCTCCGAGCGCAGCGATATCCACATGGTAGTGCGTCGCCCAAGCGGAGTAGGTCGTCATCAGGGCCTGCTTGTAGTTGGACGCGTAGGAGGTCAGGCACGATTGCATGGACGAGACCCAAGACGAGAAGATGCCTGCTGAGTCACCTATGACTGTGGCGCTGACTGCGGACAGGGCGACCGTGCTCGCCCAAGTCTGCGGCTCGTAGAACACGCGGAAGCCCTCGACCATGTCGGCTGCGACCTCGGAGGGCGTCCTCGAGGTGTCGAGCGCCATGGGAGTGAGCATGAGGTCGTACGGGTACCCCGTCGTGGGCACGGACTCCTCCGACGCCACGACTATTCCGACGAGGCCTGTCAGCGACACTTGGTACACGACCTCGAGCGATGCCATATTGCACGCGTCGAAGGCTAGGATGTCGATGTACACGCCCGCTCCTTCAATAGCTGCCTGAAGCTCGGGCATCGACATTCGACTTCCCGAGGTAGTGTCGTCACTTATGTACCTCCACGCATAGCCGTGGTCCCAGGCAGTAACGGCGAGCTTGTCGGCCGGGTAGCCAGCATGCACTTCCTGGAGGAACCACTTGAAGGTGTCGCCGCTCCCGAAGTCCATCTCTGGATACGTCGCGACGACCTGCCAGGTGCTGCCCGTGATCTCGACGACCTCCGTGCCCTCCGTGCTGAGCCTGTCTATGAACGCCACGATGGATAGCATGTCGTTCTCAGGGAGCAGCAGCAGCGACGGCAGGCTGATGTCGTCCCAGTACTTCTCGAGGTTGTTGTCGCCGCTCACATACACGGCGAACGTCCATGACTCCTCGACTGCCCATTTCTGGCCCATCTGGTACGCCAGGCACGCGCCGGGCAATACCATGACTGCTACAATCAGAACGCTAGCGCACAAGACGACAAGACGTTTGCTCATTCATTTCCCCCGCCCCCGGCAACCGGAGTCAGACTCTTGACCGTCTGACACCGACTGGCGCACGAATCGCGCTTTTCGTATTAGAACCCTCTTGATGAGAACCCTACTGACCAAGGACACATGCGTCCGGCTTGCGACGGCTTCACATTCAAGTAGGGCAACCCCGATTACCATCCTGAGGAGCTTTTTCGGGGGAGTATCTAATGAAGGCACTTGTCATCTACGATTCGGTCTACGGGAACACTGAGAAGATAGCCCAGGCCGTCGGGAGCGCATTGGGCGGAGAGGGGAAGGTTGTGCGAGTGAGCGAGGCCAACCCATTGTCGGTCGATGCATTCGACATGGTCATCATTGGATCGCCGACATTGGGCGGCAGACCCTCGGAACCTGTCCAGAACTTCCTTGCGGCCCTCTCTGAGACGGCAGTCAAGGACAAGAAGATAGCGGCTTTCGATACCCGATACTCTGGGAAGTTCGTGAAGCTGTTCGGCTACGCAGCCGATAGGATCGCCGAGAGTCTCACCGCGAAAGGGGGCAAGCTCGTTTCTCCTCCACAGCCGTTCATCGTCACTGGAAAGAAAGGGCCCCTCAAGGATGGGGAACTAGAGAAGGCGGTGGACTGGGCGAAGGACATCTCGAAGTGACCCGCCCTGGTCCCTGCGGTGAGAAGGCCGGTCACAAGGTACTGGCGACAGGCTTCTTGTACCACACGGCCTCGCTGGATTTCTCAAATCCGATGGAGTAGTAGAGCGCCATCGCCTTCTCGTTCTTAGCCACCAGGCTGATGTTGACCGTGTCCATGCCTCTGTCCAGCAACCACTGGACCCCGTCGACGAGCAACGCCCTGCCAATCCCCATCTTCCTGTATGCGGGAACGACTCCCAGGAGCGCCACGTAGCCGGACTTGGTCCCCTTCTCGAGGTTCAGCTTCCCGCTGTCCTCGGTCAGGCTTGCCCCGGCGGGGATCCCTCGGACCTTGGCCAGTGTCAGTATCACGACGTCATCCATGACATCCCTCCAGGTCATGAGACGCTCAGGTGGGAAGGGCACGGAGTTGAAGTGGTCCACGAACGAGGCGTTGAGCAGGTCGTTCACGAGGCGCAGCTGGTCGTCCGAACACTCTTTCATCAGCCTCTGCTCGAGGGTTACCTCTGGAGGCAAGTCGACAGACGGAGGCGGGGAACGGCCCACCCTCTTGAGGTCGAATATCCGGTAGTCCTCAACGAACGCGAAGGACTCGGCCAATGATGCCTTCCATTTGTTAACATCCTCCACCCGCATCCTCGCGGTTGAGATGCCTCTTGAGCACACTTGGTCCAACGCCCAATGCATGAGTTCCTGCTCGATACCCTCTCCCCTGTGTTCCGGGACTATCTCGACATCGACCTGCGCGTCGTCCTTGCCAGCATCCAGACGGGCCTTCTCAAGGTAGACCTGCCCAAGTCCGACGACATCGCCATCGACGCATGCGACGACGTTGCCCTCCGGCCGATAGTCAGAGTCCTCGAAGATCCACCCCCTCAGCTCCCTCGGGGTGTACCGCCTCTCGTAGGGAACGCACGCCTTGGACTTCGCCAGGACTTCCACGAGCTGCTCCAGGTCGCCTTCGACGAGCTGTCTGTAAACTGCTCTGGCCACGGGAATGCGAAGACCGACTGCCGAGATAACGCTTTTGATACGGCACTGGGCCGGCCGATGCACATGCCAGATGAGCATGGGCTGTTATCGACTCTGATAACCGGGAGTCAAGCTATATACCCTGTTCTGAGTCATGTTTACCTCACAAGCCACAGCTCAGATGACAGTGGTGAACCGATGAGGGTATTGGTGGTTAACGACCCGATTGCGAACCTCTCGTCTCTGGAGGAAGAGCTCGCACCCCACGAGATCGAGACAACGATCGTGTGGGACGCCGCCGAGGCTCGTGACAGGTTCTCCAAGGAAGAGTACGACGCAGTGGTGGCAAGCTCACTGTGCACGCTGGACGACGCCACCTCGTTCTGTCTCAGCTGCAAGAAGTCCTCCGGAAAACCAATCGTAGTCGCGCTCTTCGCTCCGTACAACCTCTCTCAAACCGACGAGGAATACCTGAGAGGCATCGGCATTGACCACCTGTTCAGAGCCCCGACGAGCAACGGGCTTGCAAAGTTCCTCACCGACTTCATGGAGGACCCGTCCGCACACCGCGTCCCGGTCTGTGCGGATTACGACGGCGGGCGCGTGATGGCGATTTCCAGGTCCATACACGAGGCGGCGCTCAAGGACCTCGCGTCCAAGGCGAGGAAGCTCGAGGAGATACTCGAGAACTCGTCTGACGTCATTTACGAGCTCGACCCCTACGGCAAGATCATACTCATATCCAAGGTGATCGAGAACCTGACTGGCTACAGCAGGAACGAGCTCATAGGCATGAGCGCGCTCGATGTCACGTCCGAGAATTCCCTCGAGGTCGTGGCCGACCACATAGCGATGCTGCTCGCAGGGCAGCCCGATCCCCCCGCAGTCGAGGTCGGCGTCCAGAGCAGGGACGGGAAGGTCATCCCGGCAGAGATGATTGTCAGGCCCATCAGGCACGAGAACCAAGTCGTAGGCATCCTGGGTATCGGCAGGAACGTCGAGGAGCGGAAGAGGCTCGAGGCGAGCCTCAGGAGGGTCATCAGCGAGAAGGACTTCTACATGGACCTGATGTCCCACGACCTCCAGAACTTCAACCAGGCGATCATGGGATACCTCGAGATGATCATGGCGACCGAGAACCTCGACCCCAAGCTAGAGAGGTATGCGAAGGGCGCCCTCAGACAGGTCCTCGCCACGTCGCAGCTCATCGCACATCTGAAGAAGATCGCCCAGATAAGGGAGATAGGCCAGGGAGCAATGGCCAAGAAGGACCTGAAGCAGCTCCTCACCAAGAGCATCACGGACCTGCAGAGCCGCCTGGACAAGGGCAACGTGGCCATCTGGTTCGAGCCGCCGCAGGGAGAGTTCCCAATCATGGCCAGCGACGACATTGAGGACATGCTCGAGCTGCTGGTCTCTGCCATGGTCAGGTATTCGATGTCCGACCTGGTGCACCTCAAGATGGCGCTTTCGTCCGAGACGAGGGACGGCAAGAACTACTGGACCATCGAGGTCTACGGCAAGAACCTCAGGCTGGCCGAGCCTGTGGTGAAGTGCATGATGTCCCAGGACTTCGCGGGCTGCCAGATGCTCGAGAGGCCCGACCTCCAACTGCTGGTAATACGTGCGATCATCGAGACCCAGGGCGGCTGGGTTGAAACCAGGACCCTGGAGAACGGAAGAGGTGATGGGTTTGTCATCCGAATCCCGCAAGCGAGATGATCATCGCAAGGGGGACAAGCAGGTCTCCAACCCGGATCCCGCGAAGCTCTTCATGGTCTCCGAGTACCTCAAGAGGACCGTCTCGGAGAGGCCCTACGCGTTCATACTCGAGAGCCTGAACGAAAGGCTCGAGATGCGCAAGATCGACACCAAGCTGGCGTCTGTGGGCATACTCCCTGTACCCCCAGAATTCGACCTCAGGAAACTCTCGGACGAGAAGGGCCTCGCGTTTGTGCCTTATTGCAGCAAACCCTTCGACTGCCCCCTGAACGCCGAGCACGGCAGGAAGTCGAACATATGCCAGGCCACGACTGACAAGTGCGACCACCCGAGCTGCACGATTGGCCAATTCATCAAGGTCGCTAAGAAGCTGGGAATCCACGAATTCCATGTGGTGGCAACGGACAAGGGGCTCTTCGAGTGGCTCGCCAAGATGAGGATGGAAGGCTTCGAGCACGTGATAGGGGTCGCGTGCGAGTTCGCGGTCAGCTACGCCCTCGAGGTCATCCACGGACAGCTCGGCTACGACGGGCTCATACTCACGATCACAGGCGACAAGTGCAAGAACAAGGAAGAGTACGCCGAGAGCGAGACCGCGGACAGGGACAGGCTGACTTTCATAGACGAATGGACCATTTCCACGCTCGACGAACTGGCGAACATCGTGGCGAACGGGAACGGGAT